>Ga0209231_1000031_pt1 | contig 114155 bp, 117 predicted proteins | sample Deesub45470m_DNA_FD_188086 | JGI IMG/M metagenome (GOLD analysis project Ga0209231, IMG submission 188086) | Deep subsurface microbial communities from North Pacific Ocean - 450_OLKR46/470m Metagenome (SPAdes) (version 2) | ecosystem: Environmental > Terrestrial > Deep subsurface >...
TGCGGCGATGATGCGTCCGTGCAAACTTGCGCTCAAGATTGGTACAGCGCGTCGACTTTCGCGGCGCAGATGAAATCGTTTGTGGACAGACCGCCGACCGAGTGCGTGGAATATTCCACCGTGCAGTGGTTGTAGCCGACTTGCAGGTCGGGGTGATGGTCTTCGCGATGCGTCATCCAGGCGATCGCGTTGACGAAGGCGATGGTCTGGTAATAGTCCTTGAACGCGTAAGTCTTGCTGATGCGTAGCCCGTTGAGTGCCCAGCCGTCCAGCCGTTCGAGCAATTCAGCAACCTCGTTCGCGCTCAGCGCGGAATCGCCCGTTTTGCAGGCTTGGCAGTGCTGGTGCAGTAGGTCGCTTGTCATATCGAACCTCACTTGAAGTGGTAGTAGCGCTGGTTCAGCCATGCCGCGAGGTCTTGTTTCTCCTGTGCGGTGAGCTGCTTGCCTATGGCGCCGGAGCAGCGCTCCATCTGTACGATGAGGTTATCCGCCGAACGCACGGTGCGGTCCGCGCGAGTGAAAATGGCGCTGCCGTCGCCGCCAACGCGCGCTTCGTGGCAGCTGCTGCATTCGTACTTCTTGAACAGATTCTCACCGCGCTTGGCATCGCCGTTGGCGAACGGTGTCGCTTGTGCATTCAGCGAGAGGAACATGATCAGGAAAAGTGTCTTTTTCATTTGGCGGCTCCCAGTTTTTGCAGGTGGGCGATGCGCATCGGTGCGGGCGGATGCGATTCGTAGAACGCAGCGTACACCGGATCGGGTGTCAGGGTCTTGGCGTTGTCTTGATACAGTTTGACCAGTGCGCTCACGAGGTTTTTGGCGTCGGTCTGCGCGGCGGCGTAGGCATCGGCTTCATATTCATGCTTGCGCGACCAGAACGAGGTGAGCGGGTGCAGGATGAAGGTGAACACCGGTAATGCCATGAAGAACAGCAGCAGGGCGGTGGCCGTCGATTGCGCGGCAACGCCCAGCCCGGCGTAGAACCATTCGGTCTGCATCAGCTGCGCCAGTCCCCACAGGAAGGCGAGACTGATGGCGAAGGTGACGACGATGCGCTGCAACACATGGCGGCGCTTGAAGTGACCGAGTTCGTGCGCCAGCACAGCGTCCATCTCGCTCGGTGTAAGGCGCTGCAGCAGGGTGTCGAAGAACACGATGCGTTTGGTCTTGCCGAAGCCGGTGAAGTAGGCGTTGCCGTGCGTGCTGCGCTTGCTGCCGTCCATCACGAACAGGCCGCTGGCCGAGAAGCCGCAGCGTTGCAGCAGCGCTTCGATGCGAGTTTTGGTCTCTTCATCTGTCAGCGGTTCGAACTTGTTGAACAGCGGCGCGATGTAGCTGGGGTAGATGAACAGCAGGAACAGGTTGAACACCACCCACACGCTCCACACATACAGCCACCAGTACTCCCCCATGCCGTCCATCAGCCACAACACGGCGAACAGCAGCGGCAGGCCGAGTGCGGCACCGAGCAGCAATTGCTTGAGCATGTCGCTGAGGTAGAGCTTGAGCGTCATCTTGTTGAAACCGAAGCGGGCCTCGATGTTGAAGGTGCGGAACAGGTCCAGCGGCGTTTCCAGCAGCGATTGCAGCATCAATACCGCGACGATGAGCAGTGCACCCGACAACAGTTGGCTGTCGAACAGCGGCGCGATCAGCTCGTGCAGGGTCTGGATGCCGCCGCCTACCGTGAAGATCAGCAGCAGTGCGGCATCGAACAGCACGCCGAGCAGGCCGAAGCGCACCAGTGTGCGGGTGTAATCGGCGGCCTTGTGATGGGCGGCGATGCCGATCTGTTCGCGGAAGGCGGGCGGCACTTCGGCACGGTGCGAAGCGACATGGTCGAGTTGCCGCCATGCCAGCCATGCCTTGACGACGACATTGGTCAGCAACAGTGAAACGAAGATGGCGGAGAATTGACTGGGGAGCATGGATAGGAAGGCCGGGCTGTGCGACAATCGCCGCAATTTCAATAACAAATCTGCGGTGGATTATGGCACAAAATCAGAACAATCTCGTCTGGCTGGACATGGAGATGACCGGTCTTTTCCCCGACACGGACCGCATCATCGAGATCGCCATGGTGGTCACCGACGGCGATCTGAATACAGTCGCCGAAGCGCCGACGCTGGTGGTGCACCAGTCCGATCTGGTGCTGGACGGAATGGACAACTGGAACAAATCCACGCACGGGAAATCCGGCCTGATCGACAGGGTCAAGGCATCGACGTTGGACGAGGCGACAGTGGAAGCGCAGATGCTGGAATTTCTGAAAGAGTATGTGCCGGCGCGCACCTCTCCGATGTGCGGCAATTCCATCTGTCAGGACCGACGTTTTATGGCACGCTGGATGCCCAAGCTGGAAGACTACTTCCACTACCGCAATCTGGACGTGAGTACGCTCAAGGAGCTGGCGCGGCGCTGGAAGCCGGAAGTGGCCAGCGGCATCAAGAAGCACGGCAAGCATGAAGCGCTGGCCGATATCTATGAATCCATCGAAGAGATGAAGCATTACCGCGAGCATTTCATAAAACTATAAGGAAGCGCCGGCAGGTGCTCCGCTCGGAAGTTCAGAGCGAGGGAACCGCTGGCGTTTCATCAAGTACGGCGTATCACGGGAGGGAGTTCCATGCAGGCTGCACGAAAGATTTGGCGTGCTATCGGGGTGCAGGAAAAACTGCACATTCTGATCCAGGGGGCTTTGCTCATACTATTCTTCGTCCTGATGGGATGGGTGGTCGATCAGTTCGAGTTGCAGATCGACCGTTCAGCCGAATTGCGGGCGGAAGAAGCGGCCGATGGCCTGATCAACGGCATGAACATGATGATGCTGACCGGGGAGATATCCAACCCGGATAACCGTCGCCTGTTCGTGGAGAAAATGTCCAAGTCTCAGGGCATCGTTGAAGTGCGCATGATCCGTGGTCAGGCGGTGATCGAACAATATGGTCCCGGCCTGCCCGAAGAGCAGCCGCGTGATGAGATGGACCGGCAAGTGCTGGCGACCGGAAAGCTGTTGTTCCGGCGCGTACAGGGCAAGGACGGGCGGCCGCTGATGAGGGTGGTGATGCCTTTCATCGCCAGCGAGAACTTCCGTGGCACGAACTGTTTGAGTTGCCATCATACCGAACTCGGTGGTGTGAACGGCGCTGCCAGCGTGACCATCGATCTGTCAGTCGGGCAGCGCCAACTGGAAGAGATCAAGGATCGCTTATGGGTCGGTCATCTGGCGGTGCAACTGCTGCTGCTGTTGCTGATCACGCTGTTCGTGCGTCACGTTATCGTGCGCAATATCACCCGTCCAGTGAAGAAGCTGCAGCAGGCGATGGCCGGGATCGAGCGAGACATGGATCTGTCGCGCCGGGCGGAGGTCGATGCGACCAATCCCGACATCGGTGAGATGGCGAAGAGCTTCAATCTGCTGGTCCAGAATCTGGAGCAGGCGACAGACCGTTTGCAACTGTTCGCCAAGATGTTCGAGAACAGCGGGGAGGCGATCATCATCACCGACGCGGATCGCAACATCCTGACCGTCAATCCAGCCTTCGAGCACATCACCCAATATTCGCAGGCCGAGGTGCTGGGCAAGAATCCCAAGATACTCAGCTCCGGCAAGCAGACGCATGAGTTCTATGCGCTGATGTGGGGGACGATCGAGATCACCGGCAAGTGGTCCGGCGAAATATGGAACCGGCGCAAGAACGGCGAGATATATCCGGAGTGGCTGTCCATCGCGGCGGTGAAGAACCCCAAGGGCGATGTCATCAACTACATCTCGTCCTTCTCCGACATCACCAAACGCAAGGAGGCCGAGAAACGCATCGAGTTTCTTGCGCACTACGACTCACTGACCAAGCTGCCCAACCGGGCCCTGTTCGGCGACCGTCTGCGCCGCGCCTTGCTGCTGGCAGACCGCAACAAATACAAGGTCGGTCTGATGTTCCTCGATCTGGACAAGTTCAAGGAGGTCAATGACACTCTCGGCCATCTGGCGGGCGACCAGTTGCTGCAGTCGGTCGCGGAAAGATTGCGGGATTGTGTGCGCGCTTCGGACACCATTTGCCGCCAGGGCGGCGACGAGTTCCTCATCCTGATCGAAGAGATCGACTCGAACATCGAGCTGACCCGTATCGCGGACAAAATCATGGATACGATGTCGCGGCCGCATCTACTCGGCGACGTGTCGCGCACGGTCAGTTTCAGCATCGGCGCGGCCATGTATCCGGACGATGCGGACGACGAACAGTCGCTGATCAAGTGCGCCGACCGGGCGATGTATCTGGCCAAGGAGAGCGGCCGCAACAACTTCAAGCTTTACGAGCACGAAGACAATTGAGGCACTTGCTGGTCGATATCACCGCGCACGGTTACGGCCATATCGCCCAGACGGCGCCGGTACTGAACCTGTTGGCGCAACGTCGGCCGGAACTGCGCATCACCGTCCGTTCGCACGTACCGACGGAATACCTCAAGCAACGCATCCACGTTCCGTTCGAGCACCATCACATCGCGCTGGATTTTGGCATGGCCATGTTCGATGCCGTTCGCGTGGATGTGCCGCGCAGTCTGGCGGCCTATCGCGACTATCATGCCGATTGGGCGCAAAAGGTGGAGACGGCAGCGGAGGCGATGCGCGCGCTGCAGGCCGATCTGCTGCTGGCGAATGTGCCCTATCTTTCACTGGCTGCGGCCAAGGAGGCGGGCATCCCTGCCGTGGCGATGTGTTGCCTCAACTGGGCTGACATTTACAGGCACTATGCACAGAAAGATGAAGAGGCAGCGGCCATCCATGCGCAGATGCTGGCTGCATACAACAGTGCCGAAGTTTTCCTGAAACTCAGTCCGGCCATGCCGATGAGCGATCTGCGCAACACGCGCAAGCTGTCCTGCGTTGCGCAAGTCGGCGAACCGCATCGCCAACTGGTACGCGAGCGCTGCGGCGCATCCGCACGAGACAAGCTGGTGCTAGTGGCGATGGGCGGCATCTCATATCGTTTGGCTATGGAAAGCTGGCCTGGTATCCCTGGCGTGCGCTGGCTGGTTCCCGAGTCATGGGGTGTGCAACGCGATGATGTATCGTCCATTGAATCGCTGGATTTGGATTTTCGGGATGTGCTTGCTTCTTGCGATGCGATATTGACCAAGCCGGGTTACGGCACTTTTGCAGAAGCGGCCTGTGCTGGCGTGCCGGTCATGTATGTGCCGCGTGGCGATTGGCCCGAAGCGCCCTGGCTGGTGGATTGGCTGCAGCAGAACGGTGTCGCGATAGAGGTCGATGCCGGCCGATTGCAGGATGGCATGATGGGCGACACGCTGGAGGCGATATGGGGCGGTTCGCGACCGGCCTCACCCCAAAACAACGGGGCGCTAGAGGTCGTCGAGACTCTGTGTAAAATGCTGCCCTGAGCCAGATCACTAAATATAAATCCACGCACCGAATCCGCTTCATGACGCACCACGAAATCAATCCGCAATTCGCCATCCACAATCATGTGGAGATCGTGCACGTTCTGAACGAACTGGCCAAACACCGAGTATTGCTCAACCTGACGACGCACGAAGGTGATGCGCTGGTGACCACCGTGCTGTATGTCAGCGGTGACCGCAAGTTCGTGTGTATCGATGTGAGCTCGGACGACGCGGTCAATCAGCGGATCACCGATAGCAAGCTGGTGTCGTTCGAGACGCAGTCCGAGATCAAGGTGCGCTGGCATTCCACCCACCTGCAACTGGTGACCGCACGAGATGGTCTGGCATTCTCGTTGCATGTGCCATCTGTGATCGAGCGCATCCAGCGCCGCGAATATTTCCGCCTGTACACGCCGCAGGGCAGCAACGCGCTGATGTGCCGGATACCGACCGGCGAAGAGAGCGTCATCGAAGTGGCGCTGGTCGATATGAGCGCGGGCGGTATCGGTGTCACCTATCGTGGTCCTGCTAATGACATCTTTGTGCAGGGGGCGATACTGGAAGGTTGCAGTATTGATTTTCCCGAGATCGGGCGGGTGCCCATGAGTCTGCGTGTGTGCGGCATCTGGCAGTCGACTTCGACCAAGAGCGGCGAGCAGATCCATCGCATCGGCATGGAATTCGTCGGCTTGAGCCGCGGCGTGACCAATGTGATCCAGCGCTACATGATCCAACTCGAAGCGGAGCGAATCACCCCGGTCTGACGTGGCTTAGCGGGACGCGCCCTTTGCTTGGGCGAGTGTCCGGGAGCGTTCCAGCTCTGCCGCATCTGGCGTGATCAGCCAGCCTTGCAGATTGTCCATCACCAGATCGGTCAGTGCATGCATCCAGTCGTCACGTGCATTGAGGCAGGGGATGTAGTGATAGTCACCGCCGCCCGCATGCTGGAACTCTTCTTTGCCTTCCATGGCGATCTCTTCCAGCGTCTCCAGACAATCCGCCACGAAACCGGGACACACCACATCCACGCGTTTGAGCTTTTCTGCGCCCCATTGTTTGAGTGTGGCGCTGGTGTAGGGTTGTATCCATTCGGCTTTGCCGAAACGCGACTGGAAAGTGACCGCGTATTGCTCTTTCCCGAGGCCGAGTGCCTCGGCTAGCAGGCGTCCGGTCTTCAAGCACTCGCAGTGATACGGGTCGCCTTTCTCCAGCGTGTATTTGGGCAGGCCGTGGAAACTCATCAGCAACTTCTCGGGTCGCCCGTTCTTCATCCAGTATTCGTTGATGTTGGCGGCGAGCGCCTTGATGTAACCGGCATCGTCGTGGAAATGCTTGATGGTGCGGATGGCGGGCGTGTTGCGCATCTGCTGCAATTCGCGGAACACGATGTCGGTTGCCGTGGCCGTGGTGCTGGCCGCGTATTGCGGATACATGGGCACGACCAGGAAGCGCTGGCAGTTCTGTGCTTTCAGCTTGCGCAGCGCCGCCGGGATGGACGGTTGGCCATAGCGCATGGCGTACTCGACCGCGAACGGGGCCTGAGTGCGCTGACTCAGATAGCCTTGCAGCAATACGGCTTGCTCCTCGGTGTGCACGCGCAGCGGCGAACCTTCCTTGAGCCAGATGGAGGCGTACTTGGCGGCAGACTTCTTCGGGCGCACATTGAGGATGATGCCGTTCAGGATCAGCCACCAGATCAGGCGCGGGATCTCCACTACCCGCGGATCGCCGAGGAATTCCTTGAGGTAAGGGCGCACGGCCTGCGCGGTCGGCGCATCGGGCGTGCCGAGGTTGATCAGCAGGATGCCGGTCTTTTCGGGCGTGCCATGTTCAAAGCGGGGTTCTGTCTGATAACTCATGTCGATCTCAATGTTGGGAGAGCGCGTTGCTCAATAGCTTGGCGGTGATGTCCACTATGGGCACCACGCGTTCGTAGTTCATGCGTTTCGGGCCGACCACGGCCAGCGTGCCGACGATCTGGCCGTCTGCCGTGTAGGGCGCGCTGACCACGCTGCATTCGTCCAGCCCCGCCAATCCGGATTCGTTGCCGACGAAGATGTGCACGCCCTGCGCGTGCCGTCCCGCATCCAGCAGATGCAGCAGCTCGGTCTTCTGTTCGAACACGTTGAACAGTTTGCGCAACTGTTCCATGTTGGTGGAGAGGTCGTTCACGTGCAGCAGCTTGCGTTCGCCGCTGATCACGTAATCCTCGCTCTTGCGTGCCACGGCTTCGTCGCTGGCCGCCATCGCCGCGCTCATCAGCGCGGTCATGTCGTGCTGCAGTTGGCGCAGCTCGCTTTGCATGCGCTGGTGGATGTCGCCGAACGCCAGGTCGGCGTAGTGCTGGCTGAGGAAGTTGCCGGCCTCGGTCAGCTGCGACTGGCTGTAATCCTTGGGCGTCACCAGCACACGGTTCTCCACCTCGCCGTCAGGCATCACGATGATCAGCAGTACGCGCTTCTCGGACAGGCGCAGGAATTCGATCTGGCGCACTTTGATCGCGCTGCGCTTGGGCGTGGCGACAACGCCCGCGAAGTGGGTCAGCTCGGACAGCAGATTGGAGGCCTGCGCCAGCAGGCGCGACGGATTGTTCGGCTGCAACTGGCTTTCCAGTTGCAGCACGCGCGACTCGGACAGCGGCTGCACCACCATCAACCGGTCGATGAACATGCGATAGCCGAGCTCGGTGGGGATGCGTCCGGCCGAAGTGTGCGGGCTGGCGACCAGTCCTATGGATTCCAGATCGGCCATCACATTACGGATGGTGGCCGGGCTGACTTCCAGCCCGGAGAACTGCTGCAAAGCGCGCGATCCGACCGGTTGGCCGTCACTTACATAGCGTTCCACCAGTGTCTTCAGCAGTATCTGTGCGCGATCGTTGAGCATGGCGGTCATTCTAGCAGGGGGCATGCGGGAGGGCGCATGTTCATGTCATCACCGATGTGGTTTAATCGCGCCCCATGAGCTCCCCCTTCAAAACTATCGCGATCATCGGCAAATACAAGACGCCGGAGATCGTCGTGCCTGTCCTTTCGCTGGCGGAATTCCTTGCTGCACAGGGCTATGAGGTGGTGATTGACAGTCTGACGGCAGAGAACGCCAAGGATTCGCCCTATCCGGCGTTGCCGCTGGAAGAGATGGGCGGGAAGATCGATCTGGCCGTGGTGCTGGGCGGCGACGGCACTTTGCTCAACATCGCCCGCACGCTGGCACCGCATCACATCCCGCTGATCGGTGTCAATCAGGGGCGCATCGGCTTCCTCACCGATCTGTCTCTGGAGACGATGAAAAAGACCCTGTCGGCCATGCTGAAGGGGAAATACGTCTCCGAGGAGCGGCTGCTGTTGCAGGCCGCCGTGGTGCGCGACAAGCGCGAGGTGTTCCACGGGCTGGCCTTCAATGAGGTGGTGGTGCACCGCAGCAACGTCAGCAGCATGGTCGAATTCGAAGTGCGCATCGACGGCGAGTATCTGTACAACCAGCGCGCCGACGGTCTGATCATCTCCACGCCCACGGGCTCCACCGCCTACGCGCTGTCGTCCGGCGGACCCATCCTGCATCCTTCGCTGGACGTGCTGGAGCTGGTGCCGGTGTGTCCGCATTCGCTGAGCAACCGTCCGCTGGTGGTGAAAGGTTCTTCCGTGATGGAGCTGCTGATGCACCGCAACGGCGACATCCATGTGCGTTACGACAGCCACTCGCATGTCGACTTGCAACTGCATGACAAGGTCATCGTGTCGCGCTATCACCAGCCGGTGCTGCTGTTGCACCCCGAAGGCCACAGCTACTATCACACGCTGCGCGAGAAGTTGCTTTGGACGCAGACACTCTAATAAAAAGAACATGCTGAAACACCTGCTCATCCGCGACTTCGTCATCGTCGACACGCTCGAACTCGACTTCTCCTCCGGCTTCACCGCGCTCACCGGCGAGACCGGCGCGGGGAAGTCCATTCTCATCGATGCGCTGTCGCTGGCGCTGGGCGAGCGCGCCGACAGCGCCATGGTACGGGCCGGTTGCGACAAGGCAGACATCAGCGCCGAATTCGATATCGCCGACTTGCCGCAACTGCAAGCCTGGCTGCGCGAACAGGAACTGGAAGGCGACGACGGGATATGTCTGCTGCGACGCACACTGGATGCGGGCGGTCGTTCGCGCGGCTTCATCAACGGCGGCAGCGCCACCCAGCAGCAGATGCGCGAAGCCGGTGCGATGCTGCTCGACATCCACGGCCAGCATGCGCACCAGTCGCTGTTGCGCGCTGACGCGCAGCGCGAGCTGCTGGACAGTCAGGCCGGCTTGACCGAACAAGCCGACGCTGTCGCCGCCGCATGGAAAGCATGGCAGGCCATCCACCGCCGCCGTGTGCAACAGGAACAGAATGCCGAGTCCGTCGCCGCCGAACGTGAACTGCTCGCCTTCCAGCAGAACGAACTGGAGACATTGAACTTCAGCGAAACGGAATGGCATGAATTGCAGGCCGAGCATGCGCGCCTGTCGCATGCCGCGAGTCTGATCGAGACCGCGCAGTTCGGTGTCGATGTGCTGAGCGAATCCGACACCGCCTGTCTGGCGCAACTCAATGCGCTGACATCGCGCATGCGCGCCGGGCTGGAGTTCGATGCCGGTCTGCAAGATACGCTCACCATGCTGGAGAGCGCGCAGAACGAATTGCAGGAAGCGGTGTATGCACTGCGCCATTATCAGGAACGACTGGATGCCGATCCCGAACGCATGCGCCAGCAGGAACAGCGCATCGCCGATGTGATGGAAGCCGCGCGTAAATATCGCGTGAAGCCCGAGCAGCTGCCGCAGAAACTGCAAGAGTTCACGCAACGTTTGGAAGAGCTGGGCGGCAGCGCCGATCTGGACGTGCTCGCCAAGCAGGATGAAGCCGCGCAGCAGAGTTATTTGGCGGCCGCTAAGAAATTGAGTGCCGCGCGCGGCAAAGCGGCGCAAGCCCTGTCCGACGAGATCACCACTGCCATGCAGACGCTGGCGATGCAGGGTGGCCAGTTCGCCGTAGCTTTGTTGCCGCTGACGGAAGGCAACGCGCACGGACTGGAGAGCGTGGAGCTGCAAGTGTCGGCCAACCCCGGCTCGCCGCTGCGCAGTCTGGCCAAGGTCGCCTCGGGCGGCGAGTTGTCGCGCATCAGTCTCGCCATCCAGGTAGCGGCCAGCCGTGCCGCCAGCGTGCCCACGCTGATCTTCGACGAAGTGGACAGTGGCATCGGCGGACGTGTGGCCGAGATCGTCGGTAGTCTGCTAAAAAAACTCGGCCAGCGTCATCAGGTGCTGTGCGTCACCCATCTGCCGCAAGTGGCGGCGCAGGCAGACCACCAGTGGCAAGTGAGCAAGGAAGCGCACGGCGGCAAGACCTTGAGCAGCATCCAGGTGCTGGATGCACCACGGCGCATCGACGAGATCGCGCGCATGCTGGGCGGCGCGACCATTACCGACACCACCCGCAAACACGCTGCCGAGATGCTGGGCGCGGCAGCCTAGCTGGTTCCTTCCGAGGCTGGGGGGAGGGCGTGACTTGCGGTATCATGCCGCCTGTTCTCAAGTACCCGACCCGAACCATATCCATGCGCATCGTCCTGATCCCGATCTCATTGCTGCTCGCATCGTGCAGCAATTTCTCCAACTACCTGCCGACCTTCACGCCGCACAAGATCGAGATCCGTCAGGGCAACCTCATCACGCAGGACATGCGCGCGCGCATCAAGCTCGGTATGAGCGAAGCGCAGGTGAAGTCGGTGCTGGGCGCGCCGCTGATCGCCGATACCTACCATGCCGGCCGCTGGGATTACCTGTACCGGCTCGAGAAAAAAGGCAAGGTGGAAGCGAACCAGCGCCTGACGTTGTATTTCGAGAACGGCGTGCTGGCGCGCATCGACGATGCCACGCCGCTGTTGCCTTCTGCCGTTCCCATTCAGGAGATGAAGAATGAAGATTAAAGTCGCCATCGCCGGCAGCGGCGGACGCATGGGTAAAGTGTTGCTGGACTGCGTGGCGCAGGCCGACGATCTGCGTCTGCACGCCGCACTGGAACACGCAGGCAGCGCCTTCATCGGCAACACCGTCGCCGATGGCGTGAAGATCACCGACGACATCGAGGGCGCACTGAAAGGCGCGGATGCGCTGATCGATTTCACTCGCCCCGAAGGCACCATGCAGCATCTGGAGATCTGCCGCAAACTCGGTGTCGGCATGGTGATCGGCACCACCGGCCTCAACGCGCAGCAGAAAGCCGCGCTCGGTGCCGCCGCACAAGACATTGGCATCGTGTTCGCCCCCAACATGAGCGTTGGCGTGAACCTCGTGTTCAAGTTGTTGGAGACCGCCTCGCGCGTGCTCAGCGAAGGTTACGACATCGAGATCATCGAAGCGCATCATCGTCATAAAGTCGATGCCCCCTCCGGCACCGCACTCGGCATGGGCGAAGTCGTTGCACGCACGCTGGGTCGTGATCTGGAGAAGTGTGCCGTGTACGGCCGCGAAGGCGTCACCGGTGAACGCGATCCCTCCACCATCGGCTTCGCCACCGTGCGCGGCGGCGACATCGTCGGCGACCATACCGTGTTGTATGCGGGTATCGGCGAGCGCATCGAGATCACCCACAAGGCCAGCAGTCGTGCGACGTTCGCCATCGGTGCACTGCGTGCGGCGCGTTTCCTGAAGGCCAATCAGGCGGGGATGTATGACATGCAGGATGTGTTGGGGTTGAAGTAAGCACCTTATGTCTCACCTTGAATCCCTCATCGTTGAATATCTCGATTGGCAGGGCTACTTGGTGCGCCGGAATACCAAGGTGGGAAGACTGAAACATGGCGGATGGGGAATGGAGCTTGATGTCATCGGCTATAACCCGCATACCGGAGACCTCGTTCATTACGAACCTTCAGTTGATGCTCATACGTGGGATATTCGTGAGGCCAGATATGCGAAGAAATTCGATGCAGCAAGGAAATTGATTTTCTCAGAAGTATTTTCTTGGCTACCACCGGAAACATTATTGCGCCAAATAGCTGTATTTCCCTCTCATCCCAAAGGGCGCGACCTCATCGCTGGAGGTCAAATCCTATCTATTGATGAGCTTGTCGCCGAGATTCGTTCAAAGGTTATTGAATGTGGCGTTGCTTGTCGTAGCGCCATATCTGAAAACTATCCGTTACTTCGCATGTTGCAGCTTTCACACTGCGGCTACAGCCGCGTGCTTTGATTTAAGCAAGCGTAGGGCGCAATAACCAACGGGCATTGCGCCGAATGGAATCAAATTCAAAGCCGTCGGGCAACCCCCGACGAAGTTGTTGTTGAATTTGAAGTTTGCTCATCCTTCGATACGGCTATCGCCTACTCAGGACGAACGGTCCTGGGTGTTTACATCACCAGCATCTTCACCCCGATCAAGATCAACACCACCCCACCGAACATCTCCGCCTTGCTCTCCAGCCACGTGCCGCTCTGCTTGCCGATCTGCACGCCCGCATAGCTGAATGCAAAGGTCGTGATGCCGATGATGGCGCAGGCGAGGTAGGCGTTGACTTCCAGCAGGGTGAGGCTGAATCCGGCGGCCATGGCGTCGATGCTGGTGGCGATGGCGAGCAGCAGCATGGTCTTGTGGGTGAGGGCTTCGATCTCTTCTTCGATTTCCCCGCTCAAGCCCTCGTAGACCATCTTGCCGCCGATCAGCGCCAGCAGGCCGAAGGCGATCCAGTGTGCGTAATCTTCCACCCAGCCGAGTATGCCTTTGCCGCCCAGATAGCCGATGAAGGGCATCAGCGCCTGAAATGCGCCGAAATAGAGGCCGGCTTTCAATCCCAGTCCTTTGGTATTACCCTTGGAGCCGAGTCCGATGGAGACGGCGAAGGCGTCCATGCTGAGGGCGATGGCGAGGATGATGACTTCAAGCATGATGCGATGTTCCGGTGGGCGGTGGTAAAGGGGGCGGATTATAGGGGGGAAGCAGGCTGAGTTTGATACGGCATCGCTCTTCGGCTATAATGCGCACCGCAAATGAGCGGGATGAACATAGGGTTCGTCCCGCTTCTTTATAAGTACGCCCGCAATCCAGCTCGGGCGTGCTGAACGCCAGCCAATCAAGGAGTTACACGTGTCGCAGACGAAACCAGCCATCCTAGTCCTAGCCGATGGAACGGTATTTCGCGGCATTTCAATCGGGGCAGATGGCAGCAGCGTCGGCGAGGTGGTGTTCAACACGTCGATGACGGGCTATCAGGAGATCCTCACCGATCCTTCCTATTGCAGCCAGATCGTCACCCTGACTTATCCGCATATCGGCAACGTCGGTTGCAATCCGGAAGACGTGGAGTCGAGCCGGGTGTTCGCCAGCGGTCTCATCATTCGCGACTTGTCCATGACAGTGAGCAATTTCCGCGCGACGCAATCGCTGCCGGAATATCTCAAAGCCAACAATGTGGTCGCTATCGCCGGTATCGACACGCGCAAGCTGACGCGCATCCTGCGCAGCAAGGGCGCGCAGAACGGCTGCATCGCATCGGGCGACGATGTAGAAGCCGCACTGAAAGCGGCCAAGGGTTTCGCCGGTCTGGCCGGTATGGATCTGGCGCAGGTGGTGACTTGCGACAAGCCTTACGAATGGACGCAGCGCGAGTGGAAGCTGGGCGAGGGCTATAGCGCTGCGAGCGAATCAAGATTCCACGTGGTGGCCTATGACTTCGGCGTGAAGCGCAACATCCTGCGCATGCTGGCCGAGCGCGGCTGCAGGATCACGGTGGTGCCGGCGAAGACGAGCGCCGAAGAAGTATTGAAGATGAAGCCGGACGGCGTGTTCCTGTCCAATGGTCCCGGTGATCCGGAACCTTGCGATTACGCCATCGCCGCCGCGAAGCGGTTCCTCGAGGTCGGCATGCCGATGTACGGCATCTGTCTGGGTCACCAGATCATGGGTTTGGCCTGCGGTGCCAAGACGGTGAAGATGAAGTTCGGCCATCGCGGCGCGAACCATCCGGTGCAGGATACGCAGACCAAGCGCGTGATGATCACCAGCCAGAACCACGGTTTTGCGGTGGATGCGACGACGCTGCCGGCGAATGCGCGCGTCACGCACATTTCGCTGTTCGACGGCACGCTGCAGGGTTTCGAGCTGGCCGACAAGCCGGCATTCTGTTTCCAGGGTCACCCCGAGGCGAGTCCCGGGCCGCATGACGTAGATGTATTGTTCGATCGCTTCGTTGCGATGATGGGTGGGAAGTAAATGGCTAAGCGTACTGACATCAAATCTATCCTGATCATCGGCGCAGGCCCCATCGTCATCGGGCAGGCGTGCGAGTTCGACTATTCCGGTGCACAGGCCTGCAAGGCGCTGCGCGAAGAAGGCTACCGCGTCATCCTGGTGAACTCGAATCCGGCCACCATCATGACCGACCCGAACATGGCCGACGCCACCTACATCGAGCCAATCACCTGGCAGATGGTGGAAAAGATCATCGCCAAGGAAAAGCCGGATGCGATCCTGCCGACCATGGGTGGCCAGACTGCGCTGAACTGCGCGCTCGATCTGGCCAAGCACGGTGTGCTGGAGAAGTACAGCGTCGAGATGATCGGTGCGTCGCGCGAAGCTATCGACATGGCGGAAGACCGCGAGAAGTTCAAGCAGGCGATGACACGCATCGGGTTGGCCTCGGCCCGTTCCGCTATCGCGCACAGCATGGAAGAAGCGCTGCAAGTGCAGCAGGTGATGGGTTTCCCGACCATCATCCGCCCGTCGTTCACCATGGGTGGTTCCGGCGGCGGTATCGCTTACAACCGCGAAGAGTTCATGGAGATCTGCGAGCGCGGTCTGGAAGCGTCGCCGACCAAAGAGCTGTTGATCGAAGAATCGCTGCTGGGCTGGAAAGAATACGAGATGGAAGTCGTGCGCGACCGCAACGACAACTGCATCATCATCTGTTCCATCGAGAACCTTGATCCGATGGGCGTGCATACCGGTGACTCCATCACTGTCGCACCGGCGCAGACACTGACCGACAAGGAATACCAGATCCTGCGCGATGCCTCGCTGGCGGTGCTGCGCGAGATTGGCGTGGAGACCGGCGGCTCGAACGTGCAGTTCTCCATCAATCCGGCTGACGGACGCATGGTGGTGATCGAGATGAACCCGCGTGTGTCGCGTTCATCCGCCTTGGCTTCCAAGGCGACCGGTTTCCCGATCGCCAAGGTGGCGGCCAAGCTGGCTGTGGGCTACACGCTGGACGAGTTGAAGAACGACATCACCGGCGGCGCGACCCCGGCTTCGTTCGAGCCGACCATCGACTACGTGGTGACCAAGATCCCGCGTTTCGCCTTTGAGAAATTCCCGCAGGCCAACGACCGCCTGACCACGCAGATGAAGTCGGTGGGCGAGGTGATGGCCATCGGCCGCACTTTCCAGGAATCGTTCCAGAAAGCGCTGCGCGGTCTGGAAGTAGGCGTGCATGGACTGGACAGCAAGTACGATGACCGCGACGCGATCTGCGCCGAACTCGGAAATCCCGGTCCGGACCGCATCTGGGCGGTGGGCGATGCCTTCCGTCTCGGCATGAGCGTGGAAGAGGTGTTCAACGTCAGCAAGATCGACCCGTGGTTCCTGGTGCAGATCGAAGACATCATCCGTCAAGAACGCGAGCTGACCGGCCGCACGCTGGAAAGCATCAGCGCGGATCAATTGCGCACATTGAAGCGCAGCGGTTTCGCTGATGCGCGTATGGCATCCCTGCTGGGTATCGACGACGAATCGGTGCGCGCCTATCGCCATGCCTTGAACGTGCGTCCGGTGTTCAAGCGCGTGGATACCTGTGCTGCCGAGTTCTCCACCAACACCGCTTACATGTACTCGACCTATGAGGAAGAGTGCGAATCGCAGCCGACCAACAACAAGAAGATCATGGTGCTGGGCGGCGGACCGAACCGCATCGGTCAAGGTATCGAGTTCGACTATTGCTGCGTGCATGCCGCGCTGGCGATGCGCGAGGACGGTTACGAGACCATCATGGTCAACTGCAATCCTGAGACCGTCTCCACCGACTACGACACTTCAGATCGTCTTTATTTCGAGCCGCTGACATTGGAAGACGTGCTGGAAGTGGTCGCTGTGGAGAAGCCGGTCGGTGTGATCGTGCAGTACGGCGGGCAGACACCGCTGAAGCTGGCGCACGGTCTGGCCAAGAACGGCGTGCCCATCATCGGCACTTCGGTGGACATGATCGACTGCGCGGAAGACCGTGCACGTTTCCAGGCCATGTTGCGCAAGCTCGATCTGAAACAGCCACCGAACCGTACTGCGAGCAATGTGGCCGATGCGGTCGCCGGTGCGACCGAGATCGGCTACCCGCTGGTGATGCGCCCCTCCAACGTGCTGGGCGGTCGCGGTATGGAGATCATCCATGCGCAGAACGATCTGGAGCGTTACATGCGCGATGCCGAAGAGCTGGGCAAGACTTGGCCGGAGCGCATGCCCATCCTGCTCGACCGCTTCCTGAACGACGCGATCGAGGTAGACGTGGATGCGGTGTCCGACGGCAAGCAGGTCATCATCGGCGGCATCATGGAACACATCGAGCAGGCGGGCGTGCATTCCGGCGACTCGGCCTGTTCGCTGCCGCCGTATTCGCTGTCCGTTGCGATGCAGGACGAGCTGCGCCGCCAGACCGTGGCGATGGCGAAGGAATTGAACGTGGTCGGCCTGATGAACGTGCAGTTCGCCATCCAGGGCGAGACCGTGTATGTGCTGGAAGTGAACCCGCGCGCATCGCGTACCGTGCCGTATGTATCCAAGGCGACCGGTGTGCCGCTGGCCAAGGTGGCGGCGCGTTGCATGGCTGGCCAGTCATTGGCCGCCCAAGGTGTGACCAAGGAAGTCATTCCGCCCTATTTCTCGGTGAAGGAAGCGGTGTTTCCGTTCATCAAGTTCCCCGGCGTGGATGTGATCCTCGGTCCGGAGATGAAATCCACCGGCGAGGTGATGGGCGTGGGCGATACCTTCGCGGAGGCGTTCGTCAAATCGCAGCTCGCCGCCAGTGTGAAGTTGCCCAAGAGTGGTCGGGTGTTCGTCAGCGTGCGCGAGGAAGACAAGACGGGCGCGGTTGAAGTGGCGCGTTCGCTGGTCGGGCTGGGTTTTACAGTCGTGGCGACACGTGGCACGGCTGCGGCCATCACCGCGGCAGGCGTGGAAGTCGCTATCGTGAACAAGGTCGCGGAAGGCCGTCCGCACATCCTCGACATGATCAAGAACGGTGAGATCAGTCTGATCATCAATACGGTGGACAGTCGCCCGTCGGTGATGCGCGATTCCTATTCCATCCGTCATGCGGCGTTGCAAGGCCGTGTCACTTACTACACTACGCTGGCTGGCGCCCGCGCTGCCTGTATCGGTATGCAGCATCTTGCCGAGTTGCAGGTCTACGACGTGCAGTCTTTGCATCGTCGTTTCAACTAAGGAAGAGTTTTTATGAGCAAAGTCCCATTGACTGTCGTCGGCGCAGAGCTATTGCGTCAAGAGTTGCACCGTTTGAAGACAGTGGAACGTCCTTCGGTGATCAATGCGATCTCCGAAGCACGCGCGCAGGGCGACTTGTCCGAGAACGCGGAATACGAGGCCGCCAAGGAGCGTCAATCCTTCGTTGAAGGCCGCATCGTCGAGCTGGAGTTCAAGCTGGGCAGCGCGCAGGTCATCGACCCCAAGACCTTGAGTACCGATGGTCGCGTGGTGTTCGGCACCACCGTGGTGATGGAAGACGTCAGCAACGGCGACGTGGTGACTTACCAGATCGTGGGTGAGGATGAAGCGGACATCAAACACCGCAAGATATCCATCAGCTCACCGATCGCGCGTGCGCTGATCGGCAAGGTGGAAGGTGATATCGCTGAAGTGCAGGCCCCGGGCGGGGTGCGTGAATACGAAGTCGTTGAAGTACAGTATCTTTAACTGCGGCTGGCGAGCTGCTTCTTGGTGAGCGGCTTGCCCTTGCGGCGCTTTGGGGGCTTGGCGATGGGCGTCTCCAGTGGTCGAAAGACCACCAGCGTCTTGCCGATATGCTGCACCGGTCCGGCCTTCAAAGTGGTGCAGATCTCTTGCAGCATCGCTTCGCGGGCTTCACGATCGTCGCTCATCACCTTGATCTTCAGCAGATCGTGGCTTTTCAGGCTGCGCTCGATCTCGTCCAGCACGGCTGGCGTCAAACCGGCATTGCCGATCATCACGACTGGGTTAAGGGCATGGGCGCGGCCTTTGAGGGCGAGGCGCTGGGATACAGAGAGATTTAACATGTGTTGCTCCAGATAGGGCGCGCATTCTAGCAAAACGGAGGCATGTCCGCAGAACTTACGGATCCCTGTGGTATCAACCAGTTGTCGGGTGTTCCCTGTGCGCTGATCCGCCCAAGCACTCTTAATCAGGCCAGAATCTATGAAAGCATCAAAATCCAGCAAGCAATGGATGCGCGAGCATGTGAACGATCCCTATGTGCAAATGGCGCAGAAGGACGGTTATCGCGCGCGCGCCGCTTATAAGCTGCTGGAACTGGACGAGCGCGACAATCTGATCAAGCCGGGCATGGTGGTGGTGGATTTGGGCGCGGCACCGGGTAGCTGGTGCCAGGTGGTGGCGAAGAAGATGGGCGAACATGGCCGCATCATCGCGCTGGATCTGTTGCCGCTAGCGCCGTTGCCGCGCGTCGAGTTCATACAGGGCGATTTCCGCGAGGAAAGTGTGTTGGCGCAATTGGAAGAAAGATTGGGCGGCCGGCCTATCGGCCTTGTAATCTCGGATATGGCACCCAATATCAGCGGTGTAGTGATGGCTGATCAGGCGCGCGCTATGTATCTGGCGGAACTGGCGCTCGATTTCGCTGTCACCCATCTCGCCCCCGGCGGTTCGTTCGTGGCCAAGGTGTTTCAGGGTGCCGGGTTCGAGGAATATATGAAATCAATGCGTAACCACTTCACCAAAGTGGTTGCGCGCAAGCCCAAGGCATCTCGTGACCGCAGCAACGAGCAGTATTTGGTGGGGCTTGGAAAGGTGCAAGGCTAGAAACTCAAATTCCGTCGCAATACGACGTTGCTCACGAAAAATCACTCCTAACATATGGGTTATATGTGTCGTCGTGATTTTTCATTCGCGCCTTGTCTTGCTTAGGACTTTGCATTCCTAACCATGCACCAAGCTTGAGTAATCGGTACTTCCGTAGTCTAATGCGCTTTCGTTTTTCGCTCATATCTGAGGAGCAAGTGTGAATAATCTGTTCAAAAGTATAGGGATCTGGATGGTCGTCGCCATGGTGCTGATGACCGTCTTCAACCAGTTCAACGCGCGCCAGATGCAGACGGCGCAGGTGCAACTGGATTATTCACAGTTCCTTGAGGCTGTCCGTTCGGGCCAGATCGAGAAAGTCACCATCGAAGGTCGCACGCTTAAAGCGGTCACGCCCGACGGTAAACGCATCACCAGTTTTGCCCCCAGCGACATCTGGCTGGTTTCCGACCTGCTGAAGTATGGCGTGAAAGTGGAAGCCAAACCGGACGAGGAGCAGGGCTTCTTCACGCAGGTGTTCATCTCATGGTTCCCCATGCTGCTGCTGATCGGCGTGTGGGTGTTCTTCATGCGCCAGATGCAGGGCGGCAAGGGTGGCGGCGCGTTCTCGTTCGGCAAGAGCAAGGCGCGCATGCTGGACGATTCCAAGGAGCGCGTGACTTTCGCCGATGTGGCCGGTTGCGACGAGGCCAAGGAAGAGGTCTCGGAACTGGTGGATTTCCTGCGCGATCCGGGCAAATTCCAGAACCTGGGCGGGCGCATCCCGCGCGGCGTGCTGATGGTGGGTAGTCCCGGTACCGGCAAGACGCTGTTGGCCAAAGCCATTGCGGGCGAAGCCAAAGTGCCGTTCTTCTCCATCTCCGGTTCCGATTTCGTCGAGATGTTCGTCGGTGTCGGTGCGGCGCGCGTGCGCGACATGTTCGAGCAGGCCAAGAAACAGTCACCGTGCATCATCTTCATCGACGAGATCGATGCGGTCGGTCGTCAGCGCGGTGCGGGCCTTGGCGGCGGCAACGATGAGCGCGAGCAGACGCTGAACGCGCTGCTGGTGGAGATGGACGGTTTCGAGGGGGCGTCGGGCGTGATCGTGATCGCTGCGACCAACCGCCCCGACGTGCTGGACGCGGCTTTGTTGCGCCCCGGTCGTTTCGACCGTCAGGTGGTGGTGCCGTTGCCGGACATCCGCGGTCGCGAGCAGATCCTGAAAGTGCACATGCGCAAGGTGCCGTGCGCGGAAGACGTGAAGGCAGACATCCTGGCGCGCGGTACTCCGGGCATGTCCGGTGCCGATCTGGCCAACCTGGTGAACGAGGCGGCACTGTTCGCTGCGCGCCGTGGCAAGCGTTTCGTCGAGATGGACGATTTCGAGGCCGCCAAGGACAAGATATTCATGGGGGCGGAGCGCAAGTCCATGGTGATGCCGGAAGAGGAGCGGCGCAACACGGCCTATCACGAGTCCGGCCATGCACTGGTCGCCAAGCTGATGCCGAAGACCGATCCGGTGCACAAGGTCACCATCATCCCGCGCGGCCGTGCACTGGGTCTGACCATGCAGCTGCCGTCCGAAGACCGCTACAGCATGGACAAGATACGCATCCTGTCCACCATCGCCGTGTTGTTCGGCGGGCGCATCGCGGAAGAGATATTCATGAACCAGATGACGACCGGCGCTTCCAATGATTTCGAGCGCGCCACCGACATGGCTCGCAAGATGGTGACGCAATGGGGCATGTCCGATGCGCTGGGCACCATGGTGTACGGCGAGAACGAGGGAGAGGTGTTCCTCGGCCGTTCGGTGACCACGCACAAGAATATCTCCGAGGCCAGCATGCAGAAGGTCGATGCCGAGATACGCCGTATCCTCGACGAGCAATATGCGCTGGCGCGCAAACTGATCGAGGAGAACCGCGACAAGATGGAGGCGATGGCCAAGGCCTTGCTGGAATGGGAAACCATCGACGCGGATCAGATCAACGACATAATGGCCGGCAATCCGCCGCGCCCGCCCAAGCCCGCCACGGTGACGCCGCCCGCCGAGCCGCCCAAGGATGAGACACCGACTGCGCCGGCAACCGGCGAACCGGCGCAAGAGACCTGAAGCAGTGATGAGAGAGGCTAGTCGACTAGCCTCTTTTAATTTCCCTTCCGAATATCCCGATGCAACTTCTTTGCGGCGCATTCAAACTCGACCTGTCCCGTCCGAAAGTGATGGGTATCGTCAATGTCACGCCCGATTCCTTTTCAGACGGCGGCCGCTATGTTTCTTTCTCCAAAGCCATCGATCATGCACGGCAACTGATAGAAGACGGCGCCGATATGCTCGATATCGGCGGTGAATCCACACGCCCCGGTGCTGCCGAGGTGGGTGAGCAGGAGGAGCTGGATCGGGTGTTGCCGGTCATCGACGGACTGCGTGGCATCGCGGTACCTATCTCCATCGACACCTGGAAGCCTGTCGTGATGCGTGCGGCGATCAAGGCGGGCGCTACGATGGTCAATGACGTGAATGCTTTGCAGGCGGAGGGGGCGATACAGGCTGTGGCGGCAAGCAATGCGGCAGTCTGCCTGATGCACAAGCAGGGTACGCCGCAGTCGATGCAGCTGGGGCCGAGCTACGAAGATGTTGTCCTTGAAGTCGCGGACTTTATGAAGTACCGGATAGTCGCCGTGGAAGCGGCTGGGGTCAGCAGGGACCGTATCGTCATCGATCCCGGTTTTGGTTTTGGCAAGTCGCTGGCGCATAATCTCGCCCTGCTGCGCGAATTGGAAGCATTTACAAAGCTTGGTCTGCCGGTGCTGGCAGGCCTGTCGCGAAAATCCATGCTTGGTGCGATCACCGGACGCGAGGTCGGGGAACGTCTGGCTGCCAGCGTGGCGGCGGCGTTGCTGGCTGTGCAATGCGGTGCCGCCATCGTGCGCGTGCACGATGTGCGCGAGACGGTGGATGCATTGAAGATATTGAATGCAGTGAACGGGGATCGATATGAGTAGAAAATATTTCGGAACTGATGGTGTGCGCGGCAAGGTGGGGGAGCATCCAATCACGCCGCAGTTCGTGATGCATCTGGGTTATGCGGCCGGCAAGGTGCTGGCCAAGGCGGAGCACTCGCGTGGTGAACGTTCGGCGGTGCTGATCGGCAAGGACACGCGCATCTCCGGTTACATGCTGGAATCCGCGCTGGAGGCCGGTTTGATCGCGGCGGGTATCGATGTGTATCTGGCCGGTCCTGTGCCGACCCCGGCAGTGGCCTATCTGACCCGTGCCCTGCGCTTGCAGGCGGGCGTGGTCATATCGGCTTCGCACAATCCGTTCGAGGACAACGGTATCAAGTTCTTTTCAGGCAACGGCACGAAGCTGCCCGACGACATCGAGCATGCCATCGAGGCGGCACTGGACGAACCGATGCAAACCAATGCGTCTGACGCATTGGGCAAAGCCAAGCGCCTCGACGATGCGGTCGGACGCTACATCGAATTCTGCAAGAGTAGCTTCCCCAATGAGATGGATCTGCGCGGCATGAAGATCGTGGTGGACTGCGCGCATGGCGCGACCTATCACATCGCGCGCCATGTGTTCCACGAACTGGGCGCGGAAGTCTTCGCGATCGGCGTGGAGCCGAATGGATTGAACATCAATGATGGCTACGGCGCGACCAAGCCGCAGAACCTGCAGAAGGCCGTAGTCGAGCACAAGGCGGATGTCGGTATCGCGCTGGATGGCGACGGGGACCGGCTGGTGATGGTCGATGCGTCGGGCAAACTATATGACGGCGACCAGCTGCTCTATGTCATCGCCAAACAGCACCATGCCGAAGGCACGATGAAGGGCGGTGTGGTCGGCACGCTGATGACGAATCTCGCTTTCGAGCATGCCATGCAGCATCTGGGCATCCCGTTCATGCGCGCCAAGGTGGGCGACCGCTATGTGATGGAGATGCTGCAGCAGCAGGGCTGGCAACTGGGCGGCGAGAACTCCGGCCACATCATCTGTCTGGACAAGCACAGCACAGGGGACGGTATCGTCTCCGCCCTGCAGGTGTTGCATGCCTTGCGCATGAAGAAGCAGACACTGGCCGAAGCGGCAGGCGACCTGCATATGTATCCGCAAGTGTTGATCAATGTGAAGATGGCCAAGAAAGAAGACCTTTCTGGTCATCCAAAAGTGCGACATGCCGTGGAGACCGCCGAGATCATGCTGGACGGCAAGGGAAGAGTGCTGTTGCGACCGTCTGGTACCGAGCCTTTGCTGCGTGTGATGGTGGAGGGCGAGGACGGTGTGAAGGTGAAGCTGTGCGCGGAGAAGATCGCGGAGGCGGTTAAAGCTGCCGCAGATTAGTCTTGAACTTGTCCAATTGAAATGAAGAACGCCGAGCATCGCTCGGCGTTCTTTATGGTACGTCCGAAATGTCTAGCCGAAGCGACCAGTAATATAGTGGTTCCGACATAACGCGCTACGCGCATTAGTCTTCGCCGCTACATTACGGGACGATTAACCGAATCGTCCCGTAATGTAGTCTTCAGTCTCTTTACGTTTCGGGTTGGTGAATACGGTGCTGGTATCGCCGAACTCGATCAGATCGCCCAGATACATATAGGCAGTGAAGTCAGAGATACGTGCCGCCTGCTGCATGTTGTGCGTCACGATGACGATGGTGAAGTCCTTCTTCAGTTCGTCGATCAGTTTTTCGATGTGCGCGGTGGAGATCGGGTCGAGCGCGGAGGTCGGCTCGTCCAGCAGCAGCACTTGCGGTTTGACGGCGATGGCGCGGGCGATGCACAGGCGTTGCTGCTGACCGCCGGACAGGCTGGTCCCGCTCTGGTTCAATTTGTCACTGACCTCGCCCCATAGCGCGGCTTTCTTCAGAGCCCATTCGACGCGTTCGTCCATCTCGTTGCGACTCATGTTTTCGTAAAGCTTCACGCCGAAGGCGATGTTGTCGTAGATGGACATCGGGAACGGTGTCGGCTTCTGGAACACCATGCCGACCTTGGCACGCAGCATGTTGAGGTCCTGCTTGGGGTCGAGCACATTGCTGCCATCCAGCATGATCTGGCCAGTGGCTTTCTGCTTGGGGTAGAGCTGGTACATGCGGTTGAATGTGCGCAGCAGGGTCGACTTGCCGCAACCTGACGGGCCGATGAAGGCAGTCACCATCTTTTCCGCGATATCCAGATTGATGTCCTTGAGCGCACGGTAGTTGCCGTAAAAGAAGTTGAGGTCACGTACGATGACCTTGGGCGGATTGACTGTTTCAGCGTTCATGAGTAGTGATTCCCGATATCAATGTGTGGTTGCACTTTGGCGGAACAGGATGCGCGCCAGGATGTTAAGCGTGAGTACGCTGAGGGTGATCAGCAGCGCGCCGGCCCATGCGAGATGCTGCCAGTCTTCGTAGGGGCTCATGGCGAACTGGAAGATCACCACCGGCAGGTTGGCCAGCGGACTGTTCATGTCTGAACTCCAGAACTGGTTGTTCAGCGCGGTGAACAGCAGCGGGGCGGTCTCGCCGCTGATGCGGGCGATGGCCAACATCACGCCGGTGATGATGCCGGCGCGTGCCGCGCGCAGGGTGACGAAGCTGACGATCTTCCATTGCGGTGCACCCAGTGCGGAGGCGGCCTCGCGCAGGGTGTTGGGGATCAGGCGCAGCATGTTCTCGGTGGTTCGGATCACGATAGGGATGACGATGATGGCCAGTGCCAAAGCGCCCGCCCAGCCGGAGAAGTGACCGACGCGGATGACATACACCTCGTACACGAAAAGTCCGATCACGATGGACGGCGCGGACAGCAGGATGTCGTTGATGAAACGGGTGACCGGTGCCAGCCAGCCACGCTGCCCGAACTCGGCCAGATAAGTACCGGCCAGGATGCCGATGGGTGTACCTATCAGCGTGCCGAGCAGGCTCATCATCAGCGTGCCGGCGATGGCGTTCAGCAGGCCGCCGGTGCTGCCGGGCGGCGGCGTCATCTGCGAGAAGACGGCAGGGGTGAGCGCGGCAAGGCCGTGGCTGAGCAAGGTGATCAGGATCCAGCACAGCCAGAAAAGACCGAATGCCATGGCCAGCATGGAGACCAGCAGGCCGGTGATGTTGATGATGCGACGGCGGGTATAGAGTGTCAGCATGGTGTTCAGGTGGTCTGGCCCTCGCCTTTGCCCAGCTTGTGCAGCATCAGGCGCGCGAGTGACAGGACGACGAAAGTGATGAAGAAAAGGATCAGGCCCAGCTCGATCAGCGCCGAGGTATACAGCTCGCCGACGGCTTCGGTGAACTCGTTGGCCAGTGCCGAGGAGATGCTGTTGCCTGGCATCAACAGCGATTTGCTCAGTTCATGCGCATTGCCGATGACAAAGGTGACGGCCATGGTTTCGCCCAGGGCGCGGCCCAGGCCGAGCATGATGCCGCCGACCACGCCGATGCGCGTGAAGGGCAGCACGATCTTCATCACCACTTCCCAGGTCGTGGCGCCCACGCCGTAGGCGGATTCTTTCAGCATGGGTGGCACGACTTCGAACACGTCGCGCATGACCGATGCGATGAAGGGGATCACCATGATGGCGAGGATGATGCCGGCGGTCAGGATGCCGATGCCCATCGGCGGGCCGGAGAAGAACGGGCCGAGCATCGGCAGGGTGCCGATGTGATCGTTGATCCAGGGCTCGAAGTGATCGGCGAACAACGGCGCGAACACGAACAAGCCCCACATGCCGTAGATGATGCTGGGAATGCCCGCCAGCAATTCAACGGCGATGCCGAGCGGCCGGCGCAACACGCGCGGCGACAGCTCGGTCAGGAATATGGCGATACCGAAGCTGACCGGAATGGCGATCAGCAGAGCGATACCGGAGGTAACCAGTGTGCCTACGATGGGGACCAGTGCACCGTATTCATCGGTGACCGGATTCCATTCATCATTGACGAGAAAGTGAAAACCGAACGCCTCTATGGCAGGCATGCTGCCGATCACCAGCGAGGCAATGATCGCGAGCAAGAGTGCCAGCACCCCGAAAGCCGATAGCCGGGTCAGACCACGGAACAACATGTCCAGCCATATCTGTTGCTTGAGCCGGGCTTGGTGCAGGAGCGTCGATTTCATTTGTGTAATAGGTCTGAGTGAAATTGGGGGGCATAGCGCCCCCCGAATTATAACTTGAGCGCGCCGTTCGGCGCACTCAGGCTTTCCTTACTTCCAGATCGCCTTGCCTTGGCCGTCGGTGATCTGCTCTTTCCAGGATTTGCGGATCATGGCGGTGACATTGGCAGGCAGCGGCACGTAGTGCAGGTCGGAAGCCATCTTGTCGCCGTTGCTGTAAGCCCAGTCAAAGAACTTCAGCACTTCAGCAGCGGTGGCAGCATTGTCCTGATTCTTGTAAACCAGAATGAATGTCGCACCGGCGATAGGCCAGCTGTCTGCGCCCGGCTGATCCACCAGGATCTCTGCGAAGCCTTCCGAGGCTTTCCACTTGGCATTGCCGGCAGCGGCCTTGAAGCTTTCGGCAGTAGGAGAGACAAAGTGGCCGTCGCGGTTCTTCAGTTGTGCGTAGGACATGTTGTTCTGCAGTGCGTAAGCATATTCAACGTAGCCGATGGAGCCTTTGATGCGTTGCACATAGGAAGCCACGCCTTCGTTGCCCTTGCCGCCAGTGCCTACAGGCCATTTTACAGCCTTGTTGGCGCCGACTTCGCGCATCCAGGCAGTGCTGACTGCTGCCAGATAGGAAGTGAAGATATGGGTGGTGCCGGAACCGTCAGCGCGGTGAACAACGGTGATGGCTTGGTCGGGCAGGTTCAGTCCCTTGTTTTCGGCAGCGATCTTGGAATCGTTCCACTTGGTGATCTTGCCCATGAAGATGTCCACCAAGGTGTCGCTGGACAGCTTCAGTTGGCCTGGGGATACGCCTTCAACGTTGATGACCGGCACCACGCCACCGATCACGGTCGGGAACTGGGTCAGACCCAGCATGCCCAGTTCGTTGGCGTTCATCGGAGCATCGGTAGCGCCGAAGTCCACGGTTTTGGCTTTGATCTGCTTGATGCCGCCGCCGGAGCCGATGGATTGATAGTTCATGCCCACCCCGGTCTGGTTTTTGTAGGCTTCGGCCCACTTGGCGTAAACGGGGTAGGGGAAGGTAGCGCCGGCGCCGGTGATGTTGCCGGCATGGGCTACGGTGGCGCCCAGCAGGGTCAGGGACAGGCCGAGCCCGCTCAAGATTCGATTCAGTTTGCTCATTTCATGATTCTCCGAAGGATTGATCGTTTTGCTCGACTTGTGTCAGCGGGATGCATCCTATGCGTGGATTGTTACACGATTATTACACAAGCCAATCTGGCCTGGGAAAAGCAAAGGAAGATTCGGGGATTGGTTGAGGTCGAGTTGCGCTGATTGACCGAAGTACGTTTCGCCGTTACTATCGTCGACCTCAAAACGTCGAAAGAAAAGCCTGATGCGACGCAAATTAGTGGTTGGAAACTGGAAGATGCACGGCAATCTGGCTAGCAACAAAGCTTTGCTGGAGGGCGTGCTGGCGGGCGTGAAAGCACTGGGCACCGCAGATTATGGTGTGTGCGTGCCTTACCCGTATATGGCTCAAGCGCAGTCATTGTTGCAAGGCAGCAATGTGGCTTGGGGGGCGCAGAATCTGAGCCAGCATGAAAAAGGCGCGTTCACCGGTGCGGTGGCGCCGGGCATGCTGGTGGATTTTGGATGCAAATACGTCATCATCGGTCATAGCGAGCGTCGCGCCTTGTTCCATGAGAGTAACGATATCGCAGCTGCAAAGTTCGATACGGCGATCAAGTTCGGCCTGACGCCGATCTTCTGTGTCGGCGAGACGCTGGAAGAGCGCGAGAGCGGCGTGACCGAGCAGGTGGTGGGACGTCAGCTGGAAGTGATACTGAATCATGTTGGTGCGCAGGCATTGGCGAAGGCCGTCATCGCCTACGAGCCGGTCTGGGCGATCGGCACAGGCAAGACCGCGACACCGGAGCAGGCGCAGGCGGTACATGCCTTCATCCGTCAGCGCGTGGCGCAGCTGGATCCTGCTGTAGCACAAGGGTTGCGTATCCTGTACGGCGGCAGCATGAAGCCGGCCAATGCTGCGGAGTTGATGGGTATGCCTGATATCGACGGCGGCCTGATCGGCGGCGCGTCATTGGTGGCGGAAGAATTCGTGGCGATCTGTAGCGCTGCGCAACAATAAACATAGAAGCTGGAGTTGAGTGTGGAAACATTGGTTTGGGTGGTGCATGTGGTAACTGCGGTGGTGTTGGTCGGTCTGGTGCTGATCCAGCACGGAAAAGGCGCCGATATGGGGGCCGCTTTCGGCACCGGCTCTGCGGGTGGCCTGTTCGGATCTAGCGGCTCTGCCAACTTCCTGAGCCGCAGCACGGCAGTGGCCGCGACCGTCTTTTTCATCACCAGTCTGACACTGACAGCCATGTATGCGCAGCCAGAGAAGCAAACCGGCGTGATGGATCGTGTGGATGTGAATACACTGCCAGTGGATGCGCCGGCAGCAGCTGGTGTGCCTGATTCCAAGGCGAAGGAAATCCCGCGATAAATTACGAGTAGTATGCGGAGTTGGCGGAATTGGTAGACGCGCAGCCTTGAGGTGGCTGTGTCCGAAAGGACGTGTGGGTTCGAGTCCCATGCCCCGCACCAGACAAAACAAAAGAAGAGCCTGACTGATTCAGCAAAAGGCCGAAATATAAAACTAGAGCATTGCTTTGCACTCCGCTATATTGCGGGTCCACAGAGGGAGGAGACTCAAGCATGTTGGAAAATTATTTTCCGGTATTGTTGTTTATCGGCATCGCTTTGGTAATGGGTATCGCACCCTTGGTTCTCGGCATCATCACCGGTCCGAACCGTCCTGACGAAAAAAAACTATCCCCATACGAATGCGGTTTCGAAGCATTCGAAGACGCGCGCATGAAATTCGATGTGCGTTTCTATCTTGTCGCCATCCTTTTCATCCTGTTCGATCTCGAGATCGCGTTCCTGTTCCCTTGGGCGATCGTTCTGAAGGAGATAGGCACTTTCGGTTTTGTTTCCATGATGGTCTTTCTGGCCATTCTTGTGGTTGGCTTCGTTTACGAATGGATGAAGGGCGCGCTGGAGTGGGAGTAAGGGCTCTGTCGGGGGTGTGATCTTCCGCGCATGCCGCGGATTCAAGTGAGTGAGCAGGACTGCGGCACGCCGGCGAAAGTACTAATACATGAATGCGTGACCGCCGGATGGCGTTGTCGTGCACGATGAAGAGGGGAGCATATGGGCATTGAAGGAATTCTGGAAAAAGGCGTGATCACCACCACCGCCGACACCATCATCAATTACGCGCGTACCGGTTCCCTGTGGCCGATGACCTTCGGTCTGGCATGTTGTGCCGTTGAGATGATGCACGCGGCATTGCCGCGTTATGATCTGGACCGTTTCGGGGCCGGTGCTTTCCGTCCCAGTCCGCGCCAGTCCGATGTGATGATCGTGGCGGGCACGCTTTGCAACAAGATGGCTCCCGCGCTGCGCAAGGTGTACGACCAGATGGCCGAGCCGCGCTGGGTGATCTCCATGGGCTCATGCGCCAACGGCGGCGGTTACTATCACTATTCCTATTCCGTGGTGCGCGGTTGTGACCGCATCGTCCCCGTCGATATCTATGTTCCCGGCTGTCCGCCGACGGCTGAAGCGCTGCTGTACGGCGTGATCCAGTTGCAGAACAAGATCAAGCGCACCAACACCATCGCGCGAGGCTGATATGGCTACCGACCTCAATATATTGAAATCCAATCTGACCGAAGCTTTCGGTTCGAAAGTGGTGAGCCTGCAGGAGAGCCTAGGTGAATTGACCATGGTGATTAAGGCGGCCGACATGATCGGCGTGTTCACACGTCTGCGTGACGATGCCGACCTGCGCTTCGAGGAGCTGATCGACCTGTGTGGTATCGATTACTCCACCTGGGGCAGCGAGACGTGCGAAGACGGCCGCTATCTGGCCGACCAGCCGCACGATGGTCCGCGATTCGCCTCGATCTACCATCTGCTTTCCATCACCCACAACATCAGATTGCGCGTGCGCGTGTTCGCCGATGACGATGCGATGCCGATGATGGATTCTGTGATCGGCGTGTGGCCGGTGGCGAACTGGTACGAGCGCGAAGCGTTCGACCTGTACGGCATCATCTTCAATGGCCATCCCGATCTGCGCCGTATCCTCACCGACTATGGTTTTGTCGGTAATCCATTCCGCAAGGACTTCCCGTTGTCGGGTACCGTGGAGATGCGTTACGACGCAGATCAGCGCCGTGTGATTTATGAGCCGGTGTCGGTGGAGCCGCGCGAGATCACGCCGCGCACCATGCGCGAAGAGCAGTACGGTCGAAACTAAAGGCAGAGAGACGGTAATGGCTGAGATAAAAAATTACACCCTGAACTTCGGGCCGCAACACCCGGCAGCCCACGGCGTTTTGCGTCTGGTGCTGGAGTTGGATGGCGAAGTGGTCGAACGAGCCGACCCGCACATCGGCCTGCTGCATCGCGGCACCGAGAAGCTGGCCGAGCACAAGACCTTCCTGCAGGCCATGCCCTACATGGATCGTCTGGATTACGTGTCGCCGATGTGTAACGAGCATGCGTATGTGATGGCGGTGGAGAAGCTGGCCGGTATCGAAGTGCCGATCCGCGCGCAATACATCCGCGTCATGTACGACGAGATCACCCGCATCCTGAACCATCTGCTGTGGCTGGGCGCGGTGGGTATCGACCTCGGCGCGATGACCATGTTCTTCTACGCTTTCCGCGACCGTGAGGATCTGGTGGATGCCTACGAGGCGGTCGCCGGTGCACGTCTGCACGCTGCCTACTATCGTCCGGGCGGCGTGTATCGCGATCTGCCGGAAGTCATGCCTCACTACAAAGAGAGCAAGATCCACAACGCTGCCGATGTGAAGCGCATGAACGAGAACCGTCAGGGTTCCCTGCTAGACTTCATTGAAGATTTCACCGTGCGTTTCCCCAAGCACATCGACGAGTTCGAGACACTGCTCACCGATAACCGTATCTGGAAACAGCGTACCGTAGGTATCGGCGTCGTCACGCCGGAACGCGCCATGGCGCTGGGCTTCACCGGCCCCATGCTGCGCGGCTCGGGTATCGCCTGGGACCTGCGCAAGAAGCAGCCGTACGAGGTGTACGACAAGATGGACTTCGACATCCCGGTGGGCGTCGAGGGCGATTGCTACGACCGCTATCTGGTGCGCGTGGAAGAGATGCGCCAGTCATTGCGCATCATCCGCCAATGTGTCGACTGGCTGCGCAAGAACCCCGGTCCGGTCATGTCCGACGATCTGAAATACGCACCGCCCAAGCGCGAGGCGATGAAGCAGAACATGGAAGAGCTGATCCACCACTTCAAGTTCTTCACGGAGGGTATGCACGTGCCGGCCGGTGAGGTGTATTCGGCCGTCGAGCATCCCAAGGGTGAATTCGGCATCTATCTGGCATCGGACGGTGCCAACAAGCCATATCGCATGAAGATCCGCGCACCGGGTTTCACACACCTGTCCAGTCTGGATGAGATGACACGCGGCCATATGATCGCCGACGTGGTCGCCATCATCGGTACGCAGGATATCGTTTTCGGGGAGGTAGACCGCTGATGTTGTCGCAACAGATCACGACGCTCATCGACAAAGAGCTGAACAAATATCCCGCCGACCAGCGCCAGTCCGCCGTGATGGCCGCCTTGCGTTTCGTACAGGACGAGAAGGGCTGGATCGCGCCGGAAGACATGGCCGATGTCGCAGTCTATCTGGGCATGCCGCAGATGGCAGTATACGAAGTGGCGACCTTCTATCACATGTATAACCTGAAGCCGATGGGCAAGCACACGCTGACCGTGTGCACCAACCTGTCGTGCACGCTGTGCGGTGCGGGCGATACTGTGGGCTATCTGGAACAGAAGCTCGGCATCAAGATGAACGAAGTCACACCGGACGGAAAGTTCGGTCTGCGAGAAGGCGAGTGCATGGGGGCATGTATCGACGCGCCTTTGCTGAACGTGAACAACAAGAAGATGTGCGGCAAGCTGACGCCGGAAAAGATCGACGGCATCCTCGCTGATCTGGAAGGAGGCAAGGCATGAGCAAGCCCATCATCCTGGCCTCGGCCGCAGACGGCCTGGCGAATCTCGACAACTATGTGAAAGCTGGCGGCTATCAGGCGCTGCGCAAGGTGTTGACCGAGAAGATGTCGCCCGACCTGATCATCTCCGAGGTCAAGGCTTCCAATCTGCGCGGTCGCGGTGGCGCGGGCTTTCCCACCGGCCTCAAGTGGAGCTTCATGCCCAAGAACTACGAGGGCGACAAGTACATCGTCTGCAACTCGGACGAAGGTGAGCCGGGCACATGTAAAGACTGGGACATCCTGCGCTACAACCCGCACATGCTGATCGAAGGCATGGCCATCGCGGCCTATGCGATGGGCGTGAAAGCCGGCTACAACTATGTACACGGCGAGATCTTCGAAGCCTATGAAGTGATGGAACAGGCCTGCGAGGACGCGCGCAAAGCTGGCTATCTCGGAAAAGGCATCCTCGGCACCGACTTCGAATTCGATCTGCACAACCACATGGGCTACGGCGCCTATGTGTGCGGAGAAGAGACTGCTTTGCTGGAATCCATCGAAGGCAAGAAGGGGCAGCCGCGCTTCAAGCCGCCGTTCCCGGCCAGTTTCGGTCTGTACGGCAAGCCGACCACGATCAACAACACCGAGACTTTTGCCAGCATCCCTTACATCATCGCCAACGGCGGCAAGAAGTTCGCCGACCTCGGCGTTCCGAACAGCGGCGGCATCAAGCTGTTCTCGGTGTCCGGTCATGTGAACAATCCGGGCAACTTCGAAGTGCCTATGGGTACGCCGTTCCGCGATCTGCTGGCGATGGCCGGCGGCGTGCGTCACGGCCACAAGCTAAAGGCGGTCATCCCCGGCGGTTCGTCCATGCCGGTGCTGCCGGGCGACATCATGATGGACGTCAACATGGATTACGACTCGTTGCAGAAGGCCGGCTCCTACCTCGGCTCCGGCGCAGTGATTGTGATGGACGATACGACCTGCATGGTGCGTGCGCTGGAGCGTCTGTCCTACTTCTACTTTGAAGAGTCCTGCGGACAGTGCACGCCTTGCCGTGAAGGCACGGGCTGGCTGTACCGCATCGTGCATCGCATCGAAAAGGGCGAGGGCAAGCCGGAAGACCTGGATCTGTTGCTCGAACTCTGCGACAACATCGCCGGCCGCACCATCTGCGCGCTGGGTGATGCAGCAGCTTGGCCGGTGCAGGGCATGCTCAAGCACTACCGCAAGGAATTCGAATATCACATCGAGCACAAGCGCTGCCTCGTGTGAAGCTGAATGGAATAGGTGAGCAATGATCAATATCGAAATCGACGGTAAGAAGATCCAGACGGAAAGCGGTTCAACCGTGATCGAAGCCGCGCATCAAGCCGGCATCGCCATTCCGCACTTCTGCTACCACAAGAAACTCTCCATCGCCGCGAACTGCCGCATGTGTCTGGTGCAGGTTGAGAAGGCGCCGAAACCCCTGCCAGCCTGCGCCACACCGGTGAGTGAAGGCATGAAGGTGTACACGCATTCCGAGCAGGCGGTCAAAGCCCAGAAGGGCGTGATGGAGTTCCTGTTGGTCAACCACCCGCTGGACTGCCCGATCTGCGATCAGGGCGGTGAGTGCATGTTGCAAGACATGTCGGTCGGCTACGGCAACGGCCATTCGCGCTATCACGAAGAGAAGCGCATGGTGCTGAGCAAAGACATCGGCCCGCTGGTTTCGGCGGAAGAGATGAGCCGCTGCATCAATTGCACACGCTGTGTGCGCTTCGGAGCAGAGATCGGCGGACAGATGGAGTTGGGACAAGCTTTCCGTGGCGAGCATGCAGAGATCATGTCTTTCGTCTCCGGCACCGTCGATTCTGAACTGTCCGGCAACATGATCGATCTGTGCCCGGTGGGCGCGTTGACCAGCAAGCCGTTCCGTTACAAAGCACGTAGCTGGGAACTATCGCGTCGCCGTTCGGTAAGTGCGCACGACAGTCTGGGTTCCGGACTTGCTGTGCACACCAAGAACAATCGCGTGCTGCGCGTGTTGCCGATCGAGAACGACGACATCAACGAATGCTGGTTGTCCGACCGTGACCGTTTCGCGTATGAAGGCTTGAACAGCGAGCAGCGTCTGACCAAGCCGATGATCAAGCAGGGCGGTCAATGGCAGGAAGTGGACTGGCAGGCCGCGCTGGAATTCTGCGCCAACGGTCTGCGTCAGATCGCGGGTGGTGCGGGTGCCGAGCAGATCGGCGCGCTGGCGACCGGCAATTCGACACTGGAAGAGATGTATCTGTTGCAAAAACTGATGCGCGGCATCGGCAGCGACAACGTCGATTTCCGTCTGCGCCAGAGCGATTTTTCCGCCGACGGCAAGCGGCAGGGTGCGCCCTGGCTGGGCATGTCGGTTGCGGACATCGGCAAGGCGGACCGCATCCTCATCGTCGGCAGCTTCCTGCGCAAGGATCATCCGCTGCTTGCGGCGCGTATCCGACAGGCCGTGAATCATGGCGCGCAAGTCAGCGTCATTCATTCCACAGACGACGATCTGCTGATGAAGGTCACCAACAAATCCATCGTCGCACCCGGTGCACTGGTCGATGCCATGACGCAAGTCGCCAAAGGCGTTGCAGCCAAGCAGACTGACGGCATCTCCGGCAGTCTGGTCAGCGGCGAGCGCGTGGCGGTGTTGCTTGGCAACTTTGCGCAACAGCATCCGCAAGCCGCGCAACTGCAAGCGTTGGCACAACAGATCGCAGAAGCGACCAGCGGAAAGTTCGGCTTCATCGGCGAAACTGCCAACGGCGTGGGCGGTTATCTGGTGAACGCACTGCCTGCGGACAAGGGTTTGAACGCAGCCGCCATGTTGGCGACACCGCGCAAGGCTTATGTATTGCTCAACGTTGAACCGGAATTGGATTGCGCCGATGCGCAGCAGGCTATCGCCGCGATGCAAGCTGCCGATCTGGTGATCGCCATGTCTGCCTACAAGCATGGCGCAACGGAATATGCCGATGTGCTGTTGCCCATCGCGCCGTTCATCGAGACCTCCGGTACTTTTGTCAGCAGCGAAGGCCGCGTGCAGAGTTTCAACGGTTCAGTGAAGCCGCTGGGCGAAGCGCGTCCGGCATGGAAAGTGTTGCGCGTGCTGGGCAATCTGCTCAAGGTCGAAGGTTTCGATTACGAGACTTCGCAGGCCGTGCGCGACGAAGCCATGCAGGGTGTGGATGTCGCCGCCAAGCTGAACAACGCGGTGAGCGGTATCGAATCCAAGCCTGCTGCCGTCAACGGTCTGCAGCGCGTGGCCGATGTGCCGATCTACGCGACCGACGCCATCGTGCGCCGTGCCGTGTCTTTGCAAGCGACGGCGGACGCCGCGCAGCCGAAAGCATGGCTGCACAGCAAAGAGTTGAGCAAGCTCGGCGTTGCAGTTGGTGCGCAAGTGAAGGTCGCACAAGGGCAGGGTAGTGCGCTGCTCGAAGCCGCAGTCGATGATGGATTGCCCGAGGGCGTGGTGCGTGTAGCAGCGGGTCATCCGATGACAGCGATGCTGGGTGCGATGTTTGGAACGATCACAGTGGAGCGAGCATGATAGAACTGCTGCAAACCGTACATCAGATGGGTGAGGGGCTGCTTGGTGCGGCATGGATGCCGGTATGGACCGTGGCCAAGATCATGGCCATCATCCTCCCCATCATGGGTGGTGTGGCCTACTACACTCTGGCAGAACGCAAGGTGCTGGGTTTCATGCAGGTCCGCCCAGGGCCGAACCGAGTGGGTTACTGGGGCTTGTTGCAGCCTGTCGCCGACGGCATCAAGTTGCTGCTGAAGGAATTCATCATCCCGTCCGGCGCGAACAAGTTCCTGTTCCTGGCTGCACCGGTGATGGCGCTCGCGCCTGCGCTGGCTGCCTGGGCGGTGGTGCCGTTCTTCGATGGTGGGACTTTGGCCAATGTGAATGCCGGTCTGCTCTTCCTGCTGGCGATGACATCTCTCGGCGTGTACGGCATCATCATCGCAGGCTGGGCCTCCAATTCCAAATATGCCTTCCTCGGTGCACTGCGTTCCGCTGCGCAGATCGTGTCCTACGAACTGGCGATGGGTTTTGCGCTGGTGTGTGTGTTGCTGGCGGCGCAGAGCATGAACATGGGCGAGATCGTGCAAGGCCAGCAGAGTGAGTACGGTCTGTTCGGCTGGTACTGGATACCGTTGTTCCCGATGTTCGTCGTCTATTTCCTGGCTGGCGTGGCGGAGACCAACCGTGCACCGTTCGACCTGGCGGAAGATGAGTCAGCCATCGTGGCCGGTTTCCATACCGAATATTCGGGTATGGGCTTCGCGCTGTTCTTCCTGGCCGAATACGCCAATATGATCCTGATCGCGGCGCTGACCACGGTGTTCTTCCTCGGCGGTTATCTGAACCCCTTCCATGGCTGGGGTGCATTCGGCGAGTTGACCGACCAGATTCCGGGACTGTTCTGGACGTTGGCCAAGATGTCCATCTTCCTGTTCCTGTTCCTGTGGTTGCGGGCGACCTTCCCGCGTTATCGCTATGACCAGTTGATGCGCCTCGGCTGGAAAGTATTCATCCCGCTGACACTGATCTGGGTGGTGGTTGTCGCCTCCTGGATGCAGACGTCGTTGTGGGTATGGTGAGAGACAAGGGATAGCACATGAAAAACCTCATCAATTTCTTCAAGCGTTTCCTGCTGCTGGAACTGTTCCAGGGCCTGTCGGTGACCGGCAAATACTTCTTCGCCCGTCACATCACCGTCGAATATCCGGAAGAGAAAACACCGCAGGGTTCTCGTTTCCGTGGCCTGCATGCGCAGCGTCGTTATCCGAACGGTGAAGAGCGCTGCATCGCATGCAAACTGTGTGAAGCAGTCTGCCCGGCACTGGCCATCAAGATCGAGGTGGCCGAGCGTGAAGACGGTTCACGCCGCACCACGCAATACGACATCGACCTGACCAAGTGCATCTTCTGTGGTTTCTGCGAAGAATCCTGCCCTGTGGACGCCATCGTCGAGTCACGCATCTTTGAATACCACGGCGAGAACCGCGGCGACCTGTATTACACCAAAGAACGTCTGCTGGCCGTGGGTGATGCGAATGAAGCGCAGCTTGCGCAAGACCGCGCAGCTGACGCGAAATATCGGTAAGGGAAGGAAAACATGAACTTCGAGACCATATTGTTCTACTTCTTCGCCGCTGCGACCGTATTCTCGGCGTTGCGAGTGATCACTGCACGCAACCCGCTGCACTCCGTGATGTTCCTGGTGCTGGCCTTCGTTAGCAGTGCAGGCATCTGGCTGTTGCTGGAAGCCGAGTTTCTGGCGATCGCACTGGTGCTGGTCTATGTCGGTGCCGTGATGGTGTTGTTCCTGTTCGTGGTGATGATGCTGGACATCAACATCGAGAAACTGCGAAAAGACTTTTTGCAATGGTTGCCGGCCGGTGCATTGCTGGCCACGCTGATCGTGGTGCAGATGGTGTTTGTGCTGGGCGACAAGGCAGCTTCCACCGGTATGACCGCGGTCAAGCATGCTGCCGACTACAGCAATACCAAGGAACTGGGTCGCCTGATCTACACCGATTACGTGTATCCGTTCGAGCTGGCTGCCGTGTTGCTGCTGGTGGCCATGGTTGCCGCCATCGCGCTGACCTTCCGTCGTCGTCGCGACTCCAAGCGTCAGGACATCAGTTGGCAGGTCAACGTCAAACGTAACGATCGCGTGCGCATCATTTCCATGCCCGCCACCAAAAAGAACGAAGTCAGCGGGGCAGACGAAGCCCACGCGGCCGATTAAGCAGAGGGAGTAGTCATGACGAGTCTGGGTCTTTCACATTTTCTGGTGCTGGGTGCTGTGCTGTTCGCTATCAGCATCGTGGGTATCTTCCTCAACCGCAAGAATCTGATCGTGTTGCTGATGGCCATCGAACTGATGCTGCTGGCGGTGAACACCAACTTCGTGGCGTTCTCGCATTATCTGAACGACATCCACGGACAGATCTTCGTGTTCTTCATCCTCACCGTGGCGGCTGCTGAAGCGGCTATCGGTCTGGCCATCCTGGTGGTGCTGTTCCGCAATCTGCGAACCATCGACGTGGATGATCTCCGCACCCTGAAAGGTTGATGCACATGGACATGCATACTCTGTATCTGATCGTTCCCCTTGCGCCGCTGGTCGGCGCGATCGCCGCGGGCCTTTTCGGCAAAGTGCTGGGACGCACCTGGTCGCATCGCATCACCATCGCGCTGGTCGGCGTTTCCTTCGCGGCCTCGGTCGCTATCTTCCAGGACGTGATGGCCGGCAACACCTTCAACGGCCCGGTCTACACCTGGCTGACATCCGGCGATACCAGCTTCCAGGTCGGTTTCCTGATCGACAAACTGACCGTGATGATGATGCTGGTGGTGACCTTCGTGTCGCTGATGGTGCACATCTACACCATCGGTTACATGGCGGAAGACCCGGGTTACCAGCGCTTCTTCAGCTACATCTCGCTGTTCACCTTCTCCATGTTGATGCTGGTGATGGCCAACAACTTCATGCAACTGTTCTTCGGCTGGGAAGCAGTGGGCCTGGTGTCCTATCTGCTGATCGGTTTCTGGTATACCAAGCCGACCGCGACCTATGCCAACCTGAAAGCCTTCCTGGTCAACCGCGTCGGCGACTTCGGCTTCCTGCTCGGCATCGCGCTGGTGCTGATGGTGTTCGGCACGCTGGACTACGCCGCCGTGTTCGCCAATGCGCAGAACTATGCCAACGACATCGCGCCCATCCCCGGCGTGACATGGAACCTGCTGACCGCCATCTGCATCCTGCTGTTCATCGGCGCGATGGGTAAATCCGCACAGTTCCCGTTGCACGTGTGGCTGCCGGACTCCATGGAAGGCCCGACCCCGATCTCCGCCCTGATTCACGCCGCGACCATGGTGACCGCCGGTATCTTCATGGTGGCACGCATGTCGCCGCTGTTCGAACTGTCCGACACGGCCTTGTCCTTCGTGATGGTGATCGGCGCGATCACCGCGCTGTTCATGGGCTTCCTCGGCATCATCCAGAACGACATCAAGCGCGTGGTGGCGTATTCCACCCTGTCGCAGCTCGGTTACATGACCGTGGCACTGGGTGCCTCGGCTTACTCGGTGGCGGTGTTCCATCTGATGACGCACGCCTTCTTCAAAGCCTTGCTGTTCCTTGCCGCAGGTTCGGTGATCATCGCCATGCACCACGATCAGGACATCCGCAACATGGGTGGACTGAAGAAATACATGCCGATCACCTGGATCACATCATTGATTGGTTCGCTGGCCCTGATCGGTACGCCGTTCTTCTCCGGCTTCTATTCCAAGGACAGCATCATCGAAGCGGTCGGCCTGTCCGATCTGCCGGGCTCGGACTTCGCTTATGTGGCCGTGGTGCTGGGCGTGTTCGTCACGGCTTTCTATTCCTTCCGCATGTACTTCCTCGTGTTCCACGGCGAAGAGCGCTTCGGCAAGGAAGCGCATGGTCATGATGACCACGGTCACGACGCACACCATCACGGACTGGCGCCGGGACAGAAACCGCACGAGACTTCGTGGGTGGTGACCTTGCCGCTGATCCTGCTGGCTATCCCGTCGGTGCTGATCGGCTACATCGCCATCGAGCCGATGTTGTTCGGCGGCTACTTCGGCGATGCGGTGTTCATCGCGGAGAATCACCCGGCCATGCACGAGCTGCAGCAGGAGTTCCACGGCGCGTTCGCCATGGTGCTGCATGCGTTCTTCACCCTGCCGTTCTGGCTGGCGCTGGGCGGTGTGCTGACGGCGTGGTACTTCTACATGAAGAACCCGGCCATCCCGGCCGCAATCCAGAAGCGGTTCAGCTTCATCTATACCTTGCTGGACGAGAAATACTACTTCGACCGCTTCAACGACTGGTTCTTCGCCGGCGGGGCACGCGGTGCGAGCCGCGCGTTGTGGAAGTTCGGCGATGTGAAGATCATAGACGGCTTCTTCGTCAACGGTTCCGCGAAGATGGTGGGGATGTTCTCCGGCGTGCTGCGCGGATTCCAGACCGGCTACGTCTATCACTACGCGTTTTGGATGATCCTTGGTGTGTCGCTGTTGCTGACCGTGCGCACCTGGTTCTAATAAGGCAACACTAGAGAAGAACAGAAGGAACAAGCATGATTTTCGGATACCCACTGTTAAGCGTTGTCATCTGGTTGCCCATCGTCTTCGGCGTACTGGTGCTGGCCACAGGCAACGACCGCAATGCATCGCTGGCGCGCATCATCGCGCTGGTCGGTGCCGTGCTTGGTTTGCTGGTGACCATCCCGCTGTATACCGGTTTCGACCGCATGACCAGCGCCATGCAGTTCGTCGAGATGAAGAACTGGATCACCCAGTTCAATATCCATTACCACCTCGGCGTGGACGGCATCTCCATGCTGCTGATCCTGCTCAATGCCTTTTTCACCGTGATCGTGGTGATCGCAGGGTGGAAGGTGATCGAGAAACGCGTGGCGCAATACATGGCCTGCTTCCTCATCATGTCCGGTCTGATCAACGGTGTGTTCGCCGCGCTGGACGCCGTGTTGTTCTATGTGTTCTGGGAAGCGATGCTGATCCCGATGTTCCTCATCATCGGTGTGTGGGGCGGTCCCAGCCGCGTATATGCGGCCATCAAGTTCTTCCTCTACACCTTGCTCGGCTCACTGCTGATGTTGGTGGCGCTGTTGTATCTGTACTTCCAGTCCGGCAGCTTCGAGATCCTCGACTACCACCAGCTGCCGCTGGGTATGACCGCGCAGATCCTGATCTTCATCGCTTTCTTCATGGCCTTCGCCGTGAAGGTGCCGATGTTCCCCTTGCATACCTGGTTGCCGGATGCGCACGTGGAAGCGCCCACCGGCGGTTCCGTGGTGCTGGCCGCGATCATGCTGAAGGTTGGTGCTTACGGTTTTATCCGCTTCTCCATGCCGATCGCGCCGGACGCCAGCCATGAGCTGGCCTGGCTGATGGTCACGCTGTCGCTGATCGCGGTGGTGTATATCGGTCTGGTAGCGTTGGCGCAGTCCGACATGAAGAAGCTGGTGGCTTACTCTTCCATCTCGCACATGGGCTTCGTCACCCTCGGCCTGTTCATCTTCAATGCCTATGGTATGGAAGGCGCGTTGCTGCAGATGATCTCGCACGGTTTCGTGTCCGGCGCATTGTTCCTGTGTATCGGCGTGATGTATGACCGCGTGCACTCGCGCCAGATCGTGGATTACGGCGGTGTGGCGAACACCATGCCCGTCTTCGCCGCCTTCTTCATGCTGTTCGCCATGGCCAACAGCGGCTTGCCCGGCACCTCCGGTTTCGTGGGCGAGTTCATGGTCATTCTGGGCGCCGTGAAGGTCAACTTCTGGTACGGCTTCGCGGCCGCCACCACGCTGGTGTTTGGTGCCGCCTACACGCTGTGGATGTACAAGCGCGTGGTGTTCGGCGCGGTTGCCAACGACCATGTGCGCCATCTGCACGACATCGGCGCGAGAGAGATCCTGCTCATGCTGGCGCTGGCCGTCGCAGTGCTGCTGATGGGTCTGTATCCGCTGCCCTTGTCCGAGATCATGCACGCTTCGGTGAACGACCTGCTGGTGCACATGGCACGTTCCAAAATCTAAGAGGAAGTTATGAGCTACATCTCCACATTGTTTCCTGCCTACGCCGAGATCTTCCTGCTGTGCATGATCTGCGTCATCATGGTTGTCGACTCGCTGCTGCCCAGTCAGACACGTACTGTCACCTATCTGCTGACCCAGGTGACGCTGCTCGGTTGTTCGCTGATCACGGTCGCCACGCACACCACCGGCGTCGCCCACCTGTTCACAGGCATGTTCGTGGACGATCTGATGTCCGACGTGCTCAAACTGCTGACCTATCTGTCGGTGTCCATGATGCTGGTCTATTCGCGCAGCTATCTGATCGTGCGCGGCCTGTTCACCGGTGAGTTCCTGTCGCTGACACTGACCTCCACGCTGGGTATGCTGGTGATGATCTCGGCCAGCAATTTCGTCACGCTGTACATCGGTCTGGAAGTGTTGGCGCTAAGCATGTATGCGCTGGTCGCCTTGCAGCGCGACTCCGCCGTGGCGACTGAGTCCGCGATGAAATATTTCATCCTCGGCGCGATGGCTTCCGGCTTCCTGCTGTACGGCATGTCCATGATCTACGGCGGCACCGGTTCGCTGGATATCCAGACCATTTCCAACGTGATCAAGGCGGGTCAGGGCAACGACATGCTGCTGGTGTTCGGCCTGGCCTTCCTGGTCGCCGGCCTCGCTTTCAAGCTGGGTGCCGTGCCGTTCCACATGTGGGTGCCCGACGTTTACCACGGTGCGCCGACCGCGATGACCATGTTCATCGGCACCGCGCCCAAGCTGGCCGCCTTCGCCTTCGTGATGCGTATCCTGGTTGAAGCATTGCAGCCGATGATGATCCACTGGGCCGGCATGCTGGCCGTGCTGGCCGTGTTGTCGATGGGCGTGGGCAACATCACCGCCATCGCGCAGACCAACATCAAGCGCATGTTCGCCTATTCGACCATCGCGCACATGGGCTTCCTGCTGCTCGGTGTGCTGAGCGGCACACTGGACGGTTACAGCTCCGCCATGTTCTATGCGGTGGTCTATGTGCTGATGACGCTGGGCGGCTTCGGCATGATCATGCTGCTGTCGCGCGAGGGTTTCGAGGCGGACAATCTGAACGACTTCAAGGGCCTCAACCAGCGCAGCCCGTGGCTCGCGTTCATGATGCTGCTGCTGATGTTCTCCATGGCGGGTGTGCCGCCCACCGTCGGCTTCTACGCCAAGTTCTCGGTGCTGAACGCCGCGCTGCAGGCCGGCCATCTGACGCTGGTCATCGCGGCGGTGATCTTCTCGCTGATCGGCGCTTTCTACTACCTGCGCATCGTCAAGCTGATGTACTTCGACGCACCGGAAAGCCACGAGAAGTTCTACATGCAACCGGACAGCACGCTGCTCGTCTCCATCAACGGTCTGGCGGTGCTGATGCTCGGCATCATGCCCAATACGCTGATGGCGATCTGCGCGGCTTCGGTGCAGCAGTCCTTGCTGCTGCCCTGATCGGCGAACGGATCGACGAACACTCCCGCCACGGCGGGAGTTTTCATTTGAGCCAAGTGATTTTGAATTGATTGAAGGAATGCGGAATGGACCTCACTGAAAAACAGATCGACAGCCGTGTGGTTTATGAGGGCGGCTTTCTGGAAGTATTGAAGGACACCGTGCAACTGCCGGACGGCAGCACCAGCACACGCGAATACCTCACCCATCCCGGTGCGGTCGCCATGCTGGCCATCCTCGACAACGGCAAGCTGTTGATGGAACGGCAGCACCGCTATCCCTGGCACTGCGATTTCATCGAGTTGCCTGCGGGCAAGATCGACGCGGGTGAAGACATCCTCGTCACCGCGCAGCGCGAACTGCTGGAAGAGACCGGCTATGTCGCCAGTGAGTGGACGCACCTCACCACGGCCGCGCCCTGCATCGGCTACTCCGACGAGCGCATGGAATACTTCATCGCGCGCGGACTGACCCATCAGGGCAGCAAATTGGATGAGGGTGAGTTCCTGGAAGTGTTCGAGTTGTCGCTCGAAGAAGCAATGGAATGGATACGGTCAGGCAAGATCACCGACAGCAAAACCATCGTTGGTCTGTTCTGGCTGGAAAAAGTGCTAAACGAGGGCTGGTGTGCACCGTAAGAAGGCATCGATTTGGTGCAGTGCGCACCATGTTGGCGTGCACCAAGCTTTGTTTATGGTTGCATTGAATAAAAAACACTTATGAATCAATTGCTGCACGAGCTGGCACAGTGCTTGCATGCGTAAACGCGTTTCGCACTTTTTCGGAGAATGTCATGGAAGAACTCAAGGTCAGTAGTGATGCACTTTTCATCCTGCTCGGCGCCATCATGGTGCTCGCGATGCACGCGGGTTTCGCCTTTCTGGAACTCGGCACGGTACGCAAGAAGAACCAGGTGAACGCGCTGGTGAAGATATTGAGCGATCTCGCCGTCTCCACCATCGCCTATTTCTTCATCGGCTACGGCATCGCCTACGGCGTGAGTTTTTTTGTTGGCGCGGAAGAACTGGCGCAACGCAACGGCTACGACCTGGTCAAGTTCTTCTTCCTGATGACCTTCGCCGCCGCCATCCCGGCCATCGTATCCGGCGGCATCGCCGAGCGCGCGCGCTTCAACCCGCAGCTTGCCGCCACCTTCCTGCTGGTCGGTTTCGTCTATCCCTTCTTTGAAGGCATCGCCTGGAACGGTGCCTATGGTGTGCAGGATTGGCTGAAGGCCAGCTTCGGTGCCGGCTTCCACGACTTCGCCGGTTCCGTGGTGGTGCATGCCGTCGGTGGCTGGATAGGCTTGGCTGCTGTGTTGCTGCTCGGCGCGCGCCATGGTCGTTACACCAAGGAAGGTCGTATCTCCGCGCACCCGCCGTCCAGCATCCCCTTCCTGGCACTGGGCGCGTGGATACTCACCGTGGGCTGGTTCGGCTTCAACGTGATGAGTGCACAGACCATCACCGGTATCAGTGGCCTGGTCGCGGTCAACTCGCTGATGGCCATGGTCGGCGGCACGCTCACTGCGCTGTGGCTGGGTAAGAACGATCCCGGCTTCGTGCATAACGGCCCGCTGGCCGGACTGGTCGCCGTGTGCGCCGGCTCCGACCTCATGCATCCCATGGGCGCGCTCATCGTCGGCGGCGTGGCCGGTGCACTGTTCGTGGTCATGTTCACCCTTACGCAGAACCGCTGGAAGATCGACGATGTGCTCGGCGTGTGGCCGCTGCACGGCCTGTGCGGTGCATGGGGCGGCATCGCCGCCGGCATCTTCGGAATGAAGGCGCTGGGCGGGCTGGGCGGCGTCAGCTTCATGTCGCAACTGCTCGGCACGCTGATGGGTGTCGGCATCGCGTTGGCCGGCGGCTTCGTGGTCTATGGCGCGATCAAGAAACTGGTCGGCATCCGCCTCGACCAGGAAGAGGAGTTCAACGGTGCCGACCTTTCCATCCACAAGATCAGCGCAACACCGGAGCGTGAATCGGGCTGGTGATCGCGCAGTATGTCGTGGCAAGCTCACATGAACGGCACCCCGCTTGGGGTGCCGTTTTCACTTGGTGCGGCGCGGTGGACACGCAGGCGCCACACATCCGCTAACCTTCTTGGCGCAACTAGGTAGAATGTCCCGGTCCGAACAACCCTGGATGTGTCATTTCTGAATATGATTCGAGGCAAGATCGACTTCAAGAGTGTGCCGGTGCAGGCGGGTGTCATCTCCGACATCATCAATCTCGATATTGAATCCAGCGAATATTTCCAGCGACTGGACGACCTGATCGGTGCCGATCAGGGGGTGGCATCGCTGGTGCTCAGAGTCGTCAATTCGCCGCTCTACAGTCGCGGCAACAAGGTGGGCACCATTCCGCTGGCGATCAGCCTGCTGGGCTACAGCGTGCTGCGTTCGCTCGCCTTGCTGGCATTCAGCCGCTCCTTGTTCTCCGAGACCCGGCATGAGGCTTTCCGTTTGCACATCTGGCAGCACTCGTTGCTAACCGCGATCGCCAGCCAGCGTATCTGCCAGAGTCTGGGCGATGGCAGGAATGGCGATGAGGCCTTTATTGCCGGTCTGATGCATGACATCGGCAAGGTGCTGATGTTCACGCAACACCCGGATATGTATCAACTGGTGTTCCAGTATATGTTCGAGAACAACTGCAGCAGTGCACTGGCCGAGCAGAAAGTTTTCGGCTTCGATCATTATCAGGTGGGCGCGGAGGCGGTCAAGGAATGGCGTTTGCCGGAGCGGTTCAATGCCTATATGGGCGCCGAGCTGTCGCATGCGGAAGGGGCCGACGCCATATCGACCAGCCTGATTGCGGCCAATGCTTTGCTCAAGTCTGCGGGTATCGGGGCGCGGGAGATCGAGGCGCCGGAAATCAGAAGGGCGCAATTACAGGCATTCGGTCTGGACGATGCGCTATGCGATAGTCTGCTGCAGGACGAGTTCATCGCCGGCTTGAGAGAGTCCGAGATCTACCGGCTGTGCATGAATATCTAGCATGACTGAAACATCCGCACACACAACCCGCAATATCTCGGTGACTTCTCTGGAGCACGGCATCTGGCCGGGGCTGAAGGCAGAACTGGAGCCGTCGCTGGCCAGACTGGGACTGGCGCGTCTGGCTATCCCTGTCATGTTGCTGCTGCATGACGCGGTAGATATGGCCGTGCGTGCGATGCACTTCGAGGCTTTCAGGCGTTTGGCCGAGGATGAGTTCGGCATGGTGACCGGCAGCAATGCCGCAGACCTGGAAGCTTTGTTCAATGCCGAGGTGGGAGAGCACGGATCGCAGAACATCTCGCAATACTGCAAGGACAACGGTCAGCACGTGCAGGTCGGCTTCCCGCAGCAGGGCAGCGACATCCTGTCTATCGCTGTGCCCGTGGCTTGGGATGTCTCGCAGTGTGGCACACAGGGGCTGGTCGATGCGCTGGGTCTGCGCTGGCGTCAGGCCGAGCCGGTGCAAGGTTCGACGGCCTGCGTCTATGCGCTGGAACAGGCTACACCCGATCCGGCCTCGGCACGCAGCGGCGTGTTGCTGGATGACACAGCCAGCCAAGGTAGCATGCAGCACATCTGCAACAAATTGGGCTACGGCCTTATCCGTTTCTCCAGCGCGGGCGAAGTCATCGCCGTGTCGCGCGCCATGCTGGACAGCATGCGGCTGCCTGCCGAGGCGTCGGCCATCGCCGATCTGTGCATATCCATCCCCTTCAACTTCTATAACGATGTGATCTGGGGCCTGGCGCTGACCGGCGAGGGCGGCGTGTTCGAGAACTATCGCACGCGCGTCTATCTGCACGGGGAGGACGGCGTGACGGCCCTGTTCAATGTGAGCGGCTATCGCGATGAGGATGCGACCATCCATTCACTGTGGCAGATCGTGTCGCTGGACGAAGGCACCACCCATCTGGGTGAAGGCTCCATCCTGAGCGAGGCGCGCATACACAACATCACGCGCAATTATGTGCCGCAGATGGTGGAGGAGAAGGCGCGCGAAGCGGTGCAGTTGGGCAAGTCCAAACTGATCAACGAGGAGTGCGAGATCGCGGTGCTGTTCTGCGACATCGTGGGCTTCACCTCCTTCGTGGAAAGCAACGCCAGCAGCGAATCCATCATCAACACACTCAACACCATCCTGCGCCGTGTGTCCGGGTCGGTCAGGCGGAATCGCGGCTATATCGACAAATTCATGGGCGATAGTGTGATGGCCATCTTCATGGATCCGGCGGATGCCATCGCTGCGGCCGTCGATATGCAAAAGCATGCTGCCGACATCAACGGACTGCGCTCCCGCGCCGGGCAGGATGCGCTCAGTCTGCGTATTGGCATACACTGGGGAGAGGTCGTCATCGGCAACGTGGGCACGGCGGAAAGACTGGACTGGACGGCGATAGGCGATGTGGTCAACACTGCGTCTCGCATCGAGAAGAATTGCAATCCCGGCGCCATCCTGATCAGCCAGACTTTGATGGATGCGGTCGATGCGGCGCGGCATCCTGAGTTCGCCTTCGGCGACCTGTTCACCATCCATGTCAAAGGCAAGCGTCAGGGCTTGCCGGTATGTCATGTCTCAGCACCTGAGATCAAAACGAAATGAGCGGTGAGCTGCGATGCGTGACACCGGATCAAGTCTGAATCCACTCGGCCTGCTGGCCAGCCTGTTCGACAGCGGACGCGGTGCGTATGCGCTGGACGAGGTGGCGTGGCGGAGGGCGATGTCGTTGCCGGTGTTCGACGGGCAGGATGAGGCGGCGCGTCAGCGTTTGCGCGGACTGGCGCAGGGGCTGCTGGCGGACAAGGCGTTCTCCGGCGCGGGCGGGCTGGAGATGGATGCGGCGATGGCGACGACCATCGCGGCGTTCGCCGTGCTGCCAGTGTTGAATCTGGAGGATGGCTGGTACGCGGGCTGGGTCGAGGTGGTGGTCTATCCGGGCGAGTTCGTATTCGACGGCGAGCAGATGGACGAGACGGGTGTGGTGCATCATGTGCACCATGCGCGCAGCGGGGAGGCGATGGCGGGCGGGCCGTTGGTACTTTCTTGGCAGGATGTGCAGGAGTCGGGTCGGGGCGAGGGCTTCAACGTGGTGATCCACGAGTTCGCGCACAAACTGGATATGCGCAACGGCGAGGCGAACGGCAGGCCGCCGCTGCATGCGGGGATGGCCCCTGCTGCGTGGGCGGCGGTGTGGCTGGCGGCTTACGACGATCTGTGTCGCCGCGTGGACGGCGGCGAAGTGACGCAGATCGATCCGTATGCGACGGAGAGTCCGGCGGAATGTTTCGCAGTGTTGTCCGAGTATTTCTTCGAAGCACCGCATGTGCTGCATGCGGAATATCCGGAAGTGTATGGGCAACTGGTGCAGTTCTACCGGCAGGATACGCTGGCGCGGGCGGTATCATAGTGCTCTGAATCTTCCCATTCGACAGGAACGCAATATGAGCGAACACAAGGGCGACATTGCCGAGATCACCGAGGCACTCATTCGTTTCCGCGACGAGCGCGACTGGGCGCAGTTCCATAACCCAAAAGACTTGGCGGCCGCACTCTCCATCGAGGCGGGCGAACTATTGGAATGTTATCTGTGGAAGGCGCATGGCGAAGCGGACGGGGCGCGCGTGCGCGAGGAACTTGCCGATGTGCTGGCCTATGCCTTGCTGCTGGCGGAACATTACAAGCTGGATGTGAAGCAGGTGGTGCTGGAGAAGATCGCCAAGAACGCGGAGAAATATCCCGCGCATAAAGCAAAAGGCAGCGCGAAGAAATATACCGAGCTTTAGTCTGTTAGCCGCTGCCCAGCGTGCGCCCGGAACCGGGCATGTTGGTTTTGCCTTTGGTGTCGTAAAGTCCGGCGGTCTGTTCGGACGCGCCGAGCAGGGCTTGCACGGCCTGCTGGTTGTAGCGCATACGCACTTGTATCAGTTCGCCGTTGGTCTTGTTCATCTGTTGCGCTTGCGTGCCCATCTTCTGGATGTCTTTCCACACGTCGACTGCGACGGCGGCATTGCTGCGCAGCCATGCTTCGACCTTGCCCGGCCCGGCGGCTATATATTGCGAGCGATCCTTGACGAGAGCCGTGAGCGCTTCGGCGGCGCGGGTCTTTTCGTTGGCGAGGTCGAGCAGGGGTTCGGTATCGGGGGAGAGCAGGATCTGTTGCTCACGTTCGAGCAGGCCGATAAAGGCCTGCAGCGCGGTGCGCTCTGCTGTCAATCGGGTCTTTATCTCGGCTGCGTTCAACGCTGGCTCGCGCTGATAAGGTCGTTCACGGTCTTGAGCAGGCCGTCGGCGACTGCCCCGGCGTTGACCTGGAAGCGGCCTTCGCTGATGGCTTGTTTGATCTGGGCGACTTTCTGTGCATCTACCACCTGCGCGCTGGCGACGCTGCTTTCCAGACTGCGCAACTGGGCGGTAGAGGTACCCAGATGCACGCTGGTGCCCTGATCGCCTGCGGGGGCCGGACTGTGGCTGCCATTTTTTGCGGCAGGCGTGCGGGCAGTGGCTTCGCCCAGATTGCCGGTGACAGGTTTGGTGTTGTCGATCTTCATGGTAGGACTCCAACTATTCTGGTTCGATTGTCTGTTGTATCGGTGCCGAATGCAAAAACTTTAGCATTTTTCCGAAATATATTTTTCAGTCGGTTCAGGGGCGCACCTCCGACATGTTACTGGCGGAGCCAGCCGTTTGCGGGATAACCAGCCACTTGCCAGCTTGCTGGCTTAGTGGAATGGCTAGTAGTTCCATCAGGAGGTGCAATGCGACCATTGGTTCCGGCATCACGCGCTGGGCGTATGAGCCTGCACCGCAACTTCGTTGTCCTGCACCGGAGGGCTCCGCCACACCGTGTCATGGTCGCACTTCAGCCATGCCTTCGGCCACCGTCCTGGCCGTGATGACCTGGGATGTGGCGGTGCGGATGCGCACCATCTCTCCTTCCCCGGTATCGTTCAGGGCGATACCTTGCTGACTGACCACAAAACCGTTGCCATGTGCGCGCAGGGTGACGGTCTGCCCCTGGCGGATGAGCAACGGTGCGCGCAGCATATCCTGCCGCAGCAGCTGGCCGGTACCGATGGCGAATTTTAGGGTCTTGCCGATGGCTTGTTCCGGGGCGGTGATGAGGCCGGGACGGCCCAGTTCGCCGCGTTGCGGACTGAGGTCGGCAGCACTCAACACTGTGCCTTGCGCCAACGGCCGGCTGGCGACCAGCAGATCTGCCGTGACTTTGATGTCGGTTTGCAGGAACACGCGCCAGCCGGGCTGGGTCGTGCACCGCACGCCTATGCTGGTCTTGCCGATCAGTTTTGCGCCGGCGGGCAGAAAGGCTTGCAGCTTGTCGCAGGGCTCAAGCTTGAGGCGGCGGTCGATAGCCGTGACTTCTATACGGACTTCGCCCGGCAGATCACGGCTTTGCGCCTGCGCGTAGGCGAGGGCGGCGGCACGGATGGCGGCATGGCTCTGCTGCGGCGCAGCCAGCGCCGCGCCGCCCCACAGGCAACCGATCAGCAGGAATAGAGATGCCAGCCGTTTGTTCATGGCTGCATTGTCATCTTTTTGGGGGAGGCCGAAGGGGGGAAATAGAACGGGTTTTTACCCTTAATCGTTCGATTGGATGGAAAACCCCGGTACTAGTATGCTAGCCATCACAAAAGTAGTCATGAAAGGCAGGGTGCTCACCATGGGCGGCAGAATAGACGAAATGTTCCAGTTACATCAAGTGGCGCTGAACTTGCGCGCCGCGCGGCAGGAACTGATCGCGTCCAACATCGCCAATGCGGATACGCCGAACTACAAGGCGAGGGACATCGATTTCTCCAGCGCGCTGAAAGGGGCGCTGGGCGGCACGAGCACCACGCTGCAACTGGAGGCAACCGCCGTCAGGCATCTGTCCGGCGACGACACGGGTGAGACGGTGATGGGTGCGCCGGTGCAGTATCGCGTGCCGGTACAGCCGAGTGCGGACGGCAACACAGTGGATATGGATGTGGAGCGCGCGCAGTTCGCCGACAACGCGATGCGCTATGAGGCGAGCGTGCGCTTCGTCAGCAGCAAGGCCAAGAATGTGCTGGCCGCATTACAGAATTAGGAGGACTGATCATGTCTTTGTTCAATGTGTTCAATATCGCCGGTTCCGCCATGTCGGCACAAGCGCAGCGGCTCAACGTGGTGGCCAGCAACCTGGCCAACGCCGACAGCACCACCGGCCCGGACGGCAAGGCATACCGGGCGAAACAGGTGGTGTTCGAGACCGCGCAGCAGGCGGGACAGGTCGGTGCCGGGGTCAAGGTGTCGGCCGTGGTGGAAGACAATGCGCCGATGCGCATGCAATATGATCCCAAACACCCGATGGCCAATGCCGAAGGCTATGTGGAGATGCCCAATGTGAATCCCGTTGACGAGATGGTGAACATGATCTCGGCTTCGCGGTCCTACCAGAACAATGTAGATGTATTGAATACGTCCAAGTCGATGTTGATGAAGACGCTCACCATCGGCCAATAAGGAGATAGATCATGGTTGACTCAGTAAACAGCAGTACGTCGGGAATCTCAGCCACTTCTTCGCTCACTGCGTCGTCCACCGACATCGGCGCGACGCAGGATCGTTTCCTCAAGCTGCTGGTCACGCAGATGAAGAACCAGGACCCGCTCAATCCTATGGATAACGCGCAGGTCACTTCGCAGATGGCGCAGCTTTCCACGGTGACCGGCATCGACAAGTTGAATTCGACCGTGCAGGCGCTCAGTAGCAGCATGCTGGCCAGCCAGTCCCTGCAAGCCGTTTCCATGATCGGCCATGTGGCACTCACCGACGGCGACGGCATGGATCTGGCCAACGGCAATGCCTATGGCGGTGTCGAGCTGGCGCAACCGGCGGACAAGGTCACGGTACAGATCACCAATGCTGCCGGCGCGATGGTGCGCACCCTGCATCTGGGCGCACAAGAGTCCGGCGTCGTCGATTTCAGTTGGGACGGCATGACCGATGCCGGTAGCACGGCGGCGGATGGGAAATATACCTTCACGGCCGTTTCGGAACTGAGCGGCAAGAAGGGCGACGTCACCACGCTGTCCTATGGTCTGGTCAACAGCGTGGCGCAGTCGAGCAGCGGTGTCACAGTCAATATCGGTGATCAGGGCGAAGTCGGCCTGCATACCATCAGAAAAATCTTGTAAAGGGAGGACGTCATGAGTTTTCAACAAGGATTGAGTGGCCTGAACGCATCTGCCAAGCATCTGGATACGATCGGCAACAACGTGGCGAACGCCAACACCATCGGCTTCAAACAATCGCAGGCGCAGTTCGCCGACCTTTACGCGACATCGCTGGCCGGATCGGGCGCGGTGCAAGTGGGTACCGGTGTGAAGATCGCCAACGTGGCGCAGCAGTTCACCCAGGGCAACATCACCAACACCTCCAACAGCATGGATACGGCCATCAGCGGCCAGGGTTTCTTCCGCATGGTGGATCAGAATGGCTCGATCTCCTATACGCGCAACGGCCAGTTCCAGCTCGACAAGAACGGTTACATCGTGAATAGCCAGGGCCATCAGGTATCGGGTTATCTGGCGAACAACGGCATCATCACCGCAGCCCAGCCAGTACCGATCCAGATCGTCGCTGCCGACTTGACGCCGAAATCGACCGCCAACATCGCCGTCGGCCTCAATCTGGATTCACGCATGGCCTTGCCGACCATCACGCCGTTCGATCCGAACAACCCGCAGACCTATAACAGTTCGACTTCGCTGACGGTCTACGACAGCCAGGGTTCCAGTCATGTGGCTTCCATGTTCTTCGCCAAGACTGCAGCCAACAACTGGAGTGCCTATCTGACCGTGGATGGTAATCAGGTGCCGGCAGCCGGTACGGCGCTTACGTCGATGGTCTTCAATACCAGCGGTGCGCTGACTTCGCCCACCTTGCCGGTGACTTCAGCGAGCTTTGATCCGGTACCCGCCCCGATTTCGGTGGTTGGAGCTTCGGTGACGGCTGGCAGTGCCAGCGTAACAGGCCCGAGCACGGTTGGGTTGTTGGCGGGTGCGACAGTCACGGGGGCGGGGATCCCTGCAGGGACGACTATTTTGTCGATCGACACGGCAAATAGCTTTACGCTCTCGGCCAATGCCACCGCCACCAGTGCAGCAGCTACGTTGAGCGTGGTGAATCCGGCCAGTGCGGGCAGCCAGACCATCAAGTTCGATTTCGCAGGCACATCGCAATTCGGTGGCAATTTCGGGGTCAATACCCTGACACAGGACGGCTTCGCCTCCGGTCGCCTGAGCGGCTTCTCCACCAGTTCCGACGGCACCATCCTCGGTCGTTATACCAATGGTCAGTCTCGTGCGCTGGCACAGGTGGTGCTCGCCAACTTCACCAGTCCGCAGGGCCTACAACCGCTGGGCAACAATGCATGGGCGGAGACTGCATCCTCCGGCGGTCCGTTGGTCGGCACGCCGGGCTCCAGCAGTCTGGGCGTGTTGCAATCGTCGGCGGTGGAGGATTCCAACGTGGACCTGACCGCGGAACTGGTGAACATGATCACCGCGCAGCGTGTGTATCAGGCTAATGCGCAGACCATCAAGACGCAGGATCAAGTGCTGCAGACGCTGGTGAACCTGCGTTAAGGCCAGGATCTAGGAACTAGGTATTAGAGGGAGAATGACATGGACAGACTGATCTATACCGCTGGGACCGGGGCGACCCACATCCTGCATCAGCAGGCGACGGTGTCGAACAATCTGGCCAACGTCAATACGCCGGGCTTTCGCGCCAGCATTGATGCGTTCCGCAGTGTGCCTTTGCAGGGTGAAGGTCTGCCGACGCGTGTCTTCGTGGTCGATTCCACGGCAGGCACCGACTTCACCCCGGGCGTGATGCAGCAGACCGGGCGCGCACTGGATGTGGCGCTGGACGGCAAGGGCTGGATCGCGGTGCAGGATGCCAACGGCAACGAGGCTTACACGCGCAACGGCAGTTTTCAGATGTCGCCCAACGGCGTGTTGCAGACCCGCACTGGACTGACGGTGCTGGGCGATGCCGGACCGCTCTCCATCCCGCCCGATACCCAAGTTACCATCGCCAAGGACGGCACCATCTCTACCGTGCCGACCACCAACCAGAAGAACGGTGTGATTGCGGTGGGACGTCTCAAACTCACCAATCCGCCGGAAGAGCAGATGGTGCGCGGCGATGACGGCCTGTTCCGTACGCGCGACGGCAACCCGGCTGAAGCGGATGCCGGTGTCACCGTGGTCGGCGGCAGCCTGGAAGGCAGCAACGTCAATACCGTGGAAGCCATGGTCAACATGATCACACTGGCGCGGCAATTCGATACGCAGATGAAGCTGCTGCAAAGTGCCGACGAGAACGCCAAGAAAGCCAGTGCCGTTCTCACGCTCAACGGCTGATCTTCTCCTTGAATCTCCCGATGCCGGGCCATAGCCCGCGCGAGCTGTTAAATCGGGAATAAGCGCGGTTTTCTCCATGTGTTCGCCGCATACATTTGTCGGCAGCGGGGTAATGTGGCAAGCAAGCACAGTACACCGAAAGGACACGCATCATGATTCGCTCATTGTGGATATCTAAGACCGGTCTGGAAGCACAGCAGACCCAGATGGACGTCATCTCCAACAACCTGGCAAACATCAATACGTCCGGTTTCAAGCGCTCACGTGCCGTGTTCGAAGACTTGCTGTATCAGAACATGCGCCAGCCCGGTGCGCAGTCGTCACAGCAGACGCAGATCCCTTCCGGTCTGCAGATCGGCACCGGCGTGCGACCCATCGCGGCCGAACGCATCCATACCCAGGGCAATCTGCAGCAGACCGGCAACCAGTTGGATGTGGCGATCCAGGGCGCGGGCTTTTTGCAGGTATTGATGCCGGACGGCACGACGGGTTATACGCGTGACGGCTCGCTCCAGTCCGACGGGCAGGGGCAACTGGTCACCGCCAATGGCTTTGTGGTCCAACCGGCACTGACCATTCCCGCCAATGCCACTTCAGTCACCATCGGCCAGGATGGCGTGGTCAGCGTTACGCAGGCCGGCTCGGGCACGCCGGTACAGATCGGCAGCATCCAGTTGGCGACCTTCATCAATCCGGCAGGACTGCAGAGCATGGGGCAGAACCTGTACCTGGAAACCGCATCCAGTGGTACGCCCAGCACCAACGTGCCCGGCACCAACGGCACCGGCACGCTGAGTCAGGGTTTCGTCGAGACCTCCAACGTCAACGTGGTGGAAGAGTTGGTGAACATGATCCAGACGCAGCGCGCCTATGAGATCAATTCCAAAGCCATCACCACGTCCGACCAGATGCTGCAAAAACTGTCACAGATCTAACGAGGTGCATCATGCGTAATTTGAGTGGTGTGATCAGCGTCCTGGCAGCCGGCTGGCTGCTGGTCGGCTGTGTGCCCAGTACCAATATCCGCGAGCCGTTGACGGCCTCGCCGACTATGGCGCGTACTGCGCCGCCGCCTGCCAATGGTTCCATCTTTCAGGCCGGTGTGAACGACCGTCCGTTGTTCGAGGATCGCCGTGCCCGTCGTGTCGGCGATGTCGTCACCATCAGTATCGCCGAGACCACGGCTGCCACCGGCAAATCCGGTGTCACGCAGGAGAATACCGGCAGTCTGTCCGTGACCTCACCGGCCATCACCGGCGGTTTGTCCGGCAGTAGCAGTGTCAAGACCGGCATCAAGAACGATGCATCGGGTTCCAATACCTTCACCGGCACTTTGACTGCGACCGTGACCGAAGTGTTACCGAACGGCAATCTGCGTGTGGCGGGCGAGAAGCAAGTCAGCATCCGTTATTCCGACGAGTACGTGCGCTTCTACGGTGTGGTCAATCCGGACGATATCAGCGGCAGCAACACTGTGTTGTCGACCAAAGTGGCCGACGTGCATCTGGAATACAAGGGCGCGACCAATCTGGATGGTGCGGCGGTGACCAGTATGTTCGCGCGCATCTTCACTACCGTGCTGCCGTTCTAGGAGATTGTCATGAAACGATTTATCGCATCTATCCTCCTGATGATGCTGGCTACATTCTCCAGTGCAGCTTTGGCAGAGCGCATCAAGGATCTGGCCAGCGTGCAGGGTGTGCGTGAGAACCAGTTGCTCGGCTACGGTCTCGTGGTCGGTCTGGACGGTAGCGGCGACCAGACCACGCAGACACCTTTCACCGTGCAGAGCACGATCACCATGCTGGCGCAGATGGGTGTGACCTTGCCGCCCGGCACCAGCCTGCAATTGAAGAACGTGGCAGCGGTGACGGTGACGGCTTCGCTGCCCGCTTTCTCGCGTCCCGGCCAAACCATCGATGTCACGGTCTCGTCCATCGGTAACGCCAAGAGTCTGCGCGGCGGCACCTTGCTGATGACGCCGTTGAAAGGTGCCAACGGTCAGGTGTATGCCATGGCGCAAGGCAGCCTGCTGGTGAGCGGCGCGGGCGCGGCGGCGGGTGGTAGCAAGACCGTGATCAACCACTTGAGCGTGGGACGTATCCCGGCGGGTGCCACGGTGGAGCGCGAGGTGCCGACCGCGTTGGGGCAGGGCGATTACATCTATCTGCAACTGAACACCGCGGATTTCACCACAGCCGCGCGCATGGCCGACACCATCAATCGCGATGTGTCGCCGGACTTTATCATTGCCAATGCGCTGGATGCGCGCACGGTGCAGGTCTCGGCTCCGCCGGGTTTCGAGCGCGTGCAGTTCTTGTCGCGTCTGGAGAACCTCTCGGTCGATGCGGCGGCCGGTAGCGCCAAGGTGATCGTCAACGCCCGCACCGGTTCGGTGGTGATGAACCAGCAGGTCACCCTGAGCGAATGCGCAGTGGCACACGGTAATCTGACCGTGGTCATCAGCACCGACAACACCGTGAGCCAGCCCAACGCCCTGGCTGGCGGGGATACTGCAGCGGTCAGCAATGCGGACATCAAGATCGAGGCGTCCTCGGGCAATATGCTGCATCTGAAACGCGGCGTGGCGCTGGGCGATGTGGTCAAGGCACTGAATTCCATCGGTGCCACGCCGCAAGACATGCTGGCCATACTGCAGGCGATGAAGGCGGCCGGTGCCTTGCGTGCGGAACTTGAGATCATCTAGGGAACGGCGATGGCGCTCTCACCGGACAGTTTGAACGGACTCGCGGCGGACAGCCAGGCGCTGGACCGTCTGCGCTATCAGGCGAAACAGGCACCGGATCAGGCGCTGCAGAAGGTCGCGCAGCAGTTCGAGATGGTGTTCCTCAACATGATGATGAAGAGCATGCGCGACGCGACACCGCAGGACGGCATGATGGATAGCGAGCAGACCAAGCTGTTCACCGGCATGCTGGACCAGCAGTTGGCGCAGGAGATGTCCAAACGCGGTGTGGGATTGGCCGATGTGATGGTGCGCCAGTTGAGCGGCCAGCAACCTGCCGCTGCCGCACCCGCCCCGTCTGCCGTGACTTCAGCCTATCAACCCATGACTCAGCAAGGTTTCATCGAGCGTATGCAACCGCATGCCGAACGCGCCAGCCGCAAGACGGGCGTGCCGGCCGATTTCATCATGGGGCAGGCGGCGCTGGAGAGCGGTTGGGGCAAGCGCGAGATCAGGAACGCCGACGGCAGCAGCAGCCATAACCTGTTCGGTATCAAGGCTGGTAGCGGCTGGCAAGGAAAAGTGGCTGAAGTGACCACCACCGAATATCAGGACGGCGTCGCCAGCAAGCAGGTAGCACGCTTCCGGGCCTATGATTCTTATGCGGATTCCTTTCAGGACTATGCCCGCTTGTTGAGTGAGAATCCGCGCTATGCGGGTGCACTGGGACAGACGAATGCGGTAGACTTCGCCCAGTCGCTGCAGAAAGCCGGCTATGCCACCGATCCCCGTTATGCCGACAAACTGGCAGGGGTGATCGGCAGTATCAGCACAAAGGCCTAAAGTATTTTGGCGACCTGCCGATAAACTAGGCGAAGGATCGTCAGGAGAATCACATGGCTTCAGTCTATAACATCGGTGTCAGTGCGCTGAAAGTGGCCCAAGCGGGCATCAGCGTGACCACGCATAACATCGCCAATGCGAACACCCCGGGCTATTCACGCCAGGAGGTCATCCAGGGCACCCAGATATCGCAGAATCTGGGGCAGGGTTATTTTGGCTCCGGAGCAGACGTGTTGGGCATCACGCGCCAGTACAGCGACTTCCTCGGTGCGCAGGTGAATGCAGCTCAGATGCGCTCCAGCAACCTGTCTACCCAGTACGATCTGTCTGTTCAGGTGAGCAACCTGCTGGGAGACGCCAACGGCGGTTTGAACACTGCCTTGCAGGATTTCTTCGCGTCGGCCAATACGGTCGCCAATTCGCCCGAATCGCTGGCCGCGCGGCAGACCATGATCGGTAGCGCGCAATCCCTGAACAATCGCATGCAGACGCTGAACAGCCGCATGGTCGAGATCCGCGACAGCCTGAACGGTCAAATCAGCAATAGCGCTAATCTCATCAACAGCTACGCCAAGCAGATCGCCGCCCTGAACGACAACATCGTCAAGGCGCAGGCGCAGGGCGGGCCGTCACAGTTGCCCAATGACCTGCTGGATCAGCGTGACTACCTTGTGAGTCAGCTGAGTCAGGAGATCGGTGTCACCAGCGTGAAGCAGGTGGATGGTTCGATGGATGTGTTCATCGGCAACGGCCAGTCCTTGGTGATCGGCACCCAAGTATCCTCGGTGCAGGTCACGACATCTGCGACCGACCCCAGTACTCTGGAACTGGCTTATGTCAGCAATAAGGGCGCCGTCAGCCGCATCCCGCAAGACGCGCTGCAAGGCGGCAATCTGGGCGGCTATCTGACCTTCCGTGACACCATTCTGGATCCTGCCCGTAACGCATTGGGTCGTATCGCCATCGGCATCGCCGACACCTTCAATACCCAGCATCAGCAGGGTCAGGATTTCGCCGGTGCTCTGGGTGGTAAATTCTTCAATATCGCGTCTCCGCAGGTCTCGGCAGCGACCACCAATGTGGGCAATTCGACCGTGGCTTCGACCATCGCCGATCCAGGCAAACTGACCACGGACGATTACCTGCTGCAGTTCGACGGCGCGGCTTACACCCTGTTCAACCGCACCACCAATGCCGCGGTGCAGTCTTTCACACCGGCCGCATTGGCGACTGCGCAGACCGTGGCCGGCACCGGCATCACGCTGCAGCTGACGCCGGGTGCGGTAGCGGACGTTGCTGGCGATTCCTATGTGATCCGTCCCACGGTCGCGGGTGCGCGTGATTTTGGTCTGCTGGTCACCGACCCGGCCAAGATCGCTGCCGCCAACCCTGTCCGCAGTAATGCGCCGGTCGCCAATCTGGGCAGTGGCGCGATCGCACAGCCTTCGGTGACTACATACCCTTTGGATGCCAATCTGCAGCAGCCGGTGACCATCACCTTTACCAGTGCTACGACATTCGATGTGACCGGTACGGGTACCGGCCTGCCGGCCACCGGCGTCGCCTACACCTCGGGCGGCAATATCAGCTACAACGGCTGGACCACACAGATCACCGGCACGCCCGTCGCTGGGGATACATTCACAGTCAAGACCAACACCAACGCGTCCACTGACGGCAGTAACATGCTGAAACTGGCGCAACTGCAAACGACCAACACCTTGGTGAACGGTACAACCAGCTATCAGGGGGCATATAGCCAGCTGGTATCGCAGGTAGGCACGCAGACGCGCGAACTGGAAGTGACCAGCAAGGCACAGGCCACCATGCTGGCCCAGGTGACCAAATCACAGCAGTCTGTTTCAGGGGTCAATCTGGACGAAGAGGCTGCCAATCTGCTCAAATACCAGCAGGCGTATCAGGCGGCGGCGAAGGCCATGGCGATCTCGCAATCCATGTTCGATTCGTTGCTGCAACTGGGAGGTTAATCATCATGCGTATCAGTACCAGCACACTGTATAGCGAAGGCGTGACAGCCATGCAGCAGATGCAGAACAATCTGGCCCGGACCAATCTGCAGATCGCCACCGGCCAGCGCATGCTGTCACCGGCAGATGATCCTGCGGCGGCGGCGCGCGCCATCGAACTCAACCAGTCGGATGCCTCCAACACTCAATTGGCAAGCAACCGTACGGCCGCCACCAACACGCTCTCGCTGGCGGAAGGGGTGCTTTCCGGTGTCACGTCGGCCTTGCAGGAGCTGAAGGGCTTGGGCGTTGAAGCGGGCGGTGTGATGACCAATGCCACCAGTATGAAAGGCATCGCAACCACCTTGCGCGGACGCATGCAGGAACTGTTGGGTCTGGCGAACAGCACCGACGGCGTCGGCAACTATCTGTTCTCGGGCGGCCAAGGCAAGGTCAAACCTTTTGTGACGACGGCAGCGGGCACGATCTATCAGGGCGATGATGTGCAACGCCAGATCCAGGTGAGCGCCTCGCGCCAGATGGCCGCGACCGAAGCCGGCTCCGATATCTTCATGCGTGTCCGTAACGGCAATGGTTCGTTCCAGACATCTGCCGGTGCGACTAACACCGGTACCGGCATCATCGATCAGGGGCAGGCGTTGACCGCTCCGTTCAACGGCAACAACTATCGGGTGACCTTCACCAGTGCAACGACCTTCGATGTGCAGAACCTGACCACGGCGACAGCGGTATCGACCGGCAACACCTATGTCAGCGGCCAGTCAGTCACTTTCGATGGCATCCAGTTCGAGATCAGCGGCGCACCCGCAACGGGGGATACCTTTGATGTGAAGCCCAGTGCCAACAAGAACGTGTTCGACACGCTGAATGACTTCATCGCACTTGCGGATGCGCCTCCTGCACCGGGCGATGCCCAAGCTGCCGCAAAATTCAACCAGGGATTGCAACAGGTCTTGGCATCGCTGGACCAGGCCATGAACAGCGTGTTGTCTTCGCGTGCCACCATAGGCGGCCGCCTGCGCGAGATAGATTCTTTGCAGGCCACCGGTGAAACACTTGGATTGCAATACAAGAACACGCTGTCGAAGATACAGGACACCGACTATATCCAGGCAGTGACCGACCTGAACAAGCAGCAGATGGCATTGCAGGCATCGCAACAATCGTTTGCCCGCGTTTCGCAGTTGTCGCTGTTCGATTACCTGCGTTAAGCCCACCTTCTTTTCATTGCGGCACACAGAGCGATCTGCGTGCCGTTTTATTTTGTGCGGTCAGAGCGGGGCGGGAGCGGGGCGTCCGCTGAGTTGCAACATGATGCGGGCAACGGTGTCGAGTGCCTGGTGGAATATGTATTCCAGCAATGGCGCAAGGAACGGCAGCACCAGCGCCAGCACGATGAAGCCGACGCCTATGGTGATGGGGAAGCCGACGGCGAAGATGTTCAGCTGAGGTGCGGTGCGCGTGAGGATGCCGAGTGAGAGGTTGGTGATCAGCAGGGCCGCGATCAGCGGCAGCGAGAATTGCAGCGCGTATGCAAAGATGCTGCCGCCCCATTCCGCCGCCGTGCGGAACGCACCGGCCGACGGTATCGTGTTGGCGATAGGAAAGGACTGGAAACTGTCGCCCAACGCGGCCAGCATGTACAGATGCAGATCCATGGAGATGAAGGTCAGTGCCACGATGATGCCGAGGAACTGCGCCAGTACCGGGCGGATGGTGGAGTTCTGCGGATCGAAGAAGTTGGCGAAACCCAAACCCATCTGCATGCCGGCGATATCGCCGGCCATCTCGATGGCGGCGAAGATCAGCCGGATCGAGAAGCCCATCATCAGTCCGGCGACCATCTGCTGCAGAAGGATCAGGATGCCCTCGGCCGATGCGGGGTCGGGTAGGTCCTGCAAGTCCAGCGTGGGGGCGATGACGACGGTGAAGATCGCCGCCAGACCGATCTTGATCCGTATCGGCACCTGACGGTTACCGATCACCGGCGCACTGGCGATCAGCGCCAGCACCCGTGCCATGGGATAGATCAGCATGGCGATCCAAGCGGTGAGTTGGGCGCTGGTAAAGCTGATCACACGGTCAACCTATGATGTAGGGGATGCTGCCATACAGTCGCGTGATGTATTCCAGCATCAGGTTGACCATCCAGTGGCCGGCGAGCAGCAGGGCGGCAAAGATGCCGAACACCTTGGGGATGAACGACAGGGTCATCTCGTTGATCTGCGTCGCAGCCTGAAAGATGCTGACAGCGAGACCGATGGCCAATGCCGTCAGCAACATGGGGGCCGACAATATCAGGGTCAATTCGATGGCCTGTTGGCCTATGGTCATTACGCTTTCGGGGGTCATGAGACGCCTCCTGTATTCTTGAGTTAGGTATAGAAACTTTGTACCAGCGAACCGATCAGCAAGTTCCAGCCGTCGGCCAATACGAACAACATGATCTTGAACGGCAGCGAGATGGTGGCGGGGGACAGCATCATCATACCCATCGACATCAGCACGCTCGCGACCACCATATCGATAATCAGGAAGGGGATGAAGATCATGAAGCCGATCTGGAACGCGGTCTTCAATTCGCTGGTGACATAGGCCGGCACCAGTATCTTCAGCGGGATGTTCTCCGGGCTCTCCAGTTCTTCGCTGTTGGAGATGCGCACGAACAAGGCCAGATCGGCTTCGCGTGTCTGGCGCAGCATGAATTCTTTGAGCGGCGCGCTGCCTTTTTCGTAGGCGGTTTCCAGATTCATCTTGTTCTGGCTGTAGGGCAGATAGGCCTCGTTATAGATCTTTTCCAGCACCGGTGACATCACGAAGAAAGTGAGGAACAGCGACAGGCCGATCAAGACCTGGGTCGGCGGAGACGACGGCGTACCGATGGCGGAGCGCAACATGGCCAGCACGATGACGATGCGGGTGAACGCGGTCATCATCAGCAGGATGGCCGGCAGGAAGGTGAGCGACGTGATCAGGATCAGCGTCTGCAAACTCAATGTGTAGGTCTGCCCCCCACCGGCTGCGGGCGTGCTGGTGATCGCCAGCATGCCCGCATCCGCCGCATGCGCGACCGGCATGCCCAGGCTCAGTGCCAGCAGCAGGAAAATGGAAGCCCCGAGCGGGGACAAGCGGCTAGCCATTGCGCTTCTCCATGTGCTGCTTGAGCCAACTCTGGAACGATCTTTCGGGTATGGAACCGTTGGTCGACCCACCTTCAGGAATGGTGCCCTTGGGCATGGTGTGCAGCGCGTTCACTTGGCCCGGAGCGACACCGACCACCAGCCAGGTATCGTTCACCTCGACCAGTACGATGCGTTCGCGTTGACCGACCGCGATGCCGCTTACCACCTTGAGCGCATTGAGGCCGCCGTGGCTTGGATGGTTGATGCGTTTCAGGAACCATGCGACGGCCATCACGGCTGCCAGCACCAGCAGCAGGCTGACGACTACCTGTACCACGCTGCCGGACGACACGCCGGCGGGCGGCGGCGGAGGGACGTAGGCATTGCGTGCGGCATCCGCTGCATGGGCGAGCGGAGAGCAGATCGCTGCGAACAGGGCAGCAAACAGGCGGGTGAGCATGGTTGTGTCCCGGGTTATTTGTTGATGCGGCGCAGGCGTTCGGACGGCGTGATGATGTCGGTCAGGCGGATGCCCAACTTGTCGTTCACCACCACCACTTCGCCCTGGGCGATGAGGAAGCCGTTGATCAATACATCCAGCGGCTCACCTGCCATACCGGCCAGTTCCACCACCGAACCCTGTGCCAGTTGCAGCAGGTTCTTGATCGGCATCTTGGTACGTCCCAGCTCCACGGTCAGTTGCACCGGGATGTCCAGGATCATGTCCAGATCGTTGTGCGCGGTCGCGCCGCCTTCACCGGCGAACTGCTCGAACACATGCGGTTGTGCCGCCGGGGTCTCGACTGCGGCCTGTTCGGCCATCGCCGCGCCCCAATCGTCGGCGCTGATTGCTTCTTCTGTGGTGTCTTCAGCCATTTTTTCCTCCAGTTTGAGCTTCGCCCGTATCTGTTTTCACCATACGTTCGACCTTTAATGCGTAGTGCGAGTTGGAGATGCCGTATTTGCATTCCATCACCGGCACGTTATCCACCATCACGCTGACATTCTCGGGGACATCCAGCGGGATGACATCGTCGACTTTCATGCGCAGCACATGATCCAGCGTGGTCGAAGCATGGCCGAGTATGGCGTTGAGTTCGATCTCCGCCGACTGGATCTGCTTGGACAGCATGTGCAGCCAGCGTTTGTCGGCGATGACATGGTCGCCCTGCATGGTGCTGTAGAGCAGCTCGCGAATCGGTTCGATCATCGCGTAAGGCATGCAGACATGGATGGAGCCGCCGACACCGGTGAACTCGACCTCGAACGTCGTCACCACCACCACTTCGTTGGGCGTGGCGATGTTGGCGAACTGCGGGTTGACTTCGGAACGCAGGAACTCGAAGTCCAGTTTGTAGACCGGCTCCCATGATTTCTCGTACGCCTCGAACAGCACATCGAGTAGTTTCTGGATGATGCGGTGCTCGGTCTGGGTGAACTCGCGCCCTTCCACACGGGTGTGGAAGCGCCCGTCGCCGCCGAACAGACTGTCCACTACCATGAATACCAGATTGGGGTCGAAGATGAACAGCGCATTGCCGCGCAGCGGCTTGACCTGCACCAGATTGAGGTTGGCGGGGACCGGCAGGTTGCGGATGAATTCGGAGAACTTCATCACCTTGACCGGACCGACCGAGACCTCGGATGAGCGGTGGATGAAGTTGTACAGCGCGATGCGGAATAGTCGTGCGAAGCGCTCGTTGATGATCTCCATGGTGGGCATACGCCCACGCACGATGCGCTCCTGCGTGGCCATGTTGTAGGAGCGGACACCTCCTGCTTCCGAGTCGTCCTTGACTTCCTCGGTCTCACCCGTGACGCCCCGCAGCAGCGAGTCGACTTCGTCCTGGGATAAGAATTCGCTCATGGCCTCAATTCACTTTTACTGGATGATGAAATCGCTGAACAACACATCCACCACACCGGTGGTTTTGGGTTCTTTCGGAGCGGCCGGAGCAGCGGGTGCCGGAGCGGATTCGCCGTGAGGCATTTCGCCGTGTGCGGCGGGGGCGTGCGCTTCAGCAGGGGCGGCCGGTGCTTCGCTCTTGAAACCCAGAATGCCGTCCACTTCGGTGATCACTTGCTCGACCAGGATCGTTTTGCCTTCGGAAGACACCAGTTCGGATGGCTTCTTGCTGGACAGCAAGAACAGAAGCTTGCTGCGGATCTCGGGCATGGCGTTCTTGATCTTGAGTTCCAGCTCGGGATCAAGGATCTTCAGTGTGATACCGGCTTGCAGGTATTGGTCGCCTTCCTCGCGCTGCAGATTGACGGTGAATTTTTCGCCCAGCGGGATGAACTTCGGCTCCAGCACTGGCTCGGGTTTGTGCGCCTCGGCTGCATGATCTTCAGTGGGGGCTTTGCTCTGGGTGAAATACCAGCCTGCGCCGCCAGCGATGACGAGTACCAGCAGGCTGATGACGATGATCAGCAGTTTATTGCTCTTGGCGGGCGCTGGTGCGCCTTCTGCGGGAGCAGCTGGTGCTGCGGGCTTTGCGGGTTTTGACGCCATCTCTGATTCCTTTCCTGTTGATGATGATTATGCGGAAGGCCAAGCTTACACCATCAAGGGAATAAGGCAGAAATTCGGGCGTATTTCAAGGTTCAGACGAAGGTGTCCACCATGCCGTTGTGGCGACTGGTTAGCGTGGTCGTCTGCATCGTAGGGGTGTCGGATTCAAGCGAATTGTCCGCTTCGCTGTTGCCGCGCATCGCACCGGCTTGCCCTTGCTTCTGCTGCTCTCGCGGTGCCTGATCGCTGACCGTGGTATTGCCCAGCGAGATGCCACTGTCCGCCAGCATGTCGCGCAGACGCGGGATGGATTGCTCGATGGCTTCGCGCACTGCGGCGTGGGCAGAAGTGAACTGCAGGGTGGCCTGGTCGCCGTTGAGCTTGAGCGAGACTTCCAGCGGTCCAAGCTGTGCCGGGTTCAGGTGCAGTTCGGCGCTCTGCGAGCGCTGGGTCGCGATCCAGGTGACCTTCTGGCTGAAATCGTCCGCCCACTGCGGTTGATGCAGGGGCGAGGAGATCGTGGCCTGTGTTGCAGCAACCTGCGCTGCCGGTGTTGTGGCCAGCGCGTTGGGCATGCCTATCGCTGCAGTTGATGAGCTGGCAGGCAGAACATTCTGGATGGTGGTGTCGATCTTGCCTGTCGCAGCGGAGATGTTTGCTTTCTTCTCGGCTTGCAGGGCGGCAGCGAATGATGTGTCAGCCGCCGAGCCGGATCTTGTTGTTCGCGCTTCGCGTGCTTCGACTTGCCTGCTTGTCTTGCCGGTGGCTAGCGTGGTGTCCGGATTGTCTTCGCCCGCCAAGCCGGGTGGCGGGCGTCGCGCAGCCGGATCGCGCTCTTCAGCGTCCCCGCGCAAGGTTGTGATGGGTGTGGTCCTTGCGTCAGGGTCCGAGGCTGCTGCCGTATCTTTTGAGCCGATCCGGGCCATGCGCTGGTCCTTGTGCATCAGGCTGGCCAGCAGATCTGCCGGGATCGCTATGCCGTCGGGGCGCAATTCGGTTGCCGTCTGAAGGGACAATGCATTCGGATCGGCAGGCAATGTATCGCCATCCGCGATCGCGAGCTTTTTCAGCAGTGCGCTCTTGATGTCGTGGCCTTGGGGGCTCAACTGCTTTGCCAGCAACTCGCCGAACGGGGCGGAGCCATTGGCGATGTCTTCAGCGCTTGGCGTATTGTTGCCGGGTTTGCCGGCATCGATCTTGCCGTTGCTCGGTGTCTGGCTGCTAAGGATGGGCAGGCTGCTCATGTCGTCTCTCCTTCATTGATTCGTGTTTTGCTTGTCAGCGCGATGCATGGCGGAGAAGCGTCCGCTCTGTTCGTCCTGTTGCCGCTGATCGGCTTTGGCTTCCAGTTTCTTCTCGTTGTCGGCATGGCGTTGAGCCAGCGTGTCGAAAGATCTCATCTTGCGTGTGGTATCCATCAATTCATGGCGGCCTGTCTGCACCGAAGAGCTGGCTTTCGCGATCTCGCCCTGCTGTTGCTGGATGGCCTGATCCAGACGCTCGATGAAGCGCTGGAAGTTCTGCATGTCCATCGGGGACATACCCTGTTTGGCTGCTTCCTCGAACTGTGCCGCGTAGTCGCGCCGGTATTGCTGCAGCGCGGCCATCTTGGCCTGTGCATGCTGCTGTTGCTGGTTGAGCTTGCCCAGTTTGCGTGTGGCCGCATCATTCTTCTGATGTGCCAGATCTACCAGCGGCGACAATGTGAACGGTTTGGTCATGGCGATATTCATTGGTTAGCGGCAAACAAAGTAGAGAACTGCGCCTGACATGAACTATACGCCTCTGCCTGGTACATGCCCTGTTTGAGGAATCTTTCCATCTTCGGATAGAGGGCGATCGCCTCATCCAATAGCGGGTCGCTACCGGCTACGTATGCGCCCACGCTGACCAGATCGTGGTTGCGCTGGTAATGCGCGTACAGCCGTTTGAAATGCTGCACCTGCGCAAATTGTTCGTCGCTCACCAGATGGTTCATGGCGCGGCTGATCGAGGCTTCGATGTCTATGGCCGGGTAATGTCCGGCTTCGGCCAGACGGCGCGACAGCACGATGTGACCATCCAGGATGGCGCGTGCGCTGTCGGCGATCGGGTCCTGCTGGTCATCGCCCTCGGTCAGCACGGTGTAGAAGGCGGTGATGGAGCCGCCGCCTTCGGCACCGTTGCCGGCGCGTTCCACCAGTTGCGGCAGCTTGGCGAACACCGAGGGCGGATAGCCTTTGGTCGCGGGCGGCTCGCCGATGGCCAGCGCGATCTCGCGCTGCGCCATGGCATAACGGGTGAGGGAGTCCATGATCAGCAGCACGTTCTTGCCCTGGTCGCGGAAATACTCGGCGATGGTGGTGGCGTAAGCCGCGCCCTGCATGCGCAGCAGCGGGCTGACGTCGGCCGGCGCGGCGACCACCACGGAGCGCTTCAAGCCTTCCTTGCCGAGGATGTCGGTGATGAATTCTTTCACTTCGCGGCCGCGTTCGCCGATCAGCCCGACCACGATCACGTCGGCGCTGGTGTAGCGCGCCATCATGCCGAGCAGCACGCTCTTGCCCACGCCGGAACCGGCGAACAAGCCCATGCGCTGGCCGCGTCCCACGGTGAGCAGACTGTTGATGGCGCGTACACCCACGTCGAGTGCTTCATCGATGGCCGCGCGTTCCAGCGGATTGATGGGGCGGCTCTGCAGGGCGGCGCTGCCGCTTTCCTGCAGCGGACCGTATTGATCGAGCGGACGTCCCGCGCCATCCAGCACGCGACCGAGCAAGTGGTCACCCACAGGCAGATGGCGCGCCAGGTCTGCGGTGCGGCGGCGCAACGGTGCTTGTTCGCCCACCTTGTAGGGCGCGCGCGCATGTTCCACCGGTGTCACGCGCGCCCCCGGCACCAGACCGTGCACATCGTTCTCCGGCATCAGGAACAGCCTGTCGCCGGCGAAGCCGACCACTTCCGCTTCGATGCGGTTGTTGGGCAGTTCTATCCAGCAGGTGCTGCCCACCGCCATGCGCAGGCCGACCGCTTCCATCACCAGGCCGGTGACTTTGGTAAGCCGGCCGCTCACCAGCAAAGGCGAGCTCTGCTGCGCCATCTCGCGATGGATATGCAGTGCATCTTGCCAGCGTTGTTGATGGGCGGCGTGCATGGTTCAGTTTTCTTCCGTTTTGATCAACCAGGGGGCATCTTTTCCCATGGCGGCGACCACGCGCTCCCAGCGCGCCGCCAGTGTGACGTCGACCTGGCTGTTGGCCGTTTCCAGTCGCGCATCGCCGCGCGCCAAGCGCACGTCTTCCAGTATCTTCCAGCCGGTGTGCGCGAGTTGGTCACCCATGCGCTCGCGCAGCATGGCGGCATCTGCAGGGTTCAGGATCACATGCGCGGATTGATTGAATACTGGCAGGGTGCCGATCGCCTCGCGCACCGCCGCTTGCAACAGTTCCGGCTGCACCTTGAGCGCTTGCTGGATCACTTGGCGCGCGACATCCAGCGCCAACCCTGTGAGTTCCTGCACCACCATATCGTCGATCTTCTGGGTGAGTATGTTGGCGAGTTCGACCAGATGCTGGTTCTCCTGAGCCGCTTGCTGCAGGCCGTCGGCGTAACCGCGCTGCTGGCCTTCCGCGTAGCCGGCCTGAGCGGCTTCGTCGCGCGCCTGCGTTTGCATCTGCTCCAGCTCGACGGCGGTAGGCAGGTTGGCGCGCACGGTACTGCGGCCGGATTCGAAGGCGGGGAGCTCCCAGCGTTGCCAGGCCGTGAGTGTGTCTTCGTCTTTGCTGACGATGTCAGACATAAGCGTCCTCTCCCTTGCCGCCTAGTACGATCTGGCCTTCGTCGGCCAGACGACGTACGACCTTGAGGATCTCCTTCTGCTCGGATTCAACTTCGCTGAGTTTGACCGGGCCCTTGGCTTCCAGATCCTCGCGCAACATCTCGGCAGCACGTTGCGACATGTTTTTGAATATCTTCTCGCGCATCTCTTCGCTGGCACCCTTGAGAGCAACGATCAGCGATTCGGACTGGACTTCGCGCAGCACCAGCTGGATGCCGCGATCGTCCACTTCCAGGATGTCCTCGAACACGAACATCTCGTCCATGACCTTTTGTGCCAACTCGGCATCATGCGTGCGTATAGACTCGATGATGGCTTCTTGTGTGCTGCCGATATAGTTGAGGATCTCAGCAGCGGTCTTGATGCCGCCGCGGATGCTCTTTTTCTGCATGGCATTGCCCGACAGCAGCTTGGTCAGCACATCGTTCAATTCGTGCAGCGCGGTCGGTTGCACGCTGTCCAGTGTGGCGATACGCAGCAACACATCGTTGCGGGTGCGTTCGGTCAGTTGGTTCAGCACTGCAGAAGCCTGGTCGGGCTCCAGGTGCACCATGATGGTGGCGATGATCTGCGGGTGTTCGTTGGCGACCAGATCGGCGACCGAGTCCGGATCCATCCACTTCAGACTCTCGATGCCGCTGGTGTCGCTGTTATGAAGGATACGGTCGAGCAGGCCAGCCGCCTTGTCGTCACCCAAGGCCTTGTTCAGCATGTTGCGGATGTAGTCACTGGAGTCCATGCCGATGGTGGTCTTTTCCGAGGCACTGGTATGGAATTCATCGAACACATTGGCGATCTGCTCGCGTGACAGGTTTTTGAGCGAGACCATCGCGGAGCTGATCTTCTGCACTTCCTTGGGTTCAAGATAGCGCATCACCTCGGCGGCCTCGTCGGCTCCGAGCGTCATGAGCAGGATCGCGCTCTTGTTTATGCCCTCGTCACTCATTCTTTATTCACCCATTCCTTGACTACCGTGGCGACGATCTTGGGGTCGTCCTTGGCCAGCTGCTTGGCGATCTGCAGGTTGTTCTCATAGGCATGTGCCGCCGACATCGGCTGGCCGTAGCCCATGGCGATCCCTTCCTCGCTTTCGCCTTCGCCCGCGTGTTCCGGGGCGGGGGTATATTCTGCCACCGACTTGAATGCCGGGCGGATGATGCCGAACAGCAGGAAGAACACGCCGCCTATGATGAGCAGATATTTCACGACGTCCTTGGCTAGCTCGATGATCTCGGTCTGTTTCCAGATGGGGATATCGGGCAGCTCTTCGGTGGTGTCGTTGAAGGCGCTGTTGAGCAGGTTGAGCGTGTCGCCGCGCTGTTCTTCGAAGCCGACCGCTTCCTTGATGAGCGAGGCGATCTGGGCTTTTTCCTGTTCGGTATACGGTGTGGACACGATCTTGCCGTCCTTGTCAGCCACGCTGCGGTTGTTCAGCACCACCGCCAGCGACAGGCGCTTGATGTCGCCGGTGGGCAGCTTGGTATGCTGGATGGTGCGATCCACTTCAAAGTTGGTGGTCTGCGCTTTGTGTGTCTTGTCCGCCGCGCGGCCGTTCGCGTCGGTTACGGCGTTGGCCGGGGTCACCAGCGGGGCGGTCGCGGGCACGGGCGGCTGGTTGGTCAGCGCGCCGGGCACGCCGCCAGCCGATCTCACTCCGTCCAGTGCTTCCGTGCTTTGCATGCTGCGCACGGTGGCCGCATTCGGCGGCTGGTTGGGCTTGAACAGCTCCGAGGTCTGCTCGGTCGTGGTGAAGTCCAGGCTGGCGGTGACCTGTGCGCGCACGTTCTGCACGCCGGTGATCGGGCTGAGGATGTCCTCGATGCGCCGCACATAATCCTGCTCGATCTGGCGCACATATTTAAGTTGCGAAGCATCCAGTATCTGGCGGTTGCCATCGCGCGCGGCGGAGAGCAGGGTGCCGCTCTGGTCGACCACGGTCACGTTCTGCGCGGGCATGTTGGGGATGCTGCTGGAGACCAGATGCACGATGGCATTGACTTGTCCCTCATCCAGCGTGCGGCCGGCATACAGCGCCAGCACCACGGAGGCGGTCGGTTTTTGTTTGTCTTTGACGAACACGCTGGGCTTGGGAATGGCCAAGTGGATGCGGGCATTGGCGACAGAGGCCATGGACTGCACCGAGCGTGCCAGCTCGCCTTCCAGCGCGCGCTGGAAGTTGACCTGTTCCAGGAACTGGCTGGTGCCGAACTTCTGGTTCTCCATCAGTTCGAATCCGGTCGTGCCGCCTTTGGGCAGGCCCTGTGCAGCCATTTTCAGGCGCACTTCATGTACGCGGTCGGACGGCACCATCAGCGCGCCACCGCCTTCGGCGAATTTATAAGGGATGTTCTGCTGCTGCAAGGATTCGATGACGGCACCGCCGTCGCGCTCGGACATGTTGGCGTAAAGCACACGGTAGTCCGCAGACTGTCCCCACATCCATAGTCCCGCCAGCAGCGCGACCGTTGCCGCGACAGCGACCATCAGTCCCAGTTTCTGCTGGCTGGGGATACCCAGCAGCAGTTGCGCCATTGATGGATTGTTGATGTTCGTAGTAGCCATACTGTTCACCCTGTTCATGCTCCAACTTGTAAGTCACGGCTAAAACCAGACGGTCTGCCCGCACCTACACTCGTTTTACGATGCGGATTATCTGCCTGTCGAGCAAGCATGGTCTTCGGAAAAGCGGGGAAATTACGGCGCTATTCGGCTTTAGGCCACGATTCCTGCCCTGTTACTGTGACGCCATCGGTCAATGCGCGCAAGCCGCGCGAGATTAAAGGAGGTGCCCCATGAGCATGAACGTGAGCAATGTAGACAATCTGTTATCCCAGATGCAGGCGGCGGTAGCGGCTGCCCAGGGTAACGCCCTGTCCGGCCCGAAATCCACGACCGCCGCCGGCGGTGTCGATTTCGCCAATGTGCTGAAATCATCGCTGGATGGTGTGAACCAGATGCAGCGAGAGTCAGAGTCACTGCAGAAGGCTTTCATACTGGGGGATGACAAAGTCAGCCTGTCCGACACCATGATCGCCATGCAGAAAGCCAATATCTCGTTCCAGACCGCCGTTCAGGTGCGTAACAAGTTCGTGGCGGCCTATAACGACATCATGAATATGCAGGTGTAACCACAGTCCCGAGTGCCGGTTTCTGGGCACTCGGCACTCCAAACTCATTCCTCGGGACTTCTCCTGCTGGCCAGCTCCCGTTGTGCCAGCGCTACATAGCGTTGCAGCATCATGCGGGTCTCGGCATCGGGATTCACGAATACGCATCCGGCGCGGCGCTTTATCTCGCCGTTGCGCGCAGTGACTTCGAACACGTTCTTTACTTCGATGCCGGTGCGGATAGTGCCGACATCCGGCAGGTCGATCTGGCAATCCTGATAGGTCGAACCTGGCGTCAATTCCACGCCGTCCTCGGCGCAGACTAGTGCCACGCCGCCGATGCTGATGTCCATCACCGTCACTTCGTGATGGACGTGTTTTTTTGCGGCGTAAGGCCTGATCAGGCATCTGAGGGCGTTCGGCTCGGCATTGAGCAAACGGTAATAGTCGCGTCGCTGCAGGCGCAACAACTTCTTGGGTAGCGGCAGGAAGAACGCCGCAGAATTCTGGTACAGGCCCTGCGTGGTCTCGCTGGACACCCATTGCACTTTTGCCATGTTGTGGGTGCTGACGAAGACGATGCGGTTGCTGCGCTCGATATTGCGGTTGTCGACCGGGTTGGGCGAAGCGTCCACCCAGATGCCGGTCTCGTCGGCCGACAGCAGCAGGGTCAACACCATGCTGCTGTCGTTGTTGTAATAGAGTGCCACGCGATTGCGTTGCTGCACGATGTCGCGCAGGACGGAAAGGATCTCGCGCGGATCACGCAGGATGAAATCGTTCTCGTCGTCCTGGGCGAATACTTCAATCTTGAGCGGAATCTCTTTGCTGCGCATGGTGCGGTCCATCCTGAGTGAATACCCGCGCGATTCTAACGGTTAGGATGCTTTTGCGGTGGGTGGAATAGCAGGGATTTCTCCCCGCTCCAGTCGGTATAGCCAGGCAAGCAGCTCGGCCACCGCCAGATAAAGCACTGGCGGGATGTGCTGATCAAGTTCGACCTGCATCAGCATCGCCACCAGTTCTTCCGATTCATGCACGAACACGCCGTGTTCCTTGGCGCGTTCGATGATGGCCTGTGCGATCAGGCCGCGCCCGCTGGCCACGACTTTCGGGGCGGTGTCGCCGCTGCGATAGGCGAGGGCGACGGCCAATTGGCGGTTGGGCTGGTTCATCGCGACACCTCGGGTGTGCGTTCGATGAGGGTCTGCAACACGGGTACGCCGTGGGCGGTCAGCGACGCGACCAATTGCTCGGTGGCAGCCCCCATCGTGCGGGCGGTCTGCTCGTCGGCGACGTCGAACTTCAGGCTGACTGCATTGCCGTTCATGCTCAGGCGAGCGGTCACGCCGCCCAGTTTGGGCAGGTCGAGATGCAATTCCGTCACCCATTGTTTGCCATCCTCGCCGTCCTTGCCGGAGCGCGCATCCTCTTCGCGCACTTCCCAGCGCATGTCCTGACCCTGCCAAGCCTGCCCCATCCATACCACCTGTTTGTTCTCCAAAGCCTGTAACTGCTGCTGAACGAGTGGTTGCAAATGTTCCGGGATGGTCGGCATGCGCGGGCCCGATTCTGCACCAGCGGGGAGCGAGGACGGTGTCGCCATAACCGCCTGGGATGCGGCAGGCTGCGCGGCAGACTGGGCGACCTGCGGGCGGAACAGATTCTGCGGTTCCTGCATCAGTTGCGGGGTGGTGCGTGTGCCGGCGATCCATTGTGCCTGGTGCGATTCATAGAACAGGCCACTGTGGCTCAGGCTCTGGTGCAAGCGACCGGCGAGTTGCGAGGTGTCCGGCGCAGCACGCTCGCCTATCCATAACGGCTCGCGGCGTGTCGGCGGGACGTAATCCTGTCGTATCGGCTGTTGCGACAAGGACGAGAGCATGCGCGCGGTCGAGCCGAGTTGCTCGGAAGTGGAGAGCGGGTTGACCGAGGCGGCGAAGGAAAAGGTGAGGCGGGGCTGCAGCGAGACGACTTGCAGGGAGATCAGATCCCCCGGCCGGACGAACGCCGGAAGTTGCATCTGCATGGTCTGGTTGGCGACCTTGACCTGGAACACATCGGCGGCGACTTTCGCCTGCACGGTCGCCTGCACATGTTGACCGACTTCCAGTTTGAGACTGTTCTGTTGCGCCTGTTTGTCGGGCGTGGCGCTGATCAGCGGCTTATCGGTGGTCGCGATCCGGGTGAGGGTGGCGGCGAGCAGGTCTGCGGGCAGCATGGCTCATTGCCGGGCGTGATCAGCCTTGCGACAGATAGGCCTGCTGCAGACGTTGCTCGCTGCGAGCGCTTTTCATGATCCTGTCCAGCTGGTGCATCCAGGTCTCGGTCTTGTCGCGGATCGCCTTGTCGTCTGCCAGCATCTTTTTGATCAGCGCGACTTTTTGCAGCCGGGATGTTTCGTCGGCGGGCACGCCGTCGCGCGGCTTGAGTTCGGCGACCTGCTTGCTGCAGCGGCGCTCCAGTGCGATCAATTCGTCCCACTCTCCCGCTGCGGCTGCTTCGCGCATCTTGCCGGTGATGTCCGACAGGCGCTGGTAATCTTCGACGATCATGTTCATGACTTACATTCTTCCGTAAACGAGTGCGGGTTGCTTGTTGATCTGTGCCGGTACGGGTTCTGCCTGCGCTTGCTGTTGGGCGTTGGCGGTCACTTGGCGGATGCTGTCCCATGCGCCTTTCAACTCGTTCAGCAGGCGCGCCACTTCATCCAGTGCTTCCATGTCATTGTGCAGGTTGGCATGTACCAGTCGCACGCACATGTAGCTGTAGAGTGCGTCGAGGTTCAGCGCCAGTTCGCCGCCGACATTCTGGTCCAGACTGGCTTGCAGGCCTTCACTGATGATCAGCATGGCTTTGGAGATGGCTTCGCCCTTGGCGGCGATGTCCTTGCGCAGGATGCCGTTCTTGGCATTGGCGATAGCCAGCATGGCACCCTGATACAACATGGAGATCAGCTTGTGCGGGTCGGAGCTGATAACGCTGGATTCCATGCCGACTTTTGCATAGGAACTAAGTGCGGTACGAGCGTTCATGATCGGTTATCCCCCGTTACTGGTTAATTGCTGCGACAGGTAGGAGCTGGTCGATTGCATACTCGCCAGCAGGCTGTTCAGCGAACTGTATTGCTGTCTGTACATATTTTCCAGGCTGGACATGCGCACTTCCATCGCGTCGATCTGTATGGTGATCTGTTTGATGGAATTATTCCAGCTGGTGGTCTGTGATTCGAAGGTGCCGCCGCCGCCAATAATGCCTTTGGCCCAGCTTTCGAAACGTGTGCCGAAGCCTGTGGCACTGTTGAATAGTGTCGCCACATCGTTGAAATTGTTATCCATTGCCGTCGCCAGCTTGGTACTGTCCAATTGCATGGTGCCGTCGGACTTGAAGTTGATGCCGACTTCGAATAGGTTGGTCAGTGTGCCGCTGCCGGCTGCAGTCGCGGCGATCTCGCGCATCTGTTGCTGCAGTGACTGCAGAGTGCGGTCTCCCGCCAAAGCGGAGCCGGACTTATAGGCGGTGGAGTTCTTCATCGCCGAATACAGGTCGTTGTAGGCGGTGACCAGTGCCGTTGCCGCAGTGGTCACGCCGGCATTGTCGCGCTCCACCGTCAAAGTGACCGGCGTGGCGGTAACTTGTTTCAGCGTCAGTGTCATGCCGTCAATGGCATCGCTCACGACATTGGAGGTCTTGGTGATGTCGATACCGTTCACTTTGAACTGGGCATTGCTGGCAGTGACGGTCTCGGCCAGGTTCTGCGTGCCGGCAGGGTCATGGGCCAGCAGGCCGGCGATGCTGGCATCCGCGCCGTCGGTTGTAATCTTGATGCTGCTGGCAATGCCGGTATCGTTGGATGACAGGGCGAGGCGGTACGGCGTGCCGCTGCCGTCGTTGACGATGCTGGCCGTCACGCCGATGTTGGCGCTGTTGATCGCGTCACGGATGCCCTGCAGGGTATTGTTGCTGGAATCTATGGTGATGTTGGCGGTGGTGCCACCGGAAGTGAAGCTGGCACCGGTATAGACACCGTTGGTCAGTGTACCGCCGCTGATGGTGCCGAAGTCGAACGTGACCACGGTGGCGGCACCGCTGCCGATGGCGGCGGTGCTGCTGGTCTGTCCGGCAGCGACCAGCTTCTGCGATGCCGCGAGACTGGACACTGTCAGGGAATAGGTTCCCGCCACGGCGGTGGTGCCGGCGGTGGCGGAAAGGATGCTGCTGTCGGAGGATGTGGTCTTGAACGACGTCAAGCTGCTGGTGCTGGAACTGCCCAGATTCTTGGCTGCCGTCTGTAGCGCATCTACCTTGCTTTGTAACGTACCCAGCGCAGTGATCTTCGACTGGTAGCTGGTTTGCTTCTTGGTGAGCTGGTCAAGCGGAAGACGTTCGATAGTCATCAATCCGCTGACGATGGCATCGACATCGATGCCGCCACCTGAAATTGATGATGTAGTTGCCATTCCGTTTACTCCTTTGTCAGGCCTGACGATTCAGCAATTGTCCCTGCTGGAACTCGTCGATACTGCGTGAGATCGCCAGCACGGCTTCGGACGGGTACTGCAACAGTGTATCCCCAGTTTCCTTGTCCTTCAAACTGACGACCTGTTTCTTGGTGCTGTCGTCCACGCTGATGCTGAGCTCCACGTTTCTGTTCGCCTGCTTCAGGGCGGCGTTGATACGACCGACCTCGCTCGACAGTTGCGCCGGCGTTGGGGACGCTGCCTCAGCCTGGGCGGGTTTCTCCGCAGGCTGTGATGCAACGACCGCCTGCCCACCATTGCTGGTAGGCATCGCCGGAGCGGGTACTCCACTATTTGTCGATTGGATGAGCATTTTGCCTCTCCTTGTTCAAATCCCCAGCCGGTCACCCGGCCGGGGTTTTATTACTACGTTTAACGCAACAGGCTCAGAACGTTGTTCGGAAGCTGGTTGGCTTGCGCCAGCATCGCTGTACCTGCTTGTTGCAGAATCATGTTGCGGGTCATGGCGGTGGTCTCTGCCGCGTAGTCCGTATCCATCACACGGCTGTAAGCGGCTGCGGTATTCACCGACAGGGTCTGCAGGTTGTTAACCGCAGACTGGTATTTCGCCATATCGGCACCGTAAGTGGCGCGGGCTGTAGTCACGGCTGTGATGTCTGTATCGATGCCGGCGACAGTCAGTGTGCCTGCAATAGTGGCTTTGGTACCTGCAACTGTGGCCAGCGTACCATCCGCGCCGACAACCTTGGCGGTGCTGTTGGTGGCCAAGCCCAGCAAGCGGGTGTTCTCTGCGACCAGAGCGGTTGTTTCAGTTCCGGAAGCTGTGCCGCCCAATTGCACTGCGATCTCGCGGATACGCTGCAAGTTCTCATATATCTGAGAGTGGTAGCCGTCGTTGATCTGTGCCTCGGAAATGCCGTCGCTGGCGTTACGGGCAGCGATGTTCGCGCCGCGCATAGTCGACTCATAACCGCTGGCTGTCACCATGCCGGTTGCATCATCCTTGGCAGAGTTGATGCGTTTGCCGGAGGACAGACGCTCCATAGCAACCTGCAAGGCCGTGTTGGATTTGTTCAGGGCAGCACCGCCGAACAGAGCCGAGACGTTGGTGTTGATGACTTGTGCCATTTTAGTTCTCCTTAACTTGGTTCATTTGCGGCCATGTTGCCGCTTACTTTGGTTGCCTTTTTGTGAAGCTTAGCAACCGCCGTTGAACCAGTTATCGGAGAGTTGGCGGGAAACTTTAGGATAAATCTCATATTTTCAGCCCGGGGGCGGCGATCACGCGGTTCTTGCCGGTCTGTTTGGCTTGATACATGGCCTTGTCGGCCCGTCCCAGCAGGTCTTCCTGGTCTTCGTCCGCGCCGCGCAGGGCGACCCCGGCGCTGAAGGTGACCAGGATGCGTTCATTATTGTGCAGGAAGAACTTCTTGGTCAGATCGCGCTGCAGGCGCTGCAGGGCCTCGATACCGGCTGCCAGATCGGTGTCCGGCAGCACGATGACGAATTCCTCGCCACCGTAACGGCCCACTGTATCGGCAGGGCGCAGTGTTCCTTTAATGACTTTGGTCAGGTGTACCAATGCCTGGTCTCCTGCCTGATGGCCCAAGCTGTCGTTCAGCTTCTTGAAGTTGTCGATGTCGAGCAGGGCGACGCAGAGCGGTGTCTGGTTGCGGTCGGACCGCTTCAGTTCGCGATCTATGGTCTCATCCAGTCCGCGCCGGTTCAGCGCGCCGGTGAGCTGGTCCTCGCGCACCAGTTCGCTGACCTGCATCAGTTCCTGTTCCAGCGCCTTGATGCGCTCCTCGGCTTCGTCGGCTTGTTTCTTGGTGTTCAGCAGCTCTTCATGCGATCGCAAGGCGCTGGCCTGGATGATGCGGGTGTCGTGCATCACATCATCCAGGATGTGGCCCAGTACGGTCAGGTTGTCTGCCTTGCTGATCTGCTGGCTATATCCCGCGATCTTCTGGTGATACTCGCCGGTGCTTTCCGTCAGGTTGCCCAGTCGGTCGATGAAGGTGGTCATCAGGCTCTTGAGCGTGGTCTTGGCATCGGTCAGGCTTTGCTTCAGGCTGCTCTGTTTGATGATGGCATCGCGCAGATTGCGTTCGGCATCGGCGATGGCGTGCTTGTCCATCGGTTGCGAGATGATGGTCTGCAATGCGGTGACCTGTCCCTGCATCCATTCATCGTCGGCCACCAGTTCGCTGACGTTCTCCACCAGCAGGCGCAGCAGGCGCAACAGGCCTTCCTGTATCTTGACCTTGTCGCCGCCGCGTAGCTCCAACTTGAGCCAGAACTGACGCAGTTGTTTTGCTAACTCATTGATCTTGGTGGGATCGTCGGTGGTGCGCACCACCACGACCAGGCGCTGGATCTCGTCGCTCAACTCGGGGTGGGAGGATAAGGAGTTCTCCAGTGATTGCGCGAGCAATTCGCGCAATTGTTTGAGCAGGTCATGCCCAGCCGCCTTGTCCGCAGATTTTGCGGGAGTGGCTGTCGGTGCAGGGGGGGCGGCCGGCTCGGCCGGAGCAACTTCAGGTGCTGCAGTGGCAGTCAGATCGGGCGCAGCAGAGCCGCTCCCCCAGGAGCGCATCAAGCCATTCAGCTTTTCAGACATCACGTCCGGCTTGCTGGCGAAGCGATTGAGAACAACCTCCAGCCCTTCTTTCTTGCGCGTGAGCGTGACGCCTTTGTGCGTCATTTCCAGTTGGCGCAGCAAGTCTCGGATCAGCGCAGACCAGTTCGGGGCAGTAGCGGCGCCCGCAGTTTGTTTTTCTCCGCCCAGTTCCTTAAACACACTTGCGTAATGTTCAGGCGTGGGCGCCAAGCCGCGTTCACCCAGTAACTTCAGGGTCTCTCGGGCCAGTTCTGCGGGTTCCTTGTGCTTGCTCATCTATATGTCGTATGTGGTGCTTCGCTATGTTTGGCATTATCGGCTGTCGGCGCGACGACGATTCGCTGAATAGCGCCGGATATTGCCCGCTATTGGCCGGGATCACTCGATCAGGTGGTTGCTGATCGCATAATGGATGGCTTCGGCATTGGTCTTGAGCTTCATCTTTTCCAGCAGGCGCATGCGGTAGACGCTGATGGTCTTGGGGCTGAGCGACATGATCTCGGCCATTTCGCTGAGCTTCTTGCCCTGCGCCATCAGGCACAACGTTTGATACTCGCGGTTGGACAGGGTCTGGTGTGCCAATTCCGAATAGCCCTGCGACAGGCCTTCGGCCAATTGCTCGGCCATCTCGCTGCTGATGTATTTCTTGCCGCTGGCGACCTTGCGGATGGCGGTGACCAGCTGGGCGGGCGCACTCTGCTTGTTGAGATAGCCAGCTGCACCCGTCTTCATCGAGCGCACTGCATATTGCTCTTCCGGATGCATGCTCAACATCAGCACCGGCAGGTTGGGGCGCAGGTCGCGGATCTGTTTGAGCACATCGATGCCATGTTTGTCCGGCATGCTGATATCCAGCAGTACGACGTCGTATTCGTTGTCGCGCACCATGTTCACAGCTTCCATGCCGGTGTCAGCCTGGCCGGTGACGCGCAGGTCGTCCGTGTCGTCCAGCAGCTGTTTCAACCCTCTGCGGATGAGTTCGTGGTCGTCGGCGATGAGTACATTGATCATGGCCTGTATCTTAGTCGAATAACGCGCCTTGTGAATCGGGTACTGCATTTTGTTCCGGCTGGTGCGGGATGCGCACGTTGAGGCGAGTGCCTTGCCCGGGAGCGCTTTCCAGTTTCACTTCGCCGCCGAACTGGGCGACGCGCTCGAAGATGCCGCGCAAGCCGAAGGAGCGCGGTTTGGCGCGATCCGCGTCGTGGATGCCACGCCCGTCATCGCGCACAGTCATGCTGACGCAGGTGTCGAGGTTGCAGATGGCGATGGTGACGGTGTTCGCATGGGCGTGTTTGGTGATGTTGTTCAGTGCTTCCTGGAAGATGCGGAACAGCGTGATCGCCACATGCGGCGAGACGCTGACCGATTCGTCCATGACTTCCGGGACACACTTGATGCCGGTGCGCTGTGCGAATTCCTTGGCCTCGGATTCGATGGCGGCGACAATGCCGAAAGTATCCAGTGCGCTGGGACGCAGGCTGCGCGCGATATTGCTGGCCGAGCGGGTGCATTTCTGCACCAGGTCTTCGATGCCGCGCGCTTTCTCCTCCAGCAACGGCTGGTCCTTCAGGCGAGAGACCAGCCAGGCGATGTCCAGTCGGGTGGCGGTGAGCAAGCTGCCCAGCTCGTCATGCACCTCGCGCGCGATGGCGACCCGCTCCTGTTCGCGCGCTTCTTCTATATGGGTGGAGAATTCACGCAGCTGCTGTTTGGATTGCCGCAAGGCCGCATCCGCCTGTTTGCTCTGGGTGATGTTCAGCATGATGCCTTCCCACTGCACGGCCGCGCCGATGCGGCGCGGACTGCAGCGCAGATTGATCCATTTGATCTCGCCCTTGGGGCGGGTGCGCATGCGCCCTTCCCAGTTCCAGAAAGTGAGCTTCTTTGCGGAGGACAGCATGCTTCTGAGATAAGAACCGGCATCTTCCGGGTGGATCATCTCGGCGAACAGGCTTGCATCGCCGATCAGTTCCTGATGCTCGATGCCGAGCAGGGGATAGCAGCCCTCGCTGACATAGGGGAAGTGCACCTCTCCTTTGTCCTTCAGCACGATCTGATAGGCCATGCCCGGCAGATCGGTGATGAAAGCGTGCATGCGGGTCTGGTTCTCCTGCAAGGCGACCTGTGCCTCGCGATATTCGCGGCGTACTCGCGCTTCGCGCAGGTTGTGTTCGATGGAGGGCACGAGGCGATTGAGACTGCCTTTGAGGATGTAGTCGTCCACACCTTCCTGCATGGTGTGGATGATGGTCTCTTCCTTCAGTTTGCTGGCCAGTAGCAAGAAAGGGATGTCCAGGTCGAGCTGGTGCAGCAATCGGTATGCATCCAGACCGCCGAAACTGCCCGGGTCGTCGCTGCACAGGATGACGTCGAAGGGCCTGGCGAGCAGCGCTTGCTGCATGTCCTGCTCGTCCTGCACGCGCTGATGTTCCAGCGCATAGCCGGCATCGGCCAGCTTGGCGAGGATCTTGTGCGAGTCTTGCTCGGATGATTCCACCAGTAGTACGCGGAGTTTCTTGGTAGCCATTGTGAGACCCTAGTGCGATGTCCTGATTATAAGCGGCGTTCGCGCCAAATCACCAGAGTAAGGTAGAATGCGGGCCGTTATTCAGAGCCGTATCACCATGTCTGCCGCCAGCCCTGCCGTGACCCCGCAACAACTGATCCGTAAAGAGATACAGGCCTTGCACGCCTACCATGTCCCGCCGTCTGCCGACATGATCAAGCTGGATGCGATGGAGAATCCCCATTCCTTGCCGCAGGTCTTGCGCGACGAGATCGCACGCCGCGTGGCGGATGCCGCGATCAACCGCTATCCCGACGCCGGTGCGCAGCGACTCAAAGAAGGCATCCGCAACGTGACGCAGTTGCCGGCAGGCATGGATGTGCTGCTGGGCAACGGCTCCGACGAGATCATCCAGTTGCTGGCGATGGCCGTGGCGCAACCGGGCGCGGTCTTGCTGAGTGTCGAGCCGTCGTTCGTCATGTACAAGATGATCGCCACCTTTGTCGGCATGCACTATGTCGGCGTGCCGCTGGCCGGGGATTTCTCGCTCGATCTGGAGGCGACACTGGCGGCGATAGAACGAGAACGTCCCGCACTGGTGTTTCTCGCCTATCCCAACAATCCCACGGGCAATCTGTTCGATGCCGATGCCGTGCGTCGCATCATCGATGCCACCCCCGGTCTGGTGGTGGTGGACGAGGCCTATTATGCCTTCGCCAGCGACAGCTTCATCCCGCAGCTGGGGCGGTATGACAACCTGCTGGTGATGCGCACCTATTCCAAACTCGGCATGGCGGGTTTGCGGGTGGGTTTCATCGCGGGCGATAAAGCGTGGCTGGAACAATTGGACAAGCTGCGCTTGCCGTATAATGTGGGCGTCCTGCCGCAGCTGGTGGCGAGCACCTTGCTGGCGCACCATGATGTGTTGCTGGTCCAAGCGGAGAGTATCAGGTCGGAACGCACGAAGATGATGGCGGCCTTGCATGCGATGGCAGGCGTACAGGCGTATCCCAGCGAGGCGAACTTCATCCTGTTCCGTGTGGCAAAAGCCACGCAGGTGTTCGAAGGCCTGAAACAGCGCGGGGTATTGATCAAGAATCTGACCGGCGGGCATCCGGCATTGGAAGATTGTCTGCGCGTCACAGTAGGTTCGCCCGAAGAGAATAAGAAGTTTTACGCCGCACTACAGGATTCCATTAACCAACTCGCATAGGGCAAATCATGCGTAGCGCACAAGTCACCCGCAACACCCTCGAGACGCAGATCGCGGTCGAGTTGAACCTCGACGGAACCGGCAAGGTCAAGCTGGATACCGGCCTGCCGTTCTTGGAGCACATGCTGGACCAGATCGCACGTCACGGTCTGCTCGATCTTGTCATCAAGGCCAAGGGGGATCTGCATATCGATGCGCATCACACCGTGGAAGACATCGGCATCACGCTGGGGCAGGCCTTCACGCAAGCCATCGGCGACAAGAAAGGCCTGCGCCGTTACGGTCATGCCTATGTGCCGCTGGACGAAGCCTTGTCGCGCGTGGTGCTGGATATCTCCGGCCGTCCCGGACTGGTGTTCAATGCCGAGTTCGTGCGTTCCAACGTCGGCGAGTTCGAGGTCGATCTGATCCGTGAGTTCTTCCAGGGCTTCGTCAACCACGCGCTGGTGACGTTGCACATCGACAATCTGGCGGGTGAGAACGCGCACCATCAGGCCGAGACCATCTTCAAAGCCTTCGGCCGCGCTATGCGCGTGGCGCTGGAGCAAGATCCGCGCATGGCCGGTGTGATGCCCTCCACCAAGGGCACGCTATAAGTACCATGGTCGATATCGCCATCGTTGATTACGGCATGGGTAACCTGCGTTCGGTGTATCAGGCCGTGCGCAAGGTCGCCCCGTCCGCGTCTGTGCATGTCACCGACGATGCGAACGTGATCGCTGCAGCCAAGCGGGTGATATTCCCCGGCCAGGGCGCGATGCCCGACTGTATGCGGGAACTCGATGCACGAGGCCTGCGCCAAGCGGTGCTGGATGCGGCGCAGAACAAACCGTTCCTGGGTATCTGCATCGGCCTGCAGATGTTGTTCGAGCACAGCGCCGAAGGTGACATCCCGGGACTGGGCGTGTTGCAGGGCGAGGTGGTGCGATTCGCGCATGAGCTCAGGGATGCGCAGGGCAACAAGCTCAAGGTGCCGCACATGGGCTGGAACGGCGTGCATCATGCCGATCACCCGCTGTGGGCAGGCATCGCGCAGGATGCGCGCTTCTATTATGTACACAGCTATTATGTGCAACCGCGCGACAAGGACATCGTGCAGGGTACCAGTGACTATCCGCAGCCCTTTGTCTGCGCCGTGTCGCGTGGTAACTTGTTCGCCGTGCAGTTCCACCCCGAGAAGAGTGCGGCTGCCGGACTGAAACTGCTGGAAAATTTCGTCAACTGGAATCCCGTTTAACCACGATATTAAAGCCATGGATATTTCAACACTGATTATTCCCGCAATCGACCTGAAAGACGGCCAATGTGTGCGCCTGCGACAAGGCGAGATGGAGGGCGCGACCGTGTTCTCAGATGACCCGACCGCGATGGCCAGACACTGGCTGGAGCAGGGCGCGCGCCGTCTGCATCTGGTCGACTTGAACGGCGCCTTTGCCGGCAAGCCCAAGAACGAAGCGGCGGTGCGCAGCATCGTCGAAGCCGTGGGCAGTGACATTCCGGTGCAGCTGGGCGGCGGTATCCGCGATCTGGAGACCATTGAGCGTTATCTCGATCTGGGCTTGAGTTACGTCATCATCGGTACGGCGGCCGTCAAAGTCCCCGGTTTCCTGCACGAGGCGTGCGATGCCTTCCCCGGTCACATCATGGTCGGTCTGGATGCCAAGGGCGGCAAGGTCGCGGTGGACGGCTGGTCAAAGCTGACCGGTCACGATGTGGCCGATCTGGCCAAGCGTTTCGAAGACTATGGTGTGGAAGCTATCATCTATACCGACATCGGTCGCGACGGCATGATGAACGGTGTGAACATCGAAGCCACTGTGGAACTGGCGCAACCCTTGCACGTGCCTGTCATCGCCAGCGGCGGCATCACCAATCTCGACGACGTGCGCAAGCTGTGTGCCGTGCGCGGCGAAGGCATCACCGGTGCCATCACCGGTCGCGCCATCTACGAAGGCACGCTGGACTTCCGTGCCGCACAGGCTTTGGCGGACGAACTGGCCCCCAAGATCTGATGCTCGCTAAACGCATCATCCCCTGCATGGACGTGACCGCCGGTCGCGTGGTCAAGGGTGTCAGTTTCGTTGAACTGCGCGATGCCGGCGATCCGGTGGAGATCGCCAAACGATATGACGAGCAGGGTGCGGACGAACTCACCTTCCTCGATATCACCGCCAGCTCCGATGACCGCAGCATTATCTTCCATATCATCGAGAAAGTGGCCGAGCAGGTATTCATCCCTCTGACCGTGGGCGGCGGCGTGCGTGAGGTGCAGGATGTGCGCAATCTGTTGAATGCCGGGGCTGACAAGGTCAGTATCAACACCTCGGCGGTGGTCAATCCGCAACTGGTCGCTGATGCGGCAGGACGCTATGGTTCGCAATGCATCGTGGTCGCCATCGACGCCAAGCAAGTCGCGCCGGGCAAGTGGGAAGTGTTCACGCACGGCGGACGCAAGGCCACCGGGCTGGATGCGGTGGAATGGGCGCAGAAGATGCAGGCACTGGGCGCGGGCGAGATTCTGCTGACCAGCATGGATCAGGATGGGCAGAAGAAAGGCTTCGACTTGGCGCTGACCCGTGCGGTGACCGATGCACTGGAGATACCGGTGATCGCCAGCGGCGGCGTGGGCAACCTGCAACACCTCGCCGACGGCGTGACGCTGGGCGGCGCCGATGCGGTGCTGGCGGCCAGCATCTTCCACTTTGGCGAATACACGGTGCAGCAAGCCAAGCAGCACATGGCGCAGCAGGGGATCGAGGTGCGGCTATGAGCGACGCTTGGCTGAACAAGGTGAACTGGTCGGACGACGGCCTCGTCCCCGCCATCGCGCAGGATGCGTTGACCGGCCGCGTGTTGATGGTAGCCTGGATGGATCGCGAGGCGCTCAAGCGCACGGTGGAAACCGGCGAGGCGATATACTGGTCGCGCTCGCGCAAGAAACTGTGGCACAAGGGTGAAGAATCCGGGCATGTGCAGAAGGTGAAAGAGATCCGTCTCGATTGTGACGGCGATGTGATCCTGATGCAGATCAAGCAGACAGGCGGCATCGCCTGCCATACCGGCCGCGAGAGCTGCTTCTACAGCAAGCTGGAGAACGGCGAGTGGAAGGCCACCGACGCCGTGTTGAAGGACCCGGACGATATATACAAGAAATGAACGATATCCTGCAACGACTGACCGAGACGCTGGAAGCGCGCAAGGGTGCAGCGGCTGATACGTCTTACGTCGCCAAGCTGTACAGCAAGGGAGACGACGCCATCCTGAAGAAGTTGATCGAGGAGGCGGGCGAAGTGTTGCTGGCAGCCAAGGATGGCGACAAGCAACATCTGCTCTATGAAGTGGCCGATCTGTGGTTCCACAGCATGGTGCTGCTGGCCCACAAGGGATTGAGCGTTGAACAGGTATTGCAGGAGTTGGCCCGTCGCGAAGGTGTGTCCGGTATTGCCGAGAAAGCGAGCCGCAAATGAGCGACAACTGTCTGTTCTGCAAGATCGTGCGCGGCGAGATACCCTGCCGCAAGGTGTACGAGGACGACGATGTGCTGGCGTTCCACGACATCAATCCGGTGGCGCCGGTGCATTTCATGATGGTGCCGAAGCAGCATGTGGTGTCGCTGCTGGAGGCGGATGAGTCGCATGCCGCATTGCTGGGCAAGATGCTGCTGCTGGCACCGAAGTTGGCGAAAGAGCAGGGGCTGGACAATGGCTTCCGCACAGTCATCAACAGCGGCAAGGGCGGCGGTCAGGAAGTGTTTCATTTGCATGTGCATGTCATCGGCGGCGGCAACATCCCGCCTATGGTCAAACGTAGCTAATCTATCAGGAGCGCATCATGGGTTCATTCAGTATCTGGCATTGGTTGATCGTGTTGCTGGTCGTGGTGCTGATCTTTGGCACCAAGAAACTGCGCAACATGGGTAGTGACCTCGGCGGCGCGGTCAAAGGCTTCAAGGAAGGCATGAAGGACGGCGAGGGAGCGGGCAAGTCGCAAGACTCCCGCACCATCGAAGGCGAAGCGAAAGAGAAGTAAGTCGATGTTCGACATCGCGTTCTCGGAGCTGATGGTGGTGGCGCTGGTTGCGCTGATCGTCATCGGTCCCGAACGGCTGCCGAGGCTGGCACGCAAGGCCGGCGAATGGTGGGGCCGGACGCAGCGCTATGTGAACAAGGTCAAGCAAGACATCGCGCATGACATGGCTGTGGAAGAGGTGACCAAGCTGCAGCACGATATCGAGAAGCATGTCGCTGAAGCCGAGCAAGCCATGCAGGAGAATGGCCTGTCTCTGGAGCAGAGCATCCTGCAAGCGCAATACAAGAAGCCGGCGGTCGAAGCACCGGCTACACCTCCGGCCACACCAGACAAAACACCCAAATGAGCAAAAGCGAAACACTGATCGCGCATCTGATCGAGCTGCGCTCGCGCTTGCTGAACAGCTTTCTGGCCTGGTTGCTGGTGTTCATATGCCTGTTCCCGTGGGCGGCCGAACTGTATGCCTTGCTGGCGCAGCCCATGCTGGACAAGTTGCCGCAGGGTGGCCAGATGATTGCCACCGATGTCACCACGCCGTTCTTCGTGCCGCTCAAGGTGGCGATGATGGCGGCCTTCGTGATCGCGTTACCCTTTGTGCTGTATCAGATATGGCGTTTCGTTGCGCCGGGTCTGTATACGCACGAGAAGAAACTGGTGCTGCCGCTGATCATGGCCAGTACGCTGCTGTTCTTGTGCGGTATGGCTTTCGCCTATTTTGCGGTATTCCCGGTGGTGTTCGGTTTCATCACGGCAGCCGCACCGGCCGGTGTTGCGGTGATGACCGACATCGACAAATATCTGAACTTCGTAATGGGGATGTTCCTCGCCTTCGGCATCACCTTCGAAGTGCCCATCGCGGTCGTGATACTGGTACGCATGGGCGTGGTGACGGTGGAAAAGCTGCGCGAGGTGCGCTCCTATGTCATCGTCGGTGCATTCGTAGTGGCGGCGGTCGTCACGCCGCCGGATGTGGTCTCGCAATTCATGCTGGCGATCCCGCTATGGCTACTCTATGAGGCGGGCGTGGTGGTGGCGGGCTGGATCGGTGTGCGCGATCACACCTCGAACGACAGCGTGACGGATGACAACTGATTCTGCGCAAGCGTTGCTAGAAAAAACCCTGCGGCAGGCTGTTGAACTGCATCGCTCCGGACGCGCGGCAGACGCGGCCGAGCTTTACCGGGCCATTCTGAGCATCCACCCCCAACATCCTGAAGCCAACCATGAACTGGGCGTGATCGAGCTACAAGCCGGTCAGGCCCTAGCCGCTATTCCCCATTTCCTTGCCGCACTCGAAGCGGATCCTGAACGCGCACGATTCTGGCTGAGTTACATCGATGCATTGGCGCAAGCTGGGCAGACAGATGCCGCGCGTGAGGTCTTGCAGATGGGAAGGCAGCAAGGCTTGCAAGGTGAAGAGGTGGATGCTCTGTTAGCTCGCTTATCTGCAGGCGGCAGATCGGCGCAATCATTAAAGCCCGGACAGAAAGCACCGACACAAGCGCAACTCGATGAACTGGTCGCCTTGTTCAATCAGGGGCGGCTCGCCGACACGGCATCGCGCGCCCGTGAATTGACAGAACGCTTCCCCAAGCACGGATTCGGCTGGAAGGTGCTGGGGCTGGCATTGAAGCGACTGGGCAATAACGAAGAGGCAATTGCTGCTATGCAGAAAGCTGCGGCCTTGTCTCCCAAGGAAGCGGATGTGCATAGCAATCTCGGTGTTGCGCTGCATGATGGGGGGCAATTGAAGGAGGCGGAGGCCAGCTACCGGCGCGCGCTGAAACTTAAATCAGACTATGCCGACGCGCATTGCAATCTGGGCACACTGTTGCAAGACATGGGGCGACTGGAAGAAGCGGAGACCAGCCACCGCCGCGCGTTGAGACTTGCGCCCGATCTTGCGGATGCCCATTACAACCTGGGTAATACTTTGCGTGCCATGGGGCGTTTGGAAGGGGCAGTGCAAAGCTATCGGCGCGCATTGGCATTGCGCCCGGTATACCTGCAAGCCTGTTGCAATCTGGGCATCGCGCTGCAAGACTTGGGCAGACCGGACGAGGCAGAAGCGATGCTGCGCCGCACGCTGGAACTTAAGCCCGACCATGTCGAGGCATACAGCAATCTCGGCAATGCACTCAAGGAACAGGGTAGGCTGCTGGAAGCGGAGGCCTGTTATCGGCGTGCTCTGGAATTGAATCCGTCAATGGCTGAAGTGCACAACAACCTCGGCATCCTGTTGCAGGACATGGGCGGGCTGGAAGCCGCCGCCGCCAGTTACCGTAAGGCGCTTGAACTCAAGCCTGATTACTTCAAGGCGCACAGTAACCTGCTGTTCCTGCTCAATTACGATCCCAAGGTATCGCAGCAGGACGCATTCGAAGAAGCGCAGCGTTACGGCGCGAACGTTGCAGCGCACGTCAGACATCGTTACAGCAAATGGTCGTGCAATAAACAAGCCGAGCGGCTGCGCATCGGTTTCGTCTCCGGCGATTTTCGCAATCATCCGGTCGGCTACTTTCTGGAAAATCTGTTGCGCCACATAGACCGAGAAGCGTTCGAGCTGTATGCCTATCCGACTGATCCGTGGACGGATGAGATGACCCTGCGTCTCAAACCGCATTTCGCAAAATGGCAGCCGCTCTACGGTATGAATGATGAAGCTGCTGCAAAACGTATCCACGAAGACGGCGTGCACATCCTGATCGACCTGTCCGGTCATTCGCGTTACAACCGATTGCCCATGTTCGCCATGAAGCCCGCACCGCTACAGGTAGCTTGGCTTGGCTATTTCGCGACGACAGGCGTGGCCGAGATCGACTATCTCATCGCCGATCCCGTGACCTTGCCGGAGTCACAGGAACGCTATTTTACCGAGAAGATATTGCGCATGCCGGAGACGCGCCTGTGCTTCAGCCGTCCGGATGTCGAGATCGGTGTCTCGCCGCTGCCCGCGCTGACGAACGGCTACGTCACCTTTGGCTGCTTCAACAATCTCGCCAAGGTGAACCACGACGTGGTCGCACTGTGGTCGCGCATCCTCAATCAGGTTGCAGACAGTCGCCTGTTCCTGAAATCCAAACAACTGGGCGATGCGGCCGTGCGGCAGCAGACAGTGGATCGTTTTGCCGCGCACGGCATCGCGGCCGACCGTCTGCTGCTGGAAGGTGCAGAATCGCGCGCAAAATATTTCGAGGCCTATCGCCGAGTCGACATCTCGCTCGACCCCTTCCCGTATCCCGGCGGCACTACTACGGTGGAAAGTCTGTGGATGGGCGTGCCGGTGCTGAACCTGAGCGGTGAGTCGTTCCTGTTCAGGCAGGGGGCGGGGTTCTTGAGTAATGCGGGGTTGACGGAGTGGGTGGCGCAATCACAGGAAGACTACGTGGCGAAAGCGGTAGTGTTTACGGGCGACCTGTCTGGCTTGGCAGAACTGCGTGGCAAGCTGCGTGCACAGGTGGAGGCATCACCGACTTTGGATGGCAAACGTTTTACAACGCACTTCTCTATGGTGCTGCAATCCATGTGGCGTGATTGAGGTTTTGGTATTGCTTAACAGAACACGCGTTTTTTGCTTGCTGCCTTTTGAGTTAGGTATATGAAGTGATCGATCTGTTTCCAGGCATTCTTCAAAACAGTCGATTCGTAGAGATCCCGGTAGTTATGCACAGTCGATCTGGCGACCGCAAGTGCTTGCGCCGAATCACCCATCGCTATTCCGTAATCTGCAGGATACGAAAATCCGGGCATATTGTTGCGCCAATAGTCGGTCTTAATGACTGCAACCGGGCAGCCACAGAGTAAGGCTTCCTCAATGAGCGCAGTCGGCTCATAGACATACAGCAGCTTTGATCTGCGCAGGATTGCAGCAATTTCCGCGTGCCCCAGAATATTTTCTTTGCCGAGGCTGGTCGCATTTTTTACATGCGGAGTGAGCTTCCCGCCGCTGTACAAATATTTATGCGCGTAGAAACAAACCGACGTGCGCTTGTCATCTTCGGGATTATTTTCGTTATTGAACAGGCGGAGATCGCTGGTTGGAACGTGAAGCGTTTCACCATGCATCCCATCGACAAGATAAAGAGGGTCGAACGTGAAAAGCAACTCGGTCGCGTCATAAGCCGTTTCTCCGCCGATCAGCCCGGGCTTATTCAATAGCCAGCGAGCAACAACCTGTGCTTTGAAAGGATTCCCCGGAACGGTTTCTGGATAAACCATGATGGGAACTCGTCCAGTATCATGATGTTGGATCATGATCTTCTCAGTTAGGACGTTTGTTCTGAGATGATGGCTTGTTCCCTCGCAAGTTACATAAGCTTCCTGCCCGCTTTCATTCAATGCATGGCACAGGTAATGCAAAGCGCGAATTCCCGCCGATTGCTGGATGTAATCCATGGCGAAGATGTAATAGGGATTGCGCCGGGATTGAAACAGATCGCGTTTGGAAAACTGGGTCAGTTGCAGCGCGTTTTGAATGCGGCGCAGATTGCGCTGGTAGTAGAGCCACGCGCCAGATACGTTGCTTTCATCCAGAAAGGTTTGCACGGTCTCGATGCTGTGGAACACGCCATCCCAGGTGAAGGCGGCCGCCGCATCATCGGTGATGGCAAACAATGCTTGTTGATCAAAGTCGATTGTTGAATGTGTGTCTTCGGCGCATAGCTCATGAAAAATTTCCGGGTCGGCAATGCGGTAGCCCAGGTTTTTTTCGTGGAGCAAATAAGTAAACGCGCTGGCCAGCAGTCCCATGACATCGTGATACGTGGGCGGATTACGTTCGGGGAAGCCCAGTTGTGCGAGAGTTGTCGCGAAGCAGTTTGAAAGTTTCGGGCGTACTGATTTGGGGAAGGCGGCAAACCAAGTAGACAAAACATCATCCGCTTTTTCGACCCCCGCATTTTGCAGCGCGGACAGCAGGCGCGGGGCGAGTGTGGCGTGCTGGATGAAAGCGGGCGCAACGATCTTCTGTTCAAGATGCGATTGCTCGAGCAGCTCCGAGAGATTTCCCGACACCAGAGTTTGCGGAGGGCAGTAAATCAGCAGGTCTTCGGCGAACTCGTGATCCAGAAAACTCATGGGCCAGTAGTAGCGATAATCTGCGTTGGCCTGTGCGGACACCTGCAGCAGGTCTGCAGGGTAGTGCGCCGCGAGTTCATTGCAGACGTTCAGGCACTCGGCAGAGGGCTGCTCCGGCAGCATGATGGTGAAGCGCGTCTTTTCGTAATACGGTCCCGAGTTGAGCTTCCATGCTTCCATAAAAAAGCGCAGCGATATGTAACACGCGGGGTGATTGGCGGCGAAGGTGATAACGCGGATGTTTATGTCGAGCATGGCATTCATTAGGCTGATGTTAATTATTTCGTTTTAACCGGGCGATGATGCTATTGCTACCTGCGCTCAAGGGGCGCGGCGGTGAACACTGTTTCCCATCTGAACGGGCTGAAATGGTCAACGAAAAACACGTAGTCCTTCAGGCTGTTGATCAGTGAGTTGGGTATGCTCCACATATGCTCTTCACAATGATAAATAGAAACAGAGATGGTTGGGCGAAACTTCTCGATCGTCTTGCCAAGACCCAGCAACGCTTCCTGATCCATACCTTCAATGTCGATCTTTATGAAATCTACCGCTTGCAAATTCTGTTGCTCAACGTAGAAATCCAACGGGACGATGTCAAAGTCGATGCACCCGTTTTCTTCTGTACCTGGCAACAAGTAGGCTTGCCCGTCTGAATAATGACCAAATCGTCCCTTCTTATGGCGATCACCGGCAGCCAAGCGTACTTCGATGATGTTGTCTCCGGCAGATTTGCACAAGCGTTGAGCGCGAGCTCCCAGCAAATCGTGACCCAATGGGTCAATGTTGTACAGCTTTCCTTTCGGGCCGGCGCTTGCATAAAAATAAGGGATTTCGTGTCCTGAAAAAACTCCCAAATTGAGGATGGAGTCGCCTTGGTGTATCCATTTGTCGGGGCTGTAATCAGCCCGGCAAAATACCGTTGCAACAAAGTGTTGCCATAGCGCTTGGGGGGAGCTGGCAAGCGCCATTTTCAGGGTATTCCTGGATTCATCATCAGCCAGTTTGCTTAGCAAAATATCAAGTTCGGATTTGTGTTCTGAGAACTTGGCTCGCCCGCGACCCCAATAACAAAATAAATGCTCGGCATCATTCCATGATTGCAGCTGTCTTGTATCGACAACCCCCCGAAGATACTTGCAGCGCTCAAACATGTGCTTGAACGCGGCGAAGGATGTTGGGTCATCAAGAAGTTCGGGTGTGTCTGCGAACCAGTTCCAGACGTCCCAGTATGCCCACGGATAATTTTCAGGAATCGGCAGGTAAAGGCAATTTGTGCCGGAAGGTATGACGACTTCCCCCCTAATCAGGCTTAGCGCTTCTTCTGGTTCGATCAGGATGTTGGTGATGCCATTGATGAGGCGCTCACCGGAAGCGATGCATTTCGCTCGTGGCGAGGCCCAAGCCAGCAATCGTTTTATCTCAACAAAATCTTGAGAATCCGTTCTTCCTACCAAAGCGTATTCAGTGTCGCCGAGTTTTTCGGGGAGTATCAGCCTGATCCGGGGAGGGTACATGGCGGCATGGCCGAGGTTTGGTGATCTACCCATGAAGGCTCACATCCCCTCAACTAGCCGTGATAGCGCTTGGGATGCTGGTTCAAATGACGGGCGTAACTTCAATGCTTGTTCAAGGTAACGCTTGGCGTGATCGTGATCGCCCAGCTCTTCGCATGTGAGTGCCAGTTCGTAGAGCACTCCCGCACCCAGCCAGCCCGGGAAGTGATCGGCGGAATTTTCAAATACATTGCGGGAGTCGGTCAGCCTTCCTGTTTTTCGCAAGACGATTCCTAGGGCTTTTCGTGCGCCGCGCCAATCGGATCTTTGCTGGCACAGTCGCTCCAGTGCCAGTACGGCTTTTTGTCCGGCATCACCACCGGGAAGGCTGGCAGCCAGATCTTCCCAAGGCAATATCGCTGTGGGTAGCAGTGTCTGGTACGTGATCAAATCATCCAGTGCATCAAAAAATTGCCCGAGCGCGAGGTGAAGTCGCATGAGTTCAGTCCGAATGGACAGATTTCCCTCGTCGAGGATGGCTGCGCTTATGAAATATTGAAGTGCCTTTGCGGTGTTGCCTCGCGCTATCTCTATGGCCCCCATTTCGATGTGTGAATGTACCCAGGCGGGATTCAACCTGACCGCATGGCTGAAATGTTCCAAAGCTTCCTCCCATCGCCCTAATTGGCGACTGACTCGTCCTAACTGGTGCGGCGGGAGGTGCCAGTTAGGTGCCAATGTTTGAGCCTGAACAAAGAAGACTTCTGAATCGAGAGGTCGACCACGGTCGAACAAGAAAGCACCGGCGTTGAAGGCGGTATCTGCATTGGATGGATTTTCGCGGACTAGGCGAGTCAGTGTTTCGGCGACTTTCGCCCAATCTCCTTCCGCCACATAAACTTCGGCGAGCCCGAATAATCTGGTGGAATATCCCTTGCTCAATCTGGGCAGTAGTTCCGGCCCCGGTTCCGCTATGTTCCCGCCCTTGCTGGCAAGCCATTCCAGCAAATCCAGCGTTTCATCGACATAGCTGTCAATGATATCCATGGTAAGCGGCTGAGCCTCTCTATAGGCGACGGCCATACCGGAGGGGCTGCGCGTAAGAATTTGAAATTTGTATCCATGAGATTCCGAAAATTCGCTCACAGCCGAAAGCATGTGCCAGCTTAAGGTGTCATGCAGCACGATAATGCCGTTGTCGGACATATGCGGGGAAACGGCGGCCAAATCGCGGCGAAGTTGTTCGTTTACGTGCAAGCCGTCAATCAGAACGAAATCAAGAGGGCCGTCGTCCAACTGGTCACGAACCACAGACGCAACATCGCGAGGTGAAAGTGCATTCACCACTCTTACGTCCAGTTTCTCTTCGCGGGCGATATCTTCGGTAAGCTTGCGCCCCAAGCCTGAGTCAGTCCCTTCAATATCCGCATCAATAGCGATCACTCTTGCTGCCGGGCAGGACATGGCAATGGCCAATGTGCTCCAGCCAAACGCGTTTCCGATTATCAGGATTCTCCTTGCCTCGGGTAGCGACGAGAGAATTTGTTCCAGTATCAGGATTTCTATCGGAGCCAGACCGGCGCCTGTGCTTTTCGGTTCACCATCCCGGTAAAGTGTCATGAATGGCGCATCTGGATTGTCGAAATAGTATGGATTCAATCCGCCGCGAATTTTATAGCCGTGACGTTTATAGGATTGAATTAATCGCGACAGTAAATGCGCCATTAAGCCGATTCCTTCTGAACGAGTCTGTCCTGTTCGCGTAGCGGAACCAAGCTCGGTTGATGTGCTATGCAGTCAGCTTGAATCGCGAGGCGATCAGTTTCCAGCGGCTTTCGCGGATGCAAACGAGCAACTGCCATTACAGAAATTCCGGGATTCATTTTGCACAATCGCCTATTTGTATACGGCTCTTGCGAATAAAGAGCTGTTCAATGTGACAGTGCTGCAATGAGGATGCCGAAAAGAATGGCCAGCGCGAGGGCTGACGGGTCAGCTCCTGGAAGTCGGGGAGAGCCGGGAATGTATCAATGGGGTAGAAGGAATATCCCGTACCGTTGGAGATCATATTTTCGTGATAGAAATATCCGTCGCACGAGCGGGCGATTTGATGCAGATATTCACAAATTGTTGCGTAATCCATTTCCGAGAGACTGATCGTATTGATGAAAAAATCCACGGAACGATCCGGAAGCCAGGGGAGTGCAAATTGGGGCATCAGAATGATGTCGTAGTTATCAATTAATGACTGCATATCCTCTTTTCCGGAATACAGATGGATGCGCAGATCCGGATAGGCGAGGGAAAGATAATAAGAAGAAATGATGAGATTTTCAGGCAGGTCGAAATTGATGTAACAACAGTCCGGGATGAATTTAAGCGCATAGTAGGCATAGCCGCCGAAGCCCCCGCCAATCTCTGCAATCACTGGACGTTTTACATTGCCAAGCAGTTTCTGGGTAAAGCGGCCGCGGTAATGATTGAGGAAAGTATTGGGATGAACAATGCCTCCTTCGATCCAGTGTCCAAAAGGATTGCCAATAGGGGGCGAGGCTAATTCATGCACGGGGGCATCGCCGATGCTATACGCCCACACATTGAAATTCTGCCGAATTCCATTGACCATGCCCGGTTGGGCAGCGTAGCTATCAAAGGCAGCACGCCCGCCCAGGATGCCGGTGCTCATGTCATTCCTGCAAAAATTGGCGAGCAACTCATCCAGTTGTTTAATGTTTTTGGTCCGACGCGCCTCGAAAAATTCCGGGCGGGTAGACATCAGGAAGTTCTGCCAATTAGCGCCCGCTTGATAAGGCGCCGGAGCATCTTTTATGTCTCGCTCGGCAGCCTCCAATGCATTCCATAACTTCTCCACCAAAGCGGCATGATCGGAAGCGTTGCTTAGTGACGGCACATTATCCAGCGCTTTTTCTCCAACTTCGAAACTGACTATTTCGGTTCGCAGTTTTTTGGAGGGGGCTTCGACAGAGTGGCGGCGATAGATTAATGAATTGCAGCCTTCAATCCAGTTGTTTGATCCGGAGCGAGTGGCGAAAATCTTGCCGTCAGGAATGCCAAACTGGATAAGCTGCTGGCGCATTTCTTCATGAAACAATGCAGTCGCAGTGACAATTCTGTCGAACGAAAGCTTGGTTGCGGCTGTTGGCGGCAGAATGGGCTTACCTTCCCGTTCGGTATTCCATTTTTTCTGATCGTTATCCAGATAGGCGACTATGTTGAAACCATACAAAGCACATTCATGCTCAATGCCAACTGATGAGCCGCCCGTTCCAAATACTAAAATATTCATGAGTACACTTTCGATGAGTTCCGGCGATGCTGCTGCCGTTGATAATTAACAATGAGTGAGCGGGGCCGCATGGAGATCGGGGTTTCCCGGTTCAAAGCGTTTCGACAGGGCGTTGATCCAGCGCGTCGCGGTCAGACAGTGGAAAGTGTGAATCTCGCCCGGTTCGATCAGTACGATGTCGCCTGCCGCAATGTGGTTGTGTAGCTGCGTTCCATCCGGCCGTACGATATCGACATCGATCTCGCCATCCAGGATGAAGAACACTTCCACCGTATGCTTGTGGTAATGGTTACCGCGCGTTTGTCCCGGCTTGGTTTCAAGATAGTTGAATTCTTCCCACGTGCCTTCGTTCATGAGGCCGACCAACCGTCCCCGGTTGTCTTCGCGTGCCTGGTAGGGGGCGATCTTTTTCATCGCGTGAGTCCTAGGAAGCTCAGGTATTCCTGATGGCGACCGACCGAGACATCCAGCGATTCGCAGGTCAGCGTATTTTCCAGCGAGATGTCGGCAAAGATGAACGGCGCTTTTTCCGTGATGCGGCTGCCTTGCTGTATCAATGAAGATTCAAGATTGGCCGCGCGCGCAAACAGCTTGGCGAAGAAGTAGCGGGAAATACGTTGTCCGCAGGCATGGTAGATGCGTCTGCCCAATACCGGATTTTCCACGAGATGCTCCAACACGATCAGGAAGTCGCCGAAGTAGGTGGGGGAGTAAAACGCATCCTCAAAACAATTCACGGCCTCGCCGCGTGTCAGCGCTTCGCGCAGGAAGCGCAAGAACGTAGCCTTCTCGTCATACAAGGCACTCAGGCGCAACACGTAGAACTGCGGACTCAGCGTGAGACCAGCCAGTTCAGCACACGCCTTGGTGCGGCCATAGACCGTCACCGGGCCGAGCGCATCGTCTTCTCGATAGCTGCCGCGGTCACCGGAAAATACATAGTCGCTCGAAATGTAAATGATGCGGGTGTCGGGGAAGCTCTGCGCGAGGTTGATCGTGGTCTGCACATTGGCCAGATAGGCATCGGCTGGATTGGCTTCGCAGCGTGCCAGATTTTTGTCGCCCGCCGCATGGATGATCACATCGGGTGCAATCTGTTTGCTCAGTTGCCGCACCTGTTCCGTGTCCGCCAGATTGCACTGGAAATTTTTTGCATCCGGTGTGGCGTGGGCGCTGGCACCCGTGATGTCCCAGCGGTGCCCCAGTCCGTCGCTGATGAGTTTGCCGACATATCCCGTCGATCCCGTAAGTAAGATTTTCATCCGTAAACTACGCTCCATACAGGGTGGTTCAAATCATACAGGGGAAGAATGCAGGTTGAAGCTTCCAGATGCGCGATGCTCGAATAGATGCTTGCGCCCGAAGCGCCTGCGGTGAGGATGATCACATCCGGATGCAGCTCGGCCAACTGCGCGGCAGTGACCACGGGCGTGCCGTTGAAACTTGATACCTTCAGCGAGCGGTCGACAATGGCTTGAAGTTCAAGGCCGGGCGTATTCTCAACCAGCTCCATCGTCACCTCGCCCATGCCGGAAATGCCGTACACCGCCACACGCCAATGCTGGGCGGCGAAGCGCGGCAAAAGTGTCTGCAAGCGCCGCGCATATTCCGCATTGCGCATGCCGATGCGGTGCGGATTGCCTTCCGGAACCTGCAGCAATATCTCAGTCACGATGCGTCCCGTCAGCACTGCATTGAGTTGGTGGATGGCTTCCAGAGTCCCCGTGGTGAAGGTGTCCAGCAGGTCGCGCACACGCTGGCGCGGAGCCAGATAGTTGACGAGCAGTCGCGCAAATTCTTCGCGGCGGAAACCTGTGAAGCAGCCGCCCTGTTCTTCAAGCAGCGGGAAATTGAAATCGAGAACGTTGATGTCGCCCGCGAGAACGCAACTGCCGCTTTCGATGAGCTTGGGCTGCAGCGGGTTGGAGGCCAGCCCCGCAAAATCGATATATGTGCCGACGGACAGTATCTCGTTAGGCGCGCTGCGGAAGAACGGTTCGAGCACGGCATAGTCGGTGGTCGCTTTAAGGAACGAGCCAGCGACGATGTGCACCCAGTCGGCATCGCCCAGCGGCGTTTCATCACTATCAAGCTGCTTGCGCAATTCGACCAATGCTGCCTTGTCTTTCAACTCCAGCGTTTTAACGCGGATGGGCGGTGTCTCAACTTGAGCTTGGGCGGTGTAGACGGAGTCCATGTGGCGGAACAGCGACTGCACGCGGTGGTCTAGCGTATGTTCGCGCAAGGCACGCGCATGTCCGGCGGCGGCGATCTGCTCGCGGCGCGTATCGTCGCTCACATACTGCTCGACTTTTTTCAGTAGGTCGTCGTCGGTGCTGTAAAACACGATCTCTTCGTCCGGGGTGAACAACTGCGCGAGTTCCGGATTCTCGTTCGTGATCTGGAATGCGCCGCAACCCGGCACTTCAAAATGGCGCAGCTTGGTTTGCACGGCGAGCGGGTTGCCATCTGAAGACCAGGCGGGATTGAATACCACTTTGGTTTCGTTGTAGACGCGCACCATTTCTTCCTGCGAGGGCACGCCTCCGGCATATTGCTTCAGTTGCGGGTGCTGCTCCCAGCCGAAGCCGAATACGCGGAATGTCCAGCCTCGGCTGGCGCAGGCCTCGGCCAGACGCACCAGCACCTGTTCGCGTTGCGCGCCGTCTTCCACATGCACCTTTCCCTGCGCATCGTTGACCTTGTGCTTGCCAATGAACACCACGTCGTAGCGCTTCTGCGAATCGGGAATCGCGTAACAGCTTCGGGGGTTGTATCCCCAGGGCAGGTACATGGCGCGTTCTCCCCATCCGCGCTGGCGGCGGCGTGCGACGCCAGCGGTGGAGTGGGATGCGACCACGTCAAAATGGTGGTCGTAGCCTGCGTTGCGGGCATACCAGTGTTCCGGTTCATCGTCGGGGTGAAAGGCAACGGTGCGTACACCGGCCAGACGCACCTTTTCGAAAAACGCATCCGGGTAATCTCCGAAAATCCAGTCGTGGTAGAAAAAAAGGTAATCGAATTTCTCGCGGCGCAGCAGATCGTAGATGTAGGCGCAGTGGTAGCCCTCCGGCTGTCCCGCGTGTTTCTCTTTGCCGGACAGCAAAGGCCCCGCATTCACGCACACCGCATTGTCACCCAGCACGTGGCGGATGGCATCGAACCAGTTGTCGCGGATGTACGGTACCCAGAGAGCGCCCAGTGCCAGTATCTTCATGCTGTGTAGGAGAACAAATTTCCGCGTTGCGTGATACCGGCCACGATGCGCCCGCCCAATTCACCGGCCAGACGTTCCACGTCGTCGTAACCGTCGCGCGATTCAAAGGTGTAGGGAATGAACACGCCCTTGAAGTCTTGGCTGCTTTTAAGATGGCGTGCCCAGCCGCTTTGCTGCGCGTAGTTGAAGTGACTGTTGCCGGTAAAGGCATGAATCTTGTCCTTGGGCAGCAGCGCGGAGAACTCATCTTTGAAGCGCAGTGGCGTGACCAAATGCACGTCCAGCCCGAGATCCTGCAAAGCACCCAGAATCCAGCGCGTCAGATGCACTCGCGAGGTTTGCATCACCACGACCGGCGTGCCTTTTTCCAGTGAAGCCGCAGCAGCGCGCAGCTTGTTGACTGCATCGCCTGAATTGAAGCTGCGCTCCACCTGGGCCTGGTCGAAACGGCGATAGGCTTCCTTTACATAATTTTCGAGTTGCTCTGCGGTGAAGTTTTCGGTGCGCGAAACGGCCACGGTGGAGCCGTTGTAGTCGTCCCAGTTTTTCGAAACGATCCAGCCTTTTTCATCGTACATGCGATACATCTCGGTGCCCGGGAAGGGCGTGGCGATGGAGAATTGCACCGTATCGGCGGGCAGCGAGCAGGCCAGTTGTATGGTTTGCTCGATGGTGTCCACGGTGTCGCTCGGCAAACCGAAGGTGAAGGTCAAATGCACGCGGATGCCCAATTCTTTGGTCAGGCGGATCATAGCGACGTTCTTTTCGACATTCATGCGCTTGTCGATCTCGTCGATGATGTCCTGATCGCCCGATTCCACGCCGTATTTGATGCTGAATAATCCGGCGTCGCGCAGGGCCTCCAGCGTGGGTCTGTCCATAAGGTCGGCGCGTCCCATGGTTGACCACGGAATGACGCCGCCAATGCCCGCTTCTTTCAGCTTGCCTGCCAGTTCGACCACATACTCTTTACTGATGTTGAAGGTGTCGTCGTCGATGTAGATGCTCTTGTATGGCACTTTCGCGAGGTTGGCCTTGATCTCGTCCACCACGTCTTGCGCCGAGCGTTTGCGGTAGCGCGGGCCGCGAAACAGCATTTGCGGCCAAGCGCAAAAGATGCAGCCGTAGGGGCAGCCGCGCGTTGCCATTAGTTGCAGTTGCGGGCGTTCTAGGCCGCACACGCCGTCAAAGTAATTCAGATTGGGCAGTCCCTCGCGTTCGGCCCAAGGGAAGGAGGAAAGATCCGGCAGCTTGGCAAACGCATTCTTCCGTATCTTGATCACGTTCTGCTTGGAGGCTTGCGGTTCGTCCTTGTTCTTTTTTACCACGCCATCGGAGCGGTAGATCAATGCGGAAATATCGGCGAGATCGTTGCCATCGCGCAGCGCACACAGCAGCTGCAGCATAGGTACTTCATATTCGCCATAGATCAGATAATCGATTTCAGCATGCCGTTCCAGAAAATCTTCCTGCTCGAACTCGACATGCAACCCAGTGAACAGGATCTTGACCCCGGGAACCAGCGTGCGGATGTGTGCGGCGATTTCCAGGTCGATACGCACCGTCGGCGTGGAGCTTTCTAGCACCACAAAATCGGGGCTGAATTGTTTTACGTAAGCGTAAAAGCTTTCGTAGGTTTCGCCCATGGATAGCGAATCGCGAATCACGGCGTCGAAACCTTCGCGTTTTGCGAAAGCTGCTGCAGTGGCCAGCCAGACCGGAAACGGGAGGTAGCCTCCGACCAGTTCAGCAATCAGTCCATCGTGGATGGTGTGTGAATGTACTTCGAAAGTATGCGGCCAGCGAGAACCTGCGCGCACGCCGCGCCATCCTGGTTGCGTTGCAGTGGGTGCCTTGTACCATGGCGGGTTGGTGAATAACACTTTCATCTCGGTCTCCAGTTCTGTGCGACGTGTAAATTTCTATTAAATTCAGACTTCATGGTCTGTGGCTCAAGTCTGTGGAACTGGCGGCGGTGAGTCTAATTGCCGTGTCCAATTCAGTCCACACATTCAGTGAGAGTTCTTGACGTGACTTGTCAATATTCGGTACATACCTGTTGCGCACCGCATTGCCCTTGCTTTCATTTGATTGGCCGAGGATCCGGATATTTTTTTGCGGACTCAGCGAGTCTCGTACCAGATAAGCAAGTTCTATTATGCTGATTGGCTGATCCGAGCCGACATTGTAGATCTGACCGTTTTCGCCTTTGAGTAAGAGGGTGAACAGCCATGTGATGAGGTCGGCCATATACAAATAAGAGCGTACCGGAGAGCCGTCGCCTTTCACCACGATCTCGTCTTCGTGCAGGGCCTGACCGATGAAGTTGCCGATGGCGTAATGCAGATCGAGTGGCAGGAACGGGCCAGCAAAGGAGAAGCAGCGCGCGATGGTGTTTTGCCAGCCATGCTTGTGCGCGTAGTAGCTGGTGAGATATTCCGCCGCGCGTTTGGCTTGACCCAGTGCAGTATCCACATCGCGAGTGTCTGGCGCGCCCTGGTAGCTCTCCGGAATATGTGTCATGTCCGTCGGCTGGGTGCCGTAGGCCACGCCGGAGCTGAGGAAAAGGAAGCGCTCGATGCCGCATCGGGCCGCGAAGTCGAGCACATGGCGCGTGCCGTCCACCAGTGTGTCGAACTTGCGCAGTGGGTCTTCGCCGTTGAAGGTCTCACTGGCTGAGGTGGTGGCACCGTGTATCAAGTAGTCGAAATGCCCTTTCGTGAACGCGAAGTCGCGCACATCGCCGCTGTGCAATGTGAGCATGTGTTCGGCGGCAAGGTGTGGCGCTTGTCGTGCGAAGGCTTGTGCATCGCGTGTCAGTACCGTGACCCGCAGACCGAGACCGAGTTCACGATTGGCGTGGCAAAGCGTTTCAAGTAGCCAGCGACCGAACAATCCGGTCCCGCCGGTGAGAAATAGGGAGCGGCCGCGCAGCATTTCCCACAATGCGGGCGAACGTTTCAGGATGTTCGCAAGGTCTTGTGCCAGCACGTCGCTCATGACCGTAATTCCTCCGCCAGCAGATCGAGCGGCTGCGCCAGCCAATGCCATTCATTCGGTAGCGTGTCTGTCGTGAGATCGCCGTAACCCCAGGCTGCGTAATGGAAACGCAGGCCGTTCGCACTGGCGGCATCGCCGTCTTCCGTTTTGTCGCCGATATAGCGGGCGTTCTTCGCCGGCAGAACAAGTTCCGCGAGCTGCTTTTGCAGCAAAGCCGCTTTGCCGGGCAAGCGTGGCTCCACCATGTCCAGCGCGTAGATCGAGCTGAAGTGTCGTTGCCAGCCCAGATGTTCGATGATGGCACGGGTGGCGGAGAGGCGTTTGTTGGTGGCAATGTGCAGCGTGATGCCATCGGCCAGCAATTGTTGTAGCAGTGGCTCGACGCCTGAATAAGCAGCTGTGTTGACCACGCCGTCGCGGTCGTAATGGATCTTGAAATGCTCGGTAAGCGACTGGATCAATGCCGGTTCGTTGCTGCCGCTGATGCGTGCAAGTGTCTCGGCCAGCGGCGGGCCGATCAGTCGATTATCCAGCGCGACATGGGGGGGAAGGCCGGTCTCTGTCAGAGCGGCTGCGAACGCATCCAGAATGGCGGGCGCGGAGTCGACCAGCGTGCCGTCGAAATCGAAGATCCAGTGCCTGATGGTCATCGTTCAGCCCAGCACCACCAACCCGCTGTTCCAGTATTCGGCGGTTTGCCCGAAATGCGGGCGACGGTTGAATGTGAGGTTGTAGCCATAGGCTTCGTAGTAATAGCCCACCAGTGGTTTCTCCGCCTGCACGGCTGCTAACCATAGCAGCGGCGGATAGCCGTCCGTGCGTTGCAGCAGACCGGGGGTGCCGACCAGCGCGGCGCTGGTGTCATAGCCGCCCGCCAACAGAAACTGCTCAGGCAACGCTTGCACCCGCTCCAGTGCGGCGGGCAGCGAATACTCGGACAAACAAGGGAAATAACAGCCCACCACCGGCCCCTGCTGCATGGCCTGCAACAGACGCTCGTGGCGCGAACCGGGGTTGATGCAAAGCTGGCCGGCCATCACGTTCTTGTTGTGGTCGGTAAAACTGTATTGCGAAAACGCCTGTGCAAATGCGTGCGCCACTGCGGGGATATATCGTTGACTCAATGCCTCTCCGTAGTCCGCATGTTCGGCCTGAGGCAACAGGAACGGTACGACCACGCCTTGCGTGATGTTACGGCTCTGCGGGTCCGCACGCAGTGTATGCAGCAGGTCTTCACAGCGCTTCGCGAATGCATCTACCGTGATACCGCAATCCCCCAGATGCTCGGTAGCGCGCGCATGGATGGCGGCGTAATCGATTTGCGGCGGCGTGATGCTGAAATAGTGACGGCTTAGTGCATGCGCTGGCGCACTGAGGTTGGTCGGGATGCAGCGACCATGTTCGTCGAAAGTATGGCTTATGTCGTTCAGATTCATGGCGTTCAATCGGTGAGTGTGTCGCTGTCGGAGAAACCTTGCCCCCAGGGCACGGGCAAGTGCGTGACGCCATGGGTCTTCTCGGTGTGGAGTTTGATGAACTTCGGATCTTCACCGATGATGCAATCTGGCCGGTATGGACCTAACCATGGATTGCGCATGCCGCGCGCAAGGACTTCTTTCAATGGCGTCTCACGCAAGTTGCCCAGCGAGAAGTCGATGTAAGGGCATGGCGTGACCTCGAACGTGGAGGTCACAGTGATGATGCCTTTCACGGTGATGCAGCCTTTGAACGAGCCGTAGGTCGGCGTCATGTGAGTGAACACGTTGTAGTCTTTTTCCAGCTCGCGCAGGATATCCGCATCTTCCTTCTCGATGACGAACTCGGGATGCTCGGTGCAGGAACCGGTGGGCTTGGCGTAGGAGACATACAGGCCGATGTTGCGCTCGGTGGCGAACTTGCACATCTCCAAGAATTCGGCTGACTTGGCACGTCCCTTCACCAGCACGGTGGATAGCAACAGATTGAGACCGGCATTCAGCGAGGCATCGATAGCACGCATCACCTTCTTGTAGGAGCCGGGCTTGTTGCGGAAAGCGTCGTGCTCCGCCTCGATCATGCTATCCAGTGACAACTGCACTTTTTCTACGCCTATGGATTTGAGATGTTTAGCTCTGGCATCGTCGAGGAACCAACCGTTGGTGTCGGTGATGATGTAATGCTTGTCCGGATCGATGGCTTCCACCACGGCATCGAAATCTTTCATCACCAGCGGCTCTCCGCCGGTAATGACGAAGCGAGCCAGTCCGAGTTCATCGGCCTGTCGCGACAGTTCACGGATATCGTCGAGATCTATCTTGCGACGTGCATCCTCGATCTGGAACACCTTCTGCTGGTGTCTGTCCATGTAGTACTCGGCCGAACAGTGGGTGCACTGGAAGTTGCACAGATAACTCTTCTCCAGACGGATGATGGGGCTGATTTCGCCGCGTTCTTCCATTTCGGAGATGGCCGCGAGCTTGTCGGCTACATAGGGCTTGCGCGCGCGCAGACCTTCACGCTTAGCCAGTTCGGCGGGGGTGAGTTTGTTCAGCTGGGTGTCTTGGGTCATAGTCGTCAGGATGCTGTAACTTCAATGGACTTGAGAAACAGCCGTTGTGGGGCGATCAGATCCTGCGGGCAAGTGTTGTGCCAAGCCCATGGATCGTGGCGAGGTTTGCCGGACACATAGGGGAGATGTGGTGCCAGCGATCCAGTCAGTCTGCACTCGTGAAGTAGAGAGAAGAAATGTCCGCGCGTGTCGCGTCGCTGGTTCATCATTTCGGTGATGGCCAGCGGTGATTCGTTGAATTCGACGGTGGTGCCCAGTTCTGTCTCTGCCACTTTATTTATCCGTTGTGCTGCCGTTTCCTTGAAGCGGATGATGCCGCCGGGTATATGCCAGACGAGGCCATAAAATCTGTCTTCCCGCCATGTCAATAACGTCCGATTTTCGGAATCCTTTAGCAGCAGGTCGACATTGACCATGGGCGTGAGACGGGTAACGAGATCGAACACGGCATCCGGCAAACCCTGCTTCGGATCGGTGATGCGAGATTCAAGTGCGGTGATCAGTTCCTCAAGTTCCACGCGGCAGTATCTCCAGTCCCCGCTCGCGCAGGATCGCCAATTGGTAAGCATCGCCCCAGCGCTGGCGGATGGTGCGTACCACCTCGTCCGAATAGCTGGCGGCCATGACAATGATGGCATCCACCGGTTCACGTTCCAGATATTCCGGGGGCACGATGGGCAGGTGTGTCGCCGGGGTGAATTTATCCTGTTTGAAGGGAGCGGAGTCAACCACGTAACGCACATGGTCAGCCAGCTCCAGTAGCGCGATGGTAGCCAGTGCCTGGTGACCGGCGCCCCAGATGGCGATGCCTTGTGCGGCATGCCGGTGCAGGAATGTATCCAGTTCCTGTTGCAAGCGGGCGCGGGCGGCGTTGAATCCGCCGATGTCGCAGGGCGTGCGTTTGCGTACCACGGCGGAGAGGATGTAGTCGTGCCATACCGCTTCGCAGGTGATGACCTCGAAGCCGCTAAGCTGCAATAGCGCGGTCAGGGTTTCGCGTGTGAAATAGCAGAGGTGGTCACTGATGAATTCGGTGAATAGTTGGTGGCGCAGGATCATGTTGAAGTTCGGCACTTCGACCAAACCGATGCCGCCCTCGCGCAGGTTATGCGCGATGCCGCGCAGGCTGGCGCGCGGGTCGGGCCAGTGTTCCAGGAAGTTTAGTGCGGCAAAGGCATCGAACGGGGCGGCAGGCAAGGTCTGCTGCGGGTGTTCGATGAAGCCTTGCGTGGCGCGCAATCCTTTTACGGTGCAGGCGTCGACCGCCGCTGCACCGTATTCCAGCCCGTGTGCATCCAGTCCGGTCTCGGCGAACAGCGCGAGATACTCGCCGCGCCCGCAGCCGACCTCCAGCAGGCGTGTGCCTTGCAGCCCGTATTGCTTTACGAAGCCAGCGAATTGCTGTCGGCGGAATGCTTTCATCTCTTCCGAGAAGGCGGCGGCCCGTATCACTTCCCGGTAATACGGCACCGGCTCATGCGCGGTCTGCACCAAGCCGCAGGCTTGGCATTGGTAGATGTCGAGATCGACGCCTTTATCGTGCGCGAGTTGCGCGAGATCGGGCAGATGTTGCGCAGCCCCGGGCATGTTTCGGAAGTGCAGCAGCGGGGGGGTGGGCAGGGGTTGGTCGCACAGGCGGCAGGGGGTGTGCGCCATACTGTTTCAGCCCTTGCGCGCGGACAGTGAGGCTTCGGACAAGCCTGCTGGCATCTCGCTGCGTAGCTGTTCCAGTGACAGCAAGGGCGTCATGTCTTCCAGCGGCATGGACAGCATGGAGCCGTCCGGTTGTGGCAGTGCAGCGACCTTGGGAGTGAGCGCTTCGTCGCTGACCAGACGCACGTCGACCAGCAGCGGACGCGGCTGTGTCATTGCCCAGCTTAGTTTTTCGTCCAGCTCGGCAGCATCGTTGATGCGCAGGAAGGGCAGGTCGTAGGTGGTGGCGACCTTTTTCAGATCGGGCAGCAGCAGGCCGGCTTCCGGGCCGGTGCCGACATAACGCCCCTTGAAATAGTTGCGCTGGGTGTTGCGGATGGAGGCGTAGCCGTTGTTGTTCAGGATGACCAGACAGATGGGCAGGTTGAACGCTCTCATCGTCGCCAGTTCCTGGATGTTCAGTTGCAGGCTGCCGTCACTCTCGATGGCGACCATGGGTTTGCGGCCGTTGGCAAAGCAGGCCCCGATAGCGGCAGGCAGGCCGTAACCCATCGCACCCAGTCCGGAAGTGAGGAATACGCGCTGGCCAGGCTTGTTGCGAAACACGGTGTAGAACGCTTCGATCGCCAGACCGGAACTGCCGGTGCTGACCAAGGTGTCGGCAGGGATGGCGTCCGACAGCGCATCCATCAGCTGGTAATGGCTGATGGGGCCGCTGGCAGGGAAAGGTGCGCCGTCGTTGACCGGATAGCGCAGCTTCCAGTCGGTGCAGCGCGTTTTCCAGTCAGACCAGTCGGGATGCTCCGGGATGGCGGATTTTTGCCACGCGCGCAGGAATGCTCCTGCATCCGCCTCAATGGGGAGTGCGATGTCCATATCCAGCTTGTCGATCTCATTACGATCCACATCGACCATGATTTTTTGCGCGTTGCGTGCGAAGCCGCGCGGGTTGTAGGCGGTGATGATGTTGTCGAGGCGACTGCCGACGGCGATCAGCAGGTCGCAGTTCTGTATCGCGAAATTTGGTGCGCGCAGTGCGACCACGCCGGGACGGCCGACCAGCAGCGGATGGTCGTAGGGCAGCAGGTCGAGTGCATTCCAGGTGGTGACCACGGGGATGCCATGCTTCTCGGCCAGTTCGCGGAACAGTTTGGCAGCACCGGACAGACGCACGCCGTGCCCGGCCAAAATCAGCGGGCGCTGAGCCAGACTGAGCAGGTGTTGTAGTTGTTCGATCTCACGGGTGAGTGTTGCATCGCTGGGACTTGGCACTGCCGCGCGCCAAGGTGGCAAGGACGCTGGATCGATGGGCGCGCCCTGTACGTCGAGCGGCACGTCGATCCACACCGGCCCGGCGCGTCCGCTACGCGCAAGATAAGCGGCCTGTTCCATCACGCTGCGGATGTTTTCAGGGCGTTCTACCGTGATAGCGTATTTGGTGATGCCGCGCACTATGCCGATAATGTCGACCTCCTGCACGCCCTTCTGGCGCAGCGGTGCGCCGCGCAGCATGTCGGCGCGCTTCACCTGGCCGGAGATGACCATCATGGGCACCGATTCGATCCAGGCGCCGGCGACCGCCGTGATGGCGTTGGTCGCGCCGGGACCGGTGGTGACCATGCACACACCGATGTTCTCGTTGATGCGTGCGTAGGCTTCGGCGGAAATGGCGGCAGCCTGTTCGTGCAGGCAGGCGACCGTTTCGATCTGCGGGCACTTGCCGACGGCATCCACCAGATGCATGGCTCCACCGCCGGGCAGCAGGAACACATGTCCGACGCCGAGCGAGGTTATGAAGTCGGCGATGTAGTCGGCGACGCGATACGGTTCTTGCGCAGTCATCAATCCATCCAGTAGGTGAGCAGCGTCTTGCGCTGTTTGTTCTCCATGATCGCTGGATCGGTGTAGAACGAATCGTGCAGATTGTGGGTGGTCGATATCTCTTCGATCACCGCGCCTGTCTCAGTCTTGAACTTGTGGCGCACGCCGGGTTCGATGGTGACTACATCGCCGGGCTTGCAAAGCATCGGCTCATCATCCAGTTCCAGCAGGATCTCGCCGTGGATGATGTGGAAAGTCTCTTCTTTTTGCTTGTGGTATTGCTCGGGATGCATCTGTCCGGGCAGGCTGACCAGCAGTTTCTTGCAGTAGCCCCGGTTGACCACGGTGATGAGCACCAGACCGACTTCGTCGAAGCGGTCGATGCCGTAGTGGTGCGAGATTTCCAGGTCTGCGCTGCCTGGCACCACGATATTGTTGTGCGAGAGCATTTCCTTGACTTGCCGGGCGATGTCCCAGATACGGGCGCGACGGTCGTTGCGCATGGCATTCTGGGGGGAGATCGCCGCATTCGCTGCGATGTCCATGGTTGCCGAGAACTCGATGTATTTTGAACAGTCGTTGGCGGTGAACTGCCCATTTTCCGGAGGGAAGGCGAAATAGGTATCCTGTTCGGTAAGCAGTTGCCCGGCCTTGAGGGAGTGGCGGGCGAACATGCCACGGCGCAGCGAGCGCAGACTGGCGGCTTCTTCAGGATTGGGAGGCAGCCTTCTATCGCCGATGCCGCACAGAGACCATGCGCGCAGCGCGGCTTGCAGCCATGTGCGCACTTGCGCAGGAGACGCGGAATAGGCGTTCAGCGGATAGCTTGCTGTCGGCAGGCCGACATGCTTTTCAAACAATGTGATGCCCTTGGCAATCGCCATCTGCACGATGTCTGTGGTATCCGGATTCTCATGGGTGGAAAATCCGATACGCACGTTGGGATAGCGGGCGCGCAGGAAGTCTATCTGCGACAGATGCATGTGTTCGTCAGGTGTCGGATATTCCCCGACGCAATGCATGATCGCGAAATTCTTGCTGCGGTGGGCAAAAAAACTCACGACGCGGTCGATGTCTTCTACGCTGGCACCGGCAGTCGATGCAACGATGGGTTTATCGCACAGCGCGATGCGCTCCAGCAGTGGCCAGTCAGTGAACGAGCAACTGGCGATCTTGATGATGTCGAGATTTTGCTCCTCGATAGTACTCACCGAGACTTCGTCGAACGGAGTCGACATGGTCAAAAATCCGTTGGCGCGCATCTCCTCCACTAAACGGTCGAATGCTTCGCGGGTCAATCGCGTCTCGGAGAAACGTTTTACGTACTTGATGTCGTCTCGGCCTTGTGAGGAAGGATGGATGAAGGTGTCCAAGTCGCGATATTGCAGTTTGAATGCAAAATGGAATGGGAACTCGCGGCAAACCGCGCCGAAAGCGCGAATCAACGCCAATCCATGATCGAGATCTCCCATATGGTTGTTGGCCATCTCCAATACGAAAAGTGGAGTTGGAATGGGTGCGGTCATCAAGTCTCTCCAGTTTGTTGTGCATTACCATCTTGCATTGCCGGTTCTCGGCAAGCTTAAGGATGGTTCGCATCCATTGTCGTTTTGGTCAGTCACGGATAGATACCTGACTAGAAGGTATCACGCATCTCTCTAACTGTATTCGGCAACTCGCCGACTTTCTACAGTGCTATAAGAAAAAATGCCGGGTATGGCGAAATAGATGCCGTGCGCATGGATGCGTCGTTCTTCCGGACATTCTGCGGGCGATGCCAACACATTCGATGGGGTGAATCACTCCATGACTTTCGGTTTTGGCCGCTTGCCCACTCTTACTTGCACGACGACTTCATTCTGGTTGCGCAGTAATTTCAGGCCTACAGTCTTGCCCGGCGTAAGGGCGGAGATGGTTTCCAGCATCACGGTCGAATCTACGAGTTCGCTGTCGGCGATGCTGAGCAGAATGTCGCCGGGTTTGATGCCGGCCTTGTCCGCCGGGCCGCCGCGCATGATCTCGGAGATGAGTACGCCATGTGCGGCCTTGAGTTTGAACGACTCGGCCAGTTCGGGGGTCATGTCCTGCACTGCCACGCCGATCCAGCCGCGCGTGACGGAACCGGTCTGGATGATCTGTTCCATGACCTTCTTGGCGGTGCTGACCGGGATGGCAAAACCTATGCCCAGTGAGCCGCCGTTGGGGGAATAGATGGCGCTGTTGATGCCGAGCAGATTGCCGCTGGCATCGACCAGTGCGCCGCCCGAATTGCCGGGGTTGATGGCGGCATCGGTCTGGATGAAGTTCTCGAAGGTGCTCAGCCCCAGATGGTTGCGCTTGAGGGCGCTGACAATTCCCATGGTCACGGTTTGTCCCACACCAAATGGATTGCCTACCGCCAGAACGATATCGCCTACATGGGTGGCGTCGCCACTGGAAAAGGTGATTGCCGGGAGGGTAAAGCTGACATCGACCTTGATCACGGCGAGATCGGTCTCCGGGTCGGTGCCGACGATATGACCTTTGGCGTTGCGGCCATCGGCGAAGGCCACTTCGATCTGGTCGGCTGATTCGACCACGTGGTGGTTGGTGAGGATGTAGCCGTCCTGACTGACGATGACGCCCGAACCCAGACTGGAATTCTGCTGTGGCTGATTGTCTTCGAACTCATCACCGAAGAAGAAGCGGAATCGCGGGTCGTCCATGAACGGGTGCGTCGATTGCTTCACTTCGCTGGTGGTGAAGATGTTCACCACGGACGGCATCACCTTTTGTGCGGCACGGCTGAAGCCGGGGCCGCTCAGGTTTTGGCCAGTATCTTCCGGCTCGTTTTGATACAGCGTCACGACGCCGCCGCGCGCAGCAGTGGGAAGCAGACTGGGTTTGAGGGTGTGGATGACGAATAGAACTGCCAGCCCGATGGTGGTAGCTTGCGCGAACAAAAGCCAGAATTTACGCATGTTATGATCCAGTCAGGCCGTTGATAAGGACAGTTGCGATGCAATTAAAAGAGTTGGCCGATTATATCGGAAGCGAGCTGGCGATCAGCCGTTTTCGCGATTATTGCCCGAATGGCGTGCAGGTCGAGGGGCGCTCGCAGGTTAGGCGTATCGCGACCGGGGTCACCGCATCCCAGGCTGTGCTCGATGCCGCAGCTGCGTGGGGCGCCGATGCCATCCTGGTCCATCATGGGTATTTCTGGCGTAGCGAGGATGCCGGCATCACTGGTGTCAAGAAAAGGCGCATCGCCAGTTTGTTGGTACAAGATATCAGTTTGCTGGCCTATCACCTGCCGCTGGATGCGCATCCGCAATGGGGGAATAACGTGCAGCTCGCTGCGCGATTGGGCCTGGTCGAGAGTGGGCGTTTCGGTGAGCAGGACGTTGCATGCCATGGTGTCTTGGCTCAGCCTATGGGGCTGGCCGAATTCGCCAAGGTGGTGGCTGAGGCATTGCGATTCGAGCCGCTGGTGGTGGGTGGGAAGTCCGGCAAGATCTCCCGCATCGCATGGTGTAGCGGTGCTGCCCAGGGATATTTCGAGCAAGCGATCGCAATGGGCGTGGATGCTTTTCTGACCGGCGAAATATCCGAGAGCAATGTACATATGGCGCGCGAAAGCGGCGTGACCTATATGGCGGCAGGACATCATGCGACGGAGCGCTATGGCGTGCAGGCTTTGGGGGGGCATTTGGCGGAACGGTTTGGACTGGAGCACAGGTTCTTTGATGAAGAAGTCCCTGTTTAGTAAATGGGTATATCGGCGAGAGTGCGTTGCATTCTGAAAAGGCGTTGCGTAGTATTCGGCATATAACCATTTCGGGTTATATGTGTCGGCAGGATCCTGCTGGCAGATGACGCAACGACTTCCGGTTGTTTAGGTCGTTTGGGGCAGCGCCACTCCGCTGCGAGGTAAGCTTTGCTGTTGCGCCGCACTTGTGACGCACATGGGGCTACGGGGAGAAAGTATGAGAATCAGAATAATGATAGGCGGCGCGCTGATGGC
>Ga0209231_1000032_pt1 | contig 109585 bp, 107 predicted proteins | sample Deesub45470m_DNA_FD_188086 | JGI IMG/M metagenome (GOLD analysis project Ga0209231, IMG submission 188086) | Deep subsurface microbial communities from North Pacific Ocean - 450_OLKR46/470m Metagenome (SPAdes) (version 2) | ecosystem: Environmental > Terrestrial > Deep subsurface >...
GCCAACAATCGGAGCCGACAGAGGCCCTCGGAGGGCCGATTTTTCAATTCAACAATGTCCCGGAGCCAGATTTCACCCACGCGGGAGGAGAAAACTGGAAACCGGGAAGAGTTCGCACGGATTCAGGGCTCTGTTAACTGCTTTGACAGCACCGGCAGCAACTCTTTGCCATAGACAGCCCGCGCACCCTTGAGAACCTCAGAGTGAATGCGCTGCCCCACCTGCCAATAAAGCAGGGTCAACTCGGCATTGACCGCCACCGCCGCCCGCTGCCGGGCGGAGTCGATGAGGGATTTGACTTCGTTGAATATCGGATTGAGTCCAGGAGGCTGAGGATTCATGCAGAAGCCTCCATGCGGTATTCAACATGCTCGGGTTGCCAGTTGCGGACGTCGATTTTGCCGGTGACGGCGGCGGAGATTAGGGCGGTGCGGCGTTCTTCGAGCAGTGCCAGTGATTTCTCAGAAGAAGATATCAGTCGGTTGAATTTTCTTGATAATTCAGCTACATGTTCAAGGATCTGTTGTTGCTCTTTGGGGCTAGGAAAAACAAGAGCTACTCCCCCGAGGATTCCCATATTTAGGCCATCCATAGTTGACCCCTGTGCGGCCTTAAGCAAGTAATCTTGATGTAGGCTCGAAGAAATTTGAACTTTAACAAACTCAGGGAGTGCCCTCGACTTATCAAACACATACCGCACTAAACGCGGGTTGATTATGCCTGGCTCAACATCCTCTGGGACTACTGCTACTTTCCCTATAGTGCCCATTACAGTGATCAGCACATCGTCTGGATAGACCGTATAGCGCTCCATTTCGGCATATTTTTCTATCGAGATGTAGTAGTCACCGAGTTCAAAGTCCCCTGCTATGACTTGCTGCTGTCCATACACCCTATATCCAGAAGTGGTGTACATTGCCTTGGTAAGAGACGCGCCGTATGGCCCTGCAGCGCTTTCATAAACCAAATATCTTAATTTCGCGACACACCAATGCGCCGCCACCTCCCCCAACCACTCAATACCGGAATCTTTCATCGGCGCATCGGGGTTAAGCCCTTTGGTGACGGCCTGGCTGATCACTGCCTGACGTTTTTCTTTTAGCAGTTTGATCAGTTGTTGTTGTTTTTCGATCAAGGTGTCGATTTTGGCGGTTTCTTGGTCGAGGAAGTTGGAGATCAGTTCGCATTCCGTATCAGAAGGCTGAGCGAAATGGTAGTTGGCAACAAACCCATCCGCCACACGTTTCTGCCCACCTGCACCGTACATGGCTCCTTCGGCAATCTTCCGAAAAGGTGACGACGACAACAAATAATAGAGAAATTTACTGTTTGTGTGTTTGATACATCTCAATGGAATTACTTCAGTAGTAGCGAAGGCAATTCCATTCCGTAATCCTTGAGCGAGTGCCCCCTTCCCATTTTCAAAACACGGCGTAATTTTTGCGAGCATTACATCATTTTCACCGACGAACGTGTAACCACTCAGCACTTCTTCAATCGACTTTGTAGCTGATGTATCTATTTCACCTTTTTCTCCAATAGCTTCCATTGGCAGAAATGTGACTTCGCTTCCACGTGCAAGATTCTTAAGCTCCTGTTTTGAAGGATTTATCTCTGCAATAAACTTTATTCTTGAGATGGTCCACCCAATAGGGATAGAACCAATCCACTGAATTCCAGAAGCTTTATAATTGCTGTAGGCCTTATGTCTTTCCATCACGCCACCCCCTTCCAAGGTTCCCGATTTTGCCAATCCTCAGGAAACCCCATTGATCTTAACTGCTGCGGATTAAGCGTGCTGAGCAAATTGACAAGTCGGTTTTTCCATTGGCTACCAGGATTGATTTGGGCAAGCATGTATTCAATGATCACAAGATAGTTGAACAGATAATATTTACGCTCACTTGAGACGAGTCTCGATCCAATTTTCGAGATCGTGGGTGGGGCCATCGTGTAGCGCCGGTTCCAAAGCCTGCTATGGTGGGCGCAATCGTTGCGTACCGGGGTGAGAGTGTGCAGCACCTGTTCCATAACGTTGATGTTTGGCATTCCAAGGCTTGTCATGATCTGTTTTTTCACGTTGGTATCGTTGGTGTTACCAAGCCAACGGGAGAGGTTGCCGAAACTCATCGTTTCGACAACCGCCCAAATGGGGGGCAGCGGCGGATCGGTATATTTTTGCTGATAATGCCGCACAAAGGTCTCGTGACTTCTTCTTAAGTCTTCTTCGACTTTAGCCAAGCCACTCCGATGCTGGGCCTGATCCTTATAAAGTTGGCTATTCAGGTGGGCGTGGGCACCATGAGCCAACGACATTTCCCTTGCAAAGGCGGTTCGTACGGCGACTTCGATGCGCTCAAGAGCGTCGAGAACCACAAGCCGCAACTTTCGATCAAAGATGTAGAGGCTTAAAATCTGATCAAAGTGAGTGTTTGGCTGAAAGCGATGGTTGCGTTTGGCGGGATCTGTGGCGGGCTGCTCAAATGGGAGCCAATAGGCGCTAAGTCGGTAATAGCCGATACTCTCGAGGTAGCGTTTTAAGCGAGGAAAATCATTGCAGGTCAAGCCTCGCTCGATAAGAAGCTGGGCCTGTTGATCAACCGTGATAGGGGGCTTGTTATAGCGCATATCCCCCCCTGAAAATAATAAACCCTCCGGTTTGAGCATCATGACAGCGAACCGTCAGAGAGGCTTGGAGGGTGTTTTCAAGGTTGATTATACCGCTATGCGCTGTTGTAGGCAAACAAGCCCAAAACGCCTTAAGCAGGGTATGAGGGGAACAATAGCTAAGTCGCGAGCAGAGATCAAGAATATTTTTAGGTGTAGAAGCCTCGTTCATGCGTGCACCGCCCGCAGAAGCGCCATAATCTCCCCACTCACCAGATCCAAATCCCGATCAATCTCCACCAACGAACGCGGCGGCGTATAAACGTAGAAATGCCGATTAAAGGGAATCTCATAGCCGACAATCCCCAGCTCCCCGTCCTTCTCATCCCGCTTGCCTCCATCAATCCAGGCATCCGGCACATGGGGTGCAACTTCTTTATGGAAATAAGCCTCAACGGTTTCGGTAACGCTACATGACGGATCTAGCGGGATATTTTCGTTGTCGCGCAGGTCGCCATCGGCCTGAAACTCGATGGTCTTGCCACTGACATCAAACAACCCATACAGCGGGTTGGCTTTCTCCTTGTGAATCTTCTTGATCACCCGCTCAGCCTCGGGATTCTTCCAGCTCACGGCATCGAGCAGTTGCTTTTTCTCCCTGACATCCAAACTCACATCCGTGGTCTTGAGGGCCTGTTTCAGCTCGACCTCGAAGCGGTTGAAGGCATCGCAGGGCCCGTCAACGATCCGGCCCGCGCCCATCTGCCTGGCCAGTGCGCCTTGCAGTTTCCGGGCATTGTCCAGCAGCGCCTTTTGGGAGCGCCAGAGTTTGCCATCCAGCAGGTCTTTGATGTCCTTCTCTTTCAGATCGGCGAAGTGGCTTTTGATATAGGCGCGCACCTCGACCGCCACGGCTGCGAGGTCGCCATAGGTTTTCTCCGTCCAGTTCTGGCCGAAATGCTCATAGACCCATTTCATCACCGCCGTGAAGGGTCTGGGGGCAAAGCGCAGTGCTTCGAGGCGGGCGTCGTCAAATTGTACCGAAAGCCGCAGGGGCCGCTCGACGGTAATGCGGCGGTAGCCGAAGTCGGTAGTCGCAAAGATCTTGCTGGAGAAGGTCTTGGCCTCGGCAACCTTGGGGTTTTCGGACTGCCGGCCGCGATTGCTCTTCAACTCTTCGGGTTTGTCCAGGGCAACGGCATCCACCACTTCAAACCGGCCAAAGGTGCGAGTGATGATGGCGATGTCGTCCTCGGCCATGACGTTGCGTTTTGAGCCGAGGGACTTGCGCATCTTTCCGCACAGGTTGACGCCGTTGATGAGCTGCACCTTGCCTTTGCGCTCCGGGTCTTTCTTGTTGGAGAGCACCCACACATAGGTGGCGATGCCGGTGTTGTAGAACATATCAGTGGGCAGAGCGACGATGGTCTCCAGCAGGTCGGCCTCCAGGATGTAGCGACGGATCTCGCTCTCGCCACTGCCGGCGCCACCGGTAAAGAGCGGCGAGCCATTGAGAATGATGCCGATCCGACCGCCGCCATCTTTCGTGTCTCTGAGTTTGCTGATCAGGTGCATCAAGAACAGCAGCGAACCGTCCGACACCCGGGGCAGGCCGGGGCCGAAGCGGCCGTCGAATCCCTTCAGAGTGTGTTCATCCTTGATCTCGCCTTCCACCTTCTTCCAGTCCACACCGAAGGGTGGATTGGAGAGCATGTAATCGAACTTGTCGGCGTAAAGCTGATCGTTGGACAGGGTGTTGCCGAGCTTGATGCGACTAACGTTCTGGCCCTTGATCAGCATGTCGGCCTTGCAGATGGCGTAGGACTCGGGATTGAGCTCCTGACCGAAGGCGCGCATCACCGCGTTGGGGTTGAGTTCGTGCACGTACTCCATACCGCTGGAGAGAAAGCCACCAGTGCCCGCCGTGGGGTCGTAGATGGTGCGGATGATTCCCTCCTGGGTGAGGGCTTCGTCGTCTTCCATAAAGACCAGGGAGGTGGTGAGGCGGACGATGTCACGGGGAGTGAAATGCTCCCCGGCGGTTTCGTTGGAACTCTCAGCAAAGCGCCGGATCAGCTCTTCAAAGACCAGCCCCATCTCATAGTTGGAGATGGCCTTGGGGCTGAGGTCGGTGGTGGCGAACTTCTGCACGACCTTGTAAAGCAGGTTGGCGTCGGCCAGTTGGGCTATGAACTCGGCAAACTTGAAATATTCGAAGATTTCCCGCGCATCCCTGGAAAAGGACTGGATGTACTTCTCCAGGTTGTCCTTGATGCCCGTCTCCCCAAGCTTGGAGAGATCCATCGGTGAGGTATTGAAAAAGGTCGCCTCAGTCGCCCGCAATACCATCTTTTCACAGGCGTCTTCAGGAAGGCCCATCTTGCTGACCTCGGCATGCTTGGCCAGCACGGCGGCCTTGTCTTTGTCCAGAACACATTCGAGACGGCGCAGCAGGGTAAAGGGCAGGATGATGCGACCATATTGGCTCTGTTTGAAGTCACCGCGGAGCAGATCGGCGACGGACCAGAGAAAGGCGGCGGTTTGGGAGAAGTTGATGGACATGAATACCTTTGTATGTTGTGGGCGGAGAATGTTGGTTGGGGATGGTTTTTGAGGCTAGGGCTGCGATGGCCCAGGAAGGGGGTATTTGGGGGCCTATTAAGCTTTGCCCCCTCACAGCAAACATCTTCCCATCCCTCCTGATTACAATCTCAGCATCATATTAGAAATAATCCAGTATTTCCATGACATTTCATAATCAGTCAATTATCCAGGTCAGCAACCATGGAGGAAAAAATATCGCACAACCGACGACTGGAGGTCTACTCCAAATAGAGGGGCCTAAGCTCACATGGGATTCGATTTCTCCACGGTGGCACTCCCTCGCGGACCCCGTCCTTCTCCTTTTCAAGCTCTTTAATTGATCCTCAATAGGCCACGCCCAAATGATAGATTTCGGACCCGCCAAAGTGCTTGGTCAATAGGGTTCGTTTTTGGTTTTTGATAGCCGATTATCAGAAGACGTTTGTACCTATTGATTGATGGTATAGGGGAAAAATCCCCTGGTCCATAAATCGAACCGAACCAAGTTCAACACACTCATCGTGGAGCTTCAGCGGCGTGGCGGCAACCTGCCGTGTCATTCTCATTGCGCTTCGACCTGCCCACGGCTGCTCAATTGCACCGCCAGCATCGACATCGACCCGCCATCGAAACCTTCGACCGGAAAGCTGACGTCATCTGAGTTTTCCTGCAATCCCGCCAGATAAAGCAGCGGCAGGTAGTGCTCCGGGGTGGGGGCTGACAAGGTGGCCATTTCACCGCTGGCCAGATAATCGATCAGTGCGGTGGTTTCTCCTGCCAGCAGTTTGCTGCGATTCCACTCTTCAAAGGCGATCGCCCAGCCGGGCGGTGCCATCGACGGATTGTGCCAGTTGTAGGCGGCCAGATTGTGGACGATATTGCCGCTGCCGACAATCAACACCCCCTCCTGGCGCAGACTCCCCAACCGCTCCCCCAGTCGGAAATGCTCTTCCGGGCTGTTGCGCTGATCGAGACTCAATTGAATCACCGGCACCTCCGCCTGCGGATACATATGGCGCAGCACACTCCAGCTGCCGTGGTCCAGGCCCCACTGCTGATCGAGACGGACCCGATCCGGGCCGAGCAGATCGGCCACCTGTTCGGCCAGTTCCGGGCTGCCAGGGGCCGGATACTGGATGTCGAACAGCGGCTGCGGGAAGCCGTAGAAATCATGAATGGTTCGCGGTGGCTGCATGGCGGTGACGCTGGTTTCGGCAATGTACCAGTGGGCGGAAATGGCCAGAATCGCCTTCGGCCTGGGGAGGGTTTTGCCCAGTGCTGCCCAGCCGCGGGTGTACTGGTTGTCACTGATGCAGTTCAGCGGATTGCCGTGGCCGATGAACAGTACCGGCATTTTGCTCGGGTTTGATTTGGTCATAAACAGCTCCTTTTCAGCGCTAGCCAAGCACGCTGGGGTCTAAAAACCCCCGTTCGATCAGTTGTCGCAAAATAGCCGTGCTTTTCTTCTTGATTGTTTCCCGGAGCAGCCGGGCCGCCGGGGTGATCAATTGCCGGCTCGGGCAGATCAGCCACAACTCGGTGGTTCTGGGTTTGAATTCGGGCATGACCGGGACCACCTGTCCCGACAACAGGTCAGCGGCCATGTCGAGGCAGGATTTGACCGCCAGCCCTTTGCCGGCGACACACCAGCGCCGCACCAGATCGCCATCGTTGGAGGCGCGGTTGCCGCTCATCTTGATTTTGTATTCGGTGTCATCCCTGGAGAAGCTCCAGGTGTCGTGAACCATGTCGTTGAGCTGGTAAAATAGCCCGTTATGGGCCGGCAGGTCGTGGGGGTGTTCGGGGGTGCCGTTTTTATCAAGATACTCCCGGGTGGCGCAAAGGAGCCCGGGGACGTTGCAGATTTTAAAACCGAAAAGGTTGGCTTCATTGGGGGAGCCGTAGCGCAGGGCGATATCGACCGAATCGCGGTAAAAGTCGATGGCGCTATCACTGATATTCAACTTCAAACTGACCTTGGGATAGGTCTCGATAAATTCATCCAGCCAGGGGGTCACCAGATTCCGCCCCAGGTCCGATGAAACCGCAATCCGCAGCTCACCGTCGACGATCTCCAGATCGTCGCGCATCTGCAGCCTGGCATGTTCGAGCATCAGCAGCGCCTTCTCGGCCTGGGGAAGGTAGCGCTCCCCCGCATGGGAGAGTCGCAGCTGGCGGGTGGTGCGGATAAACAGCTCGACACCCAGGGCGTTTTCCACCCGCTTGACCGCGGCACTGGCCGTGGCGCTCAGCATATCGAGCTGAGTCGCCGCAGCGGTGATGTTGCGGAATTCGGCCACCTTGAGCACCACCTGGAGGTCTTCGATCAGCATATTGTCAAATCTCCTTTGATAATGTCTCAATTGTTGCCCTGTTTATCCCGTGGCAGTCAAGGGTTATGATTGCCGCAGATGACTAAGGCGCTGGACCGACTCCAGTGACCACTGCAGCGGAGGCAGACCATGAAAGCAGTTGGCTATACCCGATCCCTTCCCATCGACAACCCCGAAGCCCTCATCGACATCGAGCTGCCGCAGCCGATCGCCACTGGTCGCGACCTGCTGGTCCGGGTCCAGGCGATTGCGGTCAATCCGGTCGATTACAAGATCCGCCAGCGCATCGACCCGGCGGGGGAAACCAAGGTGATCGGCTGGGACGCTGTCGGCGAAGTGGTCGCCACCGGCGAGGCGGTCAGTCTGTTCCAGCCGGGCGAGATGGTCTATTACGCCGGCGACCTTACCCGCCCGGGGAGCAATGCCGAGTATCAGCTGGTCGACGAGCGGATCGTCGGCGGCAAGCCGAAGAGCCTCTCGGCGGCCGAGGCGGCGGCGCTGCCGCTGACCTCCATCACCGCCTGGGAGCTGCTCTTCGAACATCTGGAGCTCAAACAGCAGGCCCCCGGTACGACGGAAAAATCGGAGGAAGTGCTGCTGGTGGTCGGCGCCGCCGGCGGGGTCGGCTCGATTCTGCTGCAGATCGCCAGGGCGATCACCGGGGCGACCATCATCGCCACTGCCTCGCGGGAAAGCTCGCAGGCCTGGGTGAAGAAGCTCGGCGCCGATTTTGTCGTCGACCACACCCGGCCGCTGGCGCCGCAGATCGCGGCGCTGGGGCTTGCCCCGCTGACCCACATCGCCAGCCTGAACGCCACCGACGCCTATTTCGACAGCTACATCGAGCTGCTGGCCCCCTTCGGTCGCATCGCCATGATCGATGACCCGGAACAGCCGCTGGAGGTGATAAAAATGAAGCCGAAGAGTCTGTCGCTGCATATCGAATTCATGTTCGCCCGCTCCATGTTCCAGGCCGCCGACATGATCGAGCAGCATCGGCTGCTCAACCGCGTCGCCGATCTGCTCGACCAGGGCTACATCCAGACCACCGTCGGCAAGAACCTCGGTTCCATCAACGCCGCCAACCTGCGCGCCGCCCATGCCGAACTGGAGGCGGGCAAGGCGATCGGCAAGATCGTCCTGGAAAGGTTTTAACCGCCGATGGGGGGAGAGCTTGATCAGGCCAGGCAGCATGCCTGGCCGGATCTGCCCGTAAAAATTATAAAAAACCAACGACCACGTTCTGAAAGATACCAAAACCAACCATTTTCTTAGGAGAACTTCGATGAAAGCGATGATCCTCAACAGCTATGGCGCCGCAGCCCAATTCCAACTCACCGAACTCCCCCGCCCCTCGGTAACCCCCGGACATGTGCTGGTGCGTATCGCCGCGAGCAGCGTCAACACGGTCGATACCATGATCCGGCAAATGGGGAAGGATTTACCCCTCTCACCTGATCTGCCCGCAGTTTTGGGGATGGACTTTGCCGGAACCATAGAAGCTGTCGGCGCTGGCATCACCGATTTTGTCCCGGGCGATGAGGTCTACGGCTGCGCCGGTGGGCTCGCCGACCTGCCAGGGGCGCTGGCCGAATACATGCTGGCCGACGCCAAATTGATTGCCCACAAACCGAAAACCCTTTCCATGCGCGAGGCGGCAGCGCTGCCGCTGGTCGGCATTACCGCCTATGAGGGTTTGCAAAGAGCGGATACCCATGCCGGACAGAAGGTTCTGGTGCACGGCGGTACCGGCGGCGTCGGTCATGTTGCCGTGCAGTTGGCCAAGCACTTTGGCGCTGAGGTCTATGCAACGGCCTCTGGCGAAAAGGCGCTGGGGATCCTGGAAACCTATGGCGCCAGGGGGATTGACTATAAATCCGAGCAGGTCGCCGATTATGTCGCCAAATATACCGGCGGCGCCGGGTTCGATGTGGTTTTCGACTCTGTCGGCGGGGCCAATCTGGTCAATTCCTTTGCCGCAGCGGCATTGAACGGAAACATCGCCACAACGGTATCCTTGTTGGAGCTGGATCTGACGGCGGCGCACTTTAAAGGTTTGTCGCTGCACGTTGTCTTCATGTTGATCCCCATGCTGCACAACCATAAGCGGGAAGAGCACGGCGCGATTCTGGCGAAGCTTGCTGAGATTGTGGAGGCGGGAGCGCTGCAGCCCTTGCTGGATGAAAAACAGTTTGGCCTTGCCGAAGTTGGGCAAGCGTACGAACGGCTGACCAGCGGCAAAGCCATCGGCAAGGTGGTGGTGGAGATCCGTTGACGAACAGGCAAGGCCCTGACGAAGCGTGAGAAAAACGGAGAAAAGCGATGCAGAAAACGATTCTTATTACCGGAGCGACCGACAAACTGCCAACCGATTTTCGCAATGGGTGCGAGAATCCCCTGAAAACGAAAGGAAAATGATTGAGATGAAAACTATGAAAACCTTGCTGTCACTTGCCCTGGTCAGCGTCATCAGCACCGGCTGCGCCAGCATGCAGGGCGCCGCGCCGCAACTGGCCGCCGCGCCAACCAACAAGGTCATCTTGAAATCTGAAGTCAAGTGGGATCATCTCAACCCGAAACGGGGTGACCTGGCGCCGAAGGCCGGCACTCTCTGGGGTGATCGCAAGGGGACTGAGCCCACAGGGTTTCTGCTCAAGCCGAACGACGGTTTTGAGTCGCCACCGCATATTCACAACGTTTCTTACCGCGGAATCGTCATAACTGGCGTTATTCACAACGATGATCCTGCTGCCGCGAATATGTGGATGCCGGCGGGCTCCTTCTGGACCCAGCCCAAAGGCGAAGTGCATATTACCGCCGCCAAGGGGACTGACAGCCTGGCGTACATAGAGATTGAGGAAGGTCCGTATCTCGTCCTTCCTAAAGAAGAGGCGTTTGATAGTGGCGAGCGGCCGGTCAATGTCGATAAATCGAACATCGTCTGGCTGGGCGCAGCGGAGCTCAGCTGGGTCGATCCGCCCGGCAGCGCAGGCTCTGCCAATGGGGCAAAGATGGCCTTTCTTTGGGGCCACCCGCAGAATGGTCAATTGAGCGGCACCCTGATGAAGCTGCCGGCCGGGTTCCGGGGGAAAATTCACAGCCACGGCTCCACCTTCCGCGCTGTGGTCATCCAGGGGCAACCCCAGTACCAAGTGCCGGGCGAGGCCGAGGCCCAGACCTTGGAGCCGGGGAGTTATTTCAGCTCAGAGGGAGAGTCGCTGCATCTGGTCTCCTCCGCAGCGGCAGATGAGAGTCTGATCTATGTGCGAACCGATGGCAAGTTCGAGGTCATTCCGGAGCAGCGCAAGAAGTAGCCGCGAGCGAAGGCGCGGTTGAATCAACGAGATGACCGTGATTGCCTGAAGGTCAAGGTCCGTGGGGGCATTCTCGCACTTTCGCTGGGAATGCCCCCTTTTTAGCTCGCGGTCGTCAAAACTTTCAGCCCGATCGCCACCATCGCCCCGCCCAGTACGCGATCAATCCAGTGACTGATGCTGCGGAATTTCAGATTGATCGTTGGATGGGACAGCAGCAGAACCACCAGGGAAAACCAGGTGAAATGGATCATCAAGATCCAGGCGCCGTAGATTGCGATCTGATAGCCCGGCATATTGGGAGCCAGAAAAAAGGTGAACAATGAAATGTAGTAGATCGGCGCCTTGGGATTGAGCAGGTCGCACAAAAACCCTTGTTTAACCCTCCCCATCGAAGAAACTGCTCCAATCTCCTTAGTCATCTCCTTGCTGGCGCCGCCAGGTCTTGCCTTGAAAGCGCTTATCCCCAGATAGATCAGGTAGCCCCCACCCAAGACCCTTATCCACCACAGGGCCGCCGGCGAGCTCGCGATGAGCGCAGCAAACCCGAAGGCGGAATAACCAAGATGGATCAGCAACCCCAGCATGGTCCCGATCAGGCAGTTAAAGCCTGCTTTTCGGCCGTGAGACAGGGACTCTCTGGATATGAGCATGAATTCAGGCCCCGGAGACGCTGTGGCCAGAAGGTGGATGGAGGTCAAGGTCAATAAGCCGTGGGCCAGGTCCATAAATACCTCCTTCGGATAATAATCGGCGAGTGTCGCCCCTGGGCCATATTAACTTGACAGCCTGGAAATGTTTTTGCTAACTAACCTATAGAAAGCAGTATTTGGGGAAGGAAATTTCCTGTATGGCGAAAATTGAAAAAGAATCTTCCAGGGCGACTTCGGATAGCATTGACCTGCAGATCCTGAAAAAGCTCCAGACCGATGGGCGTATCAGTAACAGCAAATTGTCAGAACAGGTCAACCTGAGCGAGACCCCCTGCTGGCGCCGCTGGAAAAATCTGGAAGAGGATGGCTATATTGAGGAGTACCGCACGGTATTGAGTCGCCGCAAATTGGGTTTTGGCGTGCTCGCGTTCACTCAGGTCTCTTTTTCGAGTCATGATGTTGAGCTGACCAACCAATTTGAGCAGCTGATCGAAGGATTCGATTGGGTGCAGGTGTGCCATTGCGTGACGGGGAAAGTCGATTATCTTCTCCAGCTGGTCGCCCGCGACCTGGATGAGTTCTCTGATCGCATTACTCTGCTGAGGCGCATCCCGGGGGTGAACTCCGTCGAGTCACAGATCTCGGTCAAAGAGATCAAAAACAGCACGGTGTTGCCGATCTAGTTGATAGTCTGGCCGCACCGGCAGCTGACCTTGAGCAGGTTCTTGGCCGGCTTCCGGTGAGCTTTGCAGCCTTTGATCGACTGAACAAAGGGGCCTGGCAGGTTTCTTAGGTTAAGCTGACGAGTCTGGTCGAGTTGAAGGAGAAAATCAGCAAGGGGGAAGCCGCTCTCCCAGAAGGAAGCTCAACTTGAGTGATAGCAGTCTGGCTGCGCAGGAACTTTGCCACTGCCGGCGCTGAACTTCACGGCCGTTGGTGATAACCTGGATGGTAGAATGAAAAACCGGCAAACATGGTGGTGAAGGCCCTGGTGTCGGCTCCACCACCCGGACTTTCCCCTTTTGCGAACATACGGGCCTGAAATGATCAAACCAGATAACAGCGGTACTGACTCCGCCAAGCACAACGCTGCTATGAAGCAGCGCAAGGGACATGTCGACGCCAAAATCGAGCGCGCCGACGAGGAACGGGGGGTGGCGATTCTGCTGACCGGCAACGGCAAAGGCAAGTCGAGCTCCGCCTTCGGCATGGCGATGCGCAGCCTCGGCTACGGCTATAAAATCGGTATCATCCAGTTTATCAAAGGCAAGCAGCTCTCCGGCGAGGAGATCTTCATCCGCGAACAGCATCCGGAGGTCTATTTTCAGCAGATGGCGACCGGCTTTACCTGGGACACCCAGGACCGCGCCGGCGATATCGCCGCCGCCGAAGGGACCTGGGCGCATGCGGAAAAACTGTTGGCGGATGCCAGCTATCATCTGGTGATTCTCGATGAGCTCACCTACATGCTCTCGTACAAATATCTGGATGAGGGGAGGGTGTTGAACGCACTACGCAACCGCCCGGCCGAGCAGAGCGTGGTGGTGACCGGCCGTGGCGGCGGGGAAGGGCTTCGGGATCTGGTCGATACGGTTTCGGAACTTCAGGATATCAAACATGCCTTCCGGGCCGGGGTGAAAGCTCGAAAAGGGGTGGATTATTGAGCCGCAGTTTCAAATCCCAGAGCTGGACCCGGTGAGATCAGATAGCCCTAGGAGGTGCGCCGATCCAGCGAGCGGTACTGGATCGCCTCGGCCAGGTGCGGCTGCTCGATCTGCTCGCTGCCGGCCAGATCGGCGATGGTGCGGGCGACCTTGAGGATGCGCGAATAGGTGCGGGCGGAGAAGCCGAAGCGGTCGGTGACCATTTCGAGAAGCTTTTGCCCCTGGGGATCGACCGGGCAGAACTTGCGGATGTGGCGAGCCTGCATCTGGGCGTTGCAGTGGAGGCGATAGGGGGCGAGACGCTGGCGCTGAACCTCGCGGGCCGATTCGACCCGGGCGCGGATCGCCTCGGAGGGCTCGGCGTCGACGGGATCGGCGAGATCCTTGTGGGGGACGCGGGGGACGTCAATGTGCAGATCGATGCGGTCGAGCAGCGGGCCGGAGAGGCGGGAGCGGTAGCGCTGCAGCATCGGCGGGGTGCAGGAGCACTCCCGCAGGCTGTCGCCGGCAAAGCCGCAGTTGCAGGGGTTCATCGCCGCCACCAGCATGAAGCAGGCCGGGTAGGTGAGGGTGTTGGCGGCGCGGCTGATGGTGACCTGGCCATCCTCCAGCGGTTGGCGCAGCATTTCCAGCACGTTTTTTTTAAATTCGGGGAGCTCGTCCAAAAACAGCACCCCATTGTGGGCCAGGGAGACCTCGCCGGGGCGGGGATTGGCGCCGCCGCCGATCAGTCCGGCATCGCTGATGGTATGATGCGGGCTGCGAAATGGCCGACTGGCGACCAGGGCGTCCTGGCGGGGGAGCAGGCCGACGATGGAGTGGATTTTGGTGGTTTCCAGGGCTTCGTCGAAGGTTTGCGCCGGCAGAATAGTCGGTAGCCGGCGGGCGAGCATGGTCTTGCCGCTCCCCGGAGGGCCGATCATCAACACATTATGGCCGCCACCGGCGGCGATCTCCAGCGCCCGCTTGACATGCTCCTGGCCGCGGACCTCGGCGAAGTTATCGCCCTGGGGCCCGCTCAGGAACAGCTCATCGGTGGCGACAATACAGGGTTCCAGCTGTTTTTCACCGCGCAAAAACTCGACCACTTCCCCCAGATCCCGCACCCCGTAGACATTCAAGCCTTCAACGATCGCCCCTTCGCGGGCGTTCTCTTCGGGGAGCAGCAGCCCGGCCACATCCCAGTTGCGGGCGGCCACCGCCACCGGCAGGGCGCCGCGCACCGGTTTGATGCGGCCGTCGAGGGAGAGCTCGCCGAGCAGCACGTAGCGTCCCTCCCGCCCCGGCTTGAGGGCGCCGGTGGCGGTGAGCAGGCCGATGGCCATCGGCAGGTCGAAGGCGGTGCCATCTTTTTTGATGTCGGCGGGGGCGAGGTTGATGGTGATACGGCGGGCGGGGAATTCGTAGCCGGAATTCTTGATCGCCGACTTGACCCGGTCTTTGCTCTCTTTGACCGCCCCTTCGGGGAGGCCGACGGTGGAGAATTGGGGGAGGCCCATGGCGATGTCGACTTCGACCTCCACCGGGTAGGCATCGATACCGATCAGGGCACCGGACAGGACCTTGGCGAGCATGTTCCCTCCTGCAGAAATGAATCATTGCAAATCAATGGACGCTCATGTCTAACAGAAAAACCCCGCCCGGGCAATCCCTTATCGGGCGCCGGGCGGGGTGATGGGGCTTGCGCAAGGGTGAGGCTTATTCCAGGTCGGTCAGATATTTTTCTGCCATGATCGCGGCGACGGCGCCATCGCCGACGGCGGTAGCAATCTGCTTGAGGATTTTTTTACGCACGTCGCCGGCGGCGAAGACCCCGGGGATGGAGGTGCGGCACTCGGCGTCGGTGAGGATGTGGCCGTCGTCATCGAGTTTGACCACGTCGGCCAGGAAATGGGCCTTGGGGGTGACGCCGATGGCGACAAACAACCCGGCCAGTTCGAGGTCGCGCTCGCTGTTGTTGGCAAGATCCTGCAGCCGCACCCCGGTCAGGCCGCTGTTGTCGGCGATCAGGCCGGCGATGGCGCTGTTCCAAAGGATCTCGACTTTGTCGTTGGCGACCAGCCGCTCTTGCAGAATCTTGGTGGCCCGCAGTTCCTGGCGGCGGTGGATCAGGTAAACCTTGCTGGCGAAGCGGGTCAGGAACAGGGCTTCTTCGGCTGCGGTGTCGCCGCCGCCGACGATGGCCACCGGCACGTTGCGGAAGAAGGCGCCGTCGCAGGTGGCGCAGTAGGAAACCCCGCGGCCGGTGAGTTCGGCTTCGCGCTCGACCCCGAGTTTGCGCGGTTCGGCGCCGGTGGTGATGATCACCGCCCGGGCGGTGACCGCTTCACCGTCGATGTGCAGGGTTTTGATGCCATCGGTTTCGCTGAGCTGTTCGACTTCACCGCTGCGCACCTCCAGACCGAATTCCTGGCAGTGTTCTTGAAACCGCTGCATCAGCTCGGGGCCGTCGATGCCGCCGGGAAAGCCGGGGTAGTTCTCGACCTTGGTGGTGGTCATGACCTGACCTCCCATGATCATCCGCTCGACCAGCAGGGTGCGCAGCTTGGCGCGGGAGGTATAAAGGCCGGCGGTCAGGCCGGCGGGGCCGCCACCGATAATGATGACGTCGTAGTTGGTTTCGGACATGCCAAAGCTCCTTGTTTGAGATCTGGCGGGGACCATAGCATAGCTCCTCGATTATGGGAACTGCCCGGGGAGATCGACCTTGCTTTTGCCGAAATCCTCGGCCTAAAATGCCGGACCCCAACGGAAGGATTTAAGCTTGTGAGCGACGGACACCAGATAGACCAGAGCATCAGCCGTGGTTTCGGCATTGCCATCGCCCTGACCGCAGTGACCCTGGTCGCCGAGGTTCTCGGTGGTTTCTGGACCAACTCCCTGGCGCTGCTCTCCGATGCCGCTCATGTCTTCATGGACCTGTTCGCCCTGGTCCTCTCTCTGGCCGCCATCCGTCTGGCCCGCTTTCCTGCCACCGATACCCGCACCTACGGCTGGCACCGGGCCGAGATTATCGCCTCCCTGATCAACGGCTCCACCCTGCTGCTGATCGCCTTCGGCATTCTGCACGAGGCCTGGGGCCGGATGCTGCACCCCGAGGCGGTCAAGAGCAAGGAGATGTTCATCATCGCCAGCATCGGTCTGGTGATGAACCTGATCGCCGCCTCCCGCCTGCACCAGCATTCCCACGACGATCTTAATGTCCGCAGCGCCTTTCTGCATGTGGTCGGCGACGCTATCGCCTCGGTGGGGGTGATCATCGGCGGCATTATCATGCTCTATACCGAGTGGTATGTGCTCGATGCCCTGGTCTCCGTCGGCATCGTGCTGGTGATCGGTTTCGGCGCCGTGCGGATTCTGCGCGAGGCGCTGCATATCCTCCTCGAAGGGGTGCCGAAGCATATCGACCTCGAGCAGGTGGTGACTAAGATGCGGGCGGTGGAGGGGGTCAACGATGTGCATCATCTGCATGTCTGGTCGATCTGCTCCCACATTTCGGCGCTGTCGGCGCACATCGATATCGACCCGGAATTTCGCTTGCGCCAGGGGGAGATTGTTGGCGAGATCGAGGAGATGCTCGACCACGATTTTCACATCACCCACTCCACTTTGCAGGGGGAGTGCTCCCATTGCCTGACCGGGCCGGTGATCCAGCAGCTCAAACATCGCCCCCGCCGCTCCAGTTTGTGCAGCCACGATCATGGCGGCCACGACCATCATCAGCACTGAAGGCCTATGAAACGTATCGTCTCGATCCTGTTCCACTCGCTGTTGTTTCTGTTGTTGCTGCTGGCCATCGACCAGAGCTTTGTGCATCTGCGGATGACCCTGCCGGGACTGCGGCAGAGTCAGAACTTTTACCTCGATTTACGCAGCCGTTTGCTGGGGATGCGCAAGCCGATCCTGGAGCGGGCCAAGAGGCCGCCAAGGAGGGCGGATAACAGCGTCGAGCGGCTGATTGAGACTGATGAAAGGGTGCCGGTGGCCCCGGAGGCGCCGGCAAGCAAGGCGGGGGGGAACCCTCGCTACCTCTACCCGGATGCCAGCGGCCAGTTGCAGTTCGCCGATCGGATCGAAGATATCCCCGAGGCGCTGCGCTCCAAAGCGCAGCCTTTGGCCGAATAAACGCAAACAAGGCAGGCCCGGTGGGGCCTGCCTTGTTTGCATTCGGGTTCCGGGAAACCGCTCAGGGAAGTGTGCCGTAGATTTCTGGCCGGCGGTCGCGGAAGCAGGGGATCTGGTAGCGGTACTTGGCCATCTCCTCGAAGCGGAAGCGGGCGGTGATTTCCGTCGGCGTATCCCCGGCCTCGGCCAGCACCTCGCCGCGGGGGGCGATCAGCATGCTCATGCCGAAAAAGTCGAGGTTGCCCTGAGGGCCGCAGCAGTTGGTGGCGATGATGAACAGCTGGTTCTCGATTGCCCGGGCCCGCAGCAGGGTGCGCCAGTGTTCCTCTCTGGGCCGGGGCCATTCGGCCGGAAGGCAGATAATCTCGGCCCCTTCGAGGGCCATTTTGCGAAACTGCTCGGGAAAGCGCAGATCGTAACAGATCGCCACCCCCAGCCGGCCGGCCGAGGTCGGTACCACCAGGGTGCGGTCCCCGGCGGCCAGGAAACGGTCTTCGCCCATGGTGGAAAAGAGATGCAGTTTGCGGTAGCTGCCGACGGTCTGGCCGCGGTCGACCACGAAGGCGGTATTGTAGAGTTTGCCGCCGGCCTGCTCGGCCAGGCTGCCGACCACCACCATGTCGAGTTCTTCGGTCAGTCGCTGCAATTCCCCAAGAATCCGTGGGGTTTGCGCCGCCAGCGCCGCCAGTCGCTTGTAGTCGTAGCCGCTGCTCCACATCTCCGGTAGAACAGCAAGTCGGCAGCCGTTTTGCCGGACCCGCCGCAAGCCGGCGAGGGCTTGCTGGAGATTGGTTTCCACATCACCGAAGGCGACATTGAATTGCACCGCCGCAGCGCCGATTTCCTGCTCCATGGCTCCCCCTGTCAGGTTGTATTGAAACGATGTTATACGGTTTCTGGTTGGTTTTTCGGGCTGGCATAGTGTGGTGATTATAATAGGGTGTCGCGATTGAGGCAAGGCGTTCAATGGTATCGGATTCCCTTGACCATGGCCCGGACTCATGTTAGAACGAAGCGTCATTTTATTGTGGGCTAAAGTCTGGCCCTATTATTGCACTTTCGCCGCAGATTGGTTGCCGCAACAAGGTTCCGAGGGTGGGGCCGATGCCCACGGCAGGTCGGTTTGGGCGTTCCAAGTGCATTTCTCAGGGGGTTGGCTGTGATGGCCAGAGTGGCTACTTTTTTCATCATGTTCGCTTTTTGGGTGATCATGTCCGGGATGTTCGATGGTTTCCATCTGACCCTGGGCGTTATCTGCTGCCTGCTGGTCGCCCATTTCAGTCACCGCTTGCTGTTTTTCGGCAGCGGCCAAAACTCTGCCCTTCGCCAAACCCTCGGCCTGCTCGGTTATCTCCCCTGGTTGTTCTACCAGATTGTCCTCTCCAGTGTCGATGTGATGAAAATCGTTCTGCATCCCCGCATGCTCGATCTCATCGACCCCCAATTGATTCATTTCAAAACCGAACTCAAGGGTTCGCTGGCCAGGGTGACCTTCGCCCAGTCGATTACCCTGACCCCGGGAACCATTACCGTCTCCACCCACGATGATGAATTTACCGTCTATGCCCTGACCCGGGCCGGCGCCGAATCGCTGCCGGGCGAGATGGAGCAGCGGGTCAAGCGGGCGCTGGAAGGGGGAGCCTGATGCACTCGATTTTTCTTGGCGCCGCCATTGTGCTGTTGCTGCTGATGCTGCTCTGCCTGGTGCGGGTGGTGGGTGGGCCGACGGTGCTCGACCGGATTCTGGGTGGCAACGTCATCGGCACCCACACCACCGTCTTGTTGCTGCTGATCGGGGTGCTCTACGGCAACGTCGGCATGTTCGTCGATATCGCCATCGCTTATGCACTGCTGAACTTCATCGCCACCCTGGGGGCCGCCAAGTATTTTCTGCGGCGCAAGGAAGTTCATCTGGATACGGACCAATAGGTCAGGAGGATTGCAAGGTGTCAGTTGTGGTCATCGCTTTACTGGTTGCCGGAGTGTTCTTGTTTGCCGTGGGGGTCCTCGGGATTCTGCGTTTTCCCGATTTCTACACCCGTCTGCATGCCGCCGGCAAATGTGACACCCTTGGTTCGATCCTGCTGATCCTGGCCTTGGCGCTCTTCAACCTGCAGGAGTTCACCTTTGCCAATCTGCTGGTGAGTCTGAAGATCCTCTCCATTCTGCTTTTTGTTTTTGTCGCCGGTCCGACCGCCACCCATGCTTTGACCGAAGCGGCGCTGGTGGTCGGGGTCGAACCCTGGACCAAGGAAGGCAAGCGCCCATGACCTGGCAACTTGACCTGATTATCCTGGCCCTGGTCGTGATCTGCGCGCTGGCCACCATTACCGTCCGCGATCTGCTCAGTGCCTCGGTCATCTTTGGCGTCTACAGCTTTCTCATGTGCCTGCTTTGGGCTGAAATGGGGGCGGTCGACGTCGCCTTCACCGAAGCCACCGTTGGCGCCGGAGTCAGCACCATTCTCTTTGTCGCCGCGATTCTCCGCACCTCGCGAAGGAGCAAGGATTGAAAGCGCTCGCCCTGTTCGCCACTCTGGTCACCGGCGCCATTCTGCTTTACGGAACCCAGGATTTTGCCCCCTGGGGTGACCCGGCCTCGCCGGCCTCGACCCGCGTCTCGGCCTACTACATCGAAAACTCGGTGCGGGAAACCCATGTGCCGAACCTGGTGACCGCAGTGCTGGGGGACTACCGCGGTTACGACACCATGTTCGAGACGGTGGTCATTTACTGCGCTGGCCTCGCGGTGATCTGCATCTTGCGGAGGACCAAGGAATGAAGATCATTCGGCAGCGGGTGGAGCAGCGGGAGTTCGGCGACAACCTGATCATCCGGGTGTCGGCGCGGATTCTGGTCCCCTTTATTCAGCTGTTCGGTCTCTACGTCATCGTTCACGGACACTACAGCCCCGGTGGCGGCTTTCAGGGCGGGGTGCTGCTCGGAGCCTCCTTTATCCTGCTGGCCCTGGCCTTCGACCTCAAGACCTCCCTGCAGTTTTTCCCGGCGCGAACCAATGTGTTTTTCGGTAACCTCGGGGCGTTGATTTACACGGGGACGGCCCTGGTTTGCGCTTTGGTCGGTGGGCTGTTTCTGGACTACAGCGCCCTGGCCGCTCTGCTGCCGATCGACCCCATCGAGTGGCGCTCGCTGGGGATTTTCATCGTCGAGGTCGGGGTCGGCCTGGCGGTCATGAGCATCATGTTGTCGCTCTATTGGGATATCAGTTCCAACGGCGACCTGGACGAGGGGCTGTGATATGAGTGAATTCATGGCCGAAGTGGTGGGCAAGTACAATTACTGGCTCTACGTGGTGCTGATGATGATCGGTTTCTACGCCATGATCGGCAAGCGCAATCTGGTGAAGAAACTGCTGGGGATGAACATCTTTCAGACCGCCATCATCCTGTTCTACGTCTCCACCGGGGTCAAGCGCGGCGCCGGGATTCCGATCGTCGACAAGTATGCCGCCCTCAAGCATGGAGTTGATGCCGCCACGGTGGTCAATCCGTTGCCCCATGTGCTGATGCTCACCGCCATCGTGGTTTCGGTCAGTGTTACCGGCGTCGCCCTGGCGGTGCTGCTGCGGATCTATCGGGAGTACGGCACCCTCGAAGAAGATGAAATCCTGGAGAAGATCGGCCGATGACCACCAGTAACCTCCATCTCTATGTGCTGGCGGCGCCGCTGCTGACGGCTTTTTTCGTCAATCTGCTCGGGCGCAAGTCCCGCAGTTGGATCGCCCCTCTGGCCCTCGGTTCCCTGGCCTTCTCAACCGTTGGCTCGGTTCTGGTACTGCTGCGGGTGCTGACCCACGGGGCCTACTCCTATACCGTTGGCAACTGGAACCCTCCCTTTGGCATTGAGCTGCTGGTCGACCACCTGAGCGCCTTGATGCTGCTGCTGATCTCCGCGGTGGCCCTGATCGCCACCGTCTCGGCGCTCAAAAGCGCCGAGCGCGAACACCCGGGCAGGGAACACCTGTTTTTCACCCTCTATCTGATTCTGATCGCCGGGCTCTACGGCCTGGTGCTGACCGCCGACGCCTTCAACCTCTACGTATTGCTCGAGATTACCTCGATCACCTCCTATGGCCTGATCGCCATGGGCAAGGAGCGGGCGCCGCTGGCCAGCTTTAACTACATCATCATGGGCTCCATTGGCGCCTGTTTCTATCTGCTCGGAGTCGGCTATCTCTACATCCTCACCGGTTCGCTGAACATGGCGGATATTGCCATCCTGCTGCAGGGGCTGTACGGAACCGCGGCGTTGGCGACCGCTTTTGCCTTCGTGCTGGTCGGGCTGGGGGTGAAGATGGCATTTTTCCCTCTGCACGGCTGGCTCCCCAACGCTTACTCTCTGGCGCCGACCGGGGCCGGAACGATGATCGCGCCGCTGATGACCAAGGTCACCGTCTACCTGATGATCCGGGTGATTCTGACCGTCTTCACCCCCGATTATGCCTTCTTCCACTCCCCTTTGGTGCAATCGGGGATTGTCTGGGTGGCGGCCGGCTCGATCCTCTGTGCTTCGGCCCTGGCCCTGGGACAGCGGGATCTGCGGCGGATGCTGACCTACATTCTGATCGCCGAAGTCGGCTACATGGTCGGCGGGGTCTGGCTGGCCAACGCCAACGGCCTGACCGGGGCGATCCTGCATATCGTCAACGATTCGCTGATGACTCTTTGCCTGTTCCTGGCGGTGGCCGCTATCAGCTACCGCATGGGCGGCACCGGCTTCGATCGCCTGCAGGGGATCTACCGCAAAATGCCGGTGACCATGGCGGCCTTCACCGTTGGCGCCTTTTCGATGATCGGGGTGCCGCCGACCGCCGGGTTTTTCAGCAAATGGTATCTGATCCTCGGCGGCATCGACGCCGGCCACTGGGGTTTTGTCGCCGCCCTGGTGATCAGCAGCCTGGTCAATGCGGTGCTGTTCTTCCGCATCATCGAAATCGGTTTTTTCTTCGCTCCGGGGGATGCCCATGGCCACGGCCATGAGGCGCACCATGAAGAGATCAAGGAAGCGCCGCTGCAGATGTTGCAACCGCTGATTTTTACCGCGATCGCCTTGATCGTGGTCGGTTTGAGTAGCGGACCACTGGTCGACAAGGTGATTCGCCTGGCCATTCCCGGGTCGTTCTGAGCCCAGGCTCGGGGCGCTTCAACCATTTAATCTGGAATGATATCGGACACCATGGCCTACGCATCCTCCATCTGGCCCCTGGCGGCAATCGGCATCTCCCTGCTCGGGACGATTCCCATCATGCTCTCCGGGCGCAGTCCCAACCTGCGGGAAAGCTGGACCCTGCTGATCGCCATCGGCAAATTTCTGCTGGTGGCCTCGATGCTGCCGGCGGTGCTCGACGGCGCCAGCTACAATTTCGTCATTGCCGAGGTCTTCCCCGGGGTTCCCATCGCTCTGCGGGTCGACGCCATGGGGATGCTGTTCGCCCTGGTCGCCTCTTTTTTGTGGATCTGGACCTCGGTCTACTCCATCGGTTACATGCGGGCCCTGGAGGAACACGGCCAGACCCGCTACTATGCCTCTTTTGCCCTGGCGATTTCCGCTACCATCGGCGTCGCTTTTTCCGCCAACCTCTTCACCCTCTACCTGTTCTACGAGGTGCTTTCCCTCTCGACCTATCCTCTGGTCGCCCATGAGCAGAACGCCGAGGCCCGTTACTCCGGCCGCAAGTATCTGACCTATATCCTTGGCACCTCCATCGGTCTGGCGCTGCCGGCGATGCTGATCACCTATTCTCTGGCCGGTACCCTGGATTTCCAGGTCGGCGGAGTTCTGACCGGCTCCGGTGCTTCGCCGCAGCTGCTGGCGCTGCTGTTGATCATGTTCCTGTTCGGATTCGCCAAGGCCGGGCTGATGCCGTTTCATGGCTGGCTGCCGGCGGCGATGGTGGCTCCGACCCCGGTCAGCTCCTTTCTCCACGGCGTGGCGGTGGTCAAGGTTGGGGTTTTCTCGATCCTGCGGGTGATTTTCCACATTTTTGGGCCCAACCTGCTGCTCGAAATCAATCTGGGAGCGATCATCACCACCATCGCCTCGGTGACCTTGCTGGTTGCCTCGCTGGTGGCACTGACCCAGGACAGTCTCAAACGCCGGCTGGCCTATTCCACCATCGGGCAGCTCTCCTACATGATTCTGGGGGCCGGGATGCTCTCGGCCGCCGGTATGACCGGCGGCATTCTGCACATCGCCATGCACGCTTTTGGCAAAATCACCCTGTTCTTCTGCGCCGGGGCGATCTATGTTGCCGCCGGAAAAAAATACATCAGCCAGATGGATGGCCTTGGTCGGCGGATGCCACTCACCTATATGGCCTTCCTGCTCGGCTCCCTGAGTATCATCGGCATGCCCCCTCTGGGCGGCTTCATCAGCAAGTGGAACCTGGTGATCGGCGCGGTTAACAGCGATCAGTTGATTCTGCTGCTGGTGCTGCTGGTCAGCTCGCTGCTCAACGCCGCCTATTTCCTCCCCATCGTCTACCGCGGCTTCTTCGCCAAGGCTGCCGAGGAGACGACCGAGAGCGGCATCAAGGAAGCGCCACTGTTCTGCCTGATTCCCCTTGGCGTCACCGCCTGCGGTTCGCTGGCACTGTTCTTTTATCCGGATATCTTTCTGCGGCTGGCTCAGCTGGCCCTGTTCCCCTGAGGTTCTGCATGAAAGCGGACAAAAAACAACCGAAGGAATGGACCTGGTTCGACCACCCGCAGAACATCCGCCGGTTGCGCCTTGGTTTCTACATCGTCCTGGTGCTGCTGGTGCTCCCCGACTTTTTCATCCATAAACACACCCTGTTCTCGCCGATTGAAGGGGTGCCGGGTTTCTATGCCCTGTTCGGTTTTATCGCCTGCGTGGCGATCATTTTGATCTCCAAGGTGCTCGGCTATGTGCTCAAGCGCCCGGAGGATTACTATGACCGCTAGTTTTCATCCCTCGATGTTTTTCTTCGCCGGGGCCCTGCTGCTCTGGCTGTTGCCGCTGCTGGGCCGGCGGATTCTGATTCTGCTGGTGCCGGCGGCCGCTTTCGCCGTTATCACCCAGCTCGACCCGGGGCTTTCCTGGGGCTATCAACTGCTCGGATTTGACCTTCACCTGTTGCGGGTCGACAAGCTGAGCAAGGTCTTTGGCTACGTCTTCACCCTCAACGCCTTCGCCTGCTTCCTGTTCGCCCTGCACTTGAAGAGCCGCTATGAACATTGCGCCGCTCTGGCCTATATCGGCGCCAGTCTGGGGGCGATCTTCGCCGGCGATCTGATTTCCCTCTACGTGTTTTGGGAGATCATGGCCGTCACCTCCACCTTTCTGGTGCTGGCCCGGCAGACCGAGCGCGCCTATGGGGCGGCTTTTCGCTACGTCATGGTGCATATCTTCGGCGGTCTCTGCCTGCTGGCGGGGATTCTGCTGCAGGTTAACGCCACCGGCTCGGTGGCATTTGAGGGCTTTTCCCTGCAAGGGCTGCCGACCTATCTGATTCTGATTGGATTCCTCGTCAATGCCGCGGCGCCGCCGCTTTCGGCCTGGCTCTCCGACGCCTACCCGGAAGCGACGGTCACCGGCGGCGTGATCATGACCGCCTACACCACCAAGACCGCTGTCTATACCCTGATCCGTGGTTTCGCCGGATGGGAGATTCTGATGGTGGTCGGCTGCAGCATGGCGATTTACGGCATCATCTGGGCGATCCTGGAAAACGACATGCGCCGAATCCTCGCCTACTCGATCATGAATCAGGTCGGTTTCATGATCTGCGGCATCGGCATCGGCACCGCCATGGCCCTCAACGGGGCCGTCGCCCACGCCTTCGCGCACATCATCTATAAGGCGCTGCTCTGGATGAGCGCCGGCGCGGTGCTCTACCTGACCGGCAAGAGCAAGTGCACCGATTTGGGCGGCCTTTACAAGACCATGCCGCTGACCATGATCTTCGGTACCATTGGCGCCCTGGCGATCTCCAGCTTTCCGTTTCTCTCCGGTTACACTACCAAACCGATGATCATCGAAGCCGGGGTACACGAGGGCTTCTTCTGGGTCTGGATGATCCTCGAGATCGCCTCGGCCGGGGTTTTCCTGCACGCCGGGATCAAGTTTCCCTATTTCGTCTTTTTCGCCAAAGACAACGGCCTGCGTCCGGGAGAACCCCCCAAGCACATGCTGCTGGCCATGGCACTGCTTTCCTTCGTCTGCATTTTCATCGGCGTCTACCCGCAGCCCCTTTACGACCTCCTCCCCTTCGGTGCGGTCGAGTTTCATGCCTACACCTTCGAGCACACCCTCAACCAGTTCCAGCTGCTGATGTTCTCGGCGCTGGCCTTCTTCCTGCTGCTGCCGCTGCTCAAGCGCACCGAGACCATTTCCATCGACAGCGACTGGATCTACCGCAAGGGCGGGCGGCTGTTCTTCGCTGTGGCCGATCGCTGCTTCAACGGTCTCAACAGCTGGGCCGACCGCCTGTTTGTCCGCTACCTCCCCGGCCAGCTGGCCAAGTTTTTCGAGGAGCCGGGCGGCAATGTGCAGAAGTATGGCTTGAAGCTGCTGGATGAGGCGTCCGGCAACGAAGCCGACCGTAGCGAGTGCGAGGCCAAAATCGACCGACGCAGTCGCTCGGCCGGGTATCCGGTAGGGGGCGGGGTGCTGCTGTCGGTCCTGCTGCTGGCGGTCCTCTCGTTGCTGTTCTTTTCGGTCAATTAGTTATCAGAACAGGTTTCATCTGGCCGCTGGGGGGTAGAACAGGGTAAGCTGGCGCTGTCATCGCGATTCGCTCTGGTTACCTCCTTTCGTTCCGGCCGGCCATGAATGCCCTTTATCTGCACATCCCCTTCTGTCGTCGCAAGTGCCCCTACTGTGACTTTTTCTCCGTTGCAGAAGATTCCGTCCAGCTGGAAGGCTACAGTGCACTGCTGATCAAGCATCTGCAGCTGGCGGCCCGCCAAGGGGTAAGCGGTCCCTTCGAGACGGTTTTTTTCGGTGGCGGTACCCCGTCACTGCTTCCCCCTCGTCGGGTGGCGCAGATTCTGGCCACCGCCGGCGAGTTGTTCGGTTTCGACCCGCAGGCCGAAATCACCCTGGAGGCCAACCCGGGGACGGTCACCGCCGCCAGCTTGGAGGGGTATCGGGCTGCCGGGGTGAATCGACTCTCCCTCGGTCTGCAGTCGTTGCAACCCGCCAATCTTCAGCGTCTCGGTCGCATCCATAGCGGTGATCAGGCCCGGCAGGCGGTCACTCTGGCCCGCGCCGCCGGTTTCAACAACCTCAGTCTCGACCTGATTTTCGGCCTGCCCGGCCAGACCCTGGTCGCTCTGCAGGCGGAGCTGGAAGACTTTCTGGCCCTGGAGCCGGAACATCTTTCGGTCTACGGCCTGACCATCGAAGAAGAGACCCCCTTTCACCACCAGTATCGTCGCGGCGAACTCTCCCTGCCCGAGGAGGAGACGGCGGCGGCGATGTTTCTGGCCCAGCACCAGCAACTGGCCCAGCGCGGCTACGATCATTACGAAATCTCCAACTACGCCCGCCCCGGTTACCCCTGCCGTCACAACCAGCGCTACTGGCAGCGTCTGCCCTATCTTGGGGTCGGCGCCGGCGCCCACTCCTTTCAGGCTCAAGGGTTTGGCAGCCGCTGGTCGGTGGCGCCGGACCTGCAGCGCTATGCGCAGCAGGTGGCCGCCGGGCTCGACCCGGCCGAGCAACTGGAAAGCTTCGACCAGCGCGGGGCGATGGCCGAAACCCTCTACCTCGGTCTGCGTACCGCCCAAGGGGTGGCCGAGGCCGACTTTCGCGCCCGCTTCGGCCTCGGGGTCGGCGAAGCCTTCACCACCGCCGTTGCCAAGTGCGGGGGGCACCTCACCTTTGATGACGGTCATTGGCGGCTGCGCCCAGAAGGCTGGCTGCTTTTCGACCACCTGATTACCCCCTTCCTTTGAATAATTCCCGACTTTTTTGCCCGGCCATGACCCTTGACAAAGGGGAGGGGCATTGTTAAGTTGTCTGCGGTTAGCACTCCGACCCCTCGAGTGCTAGCAAGCTATCGTGGGCCGGGCTTTCCGGCTTCTGTTTTTTGGGGTAAGGGTAGTCATGAGCGAGGATCTCAACGAGCGCAGCCGCAAGATTCTCGAAGCGATTATCGAGGATTACATCGATTCGGCCGAACCCATCGGTTCCCGGTCGGTGACCCGGCGCCATCACTTGGGACTCTCCCCGGCTACGGTACGCAACGTCATGGCCGATCTGGAAGAGCTCGGCTACATCGCCTCGCCCCATACCTCCGCCGGGCGGATTCCGACCGAGAAGGGCTACCGCTTCTATGTCGACAGCCTGTTGAGGGTCGGCGAGCTGAACCAGGCCCAGCGGCTGCGGATGGAGCAGTATCATTCCCTACGGGGTTTAAGGGTTGACGAACTGCTGCAGGAGGCCGGCCGGGTCCTCTCTTCGATCTCCAACTATGCCGGTATCGTCATGGCCCCGCGCCTGACCAGCACAGTTTTTCGGCATTTAGAGTTTCTTCAGCTCTCCCAGGGGCGGATTCTGGTGGTCTTCGTCTCCCAGTCGGGGATCGTGCAGAACAAGATCATCGAAACCGACCAGACCCTGAGCCAGCGGGAGCTGGAGCAGATGGGCGCTTATCTCAATCACGCTCTGGCCGGGCTGACCATCCAGCAGGCCAAGGAGCGGATTCTGTTGGAGATGGCTGAGGAGAAAGCCCTCTACGACAAGCTGATGCAAAGCGCTCTCAACTTCTCCCGTCAGGCCCTCGATGCCGACCTGGGGGGACAGGTCTTTATCGAAGGTGCCTCGAATATTCTGGAACAGCCGGAATTCGCCGATCTGGGGCGGATGAAGCGGCTGTTTCGCGCCTTTGAGCAGAAACATACCCTGGTCGAGCTGCTAGACAAGAGCCAACTGGCCGAAGGGGTGCAGATTTTCATCGGCAGCGAAGGGGAATATGCCGAAATCGCCGGTTGCAGTCTGGTCACCTCGACCTACTCCAATCGCCATGGCCTGATCGGTACCCTGGGGGTTATCGGCCCCTCGCGGATGCCTTACTCGATGGTGATTCCCGTCGTCGATTACACTGCCCGACTCGTCAGCCGCATGCTGGAGTTGGATTCTGAATAGGAGTTTTCGCCAGTGACCAAGAAGCACAAACAAGAAGAAGCGGAAGCAACCACCACCGAGGCCGCCGAAGTCGCGGCCGAGGTGACAGCCGAAGCGCCCCCTGCGGAGACCCCGGCCGAGCCGACCCTGGCCGACCAGCTCGCCGCCAGCCGGGCCGAGGCCCAGAAAAACTGGGATCTCTACCTGCGTGAGCGGGCCGACCTGGAAAATTTCCGCAAACGCGCCCAGCGCGATAAGGAAGAGTTGGGCAAGTTCGCCAATGAAGGGATTTTGAAGGAGCTGGTGCCGGCGGTCGACAGCCTCGAGCGCGCCCTCGACCATGCCCGACAAGATGGTGCCGGCGGCGAGACCCTGCTCAAAGGGGTGGAGTTGACCCTCGCCCAGTTTCAGAAAGTGTTGGAAAAGTTCGGTGTGGTGGCGATCAAGTCCTTGGGCGAGCCCTTCGACCCCGCCCGTCACGAAGCGATGGGGCAGGTGGAGAGCGCCGACCAACCCGCCAACACCGTGGTTCAGGAATATCAGAAGGGGTACCTGCTCAACGACCGGCTGCTGCGGCCGGCCCTGGTTATGGTCGCCAAAGCCCCTGTCGTTGCCGCCGAAGCCGGCGTCTCCGACAGCGAAGAATAAATTTCAGCCCACCACAGGAGGATCTAAAGATCATGGGAAAAGTTATCGGTATTGACCTCGGTACCACCAATAGTTGCGTCGCCGTTATGGAAGGCGGCGAGCCGGTCGTCATCGCCAACGCCGAAGGGTCGCGCACCACCCCTTCGATGGTCGCTTTCACCGAAAGCGGCGAGCGGTTGGTCGGCCAGCACGCCAAGCGCCAGGCGGTCACCAACCCCGAAAACACCCTCCACGCCATCAAGCGCCTGATCGGTCGCAAGTTCGATACCGACGCGGTGCGCAAGGATATCCAGATCAGCCCGTTCAAAATCATCAAGGCCGACAATGGCGACGCCTGGGTCGAGGTGCGCGGCAAGAAGCACAGCGCCCCCGAGATCTCGGCCATGGTGCTGGCGAAAATGAAGCAGACCGCTGAGGATTACCTGGGCGAAGAAGTCACCGACGCGGTTATCACCGTGCCGGCCTACTTCAACGACTCCCAGCGCCAGGCGACCAAGGATGCCGGCAAGATCTCCGGTCTGAACGTGTTGCGGATCATCAACGAGCCGACCGCAGCGGCCTTGGCCTACGGCCTCGATAAGAAAAAAGAAGAAAAGGTCGCGGTCTTCGACCTCGGCGGCGGCACCTTCGATATCTCGATTCTGGAGCTGGGCGACGGCGTCTTCGAAGTCAAGTCGACCAACGGCGATACCTTCCTCGGTGGCGAGGATTTCGACCAGTTGATCATCGACTACATCGCCGACGAGTTCAAAAAAGAGCAGGGGATCGATCTGCGCAAGGACAAGATGGCCCTGCAGCGGCTCAAAGAGGGGGCAGAAAAAGCCAAGTGCGAGCTCTCCTCGTCGATGGAGACCGACATCAATCTCCCCTTTATCACCGCTGACGCCTCCGGGCCCAAGCACATGAACCTCAAACTGACCCGGGCCAAGCTCGAAAGCATCTGCGCCGAGCTGCTCGACAAGTTGGTTGAGCCCTGCAAAATGGCGATCAAGGATGCCGGCCTTTCGGCTTCCGAGATCGACGAAGTTATTCTGGTCGGCGGCATGACCCGCATGCCGGCAGTGCAGAAGCGGGTTCAAGAAATCTTTGGCAAGGTTCCCAATAAGGGGGTCAATCCCGACGAAGTGGTCGCCATCGGCGCCGCCATCCAGGGCGGCGTCCTCAAGGGCGAAGTCAAGGACGTGCTGCTGCTCGACGTCACCCCCCTCTCCCTGGGGATCGAGACCCTCGGCTCGGTGATGACCAAGCTGATCGAAAAGAACACCACCATCCCTTGCAAAAAGAGCCAGGTCTTCTCCACCGCGGCCGACAACCAGCCCGCGGTCTCGGTGCATGTGCTGCAGGGCGAGCGGGAGATGGCCGGCGACAACAAGACCATCGGACGTTTCGAGTTGGTCGGCATTCCGGCTGCCCCCCGTGGCATTCCCCAGGTCGAAGTCACCTTCGACATCGATGCCAACGGCATTCTGCATGTCTCGGCCAAGGATCTCGGTACCGGCAAGGAGCAGTCGATCCGCATCACCGCCTCCTCGGGTCTCTCCGATGAAGAAGTCCAGAAGATGGTTAAGGACGCCGAGGCCCATGCCTCTGAGGATAAGAAGAAGCGCGCGCTGATCGAAGCCCGCAACCAGGCCGACGGTCTGGTCTATACCACCGAGAAATCCCTCAAGGAGCACGCCGACAAGGTCGACGAGCCGACCAAGCAGGCGATTGAAACCGCCCTGGCCGAATTGAAGACGGCCATGGAAGGGAGCGACGCCGAGGAGATCAGCAAGAAGAGCGAAGCCCTGGCCCAGGCCTCCCACAAGCTGGCCGAGGCGATGTACGCCAAGGCCCAGGCCGAAGGGGCTCCCGCTGAAGGCGGCGACGCTTCCGGGGCGGCCGGCGGCAAGGACGATGTGGTCGACGCCGAGTTCGAAGAGGTTGACGACAGCAAAAAGTAAACGTCGGAACAGGGAGTTTTCCCGGAACCGGGTAGGGGCGCAGCGAGCTGCGCCCCTACAATCATTTTCAAGAGAAAAGGGGTCGGCCCTTGGCAAACGGCAAGCGCGATTATTATGAAGTGCTGGAGGTCAACCGCAACGCCAGCGAAACCGAGATCAAGAAGGCCTACCGGCGGCTGGCGCTGAAGTTCCATCCCGACAAGAATCCCGGGGACAAGGCAGCCGAGGAGCAGTTCAAGGAGCTGACCGAAGCCTATGCAGCCCTCTCCGATGCTCAGAAGCGGGCCACCTACGATCAGTTCGGCCATGCCGGCCTCGGCGGTGGCGGCGGCTTCTCCTCCGGTGGTTTCGGTGGCGGCAGTCCCTTTGAGGATATCTTCGGCGACATTTTCGGCGACATCTTCGGTGGTGGCGGTGGACGGCGGGGTGGCGGCGGTGGTCGCGGCCGCCGCGGCGACGATCTGCGCTACAATCTCAGCGTCTCCTTCGAAGAAGCCGCCTTCGGCATGGAAGCCAAAATCCAGATTCCCCGCCAGCAGAGCTGCGAGCCCTGCGGCGGCTCCGGGGCCAAGAAGGGGACCAGCGCCAAGACCTGCCCGACTTGTCACGGCGCCGGCCAGGTCCGTTATCAGCAGGGTTTTTTCTCCCTCTCCAGACCCTGTCCCGATTGCGCCGGGGCCGGCAAGGTGATCGAATCGCCTTGTCCCGAGTGCCGCGGCCAGGGGCGGACCAAGGGGAAAAAATCGATGTCGCTGAAGATTCCCGCCGGGGTCGAGACCGGCAACCGGCTTAAACTCAGCGGCGAAGGGGATCCCGGGGCCCAGGGCGGCCCCCCCGGCGACCTCTACGTGGTGATCACCGTCAAGGAGCATTCGATCTTCCAGCGCGAAGGCCAGGATGTTATCTGCGAGCTGCCCGTCACCTTTCCCCAGGCCGCGCTCGGTTGCGAAATCGAAGTGCCGACCCTGGAAGGCAAGGTCAAGCTCAAGGTTCCGGCCGGGATTCAATCGGGCAAGGTGCTGAGCCTCTCCGGCAAGGGGATTCCCTCGCTGCAGGGGTACGGCCGGGGCAACCAGCTGGTGGTGGTGCGGGTGGAGACCCCGAGCAAGCTGACGACCCGCCAGCGGGAAATTCTCGAAGAATTTGCCCGCGAGGGGGGAGAAGAACAGCCGATGGGCAAGTCGTTTTTCGACAAAGTCAAAGAGATGTTCGACTAAGCTGCTGCTTGGTGAGGCGCCGGTGAGATCACCTGCGCCTCACTTTTTTTCGGAGGGTCTATGCTGAAAAGGTTGATCAACGGCTGTCTGCTGGCAGTGCTGGTCTGTGTCTGCAGCGGCCCGCTGCAGGGGGCCGAGTTGCTCCCCGGCGCGGTGGTTCAGGGGCTGCCGGCGACCGATCCCCTGGCCCGCTCTCTGGAGCTCTACCGGGCCGGTCGCAGCGATGAGGCGGTCAGTTTGCTGCGTGGTCTGGTGGTCACTGAAACCGCTGTCGACCGGCAAGCCGCTGCCCTGCTGACCCTGGGGCGCATTTATCACGATCTTGGCCAGTACCGGGACGCCTTGCTTTATCTGCAGCGGATCCCGGCCAGCCTGCGCAGTGCGCAGGTGCAACTGGTTGAGGGTGCGGTGCGTATCGCCCAGGGCGAGGCCGCCTACGGAGTGCCACTGCTCAAAGCCCTGGAAGGAAGTGGCCTGACCCCCGGGGATGAGCGGCTGCGGTTGCAGGCTCTGGCTGATGGCGCCACCCGTTTGAACCAGCCGCTGCAGGCGCTGTTTTTTCTGCATCGGGCTCTGGCCCAACCCCAGGCTACGGAAGCCGGGCCGCTGTTGCAGCAGGGTCATGCCCTGCTGCAGGATCGTTTGCGGGAGCCGGAACTGGCCGAGGCCGCCTTCATGTTCGCCGGCTCGCCGCTGGGGGAGGACGCCCGGCTGCAGTTGGCGAAGCGGATTTTGGCCCGCAACGACCCGGCCGCGGCCCGGCCCCTGCTCGAAGCGGTGGTGGCCAGCGGGGTTGCTTTCCCCTGGCGGGAGGAAGCCCGGCAGTTGTTGGCCGGGCTGAGCGGCACCCAGGTCGCGGTGGGCGCCCGCAGCATCGGGGTGGCGTTGCCGCTGAGCGGTCGTTACGGCACCTTCGGCGAACGGGTTCGCCGTGGGATGGAACTGGCCCTCGAGCTGCGGCCCCTCAATCCGCCGGTACAGCTCGATATCCGCGATACCGGCGGCGATGCCGACACCGCCGCCAAGCTGGTTACCGCTCTGGCCCGGACTCCGCAGATCCTGGCCCTGGCTGGGCCGCTCACCGGCAGCGAAGCCGCGGCGGCCGCGGCTCAGGCGCAAAAGGAGCGGCTGCCGCTGCTGACTCTGTCGCAGCGCGATGGTCTGGCGGAAACCGGCGACATGGTGTTTCGCAACTCCCTGACCAGCCGCTTGCAGGTCGAGACGCTGTTGCGCCACGCCATGGATCAGCAAGGGCTGCGCCGCTTTGCCGTGCTGTTTCCCGAGAATCGCTCCGGCCAGGAATTTCGCGATCTGTTTACCCAGGGGGTCAGGCTGCGCGGCGGCGCGGTGGTAGCCTCCCAGGGTTACGCCGAAAACGAAACCGATTTCCGTAGTCAGGTTCGCCGGCTGCAGGGGCTGGAGCCTAATGCCGCCGATCCCGGTAAGGTCAAGGCCAAATTCGACGCCCTGTTCATTCCCGACTACGCCGACCGCGTCGGCCTGCTGGTGCCACAGCTGGCCTATTACAGTCTCGAGCCGGTGCAGTTGCTCGGGATCAACGGTTGGAACTCCCCCGACCTGGTTCGTGTCGGCGGAGCAACGGTGGAAGGGGCGGTCTTTGTCGATGGTTTTTTCCGCGACAGTCCCTTGCCTGCGGTGCGCTCTTTTGTTGAGCAGTATCAGCAGAAATACGGCGAAGAGCCGTCGATTCTTGCCGCCCAGGGGTTCGATGCCGTCGGTATGTTGCTGTCGGCGCTGGAGACTCCCGGGGTGCGCAGTCGGGAAGAGCTGCGGCAGGCGCTGGCGCGGCTGCAGAACTATCCCGGGGTGACCGGGAGCACCTCCTTCGATCCCCAGGGCGATGCCGCCAAAGGGCTGTTTCTGTTGCAGGTCCGCGATGGTCAGATCCTCTCCTATCCTTGAGCCTGGAGTTGTTGCATGCGTCTGTTGCTGAGTCTCGCTCTGCTTCTGTTGCTGGCCGGCTGTGTCACCGTCGGCAGTGCCCCACCCTTGGTGGAAGAGCCGGGTGCCACCGGCATTGCCGGCATGGTGACCGATCAGTCCGGAGAGCCGATGGCTGGTGCCTTCGTCTACGCCTATCGCTCGGCCCGGGGAGGGCTGCGGGGGCCGGCCGATTTCGAGGCCGAAGTCGATGCCGAAGGTCGCTATTTTCTCGATCTGGTGGAAGGGCGTTATCACCTGGTGGCCCGGGCCCGGCAAAGCGGCGCCGATGTCGGTCCGCCGCGCCCCGGCGACGCTTGGGCCCTGTTCCCCCGCAACCCCCTGGAGGTGCGGGCCGAACGCACCAGTCGGGCTGATTTCCGGCTGCAGCGGGTGACCCAGCCGATGCTGATGCGGGAGGGGACGCTGACCTCCGGAGAGACCGGATTCACTGGCACCCTGGTCGATGCTGCCGGCGCGCCGGTGGCCGGGGCCTTCGTGCTCGCCTACAGCAGCGCCGATTTTCACCGCATGCCCGATTTTACTTCACCGGCGGTGGGGGAGGATGGCCGTTTCACCCTTTATCTGCCAAGGGCCGGGAGCTTTTGCCTGGCCGCCCGGATCCGCACCCGGGGCCAGCCCCAGAGCGGTGAACTCTATGGGGTTCTCGAGGGAGAGTGTCGCGCGGCCAGCGCCGGGGAGCTGAAGCCGATCGGTACTATTGTTTTGCGCCCCTACCGCAACTGAGACGGAAGGCTACCGACCTGGCTGCGCTCATTCTGACCCATGTGGTCATAAAGGCATCTCCGGGAGGCGTGGTCGGCCTATATCTCCCTAAGTCCCCGTGAAATCAGCCCTTGACCTTGACGGATTGCCGATGGCCGTGGTAAAGTACTATTTTTCCGGGGAGGAAAAGCCCATGTTTAAAATAGGCGACAAGGCTGTATACCCTGCCCAGGGGGTTGGTGTGATCGAGGCGATCGAAGCCAGGGAATTTGCTGGCGAGAACCTCGATTTCTACATTCTGAGGATTGTTGACAGCGACATGAAGATCATGGTCCCGGTGACCAATGTCGAGCAGGTTGGCTTGCGGAAGCTGATTGCCAAAGATCGGGTCGCGTCGATCTACACGGTGCTGGAAGAGAAGGCGACGGGGCTGGCCTTGGCCTCCTGGAGCCGACGACAACGGGAATACAACGACAAGATCCGCTCGGGCGATCTGTTCGAGGTCGCTGCAGTGCTGCGGGAGCTTTACCAGATTCGCGAAGGCAAAGAACTCTCCTACGGCGAGAAGAAGGTTCTGGAGTTGGCTCGCAAACTGCTGGTCAAAGAGATGGCCTTGGCTCAGGGCGACACGGAAGATCTGGTGGTCGAGCGGGTCGAACGCATTTTTCTTAACTAGGTCCGGTCGGGGCGCTGGCCCCTTCGGCCAGCGTCCTCTTTTCCTGCACAGCGCGGGGCATTTTCTCTCGGAGTCGTATGAGCGTCATTGTCCTGATCCCCGCTGCCGGTCAAGGTCGCCGCATGGGCACAGCGGTCAGCAAGCAGTATCTCAGTCTGGCCGCCCGCCCGATTCTGGCTCATACCCTCGCCCTGTTTGACTCCCACCCACTGATTGATGCCATCTACGTCCTGGCGCCAGCGGCCGATTGTGCCGACTGTCAACGGGATATCGTCGAGCGCTACGGTTTCGCCAAGGTGCGGGCGGTGGTGGCTGGTGGCGCCGAGCGCCAGCAGAGCGTTGCCAACGGCCTGCAGGCTTGCGCAGCGGCGGCCGACGACATCATTCTGGTGCATGACGGGGTGCGCCCTTTCTTTCCGCCTGAGTTGATTGCCGAAGTGATCGCGACCGCCCGCTCAGTAGGTGGTTGCGTGGTCGGGGTACCGGTCAAGGATACCATCAAGACCGTCATCGACGGCCGGATTGCCGGGACCCCGCAGCGCAACCAGCTCTGGCAGGCCCAGACCCCCCAGGCTTTTCCCTTTGCTGTGCTCGAGCAGGCTTATGCCCAGGCGCAGACGGACGGTTTTTCCGGCACCGACGATGCCTCTTTGGTGGAGCGGCTCGGATTGCCGGTGGCGATGCTGGCCGGGGACTATCGCAACATCAAAATCACTACGCCCGAGGACTTGCTCCTGGCCCGGGCTTTTTGCTGTGCTGACGAGGCGACCCCATGATCCGTATCGGGCAAGGTTACGACGTCCATCGCCTGGTCCCCGAGCGCAAGCTGATTCTCGGCGGCGTGGAGATTCCCCACAACCTCGGCCTGCTCGGTCATTCCGACGCCGATGTGCTGCTGCACGCCATCTGCGACGCCATTCTCGGCGCTTTGGGGGCAGGGGATATCGGCAAGCATTTTCCCGACAACGACCCGACCTATCGGGGGATTTCCAGCCTCAAACTGCTGCGCGAGGTGATGGCTCTGGCCGAGGCCAAAGGGTATCAGTTGGGCAATCTCGACTGCACGGTGATCGCTCAGCGCCCCAAGCTGGCCCCCCACATCCGCGACATGGTCAACAACATCGCCCAGGCCTGCCATGCCGACGTCAGCCGGGTCAATGTCAAGGCGACCACCACCGAGGAGCTGGGCTTCGAAGGTCGGGGGGAGGGGATTTCCGCCCAGGCCGTGGTGCTGCTGCAAGCCATCGAAGTCAGCCAAGAACTCCCCTTTTGATCTGTTAATTGATTCGGCTCATAATCCGGAGCGTTCCGGTCGCTGAGCTGTTGCCATGAAGGATTAGTCATGTCCAGTCCCGAAACCAAAGCGCCGAGCAACTTTATCAGCCACATCATTGCCGAGGATCTGCGCCAGGGCAAACATCAGCAGGTGGTCACCCGTTTTCCTCCCGAGCCCAACGGTTACCTGCATATCGGCCACGCCAAATCGATCTGTCTCAACTTCGGCCTGGCGGCCGATTATGGTGGCCGCTGCCACCTGCGGATGGATGATACCAATCCGGAAAAGGAGAGCGTAGAGTACGCTGAGGCGATCAAGGAGAATCTCCGCTGGCTCGGTTTCGACTGGGGCGAGCACCTTTACTACGCTTCCGACTATTACCAGCAGATCTATGACTATGCACTGCAGCTGATCGAAGCCGGCAAGGCTTATGTCTGCAGCCTGAGCGCGGAGGAGATGCGCAGTTATCGCGGCACCCTCACCGAAGGCGGCAAGGAAAGCCCGGGGCGCAGCCGCAGCATCGCCGAAAACCTCGATCTCTTTGGCCGCATGCGCGCCGGCGAGTTCGCCGACGGCGCCCACACCCTGCGGGCCCGCATCGACATGGCCTCGCCCAATATGAACCTGCGCGACCCGGTGCTCTACCGTATCCAGCGGGTGGCCCACTACCGCAGCGGCAACGCCTGGTGCATCTACCCGATGTACGACTTCGCCCATCCCCTCTCCGACGCCATCGAGGGGATCACCCACTCGGTCTGCACCCTGGAGTTCGAGTCCCATCGGCCGCTTTACGACTGGTTCATCGCCAACCTGCCGCTGCCGGCCCGGCCGCAGCAGTACGAGTTCGCCCGCCTCAATCTCAATTACACCATGATGAGCAAGCGCAAGCTGCTCGAGCTGGTCACCGGCGGTCATGTCGCCGGCTGGGATGACCCCCGTCTGCCGACCCTGGCCGGACTGCGCCGCCGTGGCTTCACCCCGGCTTCGATCCGCAGCTTCTGCGACAAGATCGGGGTCGCCAAAGCCGACAGCTGTGTCGATATGGCGATGCTCGAACACTGCATCCGTGAGGACCTGGAGAGCCAGCCCCGGGCATTGGGGGTGCTGCGGCCGCTGAAGGTGGTGATCGAGAACTACCCGGAAGATCAGGTGGAGGAGTTCGAAGGGGCGCTGCATCCCAATGTGCCGGAGATGGGGAGTCGCAAGGTTCCCTTCTCCCGCGAAATCTACATCGAGCGCGACGATTTCATGGAAGATCCGCCGAAGAAGTTTTTCCGCCTCGGCCCGGGGCGGGAGGTGCGGCTGCGCTTCGCCTACTTCATCAAGTGCGAGTCGGTGGTCAAGGATCCCGCAACCGGCGAAGTCATCGAGCTGCGCTGCAGTTACGATCCGACCACCCGCGGCGGTTCGGCCGCCGATGGCCGCAAGGTCAAGGGGACGATTCATTGGGTCTCGGCTGCTCATGCCCTCGATGCCGAAGTGCGGCTCTATGACCGCTTGTTTCTGACCGCCAACCCGGGCGCCGGCAAGGATGCCGGCGATTGGCGGGAGCAGCTCAACCCCGGCTCGCTGGAGCGGCTGAGCGGTTGCAAACTCGAGCCGGGCCTGGTGGCCGCGGCCCCCGAGAACCGTTACCAGTTCGAGCGCCAGGGATATTTTTACGTCGATCCCATCGATTCCAAGCTGGGACACCCGGTGTTCAATCGCATTGTGACCCTGCGCGACTCCTGGGCCAAGATGGACCAGAGCTAGTGGCCTCCGGCGCCGGGGAGATCTCTGGGGGATTGATCATCGCCATCGGCGCTTCCACCGGTGGCCCCAAGGCGCTGCTGAAACTGCTGCGGGGGTTGTCGGCTGCGCCCGAGGCTCGAATTCTGATCGTGCAGCATATCGCCAAGGGCTTCGCCGCCGGCCTCGCCAGCTGGCTCGACCGGGAAAGCCCCTTTGCCGTCCGTCTGGCTCAAGCCGGTGATCGCCTGGAGGCGGGGGTGGTGCTGGTGGCGCCGCCCAATCAGCATATGGAACTGCAGGGGGCGCGCATTGTTCTCACTGACGCCCCGCCCCGGCATGCCTGCCGGCCCTCCGTCGATGCACTGTTCGAATCGCTGGCGGTCACGGCCGCCCCTCAGGTGGTCGGAGTGCTGCTGACCGGCATGGGGCGCGACGGCGCCGCCGGTCTGCTGGCCCTGCATCAGGCCGGAGCCCAGACCATCGTCCAGGACCAGGCCAGCAGCGTGATTTTCGGCATGCCCAGGGCGGCCATTGCCCTCGGCGCGGCCCAGCAGACCCTGCCGCTGGAGAAGATCCCGGAAGCGGTACTGCGACTGATGAATAACGGCAAGAGATCTCCAGCGGGGCGTCCCGCTTAATCCACTGAAAGAGAGTTCATACGCCATGACCCAGCGCGTTTATAATACGATGACCGGCCGCAAGGAAGAGTTCCAGCCCCTGACACCCGGCAAGGTCGGCATGTATGTCTGCGGCGTCACCACCTACGACTACTGCCATATTGGCCATGCCCGCGCCAACATTGTCTTCGATATCATCTACCGCTATCTGCAGTTCGCCGATTTCGATGTGACCTACGTGCGCAATTACACCGACGTCGACGACAAGATCATCAAGCGCGCCAACGAGCGGGGGATCGACAGCCAGGCCCTGGCCGACGAGTTCATTCACGCTTTCGATGAGGATATGGCGGCGCTGGGGCTGGCGCTACCGACCCATCAGCCGAAGGCGACCGAGCATATCCCGCAGATCATCACCATCGTACAAACGCTGATCGACAAAGACCTCGCCTACGAGTCTGCCGGAGATGTCTACTACGCCGTGGAGAAGTTTCCCGGTTACCTCAAACTCAGCGGCCGCAACATGGACGAGATGCGCGCCGGCGCCCGCATCGCCCCCGGGGAGCAGAAGCGCAACCCGATGGATTTCGCCCTCTGGAAGACCGCCAAACCTGGCGAGCCGTCCTGGGAATCCCCCTGGGGACCAGGGCGCCCCGGTTGGCACATCGAGTGCTCGGCCATGAGCATGGAGTATCTCGGCGCCTCCTTCGACATCCACGGCGGCGGCAAGGACCTGGTCTTTCCCCACCACGAAAACGAGATCGCCCAGAGCGAAGGGGCCAACGACAAGCCTTTTGTCAAATACTGGATGCACAACGGCTTCGTCAACGTCAACCAGGAGAAGATGAGCAAGTCCCTCGGCAACTTCTTCACCATCCGCGACATTCTGAAAACTTACGACGCCGAAGTGGTGCGCTTCTTTATCCTCAGTGCCCACTACCGCTCTCCCATCGATTTCTCCGACCAGAACCTCGAAGATGCCAAGGCTGGACTGAGCCGTTTCTACGAAGCCCTGCAGGTCGGCGCCGAGGCGGTCGCCGGTTGTCCCGAGGAGGGAGGGATTTCCAACGAGGGGGCGCAACTCGAGGCCAGCTTCCGCGAAGCGATGGACGACGATTTCAACACCGCCCTGGCTCTCGGCCATCTTTTCGAAGGGGTGCGGGCGATGAACCGGATCAGCGCCGAGAAGAAGTTCCGCAAAAAGCCCGAACTGGTCGCAGCGGTGCGCGATCTGCACCAGACCATCCTCCGCCTCGGCGCGGTGCTTGGTCTGTTCATTTCCGACCCGGCCGCTTGGTTGGAAAAACAGAAGCTGGCCGCCTTGGCTACCCTCGATATCACAGCTGAGGAGATCGCCGCCCAGATCGCCGCCCGCCTGCAGGCCCGTCAGGAGAAGGATTTCGCCCGCGCCGACCAGATCCGTGACGAGCTGGCCGCCCGGGGGATCGAGCTGCTCGACTCGGCCCAGGGGACCAACTGGAAGGTGAAGTAATCGGGGCAACAACCCAGGTGACCGCAGAGAACGCAGAGGCCGCGGAGAAAGCGCGCGCCCTCTGCGTTTTTGCGTTAAAATGACCTTTCGCGACGTTTGTTTTTTCCTTCGCAGTTCTCAGCGCGCTCCGCGTTCTCCGCGGTGAAAACTATTATGGCTAAATTCGTCCTCAAATCCGACTACCAGCCCCGCGGCGACCAACCCCAGGCCATCGCCGAACTGGTGGCCGGCATTCAGCGAAAAGACCGCCACCAGGTGCTGCTCGGCGTCACCGGCTCGGGCAAGACCTTCACCGTGGCCAACGTCGTCGCCCAGGTGCAGCGCCCGGCCCTGGTGCTCGCCCCCAACAAGACCCTGGCCGCCCAGCTCTACGGCGAATTCAAGGAACTCTTCCCCGACAACGCCGTCGAGTACTTCGTCTCCTACTACGACTACTACCAGCCCGAGGCCTACGTCCCGGTCACCGACACCTTCATCGAAAAAGACTCCTCCATCAACGAGGAGATCGACAAAATGCGCCACAGCGCCACCCGCTCCCTGCTCTCCCGGCGCGATGTGCTGATCGTTGCCTCGGTCTCCTGCATCTACGGCCTCGGCTCACCGGAAGCCTATTACGGTATGCTGGTGCGGCTCGAGGAGGGGATGGAGCTGGAGCGCGACAAGCTGCTCAAGCGCCTGGTGGAGATCCAGTACGAGCGCAACGACGTCGATTTCCACCGCGGCACCTTCCGGGTGCGGGGCGACAGCGTCGAGATCTTCCCCGCCTACGAAGAGGACCGGGCGATCCGGGTCGAATTCTTTGGCGACGAAATCGAGGCGGTGAGTGAAATCGATCCCCTGCGAGGCAAGGTCCTCGACCGCATCGGCCGCACCGCGATCTTCCCCGCCAGTCACTACGTCGCCACCAAGCCGACTCTGGAGCGGGCGATCAAGGAGATCCAGGATGAGCTGCTGCAGCGCCTGCAGTATTTCCGCCAGAACAACATGCTGGTCGAGGCCCAGCGCCTCGAGCAGCGGACCATGTTCGACATCGAAATGATGGAGGAGATGGGCTATTGCCAGGGGATCGAGAACTATTCCCGCTTCCTAGACGGCCGTAGCGTTGGCGAGTCGCCAGCGACCCTGTTTGACTACTTCCCTGAGGACGCTCTGCTCTTTATCGACGAGAGCCACGTCACCGTCTCCCAGGTCGGCGCCATGTACCGCGGCGACCGCTCCCGCAAGGAGACCCTGGTCAACTACGGCTTCCGTCTCCCCGCCGCCCTCGACAACCGCCCGCTGACCTTCGAGGAGTTCGAGGCCAAGAATCTGCAGACCGTCTACGTCTCCGCCACCCCGGCCGATTACGAATTGCGGGTGGCCGACGGCGTGGTGGTGGAGCAGGTGGTGCGTCCCACCGGCCTCATCGATCCCCCCATCGAGGTGCGCCCGGCGCGGGAGCAGGTCGACGATCTGATCCACGAACTGCGGGCCACCATCGCCAAGGGGGAGCGAATCCTGGTCACCACCCTGACCAAGCGCATGTCCGAGGATTTGACCGGCTACCTCGGCGAGCTGGGGATCAAGGTGCGTTACATGCACTCGGATATCGACACTTTGCAGCGGATGGAGATTCTGCGCGATCTGCGCAAAGGGGTGTTCGATGTGCTGGTGGGGATCAACCTGCTGCGCGAAGGGCTCGATATCCCCGAAGTCTCCCTGGTGGCGATTCTTGACGCCGATAAGGAAGGGTTCCTGCGCTCGACCCGCGCGCTGATCCAGACCTGCGGCCGCGCCGCCCGCAACGTCGCCGGCCGGGTGATCATGTACGGCGACAAGATCACCAAGTCGATGCGCGCCTGCATCGACGAAACCGAACGCCGCCGCACCGCTCAGCTCGCCTACAACGTCGAACACGGCATCACCCCGGAGACGGTGAAAAAGAGCCTGCGCACCATCCTGGAGGATATCGCCGAGAAGGATTATGTCGACCTGCCGCTGGTCGCCGAGGACGAAGAGGAGTATCGCACCCCGGCGCAGCTGCGCAAGGAGATTGCCCGGCTCAAGGCCGAAATGCTTAAGGCGGCCAAGGAGCTGGAGTTTGAAAAGGCTGCGGAGTTGAGGGATCGAATGCTGGTGCTGGAGAAGCGGGAGTTGGGGGTGGGGTGAGGTGCAGGGTTAAAGCAAAAGGGGCTTGCCATACGGCAAGCCCCTTTTGCTTTGTAGGTTTACAGACGATTTCCGCCTAATGTTAAAGAGGCTTCTCCCCCCGCCCAGGTGGCAGTAATGGTAACTTCTACCGGGGCGCTTTCAGTGTTTGCAGGATCTGGGTCGGTTAGTCTGATCTCAAAAATCTCGGTCCCAAGTGCGCTGGAGTCCGTGAAAACATACGACTTGGTGCCGCTTAAAGTTGCTCCGCTTGCCGTAACCGCAACTGATGTTCCGCCAATCGGACGATTGAAATTATCATCATGAATGGTGAAATAGATGGTCTGAGAGTCAGCGTTGGGAACAAATATTGCGCTTGTGGACACGACAAGTCTTTGCTGGCCAGTAAAAAGTACATTCAATCTTTTGGATAAACGTTTATTGTTGTCCCATTGGCTATTGTAGCCATCAAATGACCCGTTTTTGTTGCGATCGACGACCAAATCTTCATAGGTGGGATCGAATGGCTTGCCAAGTGTAACAGGGTTGACCGTGTCGAGTTCATCATCTTTTTCAATGTGGATGTCGTCATACGAATCGACAAAGGTTTCTCCCAAGTCGTATGTCCCGTTGCCGTTTCCATCAATGAATTTCTCTTCGCCGTCGACCACTGCGGTAATCGTGCAGATTCCATCTCTGGGGTTATTTCCAACGGGATTCGCGGCAATGTTCTCACCGAAGCGGAGATTGTAGAGCGAAATAAACGTATTTTCCTGGTCGCAAACCGGTCCGCAGGACCCAGAACCAAAAGGAGTATTAAGGGGGTCGGCTTGGGTGTCGATCGGTCGAGGAGTCTGAGTGCGCAGTAGCACGCTTCCTTGACCAATTTCATCTAAAGCAACTGCGCGGTCAATGCCACCGCACTCGGAATAGTAAGAGACGGTAGTCCCCTTTAGAACGTTTTTGTTGCCGTATCGGTCTGCCAGCAAGGCAAGAATGATGCTGGTTTGATTGTCTATACGGAGGCCTTCAAGGTTTAAGGGGAGGGCCGAAAGCGAAAAGTGCCCAGCCGAAGGCACACCGCCTCCAATTGCGATCACGCCGCTGGAGGTCACAAGAGGAGGAATGGATCCAACCACCGTGGCAGTCAGGGTCGCCGTGCCGGGGATGTTGCCGCTGTGCAGGATAATGCTGGCTTCGCCGTTTATGGTGCCGACGTTAATGGTTTTGACCCCTGCAGTGGCCCCGAGATATTCACCGCCGTTGGGACCTGCCAGGGTAATGTTCACATCCTGGCTGCCGATGATCGCGTTACCGTTGGAATCTTTCACCAGGAATTTGATCAACGAAGTTTCCTGGCCGCCGGCGCCGGTAATGCTGATAATCTGTGGACTGGCCGATAGAAATTCGATGCTGCCCGCCGAGGTTCCAGCAACCGCAATGGCAATCCCACCGGTCGCGCTACCTGAGGTGGCAGTGACGTTTGCTGTGCCAGTTTGGCTTGTGCCAGCGGAAAATGTCGCCTGGGCAATGCCATTGGTGGTGGTGGAGGAGGAAACGATGGTACCGAGGGCGCTGTTGTCGACGGTAAAGTTGACACTGGTACCATTGGACATCAGATTGCCGGCGCTGTCACGCACGGTGGCGCTAACAACCGTGGTGCCACCGACGGTCACTCCAGTTGGGTTGGCAGCAAGAGCAACCGTGGAGGCAGAGGCCTGGTTGGAAATCTGGATGCTCTTGGTGGCGCTGATGCCATCAACCGTTGCGGTGATGACGACATTCCCCTCCAGGGTTCTAGCGGTAAAAGTTCTGGAAGCGAAGCCATTGGTCACGGCCACTGGCGATGCAATCGACCCCAGTGCCGGAGCGCTCAGCGTAAAGGTAACCTGCTTGGAAGTGGAAACAAGCTGACCACTGCTGTCAAAAAGGGTCAGGGTAAGGGTCGCCGTTTGACTGGTGCCGATGGTCGACGCCGAAGTGGAGAGCTGAATGGCGCTGACGGGGACAGGGGTGGCCTCCGACGCGTCTGGATCAACAATTACAGGGGTTTCGGGTGTGCCGGCGACGACCAGGTCCTGCAACGCCTGCGAAGGAGCCGTGTCTCCACCGCCGCCTCCACCGCAACCCGGCAGAGTGAAGCCGACCAGGGCCAGAAGTAAAAAAAGAGCGAATAGTTTTCTCATGCAAGGCCTCCTGAAATGGGATGCCCGGTTTCAAGCAAGAATTGCGCCGAAGTTCGAGGGGTTAAGGACTTCGGCGCTGGAGGTTTGCAGGGAAACCGGTTGAGCAACTTGGTTATGGGCAAGTCTTAGAAAGGGAAGGTCACTGCGGCGCCGCCGGAAACTTCGCTCTTGAATTGGGCTTCGAAGTCGAAGGTTACGCCGTTCTTGAGCGGCCAACGCACGCCGACCAGGCCGCCGAGGTTGTTTTCTTCTTCATATTCGTCGGAAGCCGGGCCGATGTTGGTCTTGACGTCACCCTTGCGGATATAGGCCAACGGGCCGCCATAGAGGATGCCGCCGTCGAGTTCCTTTTGCAGGATCAGTGCGAGGTTGGCTTCCCAGGATTTTTCCAGGGCCAGGGTTGCGGTCGTGCCGCCGATGACGCTGCTGTCGCTATAGTCACCGAAATAGCTCCCTTGGAGGATGACGCCGAGGTCGAAATTTGGGTTCTTGCGCAGCAGACCCTTAATGCCGAGGGTGCCATAAGCTTCGGAATCGGCTTTGAAATCGCGCCCATTGCCAAATACATTATCAATGCGCATGTCGGCCATGCCGAGACGCAGGTAGGTTTCGCAATTGGTACTGGGAGCATAGCCGAGTTGCAGGTAGCCTTGGACCTGCTTGGCCTTGCTGTCGAAGAAGTTATTGTTGTCAACTTCGTAGCTGAAAGCGTTACCGGTCAAGCCGGCGCCGAGGGTGAGAACACCGGGTTTGGCGGCGGGTGAGGCAGGGCCGAAGACTTCGGCACCGGCGGTGGTGGTGAGCAGCAGGCAGGCGGAGAGAGCAGCGACGATAATTCTCTTCATTGAACGACTCCTTGTAATGGCATGAAATGGCGTGGAAATCTGAAAATCTATAGCAGGAATTGCGCCAAAAAACAACGGATATAAATTAACGTTTACGGATCAAGGCTAGAGACTTTGCTGCTGCAGGCGGCCTGATCCCTGTTATCATTAGCATCTGGTCGCTGAAAGGTGAAAAAATAGTAGGGCGCCCAATGAGTCTATCCCGGTGGCAACATTCCAAGATGGTGGGTACTGATAGCGAGGAGGAAGATCGATGACAGGTTCCTATGATGTCGTCATTCTCGGTTCGGGGACGACGGCTTTTGCCGCGGCCAAGACCATTGCCGCCAGTGGTGGCAGGGTGCTGATGGTGGAGCAGAGCCACCTGGGCGGCACCTGCGTCAATTGGGGCTGCGTGCCGAGTAAGACCCTGATTCATCAGGCCGAGGTCTATTTCGCCGCCCGGAGGGGGGAGGCCTTTGGACTGAATCTGGCGGCGGCGTTTCCCAATTGTGGGTTGCTGATGGCGGAAAAGCGCAAGGCGGTGGAGACGGTGCGGCGGGAGCATTACCAGAAGGAGCTCGAAGCCAACGACCGCATCGACGTGCTGCGTGGCCATGGGCAGTTTCTCTCGCCGCAGGAGTTGCAGGTGGGGGCCGAGGTGGTGCGCTGCGAGCGGTTCCTTATCGCTACCGGGGGTATTCCCCGGGTGGCGCGGATTCCCGGATTGACCGATGTCGATTATTTGACAAGTTATTCAGCGTTGCATCTGGCCTGTTTTCCCAAGTCGATGATCATCCTCGGTGGCGGCGTGATTGCCCTGGAGATGGGGCAGATGTTCCGCCGTTTTGGCACCGCGGTCACCATTCTCGAGCGGGGCGAGCGCCTGCTCAAGGAGTTCGACCCCCGATTGACCCAGGTGTTTCAGGAAATCCTGGAGGAGGAAGGGGTGGTGCTGCGCTTCGGGGTGGAGACCCGGCGCATTTACCGCGAGGGGGAAGAGAGCTGTCTGGTGGCGGAGGTGGCCGGAGAGGAACAGATCTTCCGTGCCGAGCGGTTGATGCTGGCGGTTGGCACCGCCCCGGCCTCGGTGGGGATCGGCCTGGAACTGGCCGGAGTGCAGGTCAACGAGGGGGGCTTCATCATCACCGATGAAGAGATGCGCACCACCTCCCCCGGGATCTGGGCTGCCGGCGATGTCACCGGGCCGCCGCTAATCGCCCCGGCCGGGGCCCGCGAAGCCGAGGTGGCGGCGCAGAACATGCTCAACCCCGAGGCCCATCGGCGCATCACCCACCGGCATACGCCGATGGCGGTGTTCGTTGATCCAGAACTGGCCACTGTCGGTATCTCGCCGGAGGAAGCCCGTGAGGAGGGGCGGGAAGTGGTCGAGACCTGTTTCGATCTCGACCTGGTGGCCAAGGCCCATGTCATGGGGGGGCGCCGCGGGCGAATGCTGCTGGTGGCGGAACGGGGTTCTGGGCGGCTACTGGGGGTGCAACTGCTGGCGCCGCGGGCGGCCGATATCATCCATGAGGCGACCCTGGCGGTGCGCTTCGGCCTGACCGTGTTCGATCTGGCCGAAACCATCCACGTCTATCCGAGCATCAGCGATGGCCTGCGACTGGCGGCGCTGGAAAATATTCGCCAGCAGGCTCTGGCTTAGGGTTTGGTGGGAGCCGGGGCGTACATCGGTTTTTTTTCGCTGAGAAACACCCACCCCTTGGCGATGCGGTAGATCAGCCAGATGCCGGCGGCGATCAGGATGAAGTAGCCGATGACCAGGATAAACAGCAGACAGCCCAGGGTCAGCCAGAGCAGGGTGAACCAGAAGGTGCGGATCTGCCAGCGGAAGTGGGATTCGAGCCAGGTGCCGCGGACATCGTCGATTTTGATGTAGTTGACGATCACCGCGGCGATCAGAGTGATGCCGAGAAAGACGCAAGCGGCCTGCAGGGCGTAGATCACCAGGGTCATCCGTTCCAGGGACTGGAGGCGCTCGGTATCGGGGTCGGGCAGGGTGGGATTCTGCGGCTCCATCGATCGATCCTTTCCAGAACGGGGAGGGAGATTGGTGACTCCCAGGTTGTATTCCGGGGGTGCTTTGGTTACTATGCCATACCCGACTGGGCGGGTAAAGAGCGAGGCGTCTCAATGGGTTATCGAAATCTACAGGAGTGCGTCCGCGACCTTGAAGCGCAGGGTCAACTACGGCGCATCAAGCAACCGGTCAGCGCCGAGATCGAAGTCGGCGCCATTCAGCGCAGGGTCTACCAGGCCGGCGGACCGGCGCTGCTGTTTACCAACGTGCAGGGCTGCCGCTTCCCGATGCTCGGCAACCTCTTCGGCACCCTCGATCGGGCCCGCTTCATCTTCCGCGACACCCTGGAGATGGTGCAGCGGCTGGTCGCCCTCAAGGTCAATCCGGCCTCGGCCCTGCGCGATCCCCTCGGCACCCTCAAGGCTCCCCTCGGCGCTTTGCACCTGCTGCCGCAGCGGGTCGGCAGCGGCCCGATCCTCGCTCACACCACGACCATCGATCAACTCCCCCAACTCAAATCCTGGCCGGACGACGGCGGTGCCTTCATCACCCTGCCGCAGGTTTATTCGGAGAGTCTGAGCCGCCCCGGGCTGCGCCATTCCAACCTGGGGATGTACCGGGTGCAACTCTCCGGCGGCGACTATCTGCCCAACCGCGAGGTTGGGGTGCACTATCAGATCCACCGCGGTCTTGGCGTCCACCATGCCGAAGCGGTGGCCGCCGGGGTGCCGCTGAAGGTCAGTATTTTCGTCGGCGGCCCGCCAAGCCTGACGGTGGCGGCGGTGATGCCGCTGCCGGAGGGGATGCCGGAGCTGGCCTTTGCCGGACTGCTTGGCGGCCGGCGGATGCGGATGGTCAGCCCCGTCGGCGGACTACCGATGCCGGCCGAGGCCGATTTCGTCATCACCGGCACCCTCGATCCCAACTTGACCAAGCCGGAGGGCCCCTTCGGCGACCATCTCGGCTACTACAGTCTGGCCCACGACTTTCCAGTGCTGCGGGTGGAGCAGGTCTACCATCGTCCCGGGGCGATCTGGCCCTTCACCAGTGTCGGCCGCCCGCCCCAGGAGGATACCACTTTCGGTGCCTTCATCCACGAGTTGACCGGGCCGCTGATCCCCACCGTTCTGCCTGGCGTTCATGCGGTGCACGCGGTCGATGCCGCCGGGGTGCATCCGCTGCTGCTGGCCCTGGGGAGCGAGCGCTACGTCCCCTACGCTGCCAAGCGCCGGCCGCAGGAGTTGCTGACCCTGGCCAACGCCATTCTCGGCCAGGGCCAGCTCTCTCTGGCCAAGTACCTGTTTATCGCCGCCGCCGAGGATGCGCCGGAGCTGAACATCCACCATGTCGACGACATGCTGCGGCATATGCTGGAGCGGGTCGATTGGCGTCGGGACCTGCATTTCCAGACCCGCACGACCATCGACACCCTCGATTACTCGGGGAGCGGTTTCAACGAAGGCTCCAAGGTGGTGATCTCCGCCGCCGGTGGCAAACGCCGCAGTCTGCCGACCGAGCTCCCCGCCGATCTGCGCCTGCCGCCCGGGTTCAGTGAGCCGCGGGTTGCGCTGCCGGGGATTCTGACGGTGCAGGGCCCCCCCTGCGGCAGTGGACGCGGAAGCAGCGACCCTGTGATGGAGGATTTCTGTGCCTTCTTCGCCGAGGACGATGTGATCAACGCTTTTCCGCTGCTGGTGGTGACTGACGACAGCGAGTTCGCCGCCCGCAGCCTGAACAATTTTGTCTGGACCACCTTCACCCGCTCCGACCCGGCCAGCGATCTTTACGGCATCGGCGCCGAAATGCAATGCAAACACTGGGGTTGCCGCGGCGCCCTGGTCATCGATGCCCGCCGCAAGGCCCATCATGCGCCGCCACTGCTGGAGGTGCCGGAGATCGAGCGCAGGGTCGACGCCCTCGGCGCTCCCGGTGGTCCGCTGCACGGTATTATTTAACAGGAGAATTAAGATGGCCTGGAAATCCCTCGGAAAATATCGCGACCTTGGCCTGCTGCTACTGCGGGTCGGCATCGGCGCTATGTTCGTCATGCACGGCCTGCCCAAGCTGATGGGGGGCCCGGATAAATGGACTCAACTGGGCGGGGCGATGCAGTTTGTCGGTATCTCCTTCATGCCGGTGGCCTGGGGGTTGGCGGCGGCGCTGAGCGAGTTTGTCGGCGGCGTCCTGCTGGTGCTCGGTCTGTTGTTTCGCCCGGCCTGCCTCTGTCTGACTCTGACCATGGCGGTGGCGGCCAGCATGCACCTGGGCAAGGGAGAGGGGCTGATGGCCGCCTCCCACGCCATTGAACTCGGTATTGTGTTCGCCGCTTTGCTGTTCATCGGCCCTGGGCGTTTCAGTGTCGATCGCGGATAACTTCGCTAACTGCCCCGGTGGGACTTTCGCAGGGAGGTTCTTTTGGCCATCCCCGAACTGTTGAGAAAATCCGCCGAACGGCGGCTCGACAAATATTGCGCCGAAAAAATCCCCCCCTGTGCTCGTGATCAGGTGCGGCTCTCCTACCGGGTGCGCGGTGACACCGTGACCCTGTTCGAAGAGCGGATCAGCTTTTCAGACCCCACCAAATGGCTGGCCATGGGGATTGCCCAGTTTCGCTTCAACCACGAACTCAACCAGTGGACGTTGCATCACAGTGATCGCAACAATCGCTGGCACTTCTACCTCAATGCGGTACCTTCCCTCGATTTCAGCAAGCTGTTGCGGGTGCTCGATGACGACCCGCTGCGGATGTTCTGGGGGTAACCGCTGTCGGGAGGATTGTTCTGTGTCTGCCCAATGGTCTTTGCTGATCACCTGCGAGCATGGTGGCAATCAGGTCCCCGCCGAGTACGCGGGGCTGTTTGCCGGCCAATCCGAGCTGCTGGGAACCCATCGCGGCTGGGATATCGGCATCCTGCCCCTGGCCCGGCGGCTGGCCGCTGGTCTCGCTGCGCCGCTGCAGGTGGCAGAGGTCACCCGGTTGCTGGTCGATCTCAACCGTTCGCGGCACAATCGCACTCTGTTCTCCGAATTCACCCGGGACCTGCCGGCATTGGCTCACGAGGAGCTATTGCGTCGCTACTATCACCCCTTCCGGCAGGCGGTGGAGCAAAAGGTTGACGAGCGGTTGACGGCGGGGGAGGGGCTGCTGCATCTGGCGGTGCACTCCTTTACCCCGGTCATGCGAGGGACGCTGCGCAACGCTGAACTCGGTCTGCTCTATGACCCAACCAGCCCGGGGGAGCAGGCCTTTTGCCGGCATTGGCAGCGGGCTCTGCAACAGCGGGCACCGCAGCTGCGGGTAAGGCGCAACTATCCCTATCGGGGGAGTTCGGACAGCGTTGGCAAGGCATTGCGACAACAGTTCGGCCGCGAGCGTTATCTGGGAATCGAGCTGGAAGTGAACCAGGCCCTGCCCCTTGGCAGCGCCGAGGCTTGGGAGCGGATACAGCAAGACCTGCTGGAGACGTTCCGGCAGGTCTTGGTTGCAGGGCGATTTTAACCGCCGTTCAGAAGATCGCCGCCAGTCGATCATAGGCCTTGCGCAGCCGGGTGGAGACAGCCAGCAGCATCCCCTTGAGCAATGCCACCCCCTGTTCGGGATGCTCGGCCAGCAACCGCTCGAAATTCTCCCGGCTCAGCAGCAGCAGCTCGGAATCTTCCAGCGCCACCACCGACACCGCCCGCGGCCGCTGGTCGAGAAAGCTCAGCTCACCGACGATGGTGCCGGCGCTGAAGACCCCGACCACCACCTCCTTGCCGGCAAATTCGGTCTGCTTTTTGGCTTCGAGCCGGCCGCTGATGATGAAGACCTCATAGTCCTCGGTTGCCCCTTCCTGCCAAAGCACATCGCCGGCGCTGACCTGCCGGCAGCTGAAAAAGTCTGCCAGCTGGATTAAGGCCTGGCCGTCGAGGAAGCGGAAAAACCGCAGATCCGCCCGCATCCGGCCGCAGACATCTCCCTGAACATCCTTCATGCCCGCTTCTCCCGATCACGGACTTCCTTGAGCTTCTCTTCCATTTGTTGCAGCAGTCCCGGCATTCCCTCCCGGCGGACGATTTCACCGTAGGTGCTGCGGTAGTTGCTGACGAAGCTCACCCCCTCGATCACCACGTCGTAGACCAGCCAGTGCTCACCGGCGCGCAGCAGGCGGTAGGTAATGGGAATTTCGGCACTGGCGGTGACGATGCTGGTGTCGATGGAGGCGCGCTCGCCGATGATCTGCTCGCCGAGGTAGCGCACGGTTTCGTTGGTGTAGGCCTCGATGCGACCGACATAGTTGGCTTCGAGCAGATCGCCGAACAGCTGGACAAAGCGCTGCTGCTGCTGGGGGGTGGCGCTGCGCCAGTTGGTGGCCAGGATGCGTTGCGACATATTGGCGAAGTCGAAGCGGCTGCGCACCAGCTGGGTCATTTTTGCCCGGCGCTTGGCCGGTTCGAGGGAGCTGTCGCGCAGCAGGCCGAGGACCGAATCGACGGTGGTGCGCACTTCCTCCAGCGGGGCAATCGGGGCAGCCAGCGTCGGGCTGCTCACCAGCCCAAGGCCAAGAAGAATCAGAAGTAAGCAGCGCCAGAGACGCATAAAAACCTCCATGGAAAAGATTCGTTCAACGCCTGACCTGGGCCGCCCGGCGTTGGGCGTAGGCGTTGCGGATAAACAGATAGGGGTCGAGTTCCTGCTCCTTGATCCCCTCGTAGGTCTCCTTGTCGAGGGAAAGACGGTTTTCCTGCTCCACCAAGCGACCGATCAGCACCTCGGTGTCGTCGATCATGTAGGGGAGCGGTTCGAGAAAGGTGTCACCGACCCGGCCGACCCCATCGCGCAGGGTGGTTGGTCCGAGCACCGGCAGCACCAGGTAGAACCCCTGGCCGACGCCGTAATGGCCGAAGGTCTGTCCCAGGTCCTCCTCCTTGCGCTGCAGGTCGCCCCAGTCCTTGGCCGGGTCGAACAGCCCGCCGATGCCGAGGGTGCTGTTGATCATGAAGCGCCCGAGCTCGGACCCGGCATCGGCAAACTTGAGCTGCAGCAGGGAGTTGGCGAAGCGGACCGGGGTGCCAAGGTTGGAAAAAAAGTTGCCGAGGGAGGTCCGCACCGGCTCCGGAACCACCCGAAAGGCCCGGGCCACCGGCTTGAACAGGTAGCTGTAGAGCTTGTCGTTGACCCAGAAGAATCCCCGGTTGACCGGCTCCAAGGGGTCGGCGAGGGTCACCGGCGGGCCTTCTTCGGCAAAGGGGTCGTCAAGGGGATCGAGGTCGTCGGCCACCCCGGTCATGCCGCTGTCGCCAGGGGCATGAGAAGCCGCACTCGGAGCGGTGACCGGGTCGATCACCAAGCCGCTGTCGACGCCCCAGGCCGGCAGGGCGAAAGCGGAGAGCAGCAACAGGCTCAGCAACCAAACGCGCATCATTCAGACCTCACTTCTTCTCGAAAATGTATTTACTGACCAGCTCTTCCAGGTTAATCGCCGATTCGGTTTCGACAATCTCGCCGCCGGGTGCGATCAAAAGGTCGCTGCCGCCCGGGGAGATATTGACATAGCGGTCACCGATGATTCCGGCGGTGCGCACCGATGCGATGCTGTCTTCCTGTAATTTTACCTCCAGTGGCAGACTGAGTTCCACCACCGCCTGATAGCTGTTGGGGTCGAGATGGATGGCCGAGACGGTGCCGATGCGCACCCCGGCCATCTCCACGGTTGCCCCTTGCTTGAGGCCGGAAATGGAACCGAAACGGGCCTGGAGCTGATAGCTCTTGGCGCCGAACAGATCAACATCACCGAGTTTGATCGCCAGCCAGGCGAAGCAGAGAAAGCTCAGCACCATGAAGATGCCGACACCGGTTTCGACGTTAAACCTTTTCATAAAATCCGACCTCCTCCTGCTGGCTGCTGTAGAGCGGACCCATGGTCTCTTCGACAAAGGTGCGGATCAGCGGCAGCGGTGAGAGCTGAAATTGCTCGGGCGTCAGGCAACCCTGGATGATGCCGTCGGCCAGCAGCGCCACAGCATCGGCGAGCTTGAAAATCTTCGGCACATCGTGGCTGACAATTACGGCCGTATAGCCGAGCTGGCGCTGGGTCTTGTGGAATAGGCGGTAGATTTCGTTGCTTTTGCTGACATCGAGACCGGTGGTCGGCTCGTCGAAAAACACCACCTTGGGGTTGAGCACCAGGGCCCGGGCCAGCCCCACCCGTTTGCGCATGCCGCCGCTGAGCTGGGCGGGGAATTTTTCCTCCGAGCCCTGCAGATCCATCAGCCCCAGGCGGTCATGAACCGTCTGCCGGATCTGCGCCTCACTCTGGCCGGTGCGCTCCCGCAACGGCAGGGCGATGTTGTCGAAAACCGTCATCGAATCGAACAGTGCGGCGTTTTGGAACAGCACTCCGAACTGGGTCCGTACCTCGTTGAGGGCGCGTTTGCTCAGCCGGCCGAGTTCCTGACCGAAGACCAGCACCTGGCCGCGATCGGGGGGGATCAGGCCGAGCATATGCTTGAGGATGATACTCTTGCCGGTGCCGCTGGCGCCGACGATGACCGTGGTCTGGCCCTCGGGGATCTGTAGGCTGATCCCTTTGAGCACCTGTTGGCGGCCGAAGGCTTTTTCCACCCCGACCAGTTCGATGGCCGTCGCAGCGGTTGATTGGTTCATTGCACGGCATCCTTTAGAGCATGATCGCACTGATCAGATAATCCCAGACCAGGATCGAGACCGAGGAGAGCACCACCGCATCGGTGGTGGTGCGGCTGACCCCCTCGGCGCCGAAGCCGCCGTCCCGCTCCAGGTGAAGAAAATAACCCTTGGCCGCGGAGATCCAGATAATCAACAGGCCGAAAACCAGGGATTTGACGATCCCCATCTCCAGGTCGGCCCATTCGACGCTGGCGTACATCCCCTGAAAGTAAGTCCCGGCGTTGACCCCGAGCAGGCTGACCCCGATCAGGTAGCCGCCGAAGATGCCGATGACATCGAACAGAAAGGTCAGCAGCGGTAGCGAGATGATGCCGGCGACGAATTTGGGGGCCATCAGATAGCGCAGCGGGTCGATAGCCATGCATTCCAGGGCGTCGATCTGCTCCGAGTTGCGCATGATGCCGATCTCGGCGCAGATCGCTGAGCCGGCTCGGCCGACCACCATCAGTGCGGTGAGTACCGGACCGAGTTCCCGCAGCAGACTCAGTGCCACGGCCGAGCCGAGCAGCCCCTCGGAACCGAATTTGCGCAGGCTGTAGTAACCCTGCAGGGCCAAAACCATACCGGTGAAAGCGCCGGTGAACAGAATCACGAATATCGAGCGGGCGCCGACAAAATGGATCTGCCGCAGAATCCTTCTGAAAGGGTAGGGGGGGCGCAGCAGCTGTAGCAGGCAGGCGCCAAGAAACATCCCCATGCGCCCGGCCTGCTGCAGCTGGTAGAGGGTCTGGTCGCCAAGATTTTCCAGCTGCTGGCGCATCGCTCTGATCCTTGGACGGGGGAAGGCTGACTGCTCCGATCTTTTAATAAAGGTAATGGAAATTTGCCAGAAGGCAAGGGGCGAGCCCCGCTTCATTGCCACTACTTCTGTTCCAAGGTTCTGTTATACTTGCGATTCCAATCTACCGATCGGGAGTCATCCCTTTGCCGTTAAGCAGGAGTGTCGATGTTGCGCTGTCTGGTGTTGCTCTGTTTGCTGTTGTCTTTGGCTGCCCCGCTGCAGGCGGAGGAGAACGCCGTCAAGCCGGTGGTGAGTTATCCCGGAATCGCTGAGATCGCCCCGGGCCAGTCGGACGTTGCCGAACAGGCCAGCCTGCTGGCCGCCCGGTTGCCACAATTTAATGATCTTGGCCCCTTCGATGAGGCTCTGGCCGCGGTCAGCCTCCGGCAGGAGGAACTGACCCGGCGGATCGCCGGCCTCGGCGACATCGCCGAGTGGAGCTTTGAGCGCCTGGTCGAGGTCAAGGGGGTCTTGGGTGAACAGGGGGGGAATCTGAAAAGGCTTCAGGAGCAGCTTGCAGCGCGTATCGGCGCACTCGATGGTTTGCGGGCTGAGTGGCTGGCCCGCCGGGATCACTGGCAGGGGTGGGAGCTCTCTCTGACTGTGCCAGGGGTCACCGTTCCCCATGAGGTTTTCACCGATGTTCAGCGCACCATTCACGGCGCCGTCCAGGCGATAGGCGAAGCTTCGGCTCCCCTGGTCGCTCGGCAACCGAAGGTCACTGCGCTGTTGGAAAAAACCACCGGTCTTGCCAGTCAGGTTGACCTTGCGCTGAATGCCCTGCGCCAGGGGACGTTTCGCAAAACCGCCCCCTCCTTTGCCAGCCAGGCCTATTACCAGCAGTTCAATCCCAGGCTGCGGCAAACCATGGGCGAAGGAATTGCTGCCGTCGAGCCGGTCGATGGCGAATTTCTGCGCAACCAGGGGTGGATTGCTGTGCTCCAACTGCTGCTGGCTCTGATGGTGGCGATGCTGATCCGCCGCTATCGCTCGCAGGGGGTGGATAACCCCGAATGGCAGTTCATGCTCAGCCATCCTTACGCCGCCGGCCTGTTTGTGGCGATCAGCACCCTGAGTGTGCTCTATTCAGGATCCCCGGCACTTTGGCGGCTGGGGCTCTGGATCGTCGCCGCCGTCTCCTCGGCAGTGCTGATTTCTGGACTGCTGAACAATCCAAGAAAAATTTTCATGGTCTGCCTGCTTGGCAGTCTGCTCATCTTTTCCATGACCCTGCAGATCATCTCCCTGCCGCAGCCCCTCTACCGGCTCTATCTGGCCGGCGTCTGCCTGTTCAGTATCCCGGTGCTGTCGCTGCTGGCGGCCATCAACCGGCGCAACAATCAGGGCCGGATCACCGGTTACGGACTGTCACTGCGACTGGGGGCCGTAGTCTTGTGCGCGGCCCTGGTGGCCCAGGTGGCCGGTTATGCCATGCTCGCCTCCCGGCTGGTGGAGTCCTCGGTGCAGACGGTTTACCTCGGCCTGTTCGCGGCCATGGCGGTGCGTCTCGGCCAGGGGGGGATCGGCTTTTTATTCAATCTGGCCGCGGTTCGCCGGCAGCATTTTTTTCATACCTTCGGCGATGAGCTGATCCGCCGGCTCAAGGGTCTGCTCAAGCTCCTGATCGTACTCTACGCGCTGGTGTTTCTGCTGGAAGTCTGGGGGGTATATGACACCCTCGGTCAGGCTTGGGCGGCAATTCTGGCCTTTCAGTTCACCATCGGCGAAGTCACTGTAACCATGTACATGCTAGTTCTGGCAGCGGTGGTGCTCTATGTCTCAATTGTGCTCTCCTGGGTGCTGCGGGGGCTGCTCGAAAGTGAGGTGTTCCCCCGGCAGGGGGTGGATCGGGGGGTGGGGGACTCGATCAAGACGTTGCTGCATTATTTTCTGATTTTTGTCGGCCTTCTGCTGGCCATTGGCGCTGCCGGGGTGGAATTGAAACACTTCGCCGTGCTCGCCGGGGCCTTCGGTATCGGGATCGGTTTTGGTCTGCAGAATATCGTCAACAACTTCGTCAGCGGCCTGATTCTGCTGTTCGAGCGCCCGGTGAAGGTGGGGGATGTGGTGGTGTTGTCCGGCCAGTGGGCCCATGTGCGCAAGATAGGTCTGCGCTCCACAGTCGTGGAGACTTTTGATCGGGCCGAGATCATCGTCCCCAACTCCCAGTTGATCTCCGAGCAGGTGACCAACTGGACCCTCTCCAGCAATATGGCCCGCCTGGTCTTTCCGGTGGGGGTCGCTTACGGCAGCAATGTTGCCGAGGTGCTGCGGATTATGCTGGAGGTGGCGGAAGCCAACGAAATGGTGATCAGTCATCCAGCGCCCTCCCCGGTCTTTACCGGATTCGGGGAGAGTTCTCTTGATTTCGAACTGCGGGTCTGGCTCGACAATCCCAACAACCTGATCGCTGCTCGTAGCGATCTGGGGATGGAGATCGACCAGCGGTTCCGGGAGGGCGGGATTGAAATTCCCTTTCCGCAACGGGATCTGCATCTGCGCTCGGTTGACCCGTTGGTGGCTCGGACCCTGCGCCCGGACGCACCCGGGCCGCTCTGAACCCCGGCGAGGGGGGCTACTTCCACAACCGTGACAACCGACGGCGCTGCTTTTCCAAGGCCTTTTCGCCGCGGTCGAGACTGTGCAGAAAACTGTGGCGCCAATCGCTGGCCACATCTTCCCCCTGTTCAATCAGTTCCGAGGTCTTGGTGGAGAGATCCTCCACCAGGTCATGGACCGACTCCGAGGCGTCACGCACCAGTTCTTCGGCATCGCTGCGCACCTTGCGGGCGTAGCGTCCGATTTGGCGCCGGGTCCGTTCCCCCGACTGTGGCGCCAGCAGTAGTGCCACCCCCGCACCGATAATCCCTCCGGCAATCAGCAGGCCTGCCGCCAACAGTCTTCGATCCTTTGCTTCCATGAACCACCTCCCTGAGTGAATTGATTGTCATAAGGTCTAGCATAAATCGACGACTCGACAAGGTTGAAGTCCTTGGCTTGAGGCGTCAGCGGCTTCGTGGTAATGTACGAGATTGCAGTGCTGGAAAAACCCTGAAAGGATTTTGGCATGGATCCGAACGTTATGATTCTCGGCTCAGGGCACGCGGTGCCGGAGCGAATTCTCTCCAATAGCGACCTGGAGGTGATGGTCAAAACCTCTGATCAATGGATTGTCGAACGCACCGGCATTCGCCAGCGGCACATCGCTGCACCGGGCGCGGCCCTTTCCGATCTGGCAGCCTCGGCGGCGATGGCGGCTCTCGACAATGCCGGGCTGAATCCAGCCGACATCGATCTGATCATCCTCGGCACCGTCAGCGGCGATATGAAGTTCCCGGCCACTGCCTGTTTCGTCCAGGAGAAAATCGGTGCTCATGGCGCTGTCGCCTTCGATATCTCAGCAGCCTGCAGCGGTTTTCTCTACAGTCTGCAAGTGGCCGCTGCAATGATGCAGGGTGGCAACTATCGGCACGCTCTGGTGATCGGTGGTGAAATTCTCTCTGCCCTGGTCGATTGGAAGGATCGAGATACCTGCGTGCTGTTCGGCGACGGTGCCGGTGCCGTGGTGCTGGGCCCCTCCCAGCAGGGGCGCGGACTGCTTGGGGCCTGCATGGCCACGGATGGCCGCCATACCCAGTTGCTCCACAGTCCCGGCGGCGGCAGTCTGCATCCGCCCAGTGCTGCATCGTTGGCGGCTGGGCTGCATTTCATCCGCATGGAAGGGCGCGAAGTCTTCCGGCATGCGGTGTTATCGATGGAGCAGGCACTGCAGAAGGCCTTGCTGCAGGCCGGGGTCGAAGTGCAGGCACTGGACCTGCTGATACCCCACCAGGCCAATTTGCGTATCATCGAAGCGGTGGGCAAGCGGTTTGATTTTCCTGCCGAGCGCACCCTGGTGAATGTCGACCGCTTTGGCAACACCTCGGCGGCTTCGATTCCCATCGCCCTGGACGAAGCGCGACGCAGTGGTCGCCTTCAGCCGGGAGATCTGGTCGGTCTGGTGACCTTCGGCGCCGGGTTCACCGCGGCTGCGGCGGTACTGCGAATTTAACTGAGCAGAAAAAATTTCATCCGACCTTTTCTTTTTGAAGTTTTGGGTTAGGATTGAAAGCAAGAAGCAAAACCCGGAAAGGAGGTTCAGGACTGATCAAGGCGAACATTGAGACATAGCCTAACCTGACCCCTGAACAAGGGGACCCATCGCCCCGCCCCGCCGGGCGATACCATCGACAGAGCACCGTGCGATGAAAAAGAAAAGCCCTCGAGCGTATAGCATCGAGGGCTTTTCAGCGTTTTCAGCGAGCGCCAGGCTTGTGGGCCTGACGCTCTGGTGAGCGGTCGGACTATTCGTTGCGAATGCTCTTGAGAATCGCGGGGTCTTTTTCATCCTCGGCGAGGATGGTGTGGCAGGTGTCGCAATCCATGGAGATCGTTTCACCCGATTCGCTGGTGTGGCTTTCGTCATGGCAGCGGAAGCAGCCGCTGTCGTCAGTGTGGCCAAGGTGGTTGGTGTAGGTCCCCCACTGCAGGTTCATTTCCGGGAAGACGTTCTCACCATAAGCGGCCTGCACGCCGGCGATAGCGCGGGTCAGCAGTTCCGGTTGCTTGGCCACCAGGTCAGGATAGTTTTTGCTGTACCAGGCATTGAGGTCGGTGGCGATGGCGGTTTTGGCTTCGAGCTCGGTCTGGTACTCTTTGCTGACGATTTCCATGGCGTTTTTCTTGATGAACGGCAGTTCGCGGGGAATGGCGCCGTCCAAAATTTTATTGTTCAGGGCCGTCTCGGCCGAGAGATAGATGTGCGACGGACGGTTGTGGCAGTCAATACAATCGAATTCGCGATTTTCCCCCTGCTGGCCAGCTTCAGCCAAGGTGGCCTCAGCGTCATCGGTCCGGTAGGTGACCTGAGTGCCGTCCTTGCGAGTCAGGGTCACTTCGGGAATCGTCATCCGCGAGTGGTCGGTGGAACGATAGGTAATTTGGTTGTCGGGGGAGACATGCCAGTGGATACCGTGAGAGCTGGTCACGCGGTCTCCGGCCGATCCGATTTTCATCAGCAGCACGGTTTTGACGTTGGTGTTGGCCTCGTCATCGAGGAACTTCTCTTTAACCAGTAGGCGATCGCCGTGAAACATTTCCGGGCGATGGCAGGCTTCGCAAGTGTCGCGGGCCGGGCGCAGACCGTGTACCGGGGTGACGATGGGACGAGGATAGGTGTCGAGAGCGACGGCAAACAGCTGGCGGGCGCCGGAAACCTTCGATTTGACGAACCAGGTGGCGCCGGAGCCGATATGGCACTCGACGCAGGCGACCCGGGAATGGGGCGAGTTGAGGTAGGCGGTGTGCTCAGGCTTCATGACGGTGTGGCAGAACTGGCCGCAGAAGCTCACCGATTCCATGTAATGATAACTGCGGTAGCCGAGCAGGCCGAAGATGAAAACGTTGATGCCGGTAAGGAAAACGGCAAAAAATACCAGCTTACGCATCCGGCTGAATTTGGTCGGATCGGTGAAATAGCCGCGCAGGTATTCCAGGGTAAAGAGTCGGACCTCCTCTTTGCCTTTGAAGAAAAACAGCCCAAGGAAGACCATGACCAGGCCGCCGATGAAGGCTGGGCCGAGGAGCATGTAAATGAATGCGGCGACATAGGTGTTCTGGATGTGCCAGATCATGTCGTACAGAATCGCCCCGACCAGGAACGGGGTAATGCCGGTGACGATCATGGCCCCCAAAAGAGAGACCCGGCTACGGGCTATTCCTTTGGAGAAGGCAGCGATAATTTCAACTACGGTTTTCATGTGCGGTTGCCCCTTCGGTATGGTTAACAGATGGTCCCCCGAAGGCGGCTGAATGGAGCCCTTCCCGGGACGACACGGTCGAAATGTGTGGAGAACAGCAGTTGGTCTCTGGCGTAAGCCGCAACAACTAGCATTAAAGTCATTTTCTGTCAACCGACAAAAGGACGTTTGCAGGGAAATCAGTTGGGCCAACTCCCCGGTTTTGCGAAATTTCTCATCGGGTTTGTAGTCGTCAAAACGGTGTTTGGCAACAACAAAAAAGGGCCACCCGCAGGCAGCCCTTTTTTGTTGTGCATTAAACCCTACCGTTTAGCCGTGGTGTCCGCCGGCCAGGAAGGCGTAGACCATCAGGCCCAGCAGGCCCAGACCGATGAACAGGGCCACAAAGCCGAAGCCTTTGAGGAAGAAGTCGTAAAGGACCCCACTGGTCTTTTTGCAGGCAAACTCCTCGGTGATGCCGAGTTTTTCATAGCGGGCCCACTGATCAGCGCGCTCTTCCATGAATTCGTGTTTCGACATCTGGCCGTTGAAAATAACGAAGTCCATCGGGAACTTCTCTGGGCGACCATGGGTATTGAAGAAGTGGACGGTGAAAATAAAGCCGGTGGCCAGCAGCGCCTCGTCAGAATGGACGATGGTGGCGACGTTGAACGTCCATCCGGGCAGGAAGGTGCCGAAAAATTCCGGGAACCAGAGCATCAGCCCTGAACCACCGATGGCGAACATACCCCAGAAGACCGCGATGAAGTCGAATTTCTCCCAGTAGGTCCAGCGCTCGAAGGTCGGCTTCGGGCCGCGGAAGAAGAACCAGCGCACCATCCCGGCGACGTCGCGGATGTCACGGAAGTTGGGCATCAGGGAGTCGGGTCCGAACAGGCGGACGAAGAAGCTCCCCTGGGCCTTGGTACAGAAGAACAGGAAGTGGATGCTCAGACCGATGGCGCCGGCAAAGTAAAAGAAGGTGATGACTGCGCAGGCGCGATGGATCAGGCCGGCACTGTGGGCGCCGCCGAGCCAGGTCATCAAGACAATCGCCCATTGCTGGTCGGCAAATTTCAGCGGCAGTCCGGTGATGGAAAGTCCCAGAAAGCTGATGATGACCAGCAGGTGGAGGAAAACATGGCGGGGCTGGAAGCGGCGATATTGCTTGTGGCCGTCAGCGGCGATCACATGGCAATGCCCTTCGTGCATGGCCCGCTGGATTTCGCGGTTTTCGACAAAGCCGCGGAACATCCAGAGCAGGGTGTGGATCCAGAAGACCGCAAAGGTGGAGAGCAGCAGACCCGTCATGCAGACAAAGGTCCAGTAGAGAATCGGGTACTTCTCCCGGTCATGCTCGCCGTGGGGGTAGAAGTCAGTGAACAGTGCGGTGGCTTTGGGGTGGCAGGCGACACAGGTAGCCACCAGATTGTCGGGATGAATGCTAGAGCGGGCATCGCTCTGTGGCAGAATGGCGTGACTGGTGTGGCAGTCGGAGCAGCCGGCAACACCTTGCGGGAAGCCGAGGCGGAAGGTTTTGCCGTGGTAGCTCTCGATGTAGGTGCGCACGGCCACGTTGTAGACGCCGTTACGCTCCATCATTGCCGCATCGCTGTGGCAGGACATGCAGACCTTGGTGTGGAAGTCGGCGTACTCAAAAGTGCCTGGGTCGCCCAACGGTTTGACTTCGTGGAGGCTGTGGCAATCGTGACAGGCTGCCGAGTCTGCATTGCCGCCAGCAACCCCGACGCCGTGGACCGAGTCCTGATAGGTCGAGGTGTCATGGCAGCCGGAGCATTTCTCCACGACTTTGGTTTTGTCCTTGTTCCAGAGGGTGTGCTTGTGGACATCCGAATGACAGTCGGCGCACTTGACCTCGTTCAGCATGTGAACGCTGGCGTAATGTTCAGCGGTTTCTTTCTTGTGGCACCGAACGCAGCTCACAGGTCCCGGCATTTGGTCGCCGCTGGAGTGTTTGTCGAGATCGGTGATTTCGATGTGACAGCTGGTACAGGCGTTCTTGCCATGGACCGAGGCGCCGTAATCGACGGCGGCGACCACGTCCTCATGGCATTCGAGACAGGCCATCGGATCGATGGCCAGGCCGTTTTCAGCTGCGGCCGGAAGTGCCCAGACCCAGAGCAGGCATAGCAGGCAAGCGAGACGTGCGACCTTGTGCGACATTGAAACTCCTCCTGAAAATGTTTCTCCCATAAATAACACCGCAACCGGGACGTGGCAGTCCGATGGCAGTGCTTGGCGGGGTCTCCCCCATCTGAATAAATTCGTAGCAGGCAGGTGCTCACTGTATATTTTTTTTATACGGCATCTGTGATTAACATAGCGATATCTCAATGTCAATCGTGAACAGAAACTTAGGTAATCTTTTCCATAAAATGCGTGATTTGCACCAATAGTATTACCTGATATGGTCTTAACATCATGTAAACATGATGCTTTTTAAATTCTCTGGCCGGATCTTCTGGTAGAAAAGAATTGCCTCTCAAGGGGTCCTCGGGCTAAAGTGGCGAGGTTTGGATTTGCACCGGATGCAGGATGGGGGAGAGGTCATGGGACATAAAAAGCAGGGAATCGGATTGGCGTTGCTCGCCTTCGGGTTGTTCATTGTCGGTGGGATTGCTACTTTCGGCGGTTTGGCGATGGCTGGTTTTATGCCGGAAAAAGATATTTTCGGTTGGGGCAGCGGGCGGGGGATTGGTTATTTGGCCCTTTGCGTCGGCCTCTGTTTGTCGATCCTTGGGGTGCTGCTGATGCGCATTTTTCGCAATCGCGGTTTTTCCTGAGCCGGGATAGCGGTTGAAGCAAAGAAAAAGGGAGAGGGTCCAATTGGACCCTCTCCCTTTTTTTGTTGCGGTGTCGCCGCTGCTTACTTGGAAGCGAGCTCCATCACCTGAGCGGTGAAGGGGTTGGCGAACAGGATGATCATCGCCACGACGAAAACGTAGATGGCGAGGGACTCGATCATGGCCAGACCGATCATCATGGTGGTCAGGATTTTACCCGAAGCGCCGGGGTTACGGGCAACGCCTTCAACAGCGCTTTTGATGGCAAGGCCCTGGCCGAGACCGGTACCGAAAGAACCAATGGCCATACCAAAACCAGCTGCGATCATACACCAAGCGAAAAATTCCATGTTACGACTCCTTTTCCTACCGTTGTGAGTTGATTGTTCCTATACGTTATAGGACCTTGATTTCGCCGAAGCGAACGAATAAATCAGTGGGCCTCTTCCAGCGCGCCGGCAATGTAGATCATCGCCAGCAGGGTGAAGACAAAGGTCTGAATCAGGGCGACCAACACCCCCATCATCATCATCGGGATCGGCAGCAGGAACGGCACCAGGGCGAAGAAAATCATCAGCACGATTTCATGGCCGTACATGTTGCCGAAAAGACGCAGCGACAAGGAGAGCGGGCGGGCCAGGTGGCCGATAATCTCGATGATAAACATCAGCGGCGCCAGCACCAGGATCGGTCCCATGAAGTGTTTCAGGTAGCCGATGCCATGCTCCTTGAAGCCAATGATGTGAGTCATGGCGAACACCGTCAGCGCCAGGGCGAAGTTGGTGTTGAGGTTCGCGGTCGGCGGGTAAAAACCGGGAATCAGGGCGATCAGGTTGGAAACCAGGATGAACAGGGCGAAGGTGGCGATCAGGGGGAAGTAGGTGCGGCCCTTGTGCCCCATGGTTTCGTCGATCAGGTTTTCGACCCCGGTGACCACAACCTCCATGAAGTTCTGCATCCCGGAGGGGATAGTCTTCAGGCTGCGGGTGGCGAGAAAGGCCAGCGCGAACAGCACCAGCATGACGAACCAGGTGTAGGTGACATGCTCACCCAGGTGGGTGTGGAGTTGCTGCTCCAGCCACTGCAGGAAAAGAAATGGATGGGTCATGAAAAAACTGCCTCCTCGGTCAGAACGCCCGTTTCCAGGTCGTCCAGAGAATATTCAAAACTACGACCGATAGCCCGAGGGCCAACCCGAGAGGGTGGACCTGAGCGACCGCAATCAGAAGATATAAGGCTGCCGCCAAAAATACCAGCCGCAGCAGGTAGCCGAACTGGAACCCTCTGGCCGATCCGCTCCCTGCTTGCCCGAGCAATTTGCTCAGAGAGTGATGCAGCCAGCGGTAGCTGCACAAGGCCAGCAGGCCGCCGCCCAATACCCCCAGGGTAAAGGCCGGATCGCGCCAGAGCAGGCTGAGCAGCAGCAGAGCTCCGAGAATGATCCAGTTGCGTCGGGCCAGGGCCGCGAGCAGGTCGGCATCCTCAGTCATCGCCTTTTTTCTCAGCTTCCCGTGCCTGGCGTTTGAGCTCGCGCTCGGTCAGAATAAAAATATTGCGAAATCCTGAGACAATCCCAAAGCCGAGGAAGATCAAAGTCATCCAGGGGTTGGTGTCCAGCCATTTGTCGAGGTAGTAGCCCATGGCCAACCCGATGAAGGTGGAGGCAACCATGGAGATCCCGACACTGGAAAGAAACCCCAGAGATTTATAGAGTTGCCGTCTGTCTTCGGGCATCGGCTCGTGTATACAAAATACATTGTTGGGGTTAAAGACCACACTTGATAGCACAGGGGGGTGGTGTTGTCAATCGCCTTTTGGCTCTGATTCTGCGACGGTGCTGCGTTTGCGCCCCTGCCAATCGCGGGCGCTCCAGTCGATCTGGCTCCACATGCCGCGCAGCAGTTCCAGCTCCCGCGGATCGAGATTGGCCCGTTGCACGATCCGCCGCAGGCTGTTCATGACCCCGCCCGGTGCGGTCGGATTCAGAAAGGCGATGCGCTCCAGAATGGCCTGCATCTGGCCAAAAAGCGGTTCCAACTCCCCCAGGGGGAGTTGGGCCGGGGATGCAACTGGCGTCTGCAACGGTTGCTGCCGGGAGAGTTCGTAGAGAAAAACGATCACCGCCTGCGCCAGATTAAGGGAGCCGTAGGCTGCGGTGGAGATGCTGACCGCGTGGCTGCAAAGGGCGACCTCGTCGGTGGTCAAGCCGGAGTCTTCGCGGCCGAACACCAGGGCGATACTGTTTCCGTCGGCATATCCGCCGAGTTGGGCGGGCAATTCGGTCAGATCGAGCAGTTCGCCCCGTAGCCTGCCGGCCCTGCGGGTGGCGGCCACGGCACATTGGCGGTCGGCCAGGGCGCTGGCCAGGTCAGGATAAATCTCGGCCTGGCCGAGCAGTTCGGCAGCGGAGACGGCAAATTTGCGGGCCTCGGAATGCAGGTGCTGGCAGGGGTTGACCAGCCGCAGTCTGCTGCAGCCGAAATTGGCCATGGCGCGGCAGACCATACCGATATTGCCAGGGCTTTGCGGTTCGACCAAGATGATAGCCAGGTCGGCGAGAAGAGGGTTCGGCATGCAGAGGCTTTCAAAGAAAACCGGCAGTCTCCGTTGCGGTGGAGACTGCCGGGGAGGGGCTGGGCTGGATGTGGCCTAGAGGGCGCGGAAGGAGCGCCGGGCCGCTTCGATGGTGCGATCGAGATCATCCTGGCTGTGGGCGATGCTCATGAAACCGGCTTCGAACTGGGAGGGGGCGAGATTGATCCCCTCGGCCAGCATGGCGCGGAAGAAGCGGCCGAAGGCGGCGGTGTCGCTCTTCTGGGCATCGGCGAAGGAGTAGACCGGACCTTCGGTGAAAAAGCTGCAGAACATCCCGCCGACCCGCTGCAGGCAAGTCGCGAAGGGAGCCTCCTTGGCGGCCTCGACCAACCCGGCGCAGAGATAGGTGCTTTTGGCTTCGATTTCTTCATAAAAGCCGGGGCGCTGCAGTAGCTTCAGGGTGGCGATGCCGGCGCTCATGGCCAGCGGATTTCCCGACAGGGTGCCGGCTTGGTAGACGCCGCCGTCGGGGGAGAGCATATTCATGATTTCCCGCTTGCCGCCAAAGGCTCCCACCGGCAGCCCGCCGCCGATGATTTTGCCCAGACAGACCAGGTCGCCGCGGACGCCGAAGCGTTCTTGAGCACCGCCGTAGGCGACCCGGAAGCCGGTCATGACCTCGTCGATGATCAACACAATCCCCTTGGCGGTGCAGAGTTCCCGCAACCCTTCCAGAAAGCCGGGGCGGGGGGCGACGCAGCCCATGTTGCCGGCAATCGGTTCAATGATGATACAGGCGATCTGCCCGGGATTGGCGGCTTCGATGGCCTGGACTTCGGCCAGATCGTTGTAGGCAGCGGTCAGGGTGTGTTGGGCCACAGCGGCCGGAACGCCGAGGGAGGTCGGCACGCCGAAGGTGGCGGCGCCGCTGCCGGCCTTGACCAGCAGCGCATCGGCGTGACCGTGATAACAGCCGTCGAACTTGAGGATTTTGTCCCGGCCGGTATAGCCCCGGGCCAGACGGATGGCGCTCATGGTCGCCTCGGTGCCGGAGGAGACCATCCGCACTTTTTCGATATTCGGGTAGGCAGCGCAAACCATCTCAGCCAGCTCGATCTCCAGCGGAGTCGGAGCGCCAAAGGAGGCGCCATGGGCGGCGGTTTGCTGAATGGCGGCAACCACCTCGGGATGGCAATGACCGAGAATCATCGGCCCCCAGGAACCGACATAATCAATATAAGCATTGCCATCGACATCATAAATTTGGCTGCCTTCGGCGCGGTTGATGAAGACGGGGTCACAGCCGACCGATTTGAAAGCGCGCACGGGGCTGTTCACCCCTCCGGGGATGACCTGCTTGGCGGCGGCAAAATATTGGGCGGATTGCTCGTGGGTCATGGCTCTCACCTGTGGGCAGAAGGGAAGGGGGAAGCGCTGTCGCGGCACCCGGCAGGGCGGGCCCGATGGATTGTCGCTGTCACTTAGCATAGCCGCTTCGACCCTGTCAAGGCGCTGGGTGGAGAAGGTGAGCGCAAGTGAGTCCACTGCCTGCGGTCCCTTCCCTCAAGGGCCTTGGTCGAGGGCCAAAAGTTCGATAAGTCGGAACAGAAATCCCTGCGATCTCATTGACAAGTCGTCGGGCGCTGGATTATAAGAGGCAGTCGGAGCATTTACTCGATCAGACCAGTTGCCTGTTATTTATCCGGGCAAGGGAGTGTCCATGGTAGATCTGCTGCTTATCCTTGTCGGCGCCGTCTTCGTCAACAACTTCGTCCTTGCCCGTTTCCTCGGGATCTGTCCCTTTCTCGGGGTTTCGAAAAAGGTCGAGACGGCCCTTGGCATGGGGATGGCGGTAACCTTCGTCATGACCATCGCCGCGGTGGTCACCTGGTTCGTCCAGTATTTCGTTCTGATCCCCTTCGGCATCGAATATCTGCAGACCATCGCCTTTATTCTGATTGTCGCCTCGCTGGTGCAGATGGTGGAGATGGTGGTGCAGAAGACCAGCCCCGCCCTTTACCAGGCCCTCGGTATTTTCCTCCCCCTGATTACCACCAACTGTGCTGTGCTCGGCCTCGCCGTACTCAATATCCAGAAGGGCTACTCCTTTGTCGAGAGTATCGTCTTCGCGCTGGGTGCGGCCATTGGCTTTACTCTGGCCATGGTGCTGTTCGCCGGTCTGCGCGAGCGCATCGACCTCTGCCCGGTCCCCCGCAGTTTTCGTGGTAGCGCCATCGCCCTGGTCACTGCCGGGTTGCTCTCCCTCGCCTTCATGGGCTTTGCCGGCCTGGTCAAGGGCTAGTAAGGGTTTTTTGCCTGATAAGGAACGCGACTGATGATTGAAGCTGTTCTGAGTCTTGGCGGTATCGGACTGTTGGCTGCCGTCACCCTCGGGGTCGCCGCCAAGAAGTTTGCCGTCGAGGTCGATCCGCGGGAGTTGGCGCTGCTCGATGTGCTCCCCTCGGCCAATTGCGGCGCCTGTGGTTATCCTGGCTGCGCCGCCTTCGCCAAAGGGGTGGTGGCCGGCGAGGCTGCGCCCAATCTTTGCCTTCCGGGTGGGGTGGGGACTCTGGAAAAAATCGCCCGCATCATGGGAGTCGAGGCCATCAGTGCTGCGCCCCAGGTGGCTGTGGTGCTCTGTCAGGGGGATGACCGCAAGGCCCAGGCCAAGTATCACTATCTCGGTCTGGAGGATTGCGTCGCCGCCCAGCGCATCGCCGACGGTCCCAAGACCTGTCCCGGCGGCTGCCTCGGCCTGGGCACCTGCGCCCGGGTCTGCCCCTTTGGCGCCATCGAAATGACCGCCGATGGAATGGCGGTGATCAGCCGGGAGAAGTGCACCGGCTGCAAAAAGTGCATCGCCGCCTGTCCCCGCCAAGTGATCGCCATGACCCCTTTGACGGCCACGGTGCATGTGCTGTGCAACAGCCGCGACAAGGGGGCATTGGTGCGCAAGTATTGCCAGGTCGGCTGCATCGCCTGTCAAATCTGCAAAAAGACCGCGCCCGAGGCCTATCAGATCGAACAGAATCTGGCCCGGGTGATTTACCCGCATGCTGACCAGGCTGCGCTGGCGGTGGCCAAGTGTCCCACCAAATGCATCCGCGATTTCGTTGATGGTTATCCCGAGGGGAGCCGGTTTGCTCCTCCGGTGGTGCCGGTGCGCCCCTCGGATGCGGCCTGAGCCCCAGGCGGCAGGAGATAGAGCTTAGGATGAAACTCAAGACCTTCCCCGGTGGTTTGCATCCGCCGGACAACAAGCAGTGGTCGGCCCACAAGGCGATCGAGTTGTGCCCGCTCCCCGCCGAACTGGTGATCCCGCTCTCCCAGCACATCGGGGTTCCGGCCGAGGCCTGCGTGCAGGTCGGCGAACTGGTCGGCAAGGGGCAGGTCATTGGTCAGGCCAAGGGCTTTGTCTCGGTCCCGGTGCATGCCTCGACCTCCGGTGAAGTGGTGGCGGTGGAGCCGAGGCTGCATCCCTCCGGCAGACTTCTGCCGGCGGTGGTGATCCGCCCCGACGGTGCCGACAGTTGGGTCGATGGGTTGATTGCTGATGACCCCGAAACCCTGACCCCCGAGCAGTTGCGGGAGAAAATCCGCGCCGCCGGTGTCGTCGGTATGGGCGGGGCGACCTTCCCGACCCACGTCAAGCTCAGCCCGCCGGCGGAAAAGCCGATCGACACCCTGATTCTTAATGGGGTGGAGTGCGAGCCCTACTTGACCGCTGACCACCGGCTGATGCTTGAGGCGACCGCCCAGGTGCTCGACGGGGTGGCAATCCTGCGCCGGGTTCTGGGGGTCTCCAAGGTGATAATTGGCATCGAGGCCAACAAGCCCGACGCCATTGCCGCTCTGACCCAGGCTTGCCAGGGGACCTCGATCGAGGTGGTGGCGTTGGAAGTTAAATATCCGCAAGGGGCGGAGAAGCAGCTGATTCTCGCCCTGACCGGCCGGGAAGTCCCTTCCGGCGGGCTGCCCATGGATATCGGAGTGGTGGTGCAGAATGTCGGCACGGCAGCCGCCGTTGCCGATGCGGTGCGCCGCGGCCAGCCGCTGATCGAGCGCATCGCCACGGTGACCGGGCCGGCGGTGGCCGAGCCGAAGAACTTGCGGGTGCGCATCGGCACCTCTCTCAGTCACATGGTCGAGTTCTGCGGCGGACTCAAGGGCGATCCGGCCAAAATCATCATGGGCGGGCCGATGATGGGCGCCACCCAACTCTCCCTCGATATCCCCGCCACCCGTGGCACCTCGGGGGTGCTGCTGTTCGGCGCCGGTGAGGTCGCGTTGATCCCGGAAGGGCCCTGCCTCCGCTGCGGTCGCTGCGTGCGGGTTTGTCCGGCGCACATCCTGCCGACCACCATCAACGCCTACGCTCGTCTTGACATGCTCGATGAGGCGGAGAGTGTTGGCGCCCTCGATTGCATCGAGTGTGGCTGCTGTACCTACACCTGTCCCGCTGCCATTGCCCTGGTCCAGGCGATCCGCCAGGCCAAGGGGGGTATTCTGGCCAAGAGAAGGAAGGTCTGACGTGGAGAAGCTCTATCTTTCCTCTTCCCCGCATATTCACTCAGGGGAAACGACGGACAAGGTGATGCGGGCGGTTATTTATTCCCTGCTCCCGGCCTGCGCCGTTTCGATCTATTTTTTCGGTCTAGCGGCACTGCTGGTGCTGCTCTACTGCACCCTTGGCTGTGTCGCCACCGAGGCCCTGTGTCAAAAAGCCATGGGCAAGCCGCTCAGTCTTGGGGATGGCAGCGCCGCTCTGACCGGTATTCTGCTGGCCCTCAACCTCCCCCCCGCCAGCCCCTGGTGGATGGCTCTGCTCGGTTCGGTGGTGGCGATCGCCATCGCCAAGCAGGTCTATGGCGGGCTCGGTTACAACCCCTTCAATCCGGCGCTGGTGGCCCGGGTGGTGTTGCTGATCTCTTTCCCGGTGCAGATGACCACCTGGAGCGCGCCCAGTCCCTGGGGGGCCGCGGTCGATGGTGTCAGTGCCGCCACTCCCTTGGGAGAGTATAAGACCGCGGTCATGCTCACCGGCAAGATCCCGGCCGAACTCCAGGCCAATCTGGGCGGTTATTTTGTCGGCAATATGTCTGGTTGTCTGGGCGAGGTGTCGGCGTTGGCCCTGTTGCTGGGCGCGGCCTATTTGTTCTGGAAAAAAATTATTACCTGGCATGTGCCGGTGAGTTTCGTCGGCACCACCGTGGTGCTCTCGGGCCTGTTCTGGTTGGTTGATCCGAGCCGTTATCCCAATCCGCTGTTTCATCTGTTCACCGGTGGCCTGATTTTGGGGGCTTTTTATATGGCCACCGATATGGTGACCTCGCCGGTCACCACCAAAGGCTTGCTGGTATTTGGGTTTGGCTGCGGTCTGATTACCGTGCTGATCCGCCTGTTCGGGGGCTATCCGGAAGGGGTCTCCTTCGCCATTTTGTTGATGAATGCGGCAACCCCCCTGATCGACCGCTTCACCCGGCCACGCAAGTTCGGCCTGGTCGCCCAACGGGGTTAGGAAGAGGATGAAGCCATGAAAGATATTGTTCGCCTTGCCCTCATCCTGACCATTATTGCCGCCGGTTCCGGGCTGATCCTGTCGTTGGTCGAAGGGATGACCCGCGAGCCGATTGCCGAGCAGCGGAGGCAGGAGACCTTGCGGGCCCTGAAGGCGGTTATGCCGCCGTCGGATAACGCTGCCGATGCCGATACCGTGACCCTGGTGATCGGCCAGGATAAAAAGGGGAGGGATCTGACCCGGCTGTTTTATCGCGGCCGGCTTGGTGCTGAGCTCTCCGGAGTGGCGTTCCGGGTGGTCGCCCCCGATGGTTACAGTGGCAATATCGAGGTCATGGTCGGGGTTGATCCAACGGGTCAGGTTGCTGGCATTGCCATCCTTACCCACGCTGAAACCCCGGGACTGGGAAGTCTGATTGAAAAAGACTGGTTCAAGGATCAGTTCAAGGGTAAGAGTCTGGATAATATCGACTGGCGGGTGAAAAAGGATGGCGGCCAGTTCGACCAGATCACCGGGGCCACCATCTCGCCGCGGGCGATTGTTCAGGCGGTGAAAAAAGGGCTGGAGTTCTACCGCGACCACCGGTTGGAGATCGTCGCGGTCCAAGGAGGGGCACAATGAACCTGCTGCAGGAGTTTCGCAAAGGAATCTGGCAGGAGAACGCAGTCTTTAAGCTGGTGCTCGGCATGTGTCCAGCTTTGGCGGTGACGACCAGCGCCGAAAATGGCCTCGGTATGGGTTTTGCCACCACCTTCGTCCTGGTCTGCTCCAACTTGGTGGTCTCCTCGCTGCGCAAATTTATCCCCGGCCAGGTTCGGATTCCGGCTTTCATCGTCATTATCGCTTCCTTCGTGACCGTGGTGCAGCTCTGTATGGAGGCCTACGTCTACGATCTCTACAAGGCCCTGGGGATTTTTATACCCCTGATCGTCGTCAACTGCCTGATTCTTGGCCGCGCCGAAGCCTTCGCCTTTCGCAATCCCCCGCTGCGTGCCACCATCGATGGTCTCGGGATGGGGATCGGTTTTACTCTGGCCCTGTTCATTCTCGGCGCAGTGCGCGAAGTCCTTGGTTCCGGTGCTCTGCTCGGGGTCTCTCTGTTCGGTCCCGATTATGTGCCGTTTTTACTGCTAATTTTACCGCCGGGAGCGTTCATCGCCCTGGGTTGTTTGCTGGCCGGCATGAATCGTTACGAAACCCGGAATCAGTAGTTATGGCGGCGTCCTCATAAGGGGGGCGCCGTTTTCATTTTAACCTCGGCCCGCGAATGCTTGGGAAAAAGTCGAAAAGCTACCGATGGAAGAAATCTCATCCCAATGTTTTGCACCACCTGGAGAGGAGTTTCAACCATCGATTGGTTTGTTTTCAGAGTCGTATGGCCCCGTCAAAATACACTTTTCAACTTAGATAAACATCAATTCTAAAACACAAAAAACCATAGATAAACCGGCGTTATATAGTCGGAAAAGTGCATACAGTATACTGTATTTTTTCCTTGACAAAGGGCTTAACTTGTCCTAACTTGCACTCGCCCGCGAACTGTAAACGCTATCTTTTCTGTCCGTGAAGCCGGGCCATCCATAACGAGCCGCTGGGAGGAGTTTTTACATGCTAGAGACCTATCTACCGATACTCGTCCTCATTTTTATCTCCTTGGCGTTTGCCATGGGGTCGGTCGTCTTCTCGCGACTGATCGGTCAGAAAAAGCCGTCGGTCGTCAAGTTGTCCCCCTATGAGTGTGGTATGCCTCCTGTTGGGTCGGCCCGCGATCGGGTGTCCATCAAGTTTTATATTATTGCGATGCTGTTCATCATCTTCGATATCGAGGCAGTTTTCCTCTACCCCTGGGCCGTTATCTTCAAACGTCTGGGGCTTTTTGGCCTGGCTGAGATGGGCGTCTTCATCGCAATTCTTCTTGTCGGCTTTGCCTACGTCTGGAAAAAAGGAGCGCTGGAATGGGAGTAGAAACGCTGGGCGACAACGTCATCACCACGACCCTTGACAAACTGGTCAACTGGTCCCGGTCGAAATCTCTCTGGCCAATGACTTTCGGTCTGGCCTGTTGCGCGATTGAAATGATGGCCACTGGCGCAGCCCGTTTTGACCTTGACCGTTTTGGAGTGCTGTTCCGCGCTTCCCCGCGCCAGGCTGACGTCATCATTATTGCTGGCACCGTGACCAAGAAGATGGTGCCGGTTATCCAGACCGTTTATGAGCAGATGCCTGAACCTCGTTACGTCATTGCCATGGGGGCCTGTGCCTGCTCGGGCGGCGTGTTCGATACTTACAGTGTGGTGCAGGGGGTGGATGAGATTCTGCCGGTCGATGTCTATATCCCCGGTTGCCCTCCGCGTCCCGAAGGTCTGCTCTGTGGCATTATCAAGCTGCAGGAAAAGATCATGAAAGAGCGCAACAGCTTTGGGGCCGCCATTGGGGTCGGTGAGAGAATCAGCAACGCGTAACCCTGGCCACCGCCTGGATAACGAATAGGGATTAACTGATATGACAGAACATGCCGCCGTTGCCAAGCTGAAGGAAAAGTTTTCCTCCTCCGTTCTCGACGTGGTAGTTCACCGCGGAGAAACTTCCGTGACCGTCAAGAAGGACGATATCGTCGCCATCTGCAGTTTTGTCAAAAAGAGCCTCGGTTTCAACCTGCTCTGCGACGTCTGCGGGATTGACTATCTTGGGCAGTCCCCCCGCTTCATGATGGTTTACAACCTCTACAATATTTCAACGAAAGAGTATCTTCGGCTCAAAACCCCGGTGGAAGAAAGCGATGCCCGTATCGACACGGTCAGTGTTGTCTGGGGTACAGCCAACTGGTTGGAGCGTGAGTGCTGGGACTTGATGGGGATCTCCTTCAATAATCACCCGGACCTGCGTCGGATTCTGATGCCTGATGATTGGGAAGGGCATCCGCTGCGGAAGGATTATCCTGTTCAGGGTCCCGGACGTGAGCCTTATCAAGGCCGGATTTCCTAATTTACAATTCAGTCGCACCGCGATTCCATAAAAGAGGCATATCATGGCAATGACCGAAACGATGACGATCAATATGGGGCCCCAGCATCCCTCCACGCACGGGGTGTTGCGCCTCGTTCTGGAGCTTGACGGTGAAATAGTCGTCAAAGCGGTTCCTCATATCGGTTTCCTCCACCGTGGGGTCGAAAAACTCTCCGAATATCGCACCTATCACCAGATCATTCCCCTGACCGACCGTCTCGACTATCTGGCGCCGATGAGCAACAACCTCGGTTATGTGCTGGCGGTAGAAAAGCTGCTGGGGCTGACCGATGCCATACCTGAGCGTGCCAATGTGATTCGCGTCATTATGGCGGAGTTGACCCGGTTGAAAAGCCACCTGGTCTGGCTGGCCTGCCACGGTTTGGATATTGGCGCCATGACCGTGTTCATTTATTGTTTCCGCGAGCGGGAAACGGTCATGAACATTTATGAGGAGGTCTCAGGTGCCCGTATGACCTCCAACTATTTCCGGGTCGGTGGCCTCTCCGCTGATCTTCCCGATGGTCTGGAGAAAACCATTCGCACCTTCGCCGAGGATATGCCCGGTCACATCGCTACCTACGAAGGGCTGCTCACCGGCAACAAAATCTGGCAGAAACGGATTCAGGGGGTGGGCGTGATCAAGGCCGAGCAGGCCATCGACATTGGCCTCACCGGCCCGTCATTGCGCGCATCCGGGGTGGATCAGGACCTGCGGCGGGACAATCCCTACAGTGGTTACGAAAATTACGATTTCAAAGTTCCGGTCCGCACCGAGTGCGATACCTGGGCCCGTTACCATGTCCGCCTGGAAGAGATGCGCCAATCCTGCCGCATCATTCTGCAGGCGCTCGATCGGCTCAAGCCTGGCCCGATTCTGGCGGATGCCCCCAAGGTCGTGCTGCCGCCGAAAAAGGACGTGGTTAATTCCATCGAAGGTTTGATCCATCACTTCAAGATCATCAGCGAAGGTTTCAAGCCAGAGGCGGGCGATATCTATCAGGAAGTCGAGGCTCCCAAAGGGACGCTCGGTTACTACCTGGTTTCCGATGGGTCTGCCAAGCCATACCGCATGAAGATCCGGCCACCGAGTTTCGTCAACCTGCAGGCTCTGCCGCAGATGGTTGAGGGAAGTCTGATTGCTGACGTGGTTGCGGTCATCGGTACTCTCGACATCGTTCTTGGCGAAATCGACCGGTAGTCTCCCTGATGGAAGAGGTGTGTTCATGAGCAACGCCGTAGAAACGGTTCAGGAAGAAGAAATCGATCTCACCGGAGCCAACGCAGTTATTGACAAGTACCTGACCATGCACGGTGCGCTGATGCCGGTGCTGCAGGGGATTCAGGAGCATTACGGTTACATTCCTGAGCCGACGGTCGATCTGGTGGCTGAACGGTTGAATGTTTATTCCAGTCAGATCTACGGGGTGCTGACTTTCTATGCCCAGTTCCACCTGGAGCCCCGGGGCAAATACATTGTTCGCGTCTGCATGGGAACGGCTTGCCACGTCAAAGGGGCCGGACGTATTGCCGACGCGATCAAAGAGCGCATCGGGGTTGGTCATGCAGAGACCACCCCGGATCTCAAATTCACCGCTGAGTATGTGGCCTGTATCGGTGCTTGCGGCATGGCCCCGGTCATCATGGTGAATGAAGATACCTTTGGTAGTCTGACCATTCAGAAGACGGTCGAAGTCCTCAGCAAATACCAGCAGATGGACTGAATTTAACCCGATACCCTGATCGAGGATAGACGTGATGGCGGAAACAGCGGAAATGATCGAGGTGCTCATCTGCACCGGGACCGGCGGCATCGCCTCGGGCTCGCTAAAAGTAGCGGATGCCTTCGAGGCTGAATTCAAGAAGCACGGCGTTGAGGCCAAAGTCGGCAAGCGCTGCTCGGTCAAGCGTACAGGGTGCCGCGGTCTTTGTGCCAACGACGTGCTGGTTGATATTGTGTTGCCCGGCCAACAGGCCGTGACTTACGATTTTGTCACCGAAGAGATGGTGGCAGATATCGTCGAGCAGCACGTGTTGGGTAACCAACCGTTGGAAAAGAAGGTCGCTGGGGCCTATTACACGAAGTTCCTGGAGAAACAAGAGCGGATTATCTTCTCCCGCTGCGGCACCATTGATGCCGAAAGTATGGAGGAGTTCATTGCTCACAAGGGCTTCACCGGGATCAAAAAAGCGGTGACCATGACTCAGGACGCGGTTATCGACGAAGTCAAGCGCTCCGGTCTGCGCGGCCGTGGGGGCGGGGGCTTCCCGACCGGGGTCAAGTGGTCTTTTTGTAAGGCGTCCCCGGGCAATGAGAAATACCTGATCTGCAACGCCGACGAGGGTGACCCGGGGGCGTTTATGGACCGCTCGGTACTCGAAGGCGACCCCTATGGCCTGATCGAAGGGATGATGATTGCGGCTTACGCCATCGGTTGCACCTTCGGCTATGTCTACTGCCGGGCTGAATATCCCTTGGCGATCAAGCGTCTGCAAAAGGCGATTGATACCTGCTATGAGAAGGGCATTCTCGGTAAAAACTGCATGGGCCTGGGCTTTGATTTCGATATGCGGATCAAAGCCGGCGCCGGCGCTTTCGTCTGTGGTGAAGAAACCGCGCTGATGGCCTCCATCGAGGGGCATCGCGGCATGTCCCGGCCCCGTCCTCCCTTCCCGGCGGTGCGTGGTCTTTGGGGTAAGCCGACCAATATCAACAACGTTGAGACCTTCGCCAACGTTTCCTACATTTTCTATAATGGCGCTGATTGGTATTCCTCGATCGGTACCGAAGGGACCAAGGGGACCAAGATCTTTGCCTTGACCGGCAAGGTCAAGCATACCGGTCTGGTCGAAGTCCCCGCGGGTACGACCATGAAAGAGGTCATCTACGATGTCTGTGGTGGCATTCTCAATAACCGCAAGTTCAAAGCGGTGCAGGCGGGTGGACCTTCGGGCGGTTGTCTTCCGGCTGAGGCTCTCGATGCCGAGGTCGATTATGACTCGCTGATCAAAGCCGGGGCGATGATGGGTTCCGGGGGTCTGGTCGTCATGGACGAAACCACCTGCATGGTCGACATTGCCCGCTTCTTTCTCAACTTCACCCGCGTCGAATCCTGCGGCAAGTGTATTCCCTGCCGGATCGGGTTGAAAATCATGCTCGAAATTCTTGAGCGGATCTGCAAGGGAGAAGGCAAAGAGGGTGATCTCGAGTTGCTCGAGGACATGGCCTACGACATCAAGAAAAGCTCCCTTTGCGGTCTTGGGCAGACGGCGCCCAATCCGGTTCTCTCCACCCTGCGATATTTCCGCCACGAATATGAGGCTCATATCAAGGAAAAGGAGTGCCCGTCCCACGGTTGCAAGGAGTTGCTGCACTTCCGGGTGATCGAGGACAAGTGCAAGAAGTGCGGGATTTGCCCCAAGGTCTGCCCGGTGGACGCAATCGAGTGGGAAAAGGGCAAGGTGGCTTGGATCGATCTGAACAAGTGCACCAAATGTACCTCCTGTTATGACGCCTGCCGCTTCATGGCCATTGACTAGCCGATTTCTCACCTGATTTGATACGAGGTCAAGATGGTAAATCTTACGATTGACGGCAAACAAATTTCGGTCAAGAAGACGGCGACCATATACGAAGCGGCGCTGGAGGCCGGGATCAACATTCCGGTGCTTTGCTACGCGAAAAAGCTGCTCCCCTACGGCGCCTGTCGCGTCTGTCTGGTGGAAGTGCAGCAGATGAAGGGGCGTCTGATCCCTTCCTGCACCACTCCGGTGACCGAAGGGATGGTGATTACCACCACCTCTCCTGAGATCGTCAAGGTACGCAAGACCGTCCTGGAGTTTCTGCTGGTCAACCATGTGGTCGATTGCCCGGTCTGTGACAAGGGCGGCGAGTGCGACCTGCAGGACCTGACCTATGAATATGAGGTGGTGAATAACCGCTTTGTCGGCGAGAAATTCGACCTGCCCAAGGACGAGGTCAATCCCCTGATCGAGCGCAACATGAACCGCTGCGTCCTCTGCGGTAAATGCGCCCGGGTTTGCGATGAAATCGTCGCCTACGGATCTTATTCCTTTATTAATCGCGGGTTCGAGACCAAAATTGCTACCGCCTTCGATCGGGGTCTGAGCTGCGAATTCTGCGGCCAGTGCGTCTCCATGTGTCCGGTAGGTGCCATTCTGCCGCGACCATTCAAGTTCAAGGCCCGTCCCTGGCAGCTCAAGGAAGTCGACAGTGTTTGTGGTTACTGCGGTAACGGTTGCACCGTCACTCTCGGGGTGCTTGGCAACAAGGTCGAAACCATCCGCTTTAACGACCGCACTGGGGTCAACGACGGCAACCTCTGTATCCGTGGGCGCTTCGGCTACTCCTATGTCAACAGCGAAGAGCGCTTGACCAAGCCGTTGCTGCGCAAAGGCAATGATCTGGTGGAGGTCAGCTGGGACGAAGCCCTCGAGGCGGTTGCCGCCGGTTTTGCCAAGGCCCGTACTGCCAAGGGGTTGGGGATTCTCAGTGGTGCCCGCCTAACCAACGAAGAGTTCTTCCTGCTCAAGAACTTGGCCAAACTGCTCGGAACCGAGAATCTCGATCACTCGGGCGGCGAGTGCTACAAGGGGGTTACCGAGGGGCTTTACGAAACCCTCGGGGTGCAGGCTTCTACCGGCACCTTCCCGACGGTGGAAGAGTGCGATGTTATCCTCGCCATCCGTTCCGACTTCTACGAAACCCATCCGGTTTTTGGCATGGTGGTCAATCAGGCGGTCAAGCGTCATGAGGCTCAATTGATCGTGCTGGCGGACAAGCTTGGTAAATTCACCAAGCTGCCTGAGGCTGCGACTCTGCTTGCTCGTCCCGGTCTGGAAGTCAATCTCCTCAATGCCATGTCGCAGGTGTTGCTGAGTGAAGGCCTTGCCGTCACCGATGGAGTTGAAGGGATTGCCGATCTGACCGCAGCCCTGGCCAGTTATACTCCGGAAGCCGTCGAAGCCCAGACCGGAGTGGCTGCCGAAGCAATCCGCAAGGCCGCGCGGCAACTGGCTGGAGCCAAGAAAAGCGCCATTCTGCTGGCATATGGTCTTCCCTATACGGCCAACAGCAAGGAACTCGGTTTGGCAGCGGCCAACCTGGCCATTCTCAGTGGCAACATCAACAAGGCCGGCAGTGGGCTCTATCTCTGCGGTGAAAAAGCCAACAGCCAGGGCGCCATTGACCTCGGGATTCTGCCCGGTACCAAGGGCCTCGGGGCCCAGGCGATGCTGGCCGCAGCCCAGTCCGGTGCTCTTTCCGCCCTGTACGTGGTCGGCGAGGACCTGCTGAGCTCGTATCCTAACCAGGCTCTCGTTGCTTCGGCGCTGGACAAGGTCGATTTCCTGGTGGTTCAGGACCTGTTCCTCTCCCCCACCGCCGAGAAGGCCGACGTGGTGCTGCCGGCAACCTCCTTCGCCGAAAAAGATGGCAGTTTCACCAATGCCGAGCGGAGGATTCAACGGGTTCGCCCCGGTATTCCAAGCCCGGGAGAAGCACGCTCCGACTTCGCCATTTTCCAATTGCTGGCCGAGCGTCTTGGCAGCAATGTCGCGACAACCCCGGCGGCTGTTTGCTCCCAACTCGGAAGTCTGGCTCCTGGCTATGCCGGGCTGAATTTGCAGTCACTGGGTTCCCAAGGCCAGGTCTGGGGGGGCGAAGCGCTTGCGGTCAATAAACGTCGGGTGGTGGCGGTGGCCGGTGGCCAAGCGATTGAAGCCCGGTTTCAGTTGATTACCGGGAGCGCCCTTTACCACAGCGGGACCATGTCGACCCGGGCCAAGGGTCCGCAGGCCGTGGTCGCCGAGGCTTACTTGGAGTTCGGTCGCGAGGATGCCAAGGAGTTGGCCCTCAAGGATGGCGACCAAGTCAAGGTGAAGGGGAACGGGGTTGAACTGACCCTCAAGGCCAAAGTCGATCGACGCCTGCCCAAGGGGGTGGTTTTCGCGCCCTACCACTTTGCTGAAGCCGGTCTCACCAAGCTCTATCGCGGAGAAGCCGCGATTGCCGTGGAAATTGGCAAGTAAAGCTCTGCAGACAGATTTCAGAGGCGGGAGACGCTATGGACTGTCCCAAATGTAAGGCCGCCATTTCAGCGCAAGCCAAATATTGCGAACAATGTGGGACCCATTTGGTCAAAAACGTGGAGTTTCTGCACCAAAGGGCTTTGGATCATTACCATCGGGGACTGATCGATGAGGCGGTTCGGCTCTGGGAGCAAGCTCTGAGCATCGATCCCGAGTTCAGCAAAGGCCATTACTACAAAGGCCTGGCCCTTTACGACCGGGGAGACTTGCAGCTCGCGGTGGATGCACTGCGGCAGGCTCTGCAGGGGGAAAAAGAACCTTTCAGGGTGCACTTCAAGCTCGGCATGGCTCTTTACGGTATCGGTGATCTGGTCGGCAGTATCGACAGCTTCCGCCAGGCATTGAAGCTCAATCCGGGCAGCGCCGAAACCCATTACCGACTCGGCCTGTCGTTTCTGCGTAATTCGGCACTGGACCAGGCGCAAGAGGAATTGGAGCAGGCGATCCGGATCAACCCGCAGTACACCCGGGCCCTCTACATCCTCGGCATGGTGCTGTCGCAAAAAGGGGAAACCCGACGGGCTATCGACCAGTTCAGAAAGGTCGTTGAGATCAGCCCTTCCTATACCGCCGCCCGCTTTGATTTAGGGATGGCGTTGTTCAAGGAAGGGGCTCTGGCCGAAGCCGCGGTGGAGTTTCAGCAGGCGGTAGATAGCAATGAGCGATTTGCTCCCGGTCACTACATGCTGGGAGAGTCTCTGCGCAAGCAAGGGGCCTTCAGTGAAGCGATCAGCGCTTATACCGAACTGTTTAAGGTCAACCCCAAGGATGCCGACGCCTACGTACGCCGCGGGGAATGCTACCTCCAACTTGACCTGCTCGATGCTGCTCGTGAATCGGTTGACAAGGCCCTGGCCTGCAACCCCAACCACCAGGACGCACTGTATTTAAAGAAACACCTTGACCAGACATTAACTCCGCACAAACCCGGGTTTTAATTATACTCGCAACCCCGAATCCTACACTGCCCAAGGAAGAGGATTGTCATGACGCCTGAAATGTTGAGCCTCTCAAACAACGCACCCATGTTTCTGGTTGCGATGATGGTCAAGATCCTGGTGGTCTTCGTTGTCGTCATCCTGATCGTGGCCTACGCCACCTGGTGCGAGCGCAAGATCATCGGTCACATGCAGACCCGCCTCGGCCCGATGCATACCGGTTGGCACGGACTGCTGCAACCGATTGCCGATGGGATCAAGCTGTTCTTCAAGGAGGACATCATCCCCTCTGAGTCCAGCAAGTTTTCCTTTATTCTGGCTCCGATCATGATCTTGGTCCCCGCGTTCATCACAGTGGCGGTCATTCCCTTCGGGCCTGACCTGCAACTCGGGAACTACCTGATCCCCCAGCAGATCACCGATCTTAACGTCGGGGTGCTCTACATTCTCGCCATGGCCGGTCTCGGTATCTATGGCATCGTACTCGCGGGTTGGGCTTCCAACAGCAAGTATTCGCTGATGGGTGGTATTCGTTCCTCAGCCCAGATGATCTCTTACGAACTGGCTGCCGGCCTGTCGATCGTGGCCGTGTTCATGCTCTCCGAAACCCTGAGCCTGCGGGGTATCGTGGAAGCTCAGGCTCAGGCGCATCCGCTGCTTTCCTTTCTTCCGAATTGGTACATTTTCTCCCAACCGCTGGCGTTCGGCCTGTTCCTGATTACCTCGATTGCCGAAATCAACCGGACCCCGTTTGACCTTCCCGAGGCGGAAACCGAATTGGTTTCGGGCTTTTGTACCGAATACTCCTCGATGAAATACGCCCTGTTCTTCATGGCGGAATACGCCAACATGATCGTCATCGGGGCTGTGACCGCGACCCTGTTCCTCGGCGGCTGGGGGGGACCCTTCCCTGGATTCATCAATCTGTTGATCAAGATCTTTGGCTTCATGTTCTTTATGATCTGGTTGCGGGCCACCATGCCCCGCGTCCGTTATGACCAGCTGATGTTCATAGGTTGGAAGGTGATGCTGCCACTGGCACTCGCCAATATCCTGGTCACCGGCATTGTGGTGGTGTTGTTCTAAGACTTCAAACCAAGACAAGAGGATGACTCATGTTTAGAGAATTCGCCAAAGGTCTGAGCATCACCTTCAAGCATATGCTCCCGGGGCACTCGACCACCGTTCAGTACCCCTACGTCAAACTGCAGCCTTCCGCCCGCTTCCGTGGACTGCATCGTTTGGTTCCGACCCACGACCGCGAGAAGTGCGTGGCCTGTTACCTCTGCCCGACGGTCTGCCCGGCAAAGTGTATCACTGTCGATTCGGCCGAAAACGCTCAAATGGAAAAATACCCCCGGGTTTACACTATTGACCTGTTGCGCTGCATCTTCTGCGGCTACTGCGTCGAAGCCTGCCCGGTGGAGGCGATCGAAATGACCGGCGCCTATGAGTTGGCCAATTATAAGCGAGCGGACTTCAACTTCACCAAAGAGCGGCTGCTCAAGTAACCGTATAGGAGCGTTGAACCCATGGCACATCTCTTTTTCTATCTGGTCGCTTTGGTTGCCGTTGTCTCGGGCTTCCTGGTCATCAAGTGCAAAACCCCGGTCAACAGCGCCATTGCCCTGGTGAACACCTTCTTCTGCCTGGCGATCTTCTACGTCATGCTGGAAGCGCCCTTTATGGCCGCCATCCAGATCATGGTCTACGCTGGCGCGATCATGGTGCTGATCCTGTTTGTCATCATGTTGCTCAACCTTGGCTCCGAGGCGCGTAAGCGCTATACCCACGGCGTTGCCTGGGGAGCGGCCTGCGGCGCCCTGGTGTTGGTTCAGGTGCTTTACTTCCTCAATCGGGGAGAGGCGACCGGTATGAAGGGGGAAGTGACCAGCGATATGATCAACACCCTCGGTCACACCGAGTTGATCGGCAAGGCGCTGTTCACCCAGTTTCTGCTCCCCTTTGAAATCACCTCGATCCTGCTCCTGGTCGCCATCGTCGGTGCCGTGGTGCTGGCTAAAAAAGACGTCTAGTTGCTGATAGGGACAGGAGACCGACCATGATCATCAGCGTTCATCACTACCTTGTATTGAGTGCCATCCTTTTCTCCCTTGGAACCGTGGGTGTTCTGACCCGGAGAAACGCCATCGTTATCTTCATGAGCATCGAACTGATGCTCAATGCAGTGAACCTGTCCTTCATCGCCCTTTCCCGACACCTGGGCAACATGGACGGTCAGGTCTTCGTGTTCTTCGTCATGACGGTTGCCGCTGCCGAAGCGGCGGTCGGTCTGGCCCTGATGATCGCCTTCTTCCGTAACCGGCAGTCGGTCGACGTCGATGACATCAATTTGTTGAAATGGTAGGCGGAATTCGGTTCGATTCGATGCTCCATTCGCTAAGAGGAGAGAGATAGATGTACGACAAACTCTGGCTCATCCCGTTCTTCCCCCTGCTGGGCGCGATCATCAACGGCCTGCTTGGCAAGAAGATCAAGAATGAGAAGGTAATCGGGGCCATCGGCACGCTGGCCATTGCCTCCTCCTTCGTGGTCTCCTGCACCTACTTCTTTCAGTTGCTCGGGGACAGCGAGAAGGTCCACCAGCAAGTCCTCGGTTCCTGGATGACCGTCGGCAAACTGCAGGTTGATTGGGGCTTTCTTTTCGATCCGCTCTCGGCGGTGATGCTCTTGGTGGTCACCGGGGTTGGTTCGCTGATCCATCTCTACTCCATCGGCTATATGCATGGGGAAGAGGGATTCTATCGGTTCTTCTCCTACCTCAACCTGTTCTGTTTCTCCATGCTGATGCTGGTGCTGGGGAACAACGCGCTGGTCATGTTTGTCGGTTGGGAGGGGGTCGGTCTCTGCTCCTACCTGCTGATCGGCTACTACTTCCATAAGAAGAGTGCCGGCGACGCCGCTAAAAAGGCTTTCGTGGTCAACCGGATCGGTGACTTCGGCTTCCTGCTCGGTCTGTTCATCCTCTTCTGGACCCTGGGCAGCGAGCACGGCATCTGGACAGTGAATTTCGTCGAAATCGCTGAGCACGGCCATCTCCTCGGAGCCGGCAGCGTGGTGGTGACTGCGATCACCCTGCTGTTCTTCCTTGGCGCCACCGGCAAGTCGGCGCAACTACCGCTTTATACCTGGTTGCCTGACGCCATGGAAGGCCCGACCCCGGTTTCGGCCCTGATCCATGCGGCGACCATGGTGACCGCCGGTGTCTACATGATCGGTCGCATGAATGGGTTGTTCGCCATGGCGCCGAGCACCATGATGGTGATCGCCATCGTTGGTGCCGCAACCGCACTCTTCGCCGCCAGCATCGGCTTTGCCCAGAATGACATCAAGCGGGTCCTGGCCTACTCCACCGTTTCCCAGCTCGGTTTTATGTTCATGGCCATGGGTGTGGGGGCCTTCACCGCCGGTATCTTTCACTTGATGACCCACGCCTTCTTCAAGGCTTGCCTGTTCCTCGGTTCCGGCTCGGTCATTCACGCTATGCACCATGCCTTGCATCATGGGCATTTGCACGATGATCCGCAGGATATGCGCAATATGGGTGGCCTGCGTAAGCACATGCCGATTACCCATGCGACCTTCGGCATTTCCTGTCTGGCGATCTCTGGTATTCCATTCTTCTCGGGCTTCTTTTCCAAGGACGAGATCCTCTGGTGGACCTTCGCATCGACCCGCGGCAGCATGTTTGTTTGGGGTGCCGGCGCGATAGCGGCAGGCATGACCGCATTCTACATGTTCCGTTGCCTCTACATGACCTTCTACGGCGAGCAGAGAACCCATGCGAAGGCCAAAGATCACGTGCATGAGTCGCCCTTCGTCATTACCTTGCCGTTGATGGTCCTTGCGGGCTTGGCGACGGTTGGCGGTCTGATCGGTATTCCGCACGTGATTGACGTGGCCCATGTCGGCAACAAATTTACCGAGTTTTTGGCTCCTGTGTTCCAGCAGACCCAGCAACTTCACCAGATCGAAGCCCACGGCGCGGCTTCGACCGAGATCGCATTGATGGTGCTGTCGGTCCTCATCGCTCTGGTCGGAATTTCCGCTGCCACGGTCATGTACCTGAAAAAACCCGAACTGCCCGGCAAGTTCACTGCGGCATTCAAGGGGCTGCATCAGGTTGTGTTTAATAAATGGTATGTCGATGAGCTCTACGATGCCCTGTTTGTCAATCCGACCAAGCGGCTCGGGACCTTCCTTTGGAAAGGCTTCGATGTCATCGTTGTCGACGGCATCGTCAATGGTATCGGCTCCATCGTCAACCTGCTCTCGCGCGGGCTCCGGTATACCCAGTCCGGTCTGTTGCACAACTATGCGCTGACTATGGTCCTTGGGATGATAGGAATCGTCGCTTTCTACGTACTCCAATAGGCTGACTGTCAGACTTGCCATAGAGCAATAAGGAGCAGAATCCAATGACCGAACATCTTCTGAGCCTGATTACCTTCTTCCCGCTTCTGGGGTTATTGTTCCTTCTCTTCTTACCGAAGGACAACGAAGGGCTTCTCAAGGGCTTCACCCTGGCAGTCACCCTGGTGACCTTCTTCATTAGCCTGCCACTCGCCTTCGATGACGTCTTCAAGACTTCGGGCGGCATGCATTATGTGGAATTCGCCAAATGGATCAACATCGGCGACTACTTCCAGATGAACTACAATGTCGGCGTCGACGGCATCAGCCTCTGGTTGATCCTGCTGACCACCTTCATCATGCCGATCGCCACTCTGTCGACCTGGCATTCGGTCGACAAGCAGGTCAAGGCCTTCATGGCCCTGCTGCTGCTGCTGGAAACCGCCATGCTTGGCGCCTTCATCTCCCTTGACCTGTTCCTGTTCTACATCTTCTGGGAACTGATGCTGATCCCGATGTATTTCATGATCGGTATCTGGGGTGGCGGCCGGCGGATTTACGCGGCGATCAAGTTCTTTATCTTCACCGCGGTCGGCTCGTTGCTGATGCTGGTGGCCATCATTTACGTCTACTATGCCGCGATTCAGAGCGGGGTTGATGTCAACGGCTTCAGCATCGCCGACTTCAGCAAGCTCTCCATCGCTCCGGAAATTCAGACCTGGCTGTTCGCGGCCTTTGCCTTCAGCTTCGCCATCAAGGTGCCGATGTTCCCGGTCCACACCTGGTTGCCCGATGCCCATACCGAAGCCCCGACCGCCGGTTCGGTCATCCTGGCAGCCATTCTGTTGAAGATGGGGACCTACGGCTACGTCCGTTTCGCCATCCCGCTGTTCCCTGAGGCCACCCAGGAGTTCATTCCCTTCCTGTCGCTGCTGGCGGTGATCGGTATCATCTACGGCGCGCTGGTGGCAATGATGCAGGACGACGTCAAAAGGCTGGTCGCCTACTCATCGGTTTCCCACCTCGGTTTTGTCATGTTGGGAATCTTCGCCCTGAATATCCAGGGGCTCGCCGGTGGCATGCTGCAGATGGTCAATCACGGGATCACCACCGGCGCACTATTTCTTATTGTCGGTTTCATCTACGAGCGCCGCCACACCAGGGCAATCAACGAGTTTGGCGGACTGGCCAAGCAAATGCCGATTTTCGCCACTATCTTCATGATCATGACCTTCTCTTCTGTCGGTCTTCCAGGGACCAACGGTTTCGTTGGCGAGTTCCTGATTCTGATGGGTGCATTTGAAAGCGAACTGCGCTGGTATGCAGTCTTTGCCACCACCGGTGTTATCTTCGCCGCTGTTTACATGCTCTGGATGTTCCAGCGGGTGATGTTCGGGGAACTGAAAAATCCCGAAAACCAGAACCTGAAAGATCTTTCAGGTCGAGAAATGGCCCTGATGCTGCCGCTGCTGGTTTTTGTCTTCTGGATCGGCGTTTACCCGAACCCCTTCTTTGAGAAGATGAACCCGGCGCTGGAGCAGCTGATCCAGCAGGTCAAGGTTGCTCCGGTGCAGGCCGCCGAACTGCCGATCGTGGAACAGGCGATCGAAGAAGCCGTCAATCAGGACACACCGGTTGCCGGAGCCGAGGCAGGTCAAGGTGAGGGTGCCCCTGCTCCTGCCCCAGCCGATGCTGCTGACGCGACCGCCCCGGCTGCCCCTGCCGCTACCGGCAGCGGTAACTGACCGATTCGAACAGCGATCTACCTGTTGCTGTAATAACACCGCCTCCGGAGGAGCATTTCCATGGAAAATCTGGTGCAACTCGCCATCCAGAACGTTAATTTCGGGGCCATCATGCCCTCCCTGGTCCTGTGCTGCTTCGGCATGGTCCTGCTGCTGGTCAGTGTCTTCTTGCCCAAGGGGAAGACCACCCCTGTTGCCTGGATGAGCCTTGGCGCCATCATCATTACCGCCTGGGTTTCCCTACAGGGTTGGAACAACCCCCAGGCCGGGTTCGGTGGTTCGGTGGTGCTCGACAACTTTGCCACCTTCTTCAACTTGACCTTCCTGCTAGCTGCCGGACTGACCATCCTGATGTCCGATGACTATCTCAAACGCGAAGGCTATCCGGTTGCCGAATACTACCCGCTGATCCTGTTCACTACCGCTGGCGCCATGTGGATGGCCTCAGGGACCGACATGATGACCATTTTCCTTGGTCTCGAGGTTCTTTCCATCTCCCTGTACGTTCTTGCCGGGTTTTTCCGCGGCAACGTCCAATCGAACGAAGCCGGACTCAAGTACTTCCTGCTCGGCGCCTTTTCCACCGGCTTCCTGCTCTACGGCATCGCCCTACTCTACGGGGTAACCGGGACCACCCAGATTGGCGATATGGGCCAGTTCATCAATGCCCACAACCATGTCCTGACCAACCCGATGACCCTCGCCGGGGTGGCTCTGCTGAGCATCGGCTTCCTGTTCAAGATTGCTGCAGCCCCTTTCCACATGTGGGCTCCTGACGTCTATCAGGGTGCGCCGACCCCGATTACTGCCTTTATGAGCGCCGGTCCCAAAGCTGCCGCCTTTGCAGCCCTGGTGCGAATTTTCATCGAAGCTCTCGGCGGGCTGCAGGCTGAATGGTCGCAGATGTTCTGGGTGTTGGCAGTGCTGACCATGTTCGTTGGTAACATCCTGGCGATTTACCAGACCAACATCAAGCGGATGCTGGCCTACTCCTCCATCGCCCATGCCGGCTACGCCCTGGTTGGCCTGGTGGCCGCCAATGAAATCGGTATTTCCGGCATCCTGTTCTACATGCTGGCCTACACCTTCATGAACATCGGCGCCTTCGCCGTGCTGGTGCTGGCTGGCAAGAAGGGCGAAGACAATCTGACTCTGGATGGTTTTGCCGGTTTTGGTTACAAACGCCCCTTCCTCGGGGTGGCGATGACCATCTTCCTCTTCTCCCTGATGGGTATTCCTCCGACGGTTGGTTTTGCCGGTAAGTTCTATATCTTTGCCGGAGCTATCAAGGCTGGATATATCTGGCTGGCGGTTCTTGGGGTGCTCAACTCCGCGATCTCCCTCTATTACTACCTGCGGGTCATGGTGGCCATGTATTTCAAGAGCCCGACCGAAGATTACGGTTGGGTGACCATGCAGACCGGGGCGGTGGTGACCATCGTTATTTCCCTCCTCGGTGTCTTCTACTTCGGGCTGGCTCCTGAAGGGCTGATGGAAATGGCCAAACAAGCGATGTTCTGACGGGCAAATGCCCGTTTCCAACCCCCGGCCCTGCCGGGGGTTTTTTTTTGCCCGCAACCGGGCCCATGGGCTAGGATGGGCAAGGTGTTTTGGGAATACAGATTTACAAGGCGGAGCCTTGACTGTTGGTCGCCTATCAAGGAGGTGCAGTTATGCCAGGTTCGTTTCCGGATCTGCGCGGCTTAATTACTACATTGGAGCAGACAGGTGCGCTGACTCGCATTAAGACACCCGTCGACTCCTACCTGGAAATGGCGGGGCTCACCCAAAAGGTTGGCAATCTAAAACAAGGTGGACCGGCCCTGCTGTTCGAATCCCCGCGGGGATATTCCTGGCGGGTCGCCACCAATCTGTTTGGATCACGACAGCGCGCGGCCCTGGCCTGGGGGACAGCGGATATCGACCCCCTCGCAATGCGCCTGCAGAAGGATTTGGCCTCCATCGGATGCGGCGCTGCGGAGCAGCGTCTGGCTAGGATATTGGAGCAGGCCGATTGTACGCCTTGCGCGAGCGCTAACCCGTTGTGGAGACAATCCGCGGAAGCCGATCTAGGCAAGCTCCCTGCGCTGCATTGCTGGCCGCAAGAGACCGGCCCCTATTTGACCCTGCCGGTGGTGGTGACCCGGCACCCAACCAGCGGGCAGTTGAACTACGGTCTCTATCGGCTGCAGCTGCTTGACTCCCAGCGCGCCGCCATTCATTGGAATCCCGGGGCCGGGGCTGCCGAGCACCTGCGGGCCTGGAACAATTTGGGACAACCGATGCCAGTGGCCGTTCTGCTCGGCGCCCCTCCAGCCCTGCTGGCAGCTGCCGCCATGCCCTTGCCGGGAGAAATCGATGAAGCGGCATTCGCCGGTTATCTGACCAACAGGAGATTGGAGAGTGCCCCAGGGCCGCTCACCGGACTGCCTCTTCCTGCAAGTACTGAAATCGCGCTTGAGGGGATCATTTCGGCGGGCGACTTTGACCTGGAAGGGCCCTTCGGCAATCATAGCGGCCGTTATGTTGAGGCCACGATGCAGCCGGTGTTCCGGTTGCAAGCTCTGTATCACCGTCCCGAGCCGATTTTGCCGGCGACGGTGGTCGGCCCGCCACCGATGGAAGATTGCTACCTGGCGCAGGTCAATAGTCGTTTGTTGCTACCGCTCTGGTCCTGCGACCAGCCCCAGTTGTTGGACATCCACTTCCCCCTGGAGGGTATTTTTCATGGCGCCGCGCTGCTTTCGGTTGCGGAAGGGGCTGGAAGCGAAGTCATCCGCAGTCTCTGGGGGAGCAAAGCCTTTGCCCGTTCCCGGCTGCTGGTTGCCTCTCCTCCTGACGTCGATATCCGCCGCCCGGAACAGGTCTACTGGCATGCCCTGAATGGTGCCGATCCCCAGAAAGATCTGCTGCTGCAGGGGGGGCAAATGGGGATCGATGCTTCCAGGCAGCGCCCAGGCTCCCCGGTGGCGGCCGATGCAGCAACCGCTGCTCTGATTGAATCCCGTTGGAAGGAGTATTTCCCCGATGCTGAATAACGCCCCTGCTGGGTCAGCAGCCACACCGCAACAGCTGCTGCAGCAGATATTTGGTCTCAGCCGTTTTCGGGGGCCACAGCAGGAGATCATTGAAACGGTTCTCGCCGGTAAGGATGCCTTCGTGCTGATGCCGACCGGCGGCGGCAAGTCCCTCTGTTACCAATTGCCGGCGCTGCTCCGACCTGGGGTGGCGATCGTGGTCTCGCCGTTGATTTCGCTGATGAAGGACCAGGTCGATGTGCTGCTGGCCAACGGGGTGCGGGCCGCCTGTTACAACTCCTCCCTGGGGGCGGCCGAGGCCCGCGGCGTCCTCTCGGCGCTGCATCGCGGCGAGCTGGACCTGCTCTATATCGCCCCCGAGCGGCTGCTCAGCCCGGGGTTTCTACAGCGCCTGCACGAGCTGCCGGTGGCCCTGTTCGCCGTCGATGAAGCCCACTGTGTCTCCCAGTGGGGGCATGACTTTCGACCCGAATATGCCGAACTTGGGGCTTTGCGTCCGCAGTTTCCCCAGGTTCCCTGGATCGCCCTGACCGCCACCGCCGATGGCCAGACCCGCGGTGACATTCTGCAGCGGCTCGGGCTGCAGCAGGCCCGCACCTTTATCGCCGGTTTCGACCGGCCCAATATCCGCTACCTGGTCGCCAGCAAACAGAAACCGCAGCAACAACTGCGCAATTTTCTGGCAGCGCGGCCGGAGGAAGCCGGCATCGTCTACGCCCTCTCTCGCAAACGGGTGGAAGAGATCGCGGCGCGGTTGCAAACCGCCGGTATCGCCGCCGCCCCCTACCATGCCGGACTGCCTGATAAGGAGCGCCAACGGGTGCAGGAGGCTTTTCGCCGCGACGACCTGCGGGTGGTGGTGGCGACCGTCGCCTTCGGTATGGGGATCGACAAGTCCAACGTCCGCTTCGTGGTCCACTACGACCTGCCGAAGACGATCGAAAGCTATTATCAGGAAACCGGCCGCGCCGGCCGCGATGGCGCCCCGGCCGAGGCGCTGCTGCTGTTCGGCTATGGCGATATCATGGTGGCCCGCAGCCTGATCGAGCAGAGCAACAATGCCGAGCAGCGGCGCATCGAACTGCACAAGCTCAGCGCCATGGTCGGATTCGCCGAAAGTCAGGGTTGCCGTCGGCGCATCCTGCTCGGCTTTTTCGGCGAACCCCCCGCCGATGACTGCGGCAATTGCGATATCTGTCTGAACCCTCCCGAAACCTTCGATGCCACCGACGCGGCGCGAAAGGCCCTCTCCTGCGTTTTCCGGGTGGGTCAGCGCTTCGGCATCGGCCACGTGGTCGATGTGCTCTGCGGCGCCAATACCGAACGCATCCGCTCCCTCGGTCATGACCGCCTCTCCACCTATAATCTCGGCGCCGGACAGAGTCGGGATTTCTGGACCGATCTGCTGCGGCAGCTGGTCCATCGCGGATTTTTGGAGCAGGATATGGCCAACTATTCGGTGCTGCGGCTAACGGAATCCGCCCGCCCCCTGCTGCGGGGGGAGAGGTCGCTGCAACTCCCCGCTCCCCGGGAGAAGTTGCCGACGACCAAAGGCCGCCGCAAGGGGCGCAGCGCACCCGAAGGCGAAAAGCCTGAGCTGTTTCAGGCCTTGCGGCAACTGCGCAAAACCCTGGCCGATCGCGATGGGGTGCCCCCCTTCGTGGTTTTCAACGATGCGACGTTGCTGGAGATGGCCGCCAGTCGGCCGCAAAGCCTGGCCGAGTTGCACCAGGTCAACGGCGTCGGCCAGACCAAACTGGCCCGCTACGGCGAGGCCTTTTTGCAGCTGTTGCAGCAGGCTTGAAGCTAGAGCCGGGGAGGTTGCGCCCCGCTCAGCTGGGGTTTAGACTGAAGGTAGCCCGAACGATCAAAGGCGGCAGGAGGTGGGTGATGATCCGCAAGGGATGGTGGCGTTGGCTGGTTCTGCTGGGATTGCTGCTGGCCGGTTGTGTCAGCCCCCTGTCACGGCAGGCAAAATTCGACGCCGAGCCCTATGTCGATTTTCCTCGTCTGCTGGAAAATCCTGCAGCCTACCAAGGGAAAACCTACCTGCTCGGCGGGGTGATCGTCACCACGGAAGCCAGCCGGGAGGGGAGCACTCTGGAGGTTCTGCGTTACCAGCTCGATCGCAGCGATCGACCGCTGCAGGCCGATGAAACCAGTGGTCGGTTTCTGGTGCGCACGGCGAAGTTTCTCGATCCCGTTATCTATGCCAGCGGCCGTCTGGTCACCCTGACCGGTCAGATGGTTGACGTGGAAACCCGCCCCCTGGGAGGGGTTGATTACCGATATCCCCTGCTGACCCTGGGCGAACTCCACCTCTGGCCCAAGGAGGAGGAGTACCGCCTGCCGCCGGGCTCCTACTATCCCTACCGGCCCTACTACTGGTATGACCCCTGGTACGACCCTTATCCCTTCTGGCCCGGCATGCATCCGCGGCGCTGGTAAACCACCAAACGCCAACCGGGAAGCCGGGTTGGCGTTTGTCGTTGCAGGGGAAATCTGGGGCTTTAGCCGAGCAGCGCAGCCAAACCGGAGTTCCTGCGGGGTTCGAGCTCCTCGAGCAACTGGGCAAAACGGCGCTGCAGAAGCGGAAGGCTCTCCCGCAGCGGATGGTCATCATCGACCAGCAGCAGCTCGGCCCGATAGCTCTGGGCCCAGGAGATAACCTGCTGAGGCCTGACCACCTCGTCACGCCAGCCATGGACAACCACACAGCGGTCCGTGACCGGTTCAGGGTTGGAATCCTCGGGCGGGTATCCTGGCATGCCGAAGGCCGGAGCCATCAGAAACAGTGCGGCCGGTTGAAGAATCCGGGAGGCCGCAGTGACCACATAGCCGCCCATGCTCGACCCGACCAGGACCAATCGCTCAGCCGGTTTTACCGCCGCGAGCAGCAGACCCACCCGTTGTTTGGGATCGTCGATGCCGGCAAAATCCGGGGCCGAGGCCCTCCATCCGGCCTGGCGGGCCACTTGCGCCAGCGCCTCGATTTTGACTCCCCGCGGCCCGCTTTCCTTGCCGTGGGCGAAGACCACCTGTCTGATCATCAGCCTCTCCCTGCGCCGCAAAGCCCCTGTTCGTTAAGCAACCGCCTGCTCCAGCAGGGTTGCCAGCATCTCGACCCGGGGCATGTCAGCCCCTTGGCGACGGCCGTCGGCCAGCGGAATTCGGAAAATCGAGGCGGTTTCCAATTGCCGCCCCTCTTCCCGGTCGATCTGCATCGAGGGGCGGTATTCCCCCATGTTGTCGGTGAATTCCAGCATGCCGTCAGCGAATTTTTCGGAAATCGGCTGGGTCAGACCCTGGGCATTGCCGGCGCGGATCACCTCCAGCATCAGCTCGCGCACCAGCTGCCGGCAAGGCCCCGGTTCCAGCAGCCGGTTGACCGGTTGCAGCAGCAGAGCGCTCAGACCGTTAAAAGGGATGTTCCAGACCAGCTTTTCCCAACGGGTCCGCTTCAGGTCGTCGGTCGCCTTGCAGTCGACCCCAGCCTTGACGAACATCGCCACCAGCTGCTCGAGCCGCTGGTGGTCGCTGCGCAGATATTCGCCGAGGATAATCCGGCCGGCATTGAGGTGATGGACCTCGCCGGGTTCGCCCCGATTGGAGCAGAGAAAGGCGATGCCGCCAATGATGCGCTCGGGGCCGAACAATTCAGCCAGGGCTTCTTCGTTGCCGAGGCCGTTTTGAAGGGTGAGAATCTGGGTGTTTTTGCCCAGCAGTGGCTCGATCAGTTCGGCATAGCGATGATTGGTAAAGGTTTTCAGCCCCACCAGTACCAGGTCGACCGCCCCGATCTCTTCAGGGGCCCGATAGCCCTGAACCTGCGGCAGGGTGAAATCGCCATGGATGGAGAAGACCTTCAGCCCCTTCTTGGTGATGGCCTCGTAATCACGGCGCAACAGAAAATGCACATCCTCCCCACTTCTCTGCAGCAGCGCCCCGTAATAAAGCCCGAGCGCCCCTGCCCCAACAATTGCAATTCGCATCATTTCACCTCTTGACAGTCGTTTTGCTATGACAGCCTTGGCAACGGCGGCACACCAATTCCCGCGGTCGCTCACCCCCGCCGCCAATCATGGTATTTCTTCACCCAGCCGAGGAGTTTTTCCGGCACATGGGCCCGCTTCCATTCGCCGGCGGTGGCCTTGCTGGCTTCGGCCAGGGTCGGGTAGGGGTGAATGGTGGCGAGAATTTTGTTCAGACCGATGCCATGTTTCATCGCCAGGGTGAACTCGGCCAGCAGATCGCCGGCGTGGGGCCCCACAATGGTCGCCCCGAGAATACGGTCCTTGCCCCTGGGGGTGACGACCTGGATCCAGCCATGGTCCTCCTCCTCGGCGATGGCGCGATCAAGTTCTTTAAGCTGGTAGCGGGTCAGCTCGAAATCGAGCCCTTGCTCCCTGGCTTCGCTTTCGTTGAGGCCGACGCGGGCCACTTCGGGGTCGGTAAAGGTGCACCAGGGGATGACCCGGTAGTCGACCCGGAAGCTTTTGAACTGGCCGAAGAGGGCATTGACCGCCGCATACCAGGCCTGATGGCCGGCGGTGTGGGTGAATTGATAGGGGCCGGCGACGTCCCCGGCACAGAGGATGTTGGGGATATTGGTGCGCAGGAACGGATCGGTCTGCAGGGTGCCGCGGGGAGTGACGGTGACGCCGAGCTCCTCCAGGCCGAACCCCTCGGTGCGGGGGCGACGGCCGACGGCGACCAAAATGGCGTCGAAGGGGATTTCCACCCGCGTCCCCTCGGCCTCGCAGACCAGGACCTTTTCCCCGCCACGCTGCAGCACTTCCGTGGCCGCGTGGGAGGTCAGGACCCGCACCCCTTCGGCTACAAACCGCTGGCGGATGAACTCGGCGACCTCCGGATCCTCGCGCCCCATGATCCGGGGGGCCATTTCCACCTGGGTCACCTCGGCACCAAAGCGGGCAAAGGCCTGGGTCATCTCGCAGCCGATGGGGCCGCCGCCAAGAACCAGCAGCCGCCGGGGGAGCTGGCGCAACTGCCAGAGGTTGTCCGAGGTCAGAAAATCGACCTGATCCAAACCCGGGATCGGTGGCACCAGGGGAGAGGCGCCGGTGGCAATGATGATATTGCGGGTGGTCAGGGTGCGGCCATTGACCTCGACGCTGTAGGGGGAGGTGATTCTGGCTGCTCCGGCGATGACCTCCACCCCCAGCTCGGTATAGCGCTCCACCGAGTCGTGGGGCTCGACCTTGGTGACCACCCGCTGAACCCGCTCCATCACCTGAGCAAAATCGAAGGCGGTCTCAGTGCGCTGAAAACCGAACTCCTTGGCCCGGCGGCCATAGGCGAGCATTTTGGCGCTGCGGATCAAGGCCTTACTGGGGACGCAGCCGGTATTCAGGCAGTCTCCCCCCATCTGGTCCTGTTCGATCAGCGCTATCTTGGCCTTGACCGCCGCGGCGATATAGCTCGAAACCAGTCCGGCAGAGCCGGCGCCGATGACCACCAGGTTATAGTCAAATTTCTTTGGTTTCGGGAATCGGGCCAGGCTTTTTCGGCTTTTGGCCAGATCGAGGATTTTCTTGGCCAGCAGCGGAAACAGACCGAGCAGAACAAAGGAGAAAATCAGGCCGGGGGATAGAATTCCTCCCAGACTTTCGATCTGACCGAGCTGGGTGCCGGCATTGACGAAAACCATTGTCCCGGCCAGCATTCCAATCTGGCTGACCCAGTAAAAGCTCAGCGCCTTCATGGGAGTCAGCCCCATGAGCAGATTGATGACGAAAAAAGGGAATAACGGCACCAGTCGCAAGGAGAAAAGGTAGAAAACCCCCTCGCGCTCGACACCGCTGTTGATGGCGATAAGCCGTTGACCAAAGCGGGCCTGAACCCAGTCCCGCAGCAGAAACCGGCTGACCAGAAAGGCCAGGGTGGCGCCGATGGTGCTGGCAAAAGAGACTACCACCAGGGCGGGCCAGAAGCCGAACAGCGCCCCTCCGGCCAGAGTCATGACCGCCGCCCCGGGCAGGGAGAGGGCGGTTACGGCCACGTAGAGGCAGAAGTATCCGGCCAGGGTCAGGGACTGGTTGGCAGCGTAATAGCTTTGAAATGCCTCCTGGCGCAACTTCAGTTCGGCCAGGGTCAGAAAACGTTGCAGGTCGAAGGCGAAGAACAACCCAACCAGCAGGACAATTGCGCCAAGGATCAATATTTTATTCCAGCGACCCGCCATTCAAACCTCCAGCAGTATTCATACAGAGCCCGAAAGCTCCCGCATTATAGCAAATCTAAAACCGATGCTCCGCCTCGCAACCCTTCAATTGCAGTCGGTGGTGCGGCCTGGTTGAACTGATCGTGCAGAGGGCAAAGGTCTGCCCCGGGACCTCATCTGCCTCAAGATACCATTGTGGTGGTCAAGCGGAAGCTTTTGTTTATCTGCTCGGGCCCTTGCGATAGCGGCTTGGCTGCTTTGTCCGATTTTCCGTCTTCGGTTTGCTAGCCGTCAGTCACGCCTTTTCGACCTTGGTTCCGATTACCCCTGCACCATGAACCAGAGTGACCTTTCCCCCCTACACTCGCCGTTATACCAAACCCCGGACAAAACAAAGCCCCCAGGTCCACTAAGGGACAAGGGGGCTCCATGCCTGTTTCCAGAGCGGTGCGAATATTATTCTTCGGTGGCGGCAGCTTTTTTAGCGCCGGCCTTTTTGGCCGCGGGTTTCTTTTCAGCGGCTTTCTTCTCAGCTCTGGCAGCACGACCCTTTGCAAGACCAGCACCCAGATCAAGAGCAATCGCCATCTGACGCCGTGATTCGCTATAAGACTTGGCTGCAAGAGATTGAGTCCGTGGAATGTCAAATTGAGCCCGGTATTCCTTGGGGGTCATATCGTGTTCTGCACTCAGGTGGCGACCAAGGGTCTTGAAGCCCTTACCACAAATCATGCAAATGATTTGATCTTTGCCAAAGGCCTTACGCTTGGTGATGACCGGGACGACAGCCTCTTCTGCCAGAGCAGATTGTTCTGCAACAGGAACAACACCCTTTTCCATGGCAGAGAGGGCTTTGTAGACCTCCTGAAGTTCTGCAAGAAGATCTTCTTTGCTCATAGGGGAATTGGATGCGTGAGCTGATACGATACTAGTGGCCATCTCGAGCAAATTTGTCATTTAGTTGTCTCCTTTGAAGGTTTTATCGTGGGAATATAACACCACCTTGTTATCTTATCAATGTCTCAAAAGAAATAAATTTTTACAAAACCCAACACCTTTCCAAAATTAAAAACAAGTGAGTTTGGTTAGATCCAATGAGCGCATTAATAAATTCGCAGAAAAATTCATCGAAGGCTTTTTTTCAACGGCTTTTTTTCTATCAGTGAGCTTACGCTCAGAAGAAGTTCTCACCTTCTTTAACCGACCATCGAAACGGAAAGGAATAACCTTGGATATTTTTGTGTCTTTTTTAAATTCAGGATGGCGGGGTTAAGCAGAAGGTTTTGGTCTGGGCCTTCGGGGAAGAAGACCGAGGGGACAAGAAGGCCCAAAGAGGCTGATGCCTCGACCCACTGCTGATCAGCGACAATTAAACCTCCCGTGCGGCGACAATTATAATTCCCGGAATTAATAGGGACCTTTATTGCGTGTTCGACCATTTGATCTGAAATTCAATTTCCTCTGAACCGTTTTCTCGTTCGTGCTCGATATTGTAGCTGGCGCGGACGGGAACTGAGATTCTTTCCCCTGCGATTTGTATCTCAAAGCGTTCGCCCTGTTCGAGAGCGTCGGCCAAACGACGCAATTTCGCCACGAATTCCGGTAAAGGGTAAGTTTTCTCTACATCTCGATCTCGTTTAGTGGTCATGCCGGTTGCCTTTCATGTCCAGGGGTGTCCAAAGCGTTTCAGGGGGGTCAGCGCCGGAGGACTTCCGTCAGTTTTAACCCGGCGAGCTCATTCATCGTCCGCGCCAGGTAGTAGAGGAGCGCCAGCATGATCAGTAGCGATGGCAGCGCGATCACTGGATAGCTCAGCAGAGTCATGCGGCCCAGTTCCTCATTGAACGCCTGGGTGCCGGATGGGCTGGTAACGATCCAGGAGGCCAGAAAATAGTTCATAGCGGAAGAGAACAGGAAGGAGCCGCCCAGCATCCAGGTGGCAATCTTCAGTCGGCCATTGAAGGCTGCCGTGGTGCTGCGCTGTTGGAGGCTCTCCTGAATGCGCTCGACATTCATCAGCGCCGGACTCAGCAGCAGCACCCGCACCAGCGGCTTACTGGTGAAGGCGGAAACGACCACGCCCAGGCCGATCAGGCCGGGAATTGCCGCCTCCTTGACCGCCAGCCACTGAGGGTCAAGTTGCAACAGACCGATGCCGCCAGTGAGCAGAATGCTGATCAGGCCCAGCACCGCCAGCAGGTTGAGCTTGCGTTCCCGCAGCAGCGAGCGGGCGCCCCAGAAAAGCGGAAAAGTCAGCGCCAGCAGCAGTGCCTTGACCGCGCCCAAATCCTCTGGGCCGGAGAGTTTCATCAGGATCATTGAGGGCAGGATCAGGGTGATCAACAGCTCCATCAACGGACTCGGTTTGGTTGTTTCATTCATCGGCAATCTCGCTGAAAAAAGCAGATAATCAGGGCTGGAGCGGCCCGTTCGTTGGGGCAGTTCCCCGCTGCATCAGCAGCAGAGCGATAGAGCCCAAAGCCGGAATCGCCGTTAACAACGCCCCCACCCGCCGCAATACCCGCGGCTGTTCGAGGATGCTGGGCAGCCGGAAATGCACACTGACTGGGGGCGAATGCACGATCTCCGTCCATCAGTGCGAAGCGCTCGCCTTGAGAGCGGCGATTCGTACTTCCAGCGGCGGGTGGGTCATGAACAGGCGTTTTAGCCCTGAGCCGCCGCCACCGCTGATGCCAAAAGCCGCCAACTTCTCCGGCAGCGGCTGCGGGTTCAAACTCGACAACCGCTCCAGCGCGGCGACCATGGCACCGCGTCCAGCCAACCGTGCGCCGCCGGCATCGGCGCGAAACTCCCGCTGGCGCGAGAACCACATGACGATGATCGAGGCCAGGATACCCAGCACCAGGTCGGCAATGATGACCGTGATCCAGAAGGCCGGTCCGTTGCCCAGTTCGGTCTTGAAAATTACCCGGTCGACGGTGTGTCCGATCACGCGCGACAGGAACAAAACGAAGGTGTTCACCACCCCCTGAATCAGCGCCAGGGTCACCATGTCGCCATTGGCCACATGGGCGACCTCATGCCCCAGCACCGCCTCAGCCTCCTCCCGGGTCATGCGCTGCAAAAGCCCGGTTGACACCGCGACCAGCGCACGGTTCTTGCTCATACCGGTAGCGAAAGCGTTGACATCTGGGGACTCCCAAATAGCCACCTCAGGCAGTTTGATGCCGGCGGCTTGGGCCTGACGCGCGACCGTCTGCACCAGCCACTGTTCGGTGTCTGTGCGCGGCTCGGTAATGACCCGGGCACCGACAGATTTCTTGGCCATCCACTTGGAGATCACCAGGGACAAGAAGGATCCGCCAAAGCCCATGACGGCGGCAAAAATGAGCAGAGAGGTGAGATTCAGCCCCTGCGCAGTGAGGTAGGGCTCCACCCCGAGCAAACGCATGCTCACCGAGAGCACCAGCAAAATCGCCAGGTTGGTGGCCAGAAAAAGAACGATCCGTTTCAAAGTTTTACTCCTTTCCGTTGTTGTTGTGGTAACCGCTTCAAATGAACGTCCAGCAGCTTACCCGAATTGGACTCTGGCTCGCTGTGGCCAGCGCCAGGCGCCCGGTTTGATTCAAACCCGCCCATCCCTTACTCCTCTCCGGAATGGTTATCGAAGACGCCCCGCGCCCGTTGCAGGTTACGACCCAGCGTTCTCCCGGCCCTTCCCGCGGCACGATCGACCGCAACATAAAGGTTTGCTTCCGTGTCCTTGATGACAATCTCGGGCAAGTCGCGCAGCTGAAGTTGAACCCGACAATGCTTGTCCTCGCTTCCCCTGGGTCCATTGAGGGATGACAGGCGCACGATGATACACAACACGTGATCCCGAAAGCGGTTCATGGCAAATTGAAACCGGCGCTCCACATGGTCGCGCAAACCCGCTGTCAGCAACACATCCTGAGTGTGAATTTCAATTTGCATCCGGTTTTCCTTGAAGCCAGAAATATAGCTCAATAATATGTCTGCATTTGCATAAAGAAAAGACGATTATTCTTTCGGCTTTGTTCGTTACAGACTGATAAAAGAGGACTTCGGCCATGCTGAACTACAAACAGCTTTACTATTTTTGGAACGTCGCCAAAGCGGGCAGCATTGCGCGTACCGCAGAACGCCTGCACATCACCCCCCAGACAATCAGCGGTCAAATCGGCGAATTGGAGCGAGCTCTGGGGACCGACCTGTTCCGTCGCCGCGGCCGGCGGATCGAATTGACGGCCGCTGGTAAGCTGGCGCTCTCCCACGCCGACGAAATTTTCCAAATTGGCAGTGAACTTGAAGCGCTGCTGCGTTACCCTTCCAAGGGGAGTGAGTTGCCGTTCCGGGTCGGTGTCGCCGACGTCGTTCCCAAGTCCATCGCCTGTCGATTGCTGGCGCCGGTGATGACTCTGGCAGAACCCGTGCGCCTCATCTGCCGCGAGGACAAACTGGAACGATTGTTCGCTGAACTGGCCATTCACAAGCTCGATCTGGTGATCGCCGACCGGCCTCTGCCCACCGAGTTGGGGGTCAAAGGCTATAGTCACGTGCTGGGAAGCAGCGCCGTCGTCTTCCATGCCGCGCCTGAATTGGCCAAGCGCTATCGAGAGGATTTTCCGCAGTCCCTGAACGGTGCCCCCTTGCTGATCCCGGGAGACGGAGCCGCAGTGCGCGGGCCGCTGGAGCGCTGGTTCAGCCAACAGCAGATTCAGCCACGAATTGTCGGAGAGTTTGACGACGCGGCGCTGATGAAGGCCTTCGGTCAAATTGGCGGGGGAATTTTCCCCTTACCCGCAGTCATTGCCGGGGAAGTTGAGAATCAATACGGTGTGGAGATGGTCGGCCGCGCTGAGGAGATCGTCGTCAAGTACTATGCCATTTCGGTAGAGCGTCGGCTCACGCATCCGGCCGTGGTGGCAGTCAGTCAAGCGGCAAAGCAGGTCGTTTTCGCCGATGACAAGCCCGCGACCTAGCATCCCTTGATGGCGCAAATCTGATTCTGAAATCAGCGCTGGCGATCGCGTTCGAGGAACTGGATTCCTTGGTGCAACAACTGGCCGAGTTGCCAGCGTGCGACAGACGTTTTGGAGTTGATTACGACGGAATGACGATTCTTTCCCCCCCTTTAGGTTTTCCCCACTTGCAGAATCCGGTAAACGCTGGCCACACCAATCCCCAGCTCATCAGCCATGGCCTGTTTGGTGATCTTTGGGTTTTTCTGAAGGAGTTTCTGAACCAGGGGAGCTTTTTCTTTGGCGGTGGGTTTGTGGCCTTGGTTGCGACCTGCCACAAAATAGGCGAAAAGAGACACTTCGTCGGCAGGTCACTAAAAAGGCACCATCGACGGATACCGGGCCTGGGTTTTATGCAACGACACTGCTCGATCTATCCGGAGAGCGCAAAACACCGGAAAGCACCCCGCATTAGCCGCAAACAAACTGACTCCAGGTCCAATTTGGAGGCGATTTTTTCAATTTTTTCTTTACCGAGAATTTCTTACAGGTCGTGTTATGGCATACGGTCTACCTGGAACGGACTGTTCAGTCTTTGCGCGACTCGGGCAAGGAAATGGTCGACAAGTTGCTGCCGCACCTGTCGTCGCTGGGATGGGAGGACATCAACCTGACAGGTGATTACCTCTGCCGCCAGAGCCGGAACAGGTCGAACAGGGTAAGTTCCGGCCACTACGGATGATCGGGGAGGCCTAGCGTGCGATGTATTCCGTTTCGTGAGCAGACCCCGAGGAGATGAGTCGGGGTCTGGTTCTGAAGCGGCAGATGGGGGCCATACCCCAGCTGTGTTGGTTCTGGATGTCGTGCCAAACAACCCAAATTTGGAGCCGGTCGTGTTGATTGACATTCCTATTCAATCAACATATCCGCTGCCGATGGCCGTAAACGGTAAGTCGAGGTCAAGCCCGGGGACTTCCTTGGCTATCCAAGCGATAAAGGTATTGCTGTTGGGGCCCGGAAAGGCTTTGTAGGTCCGAGGCCAAGGATAAGAGTGCGCAGCCAATTCCACTGCTTCGATCAGCGCGGCCGCATTTTCCCCTCGGCGGTCTGCCAGCAACCTTGGTTTCTCGCCGTACCAAAATCGGTCCGGGATATCGGTTTCTATCCGAAGTACCGGCAGACCGCGCCGCTCTCGCCAGCCAATCACTTCGTACACCGTATAGGTGAGCTCCGATTTCCGTTTGACGGCAAGCCAAGTGTGGTCCGCAAACCAACCGCGCCAACCCCAGGCGCTCGCCGCATACACCTGTAACACCGCTTCTCTGGTCACCGAAGGGTCAGGAGCAATTCCAGCCGAATCCCGGCTGGCAGTTCGCCAGTTCTGCTCAGCACACCCTGATAGCACCAGAAGGAGCAGCAGTCCGCTGATTAAAGTCTGTTTCAACATTTCCTCGAATCCTAAAAGAGCATAGAGGTTCTCTCACAGAATTAAACGCCGGTTCCCAACCCCCCTACAAACTCAAAAAAAAACAAAATTCGCTTAACCGCCTTTGGCTTGGACCGACACAAAAGACAGCATAACGCAAAAAGCCCTCGAAACGGTGGATGGAGGAGGTCACTTCAGGAGTCGGATTACAAAGTACGTTAGCGTTGTAGCTTTGATATAAATTCAGATAGCCACCGAGCATGGAAAATGGCGTTCAATGGTCAGCCGGGCTTGACGGATAACCTTCTGAATTCATGTAAATAATTTTTCCTTATCGTCCTATATTGCCGAATTCTGAGACGGCCCCTTGGTCGTCATCCGTACTTTTTGACGGCCTTTTCGATGGAACCGCTTGCTTTTGCCAGATCCTCGGGAAGCATGACCGGCTGAAACTCGATGCTCGCATTGAAGGCGAGGAACCACGGCTCGGCAATGGCCGGGATCTGCGAAGCGTCCTGCATCTCAAGAAAGATGAATCCGCAGCGTTGGCCGTTGTTGGCCGTGAAGTAGACCGCCTCCGGTTTCAACTCTTCCAGGATGGACTGGATGGTCGCGCCGAGCTTTCCGGTCTTTGCGGCAGCATTCCCCGCCTCAACGGGGATATTGACCTTCAATAAGAACCGCATGGGAACCCTCCTGCTGGTTTGAACTGTTGGACTTTGAAGGGGGCTAAAAACCTTGCCGTCTGGCCAATTGCGACGACGAAAAAGGCCGAGCTACCCTCTAGGATTATTATCCCTTGGTAGCTCGGCCATCTGGTCAAGACCCGCCGCTTTCCGCCCCTGTCTTCCGGCAGGAATAGCTTTTCATGGATATCTGAGTAAACTCATAGCACCAATTGAGTACCATTCAAGTTATCGATAGTATTTTGTTCGCGTGGTCCTCCTGATCGTCGATTTCGCCTCAAGAAACGCTTCCAGTCCGACAGGCTTCTGCCCAGCAAGATCTCCGGGAACAGGAATCTCGATTATTGAAGAAGGAGGGGTAGACCCAACACTCGTGTCACCAGCCGCCATCATCTCCTGCAGGGTTTCTCCGACGTCCAGGATATCGAGGCCTTGCGCAAAGGACGACATCCCTGATCCTTCATACTGCGGTCTGTTTACCCTTGAGTGGACAAACAGTTTAGCTTCATGACCATTGACCCTTCAATTCTGCCAAATGTTAGGTGCCTTGAAAAACCGAGGCCCCGCTCTACAAATTAAGCAAATTGTTGAAAGTTGCAAGACTACGATAGAAACCCATGAAGAGGATTTCTGGTGCTCACATGTTCCACCTGGAAATTTTCCGATAAATTTGGCAGGTCAGGCAGGCGGAACTAGCCCTCGGGCGTTCTGGGTTTTTCCTCCATCATTAAACAGTGTGACCCTAGACCTACCCGGCCCCTATCCTCTGCTTAAACCAAACCCGAGACAAAACAAAGCCCCCAAATTCACTAAGGACAAAGGGGCTCCACGCCAGCTACCAGGGTGGTACGAATATTATGCTTCGGTAGTGGAAGGTGCTCCGGCCTTTTTAGCCGCGGGCTTCTTTCCAGCGGCTTTCTTCTCTGCTCTGGCAGCACGCCCCTTCGCAAGACCAGCACCCTTGTAAATCCCATTTTCCGGACGCGAACTGCACCGGCCAATAAGGTTCCGCGGATCTGGGTTATGATGGTTTGTACCAGTCGCTGATGCAGCAGATGGATGTTTTTTGGGCGGAACAATGCCCGTATTCGGGGTGCCGTTCTGGGGGAAGGAAATTTCGGGGGAGCGGTGGGCTGTTGAGGTTGCTCCGGGCAGAGCAGCTTAACCCCGCAGGGCCAACCTATGTTTTTCGACTCAGCTCGGCACACGTTGGTGGTCGCAGGTGGAAGATAAGCAGAATATGAAGCGACCGGTCAAACGGGGCGGTGATTTCTGCTACCAGCAGTTGGCCACCGTTGTTCCGCCTTTTTCCGCCCATTTGCGACCAGTCTGGTCGATCTTCAAGGTGCCACACGGGTCTGCAGTCTGGCTTCCATTCGGCACCGCTTGCAGCACATAACTGCCGGCGGCGGGCGCCGTGTCGAAGCTGACGTTGTAGAGGCCACTCTCCGACTTGACGGGCAGCTTGGCCCCGGTGGTGGCGTTATCAGCCCCGACATAGCTGCTGCTGCGGCTGAAATAGCGCTCCATTCGCTGCGCCCCTTCCACCAAAGCCACTTTGGCATCGGCACGGTTGGAGCGTTGGCGGTAGGCGCTGTACTGGGGAACGGCGATCGCCGTCAAAATCCCCATCAGGGCGATCACGATCAGCATTTCAATCAGCGAAAAGCCCGCTTGTGATCGCTTCATATCCTCACCTCTGTGACATGGTTTCGCCGTTGTCGCGTTTTTTTAATCTGCCAGCATAGGGAAAACCCCAATTCTCCCAACCGTTCTGCTAGCGCAATTGAATCCAGGACCGCCGCCCTTTGTTGTTGGCGTTGCCGCCTTTCTCGGAGGTGACGCCAATATCCCCAGTGGAACCAGTGGTGTATTTGTATTCATTGGTCCCGGCCTCGATGATGCCAGGGGTTTTGATGATCCCCTGCTCCGAGCCAAGTCCGGACACCGGTATTCCATCGACATAATCCTTATCACTGAATACACCGTCCTTATTCAGGTCGAATACCGATTCTGCCAATCGCCCGCCGGAGATGGCATCCACCTCCATCAACCAACTGTTGCCGCCATGATCACAGGGGATAGTGGAAGGAATCAGAGTTACGAAAATCACCCGACCATGCCGCACCAGCGGCATGCTGACCACCCGCTCTCCCGTGATGGTTCCGGATGGATAGGAGAGATCGAGATACCAGCCGAGCTTGGCCGCCCAATCGATGGGGTTCTTGCTCACCAGTCGCAGATTGCGGCCGAAGGCGACCGTTTCTGAAGTGATGCTCTGCTGCTGCAGCACACTGCGATTGGTCTGACTGATGGCGGCCTTCTTGTCCCAGATGCCGTAGACCGACTGCCTCGGGCCGCTGGAGGAGACAATGTTGTCATCGGACATGAAATACTGCCCGGTGCCGAAATAGACCATTTCGCCGCCATCCTTGTGCCGGCCCACCGCCGGGCGCGCAGTGATCGATTGCACTTTGCCGCTTCCGTCCCGAGCGGTGTAGAGGGGGGTGGGGGTCGAGCCCGATTTGAAAGCGCTCTCCCATTGACTGGTGCTGCTGCCGCTCAGGTCGAATTTCCAGAGGTTTCCCTGCAGGTCTCCGGCATAAACCACATCGGTGATGCGGTCGCCGTCCAGGTCGATGGGGACTGGGGTTGAGAGGCCGTTGGGGGTGGTGGAGGAGCCCACCCCGGTATCGATTTTTTTCAACAGGCTACCGTCGGCCAGGTTGAGAATATACAGCACCGCCTTGTTGTTGCTGCTCTGGTAGCCGTTGCCGAAAATTGCCACCCAGTGGCCGCTGGCCAGACGGGCGATAGTCGGTTGGCTGAAGGTATAACCAAGGTCGGCGGCATCGGTGAATTCCCATTTTATATCGCTGGTGGAAAAACTGTCCGGACTGGTCACATCCAGAGCGAAGATGCTCTTGCCGCCGGCCGCCAGGGAACCGAGCAGGTAGGAGCGCCACTGACCGCCGATATAGGCATCGCTCCCACGGGGTGCGCCGTCGACGAAGTAAAGGTGTTTGTAGGAGCCGCTGGTCAATTGACTCAGGTTTGGAAAGACGGCATTGGGGATGAAAGCGAATTTTTCCACCCCGGTGCTGGCTTCGAAGGCGTGCAGCATGCCGTCATTGGCCCCAAGGAAAAGCATAGGGGTGCGCCCGAGGTAGCTACTGCTCTCCCGCCAGGTTTTGTAGCTGGTCCCTTCGCCGCCGGGCAGTTTTTCGAAACCGAAGCTCTGAGTCCCCATGAAGAAGGGGTCGGAATTGACGATGTCCCCTAGCAGGTTGGTTCGGGTTCGGAACAGCAATCCGCTCGGTGCTTCATTGGTCAGGTCACCGCGCAAATAGGAGAGCCGCTGGGAGCCTTTGCCGTCGTTGTCGACAGCCGGGGTGTCGGGGTTGTCATTGAGGGCTGCCTGTTGGCTGGCGTTGAGGTTTGCCCAGGAAAAGGCGACCCCCTTGGGGGCGGAGGACGCATTATAGGTGAAGATTTTCCTGCTGGCATGAGCTGGTATTTTATTTTGCGCCTTCCAGATCGCCGGTTTCAGGCTCCCCTGGGTTCCGCCGCTTTGGCCGTCATCGATAGGGAACGCCATCAACTCCCCACTCCAACGTTTGCTGTCGAAGCGGGCCTGGTAGACCAGGGTGCCGGAGTCGAGACGGGTCGAATTGCTGGCCACTGCCGAGGCGGAAATTGCGGCATCGGCCACCTTGTAGAAGGCCTCGTTAAGGGAATCCTCCAGTTTCGAGGGGTCGCTGGCAAAAGCGTAATTATCCGGCTTGCCGTCCTCGTCCTTGTCCCAGGATTTTTTTTCCGAGGGGAAGTTCAGGTCCTTGTTGTAGCCGGCCCATTTGGCTGCGTAATAGAGCGGTTGCTCAAGAACCCCGGCGGTGCCGGACCCGAGGCTGTAGGTCGCGGTGGTCGGGTTGTTGCTCTGTACACAGTTGCTGCAACCGGGGGCGCCAGTGCTATCACTGAAGTTGAAGCTGTTGATTCCCGAATGGGCATGGAACCCGTCATTGGTCGTGCCGCTGATGACGTAACCGAAACCCATGGCGTCCCCGGTCGACTGGGCTACGGTATTGGTGGTGACGGCAATAGTGCTGCCGGTGATCCTGTAACCCAGAATGCCGTTCATATCCTGGTCGTAGTCCCCCCCCTGTTCACTATCCTCCCATTGGACGAAAAAGGTCCCGGTTCCGGCTGCCAGGTCCTGGGTGACCAGTTTAAAATCGACAATGGCGCAGTTGCCCTTGACCCTGTCATTGCGACAGGCCGGTAAAATAGTGACAGCCGTTTTGGTTTCGCCGGGGCGGGGAATCTCGATTTTCGGCACCCCGGGGGCCAGAGCCACCCCATAGGTCGTGATGGTCTGGGAATCCTTCAAGTCCGTACGCAAATCGGTTTTATAGGCCAGATGGGCCAACCCCGCCAGGTTGTAGCCACCCTCCAGGCGTGGCGCCTCCGGGCAGAGTCCTTTGACCGCACCCAGAGAGGTGATGGTTTTGGGGGTGCAGAGCTGGTTGGTCGTGCCCGCCTCACCGATGAACCAGCTTTTGCCGTGAATTCCCTCCCCGGCCCCGACCACATCGGTCAGGCTGCTGGCCGAAGCGCCTCCGGGCAAATCGGTTGCGCCGCTGAGCTGGTCGTTGTCATAGGAAGCCAGGCTGGCGTTGAAATTGATGATGTTGAGGGGGGCACAGTAATTGGCACTGGAGAGGGGATCGCTCCAACTGGTCAGCCCCAGGCCGGAAATCCTGTCATCGCCGCTGAAGGTAAAGGCACTGTTGGCGGATTTTCCGGCGAAATAGCGCAAACTCTCAAGGAAAATCTCCGATTGGGGGTTCCCCCAGTTGGTACATTTGCCGTCGCTGAAGGTGGAGAGCCCCCAGGAGCAGCTGTCACCGGTGTTGTAGGTGCCGTCGCTGTGGTCATAGCCGTAGATGCGCAACTTGTTGAGGGTGCCGATGATGCTCCCCCCCGAGCTGGGAGTCTTGAAGCTGCCGTCGGTGGCGACGTTGACTTCGTTCTGCAGTGAGCCGATGTTTTTCCGCAGCACCCCGCCCGATTTGTTTTTGACGTAGCTGCCGGACATTAGCCCGAAATAGAGACTGTCTTCATCGCCATACAGCTGCAGCAGCCCGGAAGGTTTGTAGTTGCCTGAAGGGTACTGGCTGCAGAATTCCTCACCGA
>Ga0209231_1000033_pt1 | contig 108961 bp, 114 predicted proteins | sample Deesub45470m_DNA_FD_188086 | JGI IMG/M metagenome (GOLD analysis project Ga0209231, IMG submission 188086) | Deep subsurface microbial communities from North Pacific Ocean - 450_OLKR46/470m Metagenome (SPAdes) (version 2) | ecosystem: Environmental > Terrestrial > Deep subsurface >...
TTCTGGGCATCTAGGATCGGGCCACCGAGATCGCCCGGCAATGCCGGCCCCAGGACCGGCCCGGAATAATCCTTCGGCAGACCCGCCAGTCCATCTGCCGTGGCGCGGTTCTCTGTGGAGTAAAGTTCTTCACCGTTTCCACTCATGTCGCGGGTCTGGAGCGCATAGATCAGCGCCCCGCCGATGCCGAGGAGCGCGACGGCGCCAACACCGGCCAGCATTTTGCGCGACAGGCGCGTGACGCGCGGCGGCTCGGCACGCAGACGCATCGGCGTTGGATTGGTGGTAGCCTCTTCGCTCATGACGGTTGCTCCCCGGTTTTGGCGGGCTGTGCAGCTTGCCTTTGCTCGATGCGAACGATCCTGACCGTCTGCTGCTGCTTGCCGCTACCAAGACGCAACTCAGCCGCTCCGAACAGCCGATCGACGATCAGGATGTTCTGGTGGATGCGGGAGTTGACGATCTGCGTCTCGCCCTCGGAACCGATGACGAAAATCGGCGGCATCTCACCCTGCACGATGCCGCGCGGGAAAACGACGTAGACACGGCGGCCATCATCGAAGACGGAAATCGGCCGCCATGGCGGCGTATCTCCGGTCAGGCCGTAACGATAGTTGCGTGCCGCCTCGACCGGGATGATGGGTGCTGCCGGAACGGTCTGGCGCTGAGCGGCAGGCAGCGCCGGATAAGACCAGGATACGGACGGCATGTAGAGCGCCTCACGGGCGCGCAGCTCGATCATGTAGGTGCGCCGATCGGTCGTGACTACGAGATTGGTTGAGATGTCGGATCGGGATGGTTTGACGAGAATATGGACCCGGCGCGACGTACCGCTCCCGCTCTCGGTATCGCCAATGATCCAGCGAGCGGTGTCTCCCGCCGCGATCGGTCCCGCGCCGGTCAGGCTTTCGCCCGGCTCCAGCGCGATATTGGTGATCTGTCCTGGTGCTGCATAGACCTGATAGAGCGCGCCTTCCGACCAGGGATAGATCTGGATGGCGTTATAGTAACCCTCGCGGCGCGGCTCGACGCGGGCGGCGGCATTGGCGTTCTCGACGCGGCCTGCCGGTGTTCCGGCAGCAGTTCCGCCGCGTGCGACCGTCCAGGCCGGCGGCGTGTGAAGCGGCCGAGGCCGGTCATCGGTGACAGCGGTCGGCACGACGGGCAACGCTGGCACATCGGCATCATAGCTGAACTGCGGCGCTTTGTTGGTGGCGCAGCCTGCCAGCATGGTGGCCGAAAGCAACAAAGCCGCAAAGGCGGGTTTACGGAAAACCGGCAAGGCGGAATTGCGGGAAGACGCGATGGTCATTGGCTCATCTCCCGCGACCATGAAATTGCATTGACGTAGATGCCGAGCGGATTGGCGCGCAGACGCTCGGCATCGCGCGGCGTCTGGATCACGATGGTGAGGATCGCGGTCCAGCGCTCGGTCGTGGAAAGCTGCCGGTTCTCGTAGTGGCGCTCGGTCCAGGCGACGCGGAAGCTGTCGTTCGAGGCGCGTATGACGCTGGAAACCTCGACTGCGATCTGCTGGCGGCCGACACGGGTGAACGGATCATTGGCACGGGCATAGTCGTTGAGCGCGGCCGCTCCCCTATCCGTGGTGAACTCATAGGCGCGCAGCCAGTTCTGGCGCACGATGATGGCATCCGCCGGGATCGAGCGCGTCTGCTCGATGAAACGGCCAAGATGGAAGGCGATCTGCGGATCGGTCGGACGGTAATCGGCGGTGGCTGCGGCGACGGTCTGGGCCTGGCCGAGATTATCGACCTGCACCACCCAGGGCACGATGGTCCCTCGCGCCGATTGCAGAACGAGCGCGGCAGCGAAGCCCGCCGAGAGGATCAGCGAGCCGAAGGCCATATAGCGCCAGTTCTTGGCCTGCACGCGAGCCGAGCCGATGCGCTCGTCCCAGACTTGTGCGGCTTTCTGGTAAGGCGTCTCGGGTTCGGGCGATTTGCCGTAATGGGTCGCTGGACGTCTGAAGATGTTCATGAGCGGTCACTTTCGGAGATGTTGACGGAAGAGCCGCCGCCGTGGCTGTCACCGGAGCGGACGGCATGGGCGGCCATGGTCGTGCCGTGATTGAGCGCCTGGCGGCGGTGCATCTGCTGCGCCCATGCAGGCGGGCCGTCCGCCGGTGCGGAGGCGGGTGCGGCAGCGCCGGCCACGCTCGCACCGCCAATGGTTCCCTGCGAGGACGATCCACCGGTGACGCCGAGCCCGGTGCGCGCGCCATCGGAGAAGCTGGATTTGACGCTTTCCGCTGCTTTCGAGGCCGTCTGTTTCAGAGGCGATGCGGCGGCGGAGCCTGCCGCGCGGGCAACACCGCCGAGGCCGGAGGCAACACCGGCAGCGCCTGACTGACCGAGCGATCCGACACTATAGGCGGCGCTCGCAGCACCTGCGGCAGCAGCACCGCCACGGACAGCCGCAGCTCCACCCGATAGCGCCGCTGCCCCCCCCTTCGCGGCCATGCCTGCGGCAGCGCCGCCGGCAAGCATCATGCCGCCAGCGGCAAGGCCGGTTCCAACTGCTGCACCTGCGCCAAGCTGCGGGCCGCCAGAAACCAGACCGGAAGCGATGCCAGGACCGAAGATGCCAAGGCCGAGAAGGGAAAGTGCGGCCAGCACGATCGCCATGGCGTCGTCGATGGTCGGCGTCACACCGCCGAAACCGGCCGTAAACTGCGAGAACAATGTCGAGCCGATGCCGATGATGACGGCGAGCACCAGCACCTTGATGCCGGAGGAGACGACATTGCCAAGCACGCGCTCGGCCATGAAGGCGGTCTTGCCGAAGAGGCCGAAGGGAATGAGGACGAAGCCCGCCAGCGTAGTCAGCTTGAACTCGATCAGCGTGACGAAGAGCTGCACGGCGAGAATGAAGAAGGCGAGCAGCACCAGCGCCCAGGCGAACATCAGGCAGGCGATCTGGATGAAGTTCTCGAAGAACGACCAATAGCCCATCATGTCCGAGATGGATTCGAGCAGCGGGCGACCGGCATCGAGGCCGGTCTGCGCCACCTTGCCGGGCCGCAGCAGATCGGCGGCGGAAAAGCTGGTGCCCGAACCTTTCAGGCCAAGACCTGCGAAGCTGTCGAAGATGATCTGGGCGAGATTGTTCCAGTTGCCGATCAGGTATGCGAAGACACCGACGAAGAGCGTCTTCTTGACCAGCCGGGCGATGATGTCGTCATCCGCACCCCAGGACCAGAACAGTGCCGCGAGCGTCACGTCGATGACGATCAGGGTGGTGGCGATGAAGGCGACCTCGCCACCGAGCAGGCCGAAGCCGCTATCGATGTAACTGGTGAAAACACCCAGAAAGTTGTCGATGACGCCGGTGCCGCCCATGGTTCACTGTCCCCCGTTCTGATGCGGAGCGGCGGGCACCGGCGTCCGGCCGAGGAACCGGTCGCGGTTCTCGGCCCAGGTGGCGAGGCAGCCGGGATCGTTCACGGCGGCCTCGCCTAACTGCTGGCAGTGGCGCAGGCTCTGGCGCAGCGGATCGGCAGGCGCCTGAAGCGCCGGCGCCGCACGGGGCTGTGCTGGTTCGTCCTCGCGTGTCATTTCGATCACCGTCGCGGTGATGGCGATGGCCACGAATATGATCGCGCCCAGCCGGGCCAGCATCTTGCCGTCCATGTCGCGCCCCTCCTGTCCGGTCAGTTGTTGCCGTTGCCGAACATCCGGGCATTGCCGGGCTGATAGCCCGATCCCGGCGTCAGAAAGCGCTCGCGCTGGATGCGGCCCTGTTCGGCGGCGGTGGCGCGTTCGGCTTCGATCAGGGCTTCGGAGCGACCGTTGGCGGACATCAGCGCGATCAGGTCGGAAAGCTGCTGCGACTGGAGCGCGAGAAGTTGATTGCCCGCCTGTGTCGCTTGCAACGCGCCAGTCGCGTTCTGGCTCTGCCCGACCAGAGCGGACATCTCGGCGCGGTTGGTGTCGATATTTCCGACGACACCAGCCTGCACGCGCATGGCGTCCTGCAAACCGCCGACCGTATTCTGCCAGCGGGACCGCGCATCGGCGACGAGCTGGGCGTCGGTCGCGGACAGCGAAACCTTGCCGTATTTCTGTTGGAACATCTGATCGACGTTCTGCACGTCGAAGGCAATGTTCTGCGCCTGGGCCAGAAGTTGCTGCGTACGCTGGACATTCTGCTGCAAAGTCTGGAGCGAGGAATATGGCAGACTGGCGAGATTCTTCGCCTGATTGATGAGCATCTGCGCTTCATTCTGAAGCGAGGTGATCTGGTGGTTGATCTGCTCCAGCGTGCGTGCGGCGGTCAGAAGGTTCTGCGCATAGTTGGTCGGATCATAGACGATGCGGCCGAAGCCAAAAGCGTGAGCGGGGCTTGCCAGCATGGGCGACAGTGCAGCAGGCACGGCGAGCGTTAGCGCCAGCACGGATGCGCTGACATATCGGGAAACGGGGATACGGATCATGGCAGGGTCTCCTTTTCTTGGCTGTCATCTGGATGGATTTGATCTGGCGCGACCGGCTGAGCAGGCTCTGTCCGTTCGACAAGATTGGTGAGGTTCGGGATTAGATCGACGGCCCATTCGACGCCGCGATCGCGCAGCCAGGCCGCGAGAAAACCGTCCTGCCCATGCTCGGCGACGAGTTCGGCGATACGGGTCTGATCGGATTTGGATGATGCGGCGCAGAGCGCGAGGCCGACCTCGCTGAGGCCAAGCTCGAACAGGCGATTGCCGCGCCGCGATTGGCAGTAGTAGTCCCGCTTGGGCGTGGCCCGCGCGAGGATCTCGATTTGCCGGTCATTGAGGCCGAAGCGGCGGTAGATTGCCGTGATCTGCGGCTCGATGGCGCGTTCGTTCGGCAGCAGCAGCCGCGTCGGGCAACTTTCTATGATGGCAGGCGCGATATTGCTGCCATCGATGTCGGAAAGTGACTGCGTGGCGAAAATGACGGAAGCGTTCTTCTTCCTGAGCGTCTTCAGCCATTCGCGGAGCTGATTGGCGAAACCTTCGTCATCCAGCGCCAGCCAGCCTTCATCGATAATCAGCAGCGTTGGTCGCCCGTCGAGGCGGTCGCCAATGCGATGAAACAGATAGGACAGGACGGCAGGCGCAGCCCCTGTGCCAACCAGCCCCTCGATCTCGAAGGCCTGTACATCGGCTGATCCGAGATGTTCGGCCTCGGCGTCGAGCAACCGGCCATAGGCGCCGCCAATGCAGTAAGGGCGCAATGCTTGTTTCAGATCGTTGGATTGCAGCAGCACGGCAAGGCCGGTGATGGTCCGTTCCCCCGCCGGGGCGGATGCCAGCGATGTCAGCGCCGTCCAGATGTGTTCCTTCACCTCCGGCGTGATGGTGACGCCCTCGCGCATCAGGATCGCGGCGATCCAGTCGGCGGCCCAGGACCGCTCATAGGCGTCATCGATCCGCGCCAGCGGTTGCAGGGAAACGGAAACCTCCGATCCCTCGGTCAATCCACCGCCGAGATCATGCCAGTCGCCACCCATGGCGAGCGCAGATGCCCTGATCGAGCCGCCGAAATCGAAAGCGAAGATCTGGCTGCGTTCATAGCGGCGAAATTGCAGGGCCATCAGCGCCAGCAGCACAGACTTGCCCGCGCCAGTCGGGCCGACGACAAGCGTATGGCCGACATCGCCGACATGAAGGGAAAGCCGGAACGGCGTCGAACCCTCGGTCTTGCCGTAAAGCAAGGGGGGCGCTCCGAGATGTTCGTTCCGTTCCGGCCCCGCCCACACGGCCGATAGCGGGATCATGTGGGCAAGGTTAAGCGTCGAGACCGGCGGCTGCCGGACATTGGCATAGGCATGTCCGGGGATCGAGCCGAGCCAGGCATCGACGGCATTGACGGTTTCGGGCATGGCCGTGAAATCGCGGCCCTGAATGATCTTTTCGACCAGCCGCAGCTTCTCGTCGGCGATGCGCGGATCGGCATCCCATACGGTGACGGTCGCCGTGACATAGGCCATACCTGCCATGTCGGCCCCAAGTTCCTGCAAGGCCATGTCGGCATCGAGTGCCTTGTTGGACGCATCGGTGTCCACCAGCGCCGATTGCTCGTTGGTCATCACCTCCTTGAGGATCGCGGCGATGGATTTTCTCTTGGCGAACCATTGACGTCGGATTTTGGTGAGGAGTTTCGTCGCGTCCGTCTTGTCCATCAGGATGGCGCGGGTGGACCAGCGATACGGGAACGCGAGCCGGTTCATCTCGTCGAGCAGGCCGGGCGTGGTCGCTGTCGGAAAGCCGATAATGGTCAGGACGCGCAGATACTTGTCACCAAGGCGCGGTTCCAACCCGCCAGTCAGCGGCTGATCGGCCAGCAGCGCATCGAGGTGCATGGGCACTTCGGGCACGCGGACACGATGGCGCTTCGTGGAAATCGTGGAATGGAGATAGGTCAGCGTGCCCGCGTCATCGATCCAGTGGCATTCGGGCATGAAGCCGTCGAGCAGTGCCAGCACGCGGTCGGTGCGGTCGATGAAGCCGCGCATCAGCTCCCATGGATTGACGCCGGATTGCTCACGACCCTCGTAGAGCCAGGTCTCGGCGCGAGCCGCATCTTCGGCGGGTGGCAGCCAGAGGAAGGTCAGGAAGTAGCCTGACACGAAATGCGTGCCGGCTTCCTCGAAGGCAGCTTTGCGCTCGGCATCGACCAGAGCGGAGGCCGGATCAGGAAATTGGCTGCCGGGATAGGTCGCGGCTTCGCTTCGTTGTGCCTCAACAAAGATCGACCAGCCGGAGCCGAGGCGGCGCACGGCGTTGTTGATACGCCCGGCGACCGCGACCAGTTCGGCGGCAACAGCGGAATCCAGATCCGGCCCGCGAAACTTCGCAGTCCTCTGGAAACTGCCGTCCTTGTTCAGCACGACGCCCGAGCCAACCAGCGCGGCCCAGGGCAGGAAATCCGCGAGGCGGGTAGCGGTACGGCGATATTCGGTGAGGTTCATCATGGCTGCGCCCTCACACCGACAGATGACCGGGTATGCGCAGATGCCTACGGCCCACCTCGACAAAAAGCGGATCGCGTTTGGCAGTCCATACCGCGAGGAAATGACCGACCGCCCAGATGGCGATGCCAACCAGCCAGAGACGAAGGCCGAGGCCGACGGCGCCGGCCAGCGTGCCGTTGACGATGGCAATCGAACGCGGTGCACCGCCTAGCAGGATATGCTCGGTCAGTGCCCGGTGAACCGGGATGGAGAAGCCCGGCACCGCATCGAGCTGTTCAAACCCGCCCGCCATCAGATGAGCGCCCCGCCGCCGAACGAGAAGAACGACAGGAAGAAGCTCGACGCGGCGAAGGCGATGGACAGGCCGAAGACGATCTGGATCAGGCGGCGGAAGCCGCCGGAGGTATCGCCGAAGGCCAGCGCCAGGCCGGTGGCGATGATGACGATGACGGCGATGATCTTGGCGACAGGACCCTCGATCGACTGGAGGATCGACTGAAGCGGGGCCTCCCAGGGCATGGAGGAGCCGGAGGCGTGTGCGGCAGGCACCAGCATCAGACTGATGGAAACAGTGGCAGCGGCGGTTGCCATGATGCGGCAGCCGCGTGAAATCGTGCGGATCATGAAGGGTTTCCTTTCGGGGTGGTTGCCAAAGTAATGGGATGCGTGATGGCGTAGTCGCCGTCCGGTCCCAGCCCATCGACGCGGGCGAGTTCGACCAGGCGGCGGGACGATCCACGTCCGGCAAGAACGGCGACGAGGTCGATTGTCTCGGCAATCAGGGCGCGCGGGACGGTGATGACGGCTTCCTGGATGAGCTGTTCGAGGCGTCGCAGCGCGCCAATGCCGGAACCGGCATGGATGGTGCCGATCCCGCCCGGATGGCCGGTGCCCCAGGCTTTAAGGAGGTCGAGAGCTTCGGACCCGCGCACCTCGCCGACCGGGATGCGATCCGGGCGCAGGCGTAGCGACGAACGCACCAGATCGGAGAGCGTCGCCACGCCATCTTTGGTGCGCATCGCGACCAGATTGGGCGCGGCGCATTGCAGTTCGCGCGTGTCTTCAATGATCACGACGCGGTCCGAAGTCTTGGCGACTTCTGCCAGCAGCGCGTTGGTCAGCGTGGTTTTTCCGGTCGAGGTGCCGCCCGCGACAAGGATATTGGCGCGCGTGGCGACGTTCAGGCGCAGCACCTCGGCCTGAGCACTGGTCATGATCCCGGCGTTTACATAGTCGTCGAGCGTGAACACCGCGACGGCAGGCTTGCGGATGGCAAAGGTCGGCGCCGTGACGACAGGCGGCAGCAACCCTTCGAAGCGCTCTCCGGTCTCGGGCAGTTCAGCCGACACACGCGGATTGCGGGCATGAACCTCGGCGCCGACATGATGGGCGACCAGCCTGACGATCCGCTCGCCATCGGCAGCCGACAGCCTCTCCCCCGTATCGGCCAGCCCTTCGGAGAGCCGATCCACCCAGATGCGGCCATCGGGATTCAGCATCACCTCGACCACAGCTGGATCTTCCAGAAACCGGGCAATCGATGTACCGAGCGCGGTGCGCAGCATCCGCGCACCACGCGCAATCGTCTCGGGTTTCTGATGTGATGCGGTCATGGCGGCCCCGTTCATGGCGGGACGCGCAAAAGACGGACCCCGGATTGGGGTCGATTAAAAGAACCTGATTTAGGGCCGTTTCAACAGATGTTTACGCGTGTGCAGGCATCGGCGGCGCAGGGCGGTAAATAGGATGGATCGAAAGATCAGAGCTGGTTTCCATCCGCTTCGGACTGGCCTTGTGACGAAAGATCGTGAAGCGAATCGATATCCCGCGACAACTCTTTCAGGAATCTGTCGCCGGAAGCCAGGCGCTTGCCCAGCGTCTGCATGAAGCCTTCGAAGCGCTCGTTGCCCTTGATGCGTGCCGACTGTTTCGCGCTATCTGACAGCGGCGGCGTCATGGTGAGCCAGAATTGTACGAACAGCGAAAGCGTCTCGCCGAGGATGGCGACATCTTCGTCCAGCATATCGAACTGGCGGCCAAGCTTATCCAGGCGTCGCGACATTGCGGCTTCCAGCCGTTCGGTCGTGTCACCGGACAGGAAGGATGCTACCGCAGCCTCGATCACTGCGGATTTTGAAACATTGCGACGCAGCGCCAGACCCTCGACCTGCTTCAGCAGATCCGGGGAGAAGTAGACATTCATGCGGGTGCGACTCGTCATGCCTGTCTTCCTTCTCAAAGCTCGATGCCGTCATTTGGGTCGAGTGACGCCTGCCGCGCGACCATGCGCATCCGCTGACGCATGGCACGGGCTTTGGCGGCATCGACGTCGGGCTCATCATCGAGAAAATCGAACTCCTGCGATGGCGGCGGTGGTGGCGGGATGATTTCCTCATGCTCGGGAAGCTCCGGCTCAAGACGGATACCGGCATTGGCAGGATCGTCGTCGGACCTCTTCGACGCGGGTCCGTGGCCGGCCGCGGCCGCAACAACACGGCTCGTCCAGTCGTCTGGTGCCGATGTTTCCATCTTCACCGACTGCTTGTGCAGATCGGGCGGCGGCAGCACCCGTTCCTTAAGCCGCGCATCGGCATAGTAGCGCGCCTTGGCGGCGCGGATGGGCGGCACACCCGCTACCATGACGATCTCGTCGGTTGGCGGAAGCTGCATGATCTCGCCCGGTGTCAGGAGTGGCCGCGCTGTTTCCTGCCGCGAAACCATGAGATGCCCGAGCCAGGGCGCGAGGCGATGGCCCGCATAGTTGGTGGAATCGCGCATTTCCGTGGCCGTGCCGAGCGCATCACTGATCCGCTTGGCGGTGCGTTCATCGTTTGCGGCAAAGGCGACACGCACATGGCAGTTGTCGAGAATGGCGTTGTTCTGTCCATAGGCCCGCTCGATCTGGTTGAGCGACTGCGCGATCAGGAACGCTTTGAGGCCGTAGCCGGCCATGAAGGCGAGCGCCGATTCAAAGAAATCAAGCCGCCCGAGCGCGGGGAACTCGTCCAGCATCAACAGGAGACGATGGCGTTTTCCGGTGGTTTCCAGTTCCTCGGTCAGCCGCCGCCCGACCTGATTGAGGATCAGACGGATCAGCGGCTTGGTCCGGTTGATGTCCGAGGGCGGTACGACGAGGTAGAGGCTGACCGGTTCTTTTGCTCCGACCAGATCGGCAATGCGCCAGTCGCAGCGGGCCGTCACGCGGGCCACGACCGGATCTCGGTAGAGACCGAGAAAGGACATCGCCGTGGACAGCACGCCGGAGCGTTCGTTCTCGGATTTGTTCAACAGCTCGCGTGCCGATGAGGCGATGACGGGATGCACACCGGCTTCGCCCAGATGCGGCGTGTCCATCATGGCGCGCAAGGTCGCCTCGACCGGACGGCGCGGATCGGACAGAAAGCTCGCGACCCCCGCCAGCGTCTTGTCCTTCTCGGCATAGAGAACATGCAGGATGGCGCCGACCAGTAGCGAATGGCTGGTCTTTTCCCAATGGTTGCGCTTGTCGAGACTGCCCTCGGGATCGACCAGAATATCCGCGATGTTCTGGACATCGCGGACTTCCCACTCCCCCTGACGGACTTCCAGCAGCGGGTTGTAAGCTGCGGAATGCACATTGGTCGGATCGAACAGCAGGACGCGGCCGTGATGGGACCGGAAGCCGGCCGTCAGATTCCAGTTCTCACCCTTGATGTCGTGCACGATGCAACTTCCCGGCCAGGTCAGCAGCGTCGGCACAACGAGACCGACGCCTTTGCCTGATCGGGTGGGCGCGAAACAAAGGACATGCTCGGGGCCGTCGTGCCGGAGATAGTCCTTGCTGTGCCTGCCAAGGACCACGCCATCGGGACCGAGCAGTCCGGCAGCATGGATTTCCTTGTCCTCGGCCCATCGCGCAGAACCGTAGGTGGCGACGTTGCGCGCCTCGCGCGCCCGGATGATCGACATGAAAAAAGCGGCGGCGATAGCGAACAACGCCCCGGACGTGGCGATGAACGCGCCTTCGGTGAAAATACCGGGCGCATAGGCGTCATAGGAAAACCACCACCAGAAGAAGGCCGGAGGATAATAGACCGGCCATCCCGCAACATCGAACCACGGATTGCCGAGCTGGGGCTGAAAGCCAAGGCGGAAGGCCACCCATTGTGTCGAAGTCCAGACCATCACCAGGACAATGGTGAATACGACAATGATCTGGCCCCAGAGTATTCGGCCACCACGCATACAGGCTCCAATCGGCAAGAGAGTCGGAGCCGATCAAAGAATAGACGTTTTCGAAAGCGGCAACAGGAAAAGCAGGGGTGCCGTGTTGCCGGATACTATCGGCGGCACATCGGACAGGCCCTTTCAGATGCCGATGTCGACAGAACAATTTGCGAGGTGCCAGATCGGCAAAGGCTCAAATCCCGAGCCCTCGTGTTCGCCCCATTTGCCACGATACCGATCCACCCTGCACGATGCCCGCAACCTCGCGGCCGAGCTGGCGGTCGATCACTGGCCGCCATGGGACAAGAGTGAACTCGTGGCTCTTTTCGACAATGGCGAACTTGCCGCTCGATAGATGTGCGATCCCGGTGAACTTGCCGCTGATATTTTCGCCATCGGCTGCCGCCCGGAACGGCAAGCCTTTGCTGCTGGCCATTTCCGCACCGACGCGGGCCACTTCCCTTTCTCGCAGATTGGCGAGCAGGTTGCGCCGATAGAGGATGCGTCCATTCTGCTGTCGCGTGGCAGCGCCCTGTGCGATATGGTGTTCACGCCGCTGGTCCATAGCCTCGCGCACCTGCTGGCCGAACCCTGCCGGGGTAAGGTCCGAGGCGTCCGGTGTGACCAATCGCCGGTCCAGCCAGGTCGCGCCATCGGCGCCGATCTGTTTTTCCAGATCGAAGGTCGAGACGACGCGGATGCTGACCTGCCGGTTGCGACCGGCATCATAGGCGGTGGCGCGGCTCTCGAAGTCTTCGGGGATGCGCCACTGGTCGGCGTCAATCCGTTCAGCGATGCCGGCGCGGCGCAGCGCCTCCAGTCGCCGGACATGGGCATCCAAATAGCCCTCGTAATCACCGCCCGGTACACGTCCCTCGAACTTCGCCTGTTCGAGGTGGCGGCTCGGTCGGTAGATACCATTTTCCGAGATCGCAGCGATGGTGCGATCAGAGGGACGTTGCGCTGTATCGGCGGGACCGACTTCCACGATGCTGCCGATCCGGGCAACTTCAACGCGGGCCGGATCAATGCCGGGAAGATGGTGTGTTCGCCCGTCGATGCCGTCCACCACGAGCGTCAGGTTCTCGCCCATCTCGTCGGTGAGATATTTGTCCACGACGCGGCCGGTGATGGGTGCCGCGGGTGCGGCATCGTGAAGCTGGAAGGTCATCGGATCACGTTCCTGCCCATCGGCCTTCAGCGCCTTGTGCATGTTGCGGATGATGTCACCGCGCTCACCGAGTTCACGCAGCGCCGGTTCCATCTTCGCGCCAAGCTCCCAGACGCCGGGTGCATGTTCCGTAGCCAGCCCCATCTTTTCCAGCTTGGCGAGACGGCGCAGGCGAAGTGTGCGGTTGAACTGGCGGCGTGCATCTGCCGGTTCGTGGCGCAGATCGAGGAACCTTTCGTCGGCTTCCTCGGTCATGGCGCGGTCGATGCGCGTGAAGCGGTCCTGATCGATTTCGGCAGACAGCTTGCGGCTCTGCTCGATCTCGGTGGCGGGTCCAAGTTCCAGCGTGGTCAGTTCGCTCGCCCGCTCACGAATTCCATTGGCGAGATAATCGCCATTGATGACCAGGTTCTCGCCCAGATCGTCCTTGCCCCGAACGATGACATGGACATGGGGATGGCCGGTATTGTGGTGATTGACCGCCACCCAATCGAGCTTCGTGCCAAGATCGCCCTCAATGCGGCTCATCAGATCGCGGGTGTGCTCGGTGAGATCGGAAAGATCGGCGGCATCTTCCGGCGAGACGATGAAGCGGAACTGGTGGCGATCATCCTTGCCGCGATCAAGGAAGGCATCTCCATCGGCACGATCGTCGGTGGCGGAATAAAGCTGACCACGCTCGCCATCACGCGATGTTCCGTCGCGCTGGATGTAGCGCAGATGGGCAGCACCTTTGCCATTCTTCCCCGCGCTCTGAACGTATCGGGTTTTGACGACGACGCGACGCGCGCCAGCCGTACTGTGACGCCAGCCGCTCGACAGGGTTCGGGCGCGGACAAAGGCCGCACCACGACCACGCTTGACGCCCGGACCTTTGCCAGCCTGCGACGCCTTCCCGATCTTTCCGGCAGAACCAGATGAAGACGACGAGGATGTCCGTGATGCGAATGAAGATGATTTGCCGGGGCTGTTGCTATGCTGACGCGCCAGCTTCTTCGCCTGCGTCAGAAAGCTCTTCGCCTTGCCCGCCTTCGGCACGTCCGACCTGATGCGGCCAGGCTTCGGGCGAAAGCGGTTCTCGTCGTCGGCGCTCATGAGCGCATCCCATGCCGTGTAGGCACGCAAACGACATATATTCGGCTATAGTGCCGGTCAAAACCCAGCGAAGCCAAGGCCTTGCGCCAAATCGCGGCACGCGAAACCCAAAAGCATGGTGCCGTGCCCCGCGTCCCAAAACAGTGTGCAGACAAGGGCTTGCCCAGAAACCGCCCCGACAGGGTGCCGGTTTCCTTTATCTTGCCCTCCGCCTTTCCTTCCCTTTTTGCCCTTCCTGCCGGGAATGCTGCCAGGCGCCCCCAAGCCTGACTGCACACCGCAAATGGACCGAACGAGCGCGAAAACGCCATGCTCATGGCTTGTCGCCATCGCCCGCAAGGGCCACGAATATGCCGCTGTCCTGCGGTTCCTGAACGGCGGGATCGCGCAGAGAAACGGTTGCCTGGATGTCGCCCGACGGCTGATTGGCCGCCGCTGAAATGCCGCCGGATTGCGCAACGAAGAGCGGGGCTTCGCGCCAATCCGGTGGTGGTGGCGGCACGATTGTCGGCACATCGGGCGCAGTCGCATGCCCAAGAAGCGGCGCGAGCGTGGCGACATAGGCGCGCGTTTCTGCGGGCAAAACGCGGCCCGTCGCCAGATGCTCGTCATAGCGACCGGGACCGGCATTGTAGGCGGCAAGCATGGCCGCAACATTGCCGTAGCGGTTCCACATCTCGCGCAGATACGCCGTGCCTGCGAGGATGTTATCGCGCGGATCGTAAGGGTCGCGCCCGAGACCATGGCGGCGGCGCAGGCCCGCCCAGGTATCGGGCATGACCTGCATCAGTCCCATCGCGCCCGCCGATGAAATTGCGCGCACATCGCCCGCGCTTTCCACGCGCAGCACGGCTCGAATCCAGTGCTCTGAAATGCCGAAACGCTGTGACGCCTCGGCAATGAACGCAGCATGGGGATGCGCGGTGACAGGCGCAGGTTGCAGCGTGACCTGCGCCATGGCCGGCATCGAGCCGCTGCCAGCCGACAGCAGGGCCGTGAAGAGAAGAAAGGTGCGGGATCGCATGATCTCAGTCGCGATCTTCGCGGGGCCGCGGGCGGCTCCAGTGCAGCGACCATGACGAGCCTGCATCGTCGTCGCGGAACAGGTTGGCGCGGATCGGGTGCGGTAAGGCCGGATCGTCGAGCAGCACCGAGAGATATTCGCCAGCCTTTTCGCCGGTGCGTTTCCATGCAGCACCGACCTCGGGACCGTCATGCTCAATGTAATGGACGCGATAGTCCGGCGCATTCTCCGCATCGGAATGTTCAGCGGGCACGATGACGAGATCGCGCTTCATGGTGAGCGTGACGAGCTGACCGGCGAAGCCGGATGCGTCACGCGCAAATTGACCGATCTGTGGCATGGTATGTCTCCTGTGTTGGTGGGTTTGGCGTGGGTTCAATGCGTGACCGCCCGCCATTCGTAGCGGCCATCGCCTTCCTCATCGGTCCAGAGCGGAAGCGCCCGGCCGATGACGGAACTGGCGGGAACAGGTCCGAAGTAACGGCCGTCGAGGCTGTCCCGGATTTCCCAATTCATGAGGAAGAGTTCGCCGTCGCGGATGATGCGGCAGCCCTGCCAGACCGGCAGATCGCGTCCCATCCGGTCGCGCTCCAGTGCATCGCCCATCTCGACGTTATCGACGGTGATCGTCGCACCGTTGCGGCAGACGCGCTGTCCCGGCAAGCCGAGGACGCGTTTCAGCAGCGGCACGTCCCGCCCGATATAGCCGCGCTCGACCATGAACCGCTCCAGCGGTTCGGGCGGCGCGATGACGACGAGTTCAGGAACTTCGACCACATCGGCAGGAACAACTGTGTAGAAGCCGATGGGCGCGCTGGCGGTCGCATTCCAGATCAGCCTGGTTGGCGGATCGGCAACGGCCGTGGCGACAAGCGTACCGACGGCCAACATGGACACGGCGAGGATATGACGGCGGCTCATGGTGCGATCCTCCGGCGGCTGACCCATGCGGCATGGCGTTCCGGCGTGTAGGGGGTGGGGTCCTGACCGGCGATCATGCGGTTGTGGACGTGCCGCCAATGGTCCGGCGCAGCATCCGCAGGATCGACGCCAAGCGCGTCCACGGCGTCGATGGCGGCCAGCGCTTGCTGCACCTTTGGCCAGCCATCAATACGCAGCAGGATCTCGCCGCCGGGGCGAACGAAGGGCACGGTCTGGAACGGCTCGCCACGCCCGACAGCGCGCAGGATGTCGAGCCGCGAAACGATGGTGCCGTAGTCGTTGGAGGCCCAGCGGACGAAGGCGAAGATGCTTTCGGGTGCGAAGCCGACGAGACTGCGGCGGCGGTCGATGTTCTGCTCAAAGCTCTTGTGGCCGAAGCGTATCCAGTGCTCAACCTTCCGCTTCTGGAAGGCCAGTTCGACAAGTGTGGTGAAGGGCGCTGGACCGTCCGCCAGCGGATGTTCATGCGCACCACGCCCGGTTTTGCCGGTCATGGCCGGTCTCCTTCGGTGGGTGGAAACTCGCGGCCCAGCAGCTCGCGCAACATCACGGCGACGGTGACGCCGCGCCGGAAAGCGGCGACCTTGATGCGCCCGCGCAGTTCGGGTGTGATGTCGATGGTCAGGCGGGCGGTAAAAGCCTCGGCAGCCATCTTTCCGGTTGCCGGCGCATCGGCGGCCCTGACCCAGCTATCGGGATTACCCGGACGCGATGCGAAGCCGGATTTGGCGGGTGGACGTGTCATCGCACAATCCTCCCGATCCCGAGGCTATCGATCTCGGCCACCAGCGCTGTGACCTCCTGTGCAGCCCGTTCGCCGCCATCGGTCTCTGAGACCAGTCGCCCAGTTTGTGCGGCTTCAGCAAAGGCGACGCGCTGGCCGATGGTCGTGGCCAGCAACGGCGGATCTTGGTCCGCCAGTGTCTCAGCCGTTTCGCGGGCGATGACGGTGCGCGCAGCGCATCGGTTCAGCAGAAAACGGGCGGCCAGTTCAGGACGATAGATGCGTGCTTCGTTCAGAAGCGCCAGCATCTCGGCGGAGGCCCAGCCGTCGAAAGGAGATGGCTGCACCGGGACCAGCACCAGATCGGCTGCAAGCAGCGCTGAGCGCATCAGACCAGCGACACGGGGCGGACCATCGATGACGACATGGTCGGCGTCACGCGCCAGCTCCGGCGCTTCCCGGTGCAGCGTATCGCGGGCCAGGCCGATGACACTGAACAGCCTTGGCAGCCCTTCATGGCCACGCCGCTGCGACCAGTCGAGTGCGGAGCCTTGCGGATCGGCGTCGATCAGGATGACGCGTTTGCCTTCCGCAGCCCACGCACCGGCGAGATGCAGCGCCAACGTGGTTTTTCCGACACCGCCTTTCTGATTGAGGAGAGCGATGATCATCGCTGTCCTCCCGGCTTGCTGAGAGGAAGTTCAGGCGTGCTTGTTGACGCGGGCGATCCTTGCTTTGGGGGTGTCAGCTTGCCTTTATGGGCACCCGATCTGAGGGCCGCACCAGCCTTCGCGATGAGCTTTTCCACATCGCGCCGCCGCTCTTCAAAGTTAGATTCTGTGTTAGACTCTAAGTTAAGGGCGCGATTTTCGCTTTTGTTACCGAAGGATAGGAGGTGTTTGGGTTCCCGATAGCACGAGCCTCCGGTTCCTGATGGCACGATAGTCCGGGTTCCCGATAGCACGAGACTATCCACAGGTTTTCCACAGGCCGGGACAGGCTCGAAAGCGAGCAGCATCCGGCCGCCGGTTTCGACCTCGGCGAACAGGGTGTAGCCGGGCAGTGGCTGGCGGCGGATAATGTCGCGCAGCTCGAAGGCGAAGCGCTTGAACGGCGACAGACTGCCCGATTTCTGGTGCAGGTGACGGAAGTCGAACCGCCAACCGTTTTTCTGTCGCCCACCATGCTTGCGCACCAGGCGATAGAGCCAGCGATCCAACCCGCCGGTCAGATTGAAATAGGCCCGGTCGATGGTGAGGATCAGGGCGTCATCCAGAACCGCACTGTAGAACCAGTCGGGCACGATCATCTCGATGCCGTCCGGACGGCCATTGGCATCGGTCCGCTCGTGCCATTCGTTGATCCACGAAAAACGATGTCGCCGTCCATTCGCGCGCTGGCGGATCGAGGTTGCAACCGTGGTCGATTGCAGCCGGTCCAGCGCCGCCTTCAGGCGCTGATAGTCCCTCAGGGAAGTTCCGCGCCCTGTGAATGTCAGGATTTCATAAGGCGTTGCCGCCATCAGGCGCGACGTGCGCAGACCGGCGTCCCGCGCTTCCACGATCTGGCTGGCCGCCCAGATCAGTATATCGGCGTCCCAGATCGTCGCCATACCGTGATCGGGAACAGCTTCGACACGGATCGAGACGTTGCCCAAGGCAAAGTCAATCGGGCGGATACGGTGCGATTTGGAAAGGGAAAAGAAAGGATAGGCCATGAGATCCTGCGCGTCTCGTGGTGCGAATTCCCCGGGAAGCGCCCGAAACAGATCGAGTTGCCCGCGTTCCGAGGCGGATGGGTGCTGCGCTGCCATCAGGGGCTGACCGCCGTGTTCAGCGCGTGATGCGCTTGGGCGAGGTGAATGCGGTCGGCGGCATAGGTTTCGCCGGGAGAACTTGTCCGCGTGGGTCCGACGTGGAGGTAACCGATCCGCGCGCAACCCAGGCTGCGAGATCCTCGACCGAATAGACAACGCGGCCGCCGAGCTTGTGATAGGCAGGTCCCGTTCCGTAGGTTCTGTGCTTTTCCAGCGTGCGCGCGGACAGACTGAGGAAATCGGCGGCTTCCTTGGTGCGCAGATAGCGTGGCGGCAAGGCGGCGAGATCAGGTCGCATGGGGTGGCCTCCGTGGTTGTGCAGGATGCCGCTGACGATCAACGGCATGACATGCGCACGGTGGCGAAGGCGCGGCGGCATGGGGGATGAGGAAGATCGAAGGGGTAGAATCCTCACCCTCGATCAGACGTCAGTGTCAGGGTTTGCGACGATGGCGCAAAAGGTCCTGATAACCGCCGTCGATCAGCGCGGCGGCAGATCGGACAAGGGCGATGACAGAGGCGCGCAAAGCCGATGTCTTCCACGGCTCAGCGCGAACGCGCGCCTCTCCGTAGATGGCGATGGCAATCTCACGATAGGTCGCGTGGTTGGCGTTTCCGTCGGCAGCTTGCATCATCAGGCGAAACCGCCGGCGCTGATACGGCGTCATCCTGGGGTCGCGGCGCGCGGGTTTCCCGGCCAGCATGTGCCAGAGCCTGAGAATGGCTTCGAGCCGATCCGGCAGATTTTCGTCAAGTGGCAGAATGATCGCCGGCTGCGAATTGGCATCGGTGTCGGCGAGGATCAGATATTGAACGCCGTCTCTGGCGTCGCAGACACCATATGTCCCCTCTGGTCCGCAGATGGCATCAGCAAGATCTACCGATAAGGCGGACGGAGAAGGCGGAAGAAAATCGGGCGCTGCCCCGAGCATCAGCATGTCCGGATTGGCAACAGGCGACCAGATGACCGGTTGGTCGAGCGCGGAAAAGCCGGGGTCTGCCGGGAAATCGCAACCCCCAGCGATGTTGGACATCATCCGCAAAGGGAAGATGCCCGGCGCCTTGCGCTACAAGATCATCGAAACTGGCCTGGTAGGAGGCGTTACGCCGCAGGCATTCCCAGGCGACACCCTCAACGGGCAGCGCATCGTAGAATTCATACTGGTTCTGGTCTCGCCAGCGGGATGTATCCGGCTTCATTGCTCCGCTCCTGGTTGAAACTGCACAGGTGGAGCGTGAAAGAATTGCGGCGCCTCTACCGAGATGGAAGCCGGGACAAAGACATGGGGTGATGCTCTGAAGGCATCACTGGTGCGTCGGCGGCGAGGTCAGGTCCGATCTGTCGGATGACGCAGCAGCTGACGATAGCCGCTCTGTGTCATCCAGCGCGCCCGTGCCAGATGGCTGTCATGGACCTGCCGGGCGCGTTCAGGTTCCCGAACAGGGTCAATTCCGAACAGCACATTGACGGCTTCGGTCCATTCCGCCCCATCACCGGCGGCATCGAGCAGCCGCATATAGAGCTTGATATGCGCGCGATCATATTTGGTCAGCTCGTCGCTAACAGGTGCAATATCGTCGAAGGGAGGAACCGGAGATGTCATGTCGCGGGTCGCCACAGAGCATAGGCCGCCGCAGCGGATTGATGATGTCGCCGGCGCCGGTCAGGCGTCACGGATCTGTCGGTATCTCTTCTCGTCTTGGTCATGAACCAGCAATACTCCTTGCCCGCGATCCGTGGACAGGAGAACAATCCCTGCTGCTTCAAGCGCCCGGCGCACCTGATCCCGCGTTGTCTCATACACCTCGAGCCGGTTCTCGGACTCAAGGCGTTTCAGGGCAGTCAGCGATATTCGGGCCTTGTCAGCGAGCGTCTCCTGCGTCCAACCCAGCAACGCGCGTGCGGCCCGCGACTGTCGAGCGGTGATCATGCATGATCACCTCCCATCGCGACCGGCGCGCATTCCAGAACTACGGCTATTTTAGTCGCCTTCGCCTGATACGCCATACGAAATCGTCGAATCTGGCCAGGGCGTTATCTGCACGGCTGAGCATGCAGCCGACTGATTCGCCTGTATGTCACAATTGCAGCGCTTGTGCTGGCCGTAGCGCCGACCAGCGCAAGATGATCTCCAAACGCTCCACGGGAAATGATCGTGATATGTTTGGAGATCATTGTCGTTGCATTTTACACTGGATATGATACCTATTCAGATCAATGCGACAGTAATGATCCGTAAAGGCATCACATGAAGGCGGAAGAAGAAACACTGAGGCTGATCGGCGACCATTTTCGCCGCGCGCGTCTTGCAGCGGGGTTGACCCAGGAGCAGGTGGCCGATCTTGCGGGCATTTCGCGCCCGCGCTACCGCGACATCGAGACGGGGGCGGCGGCTGCGCGCACCACGACATTGATCAACATTGCCAGGGCGCTTGGGCTGGAAATGATGCTGGTCCCGCAGGCGATGGTGCCCGCCATCGAGGCGCTTTTGCGCCCCGAGGCCGAGGATGATCATCCGGCCTTCAGCCCGCAACCGGAGAGCGACGATGACAGCCGTCCGTACCGCTGAGACCATCACCGCGCTGGACGTGTTCCTGAACAGTGCGAAGGTTGGCATGATCGTCAGGACGCCGGGTGATTTCAACGCCTTCAGCCTTGATCCGGCCTATCGCGCGACCGGCGGCATTCCGGTTCTGAGCCTGTCGCTGCGCGCGGCATCAGGGGGGCTACGCAAGGATCCGCGACCTGTCGCAGGCAGCCTGCCGCCCTTCTTTGCCAACCTGCTGCCCGAAGACCGGCTGCGCGAGGCGATGGAAAGACACCATGCGGGCAATGTGCGGCCGGGGAATGATTTCGATCTCCTGGCAGCTCTGGGCGCGGACCTGCCGGGTGCCGTTCGGGTGCTGCCCAGTGACGGTCAACCGGGCATCGGGGCGGCGCCCGCCCAAGGGCGGCCCAAAGCCCGCTTCTCGCTGGCGGGCGTGCAGATGAAGCTCTCGGTAATGAAGAACACGGGCAAAGGCGGGGGGCTGACCTTGCCGCTCGGGGATGACGAGGGCCAGTATATTGCAAAATTCCCCTCGACCGCCTTTCCGGGTGTGTCGGAAAACGAGTTCGCGAACCTCGCGCTTGCCGAAGCCATCGGCATGGACGTGCCCGAGCGGGAACTGGTCAGCCGAGGGCAGTTCGAGGGGATTCCCGAAGAGTTCGAAACACTTGCCGAGGGGCTGGTCCTGCTCGTGCGGCGTTTTGATCGCGGGGCAGACCGGCAGCGCATCCATATCGAGGATTTCGCGCAGGTTTTCGGCCTGTACCCGGCGCGCAAATATGATGGCGCCGCCTCCCACGACATCGCCTCTGTGCTGAATGTGGCAATCTCGCCGTTCGCCGCGCTGGAGTTTGTCCGGCGGCTGACCTTCTCGGTGGTCATGGGCAATGGCGACATGCACCTCAAGAACTGGTCACTGATCTATCCGGGCGACGGCGACACCCCCGCTCTTGCACCGATCTACGACATGCTTTCGACCATTCCCTATATTCCGGCAGATGGGCTGGCGCTGTCTCTGGGCGGCGAGCGGGCCTTCAAGGGCCTGGCCCCGGCCCGCTGGAAGACGTTTGCCAATCGGGCAAGGCTTCCCGAGCCTGCCGTGCTCAAGGCCGTTGTCGAGACGGTGAAACGCATCGATGCGAAATGGTGGACACTGCCGGAACGCGAGGTGGTCCCCCCGCCCGTGCTGGAACGGATCGACGCCAATGTGAAAACCATGATCCCGATCCTGACCGGCTGAGCAGTTCCAGCCCGGTCAGGTCACCGGGCCTGGCGGCTTTCCCGCGGGCACGGGAAAGGCCCCGACCTTGCGGTCGGAGCCTTTGTTCCGCGCCTCAGTCGCCGCGGCGACCGTTGGGGCGGGACCAGATGAGGGAGAAGGTTTCGCCGTCCTCTTCGTCGAAGAGGTTGGCGTAGATCGGAGCGTTGAAGCTTGGATCGTCCAGCTTGAGGCCCAGATAGTCGCGGCCCTCGTTGGAGCGCTTGGACCAGGCGGCGCCGATTTCAGCGCGACCGACCAGAACGCGGTGGCTGGGGGCATTCTCGCCGGTGGCGCGCAGGTCGGGGATGATGCGCACGCCCTTGGCCTGGACGCTGAGGGTGACGATTTCGCCGGTGAATTCGTTCGAGCCGGTCTTCTTGAAGGTGCCGATGGTTGCCATTTTAAGTCTCCGCTTTCCGTTTCCGAGCCCGCACCATTGCGGCCTCTATGGCGATCGACCGGCCGGAGACGAACGCTGGCGCACCCCAAAGGGGCTGGACAGCACAGGAGGAACTTTCTTGTTCCGCGCGGAATGGCGGCTTTGCCGACAGGGGAAGAAAGTTGTGACGACGCTGTTGCGCTAAAGCGGTCGAAGCGCATCGCGCTGTTCTTCGGCCAGATCAGGCCATTGAAGAGGCCGTTTGGAGCGGTCGAGACACGGGGGTGAACGGGGACGGTGGCAACCTCGAGGCTCCATCAGGATGACCAGACCGGCGCACCGGCTTGTCTGGTCCCCCGCGTTTCAGGTCGTGCACATCCTTTTCTCCGGCCTGTGCTATCGGCATTGCCCCAACCGGTTTTCGGTCAGTCCTCGAATGCTGGCACTGACCGTCCTGCGCTCCTATGGACCGTGCCTGTGCCTCACGCTGCCCTGGGATCCACACGCTATCTACCCACCCGCCTCCTGACGAAGACGGCAGATGATCCGTATCCGCTTCTGGTCCTGCCTCTACGGGTCACTCCAGTTCAGGTGCGTGCAAGGTTCCCGTCCGCAGGGCCGGTTGCCGCCATGCCTGCAACGCGCAGGAACGCCGTCACGCCCACCGCGACCGCACCGACTACCGAAAAGATGATCTGCCACGTCTCGGACGGCATCATGTGTTTGACGATCCCGAGCGTAGCGTAAAACCCTGCCACGCCCGCCGGGGCAACGAAGGTCAAAGCGATCAGCAGCCGTGCCCAGATCGGACGAACCAGCATGAGCAGGCCCTGACCGACCGCCACTGTCAGACCCGCAGCGATAAGACCGATGAGGATGCCGCCAAGCCAGCCAGCGCCCGTGCCATAGGCCCATATGCCTGCGTTCAGGCCGATAAAGAACGGCAGGGCAAAAACGGCGAGATTGAACAGCAGCCAGCACATGGTCCCGATGGCTGCAATGGAAACAATAATTCCGAGAACGATCATGGCGGTGACTCCGTGCAAAAGGTCGGACGGCTGCGCCTTCCACCACCACCACCATGGCGCAATCACAGCATAGCAGCATTCCTCTCACCGCGCGAGAAGCGATGGCTTTCGAGGCCAGGCCTGTCCGAAAACTAGCAGGTTGAATGAGAAACCTTATGCGTCTGGTGGACCAGTATCTGCTGCACCTCTACGATGACCATATCGTTGGGCGGAAGGATGCGGGTTAAACTTTATGGCAGAAGTCGATTGGTCAGATCGGGCATTTTACGACGATGGCGAATGGGTAAGCTGGTCAGACATTGACGAACAGCTTCGCCACAAGGAATGGGGAGCGAAGTATCCAAACGCCATCCGATCAATGATCCCGTATTTTGAGGACCTGATCTCACTCGCTGAGAGCTACCATCTGGAGACGGGCCTGCATTTGTCCGTGTATGGCGACATCGGTGAGCTGTTCGGTGCCATCACCTACGGCATCAAGTTGAACAAGACCTACGCGCAGGGTTCGGACGGCAGACTCGAAAACGATCATGTCGAAATCAAAACCATCACACCTTTCAAGACCAAGGACGTAGTGATGGTGGATACATCGAGGCATTTCAACAAGTTGCTCGTGATCAAAATAAATGCGGAGTTCCAGGTCTCCGGGCGAATGGTCAGCCGCAAGCAATTGCCAAAGCGCTCAGGCCGTTATCTCCGGATTCGCTGGGAGGACCTGGCGCTCTTGCAGTAGTGCGCAATGGCGTTATGCCGAACCGGCAGCGCTCACGCGCTGCCGGTCCCGAAGCGATAGACTGGGATGCCCATCTTGCGGGCCTTGTCGGCAAGGTTGTCCTGAATGCCGGTGCCGGGGAAGATGATGACCCCGATCGGCATGATGTCGAGCATCTGGTCGTTGCGCTTGAACGGTGCTGCCTTGGCATGTTTCGCCCAGTCAGGTTTGAAGGCGACCTGTGCGACCTTGCGGTTATTAGCCCATGTGGCCGCGATGCGTTCCGCGCCCTTGGGCGATCCGCCATGCATCAGCACCATGTCCGGGTGCTTGGCGTGGACCTGATCGAGCTTGGCCCAGATCGTCCGGTGATCGGTGGTGTCTCCGCCCGAGAAAGCGATTTTCGGTCCGGCGGGCAGCAGCACCTCGTTGTCGGCCCGGCGTTTTGCGGCGATGAAGTCGCGGCTGTCGATCATGGCCGAGGTCATCTGGCGATGGTTGACCCGTGAGCCGGAGCGTTGCGACCAGGGCGTTCCGGTGGTGCGCAGATAGATGTCGGCGGCGGTATCGCGGAAGGTTTCCATGCTGTCGCGGCGCTCGATCAGGCTTTGTCCCGCGCCGATCAGGGTTTCGAGCTGGACGGATTTGACCTCGCTGCCATCCTGTTCACGCTGAAGGCGCTTCTGTGCCTGCTCGTTATCGTCGAGTTTGGTCTCGATCCGCTCGACAGCGCGGTGGAAGGTGTTGACGGTGGACCAGAGGATCTCGTCGAGGTCGAAATCGAGGCTGGTGTCGGCCATGGTGGAAATCAGGGCGTCGAAGATGTCGGAAACTGCGCCCTGGATGACGTGATCTTCGGGTGTAATCCGGGGATCGGCCTCGTCTTCGGAGGGACGGTAGCCGTAGAGTTCGAGTTCTTCGATGGCATGGCCGGTCGGGGACGTGCTGTGATCGGGTTCGAAATCGTCGTGCGCGTACATGGGATGCTTCCGTCAGTTGGACCGCGACCGTCGCGGCCTTCATGGCGAGACACGCCCACGGGCGCTCCGGTCTGGCAGCGCGAGCCTCTGGCGAGGGCCTTGATGGCAAAGCCCGGCTGATTTGTTTCGCGCTGTAAAGGCGGGCTTGCCCGCCGACGGAAATCAGTCGGGCGCCGCCATTGCCTGACCGGAGCGTTTGTGGGCCGATCGCCCTCTCGGAAGGCCAAGGCGCGGTCCTCTGCTGATGACAGGATGCAGCCTGCACGCATGACAGGATCGGAACGGTCCGATCACGGCCCCGTGCCGGCTATGCAATTGAAGCCATGAAGCGGCTGACGTCCTCGGGAGCGATTTGCACCCGGATCTCTGTCCGAACGGCATCCAGTCCATGAGTTGTGAGATCTTCGTTGAAGTCCCCCATCATGGGGGAGAGCGTGATGGTCTCGATCCCGACCTCGTGCGCCCGGTCCACCAGGCTATCGCGGGCGCTGTCACCTGCCGGATCGTTGTCGCGGACGATATAGAGCCTGCGCAGGTGCGGCGGGAACAGGATGGCAGCGAGATGCCCGGCCGAGAGTGCGGAAACCATTGGCATGGTGGGCAGAGCCTGACGCTGCGACAGGATGGTTTCGATACCTTCCCCCGCTGCCATGACATCCCGCACATCCCCGAAACGAACCGCATGTCCGAGCAGGTCGCCCATTGCCTTCCTCGGCGGATCGACAGGTGCCTTGCCGGAACCGTCAGGGGCCAGCCATGTGCGGTGCGCACCGGTGATCCTGCCATCGAGGTCGGTGACGGCGGCGATCATGGCGGGCCATGTTTCGGTCGTGCCATCGTCCTCGGGCCGCCAGTAGCAGTTGGGATGGAAGCGCAGATTTGCGGTTTGGCGTAGATCCGTAATGCCGCGTCCGCGTAAATACGCTTCTGCGGTACTGCCGATCAGCGGCTGCGTCATGCGCCAGAGGCGGCGTGCTGCCTCGGATGATCCCGATGGTGCTGGCGTTCTGGACTGACGGGATGGCGGCTGCGGTTCAGGATGCGGCAGGCTGAGGAAGCGCCGGGCCTCTTCGGCAACGTCTGCGAAGTCGATCAGGCCGAGCGAGTCCCGGATCACGTCCAGCAGATCGCCATATTCACCCGTGGCCGAGTCCTGCCATTTGCCGGCAATGCCTTTCACGCTGTCGTGCAGCCGGACGAACATGGAGCGGCCAGCCGTGTTTCGGACATCACCAACCTGCCAGTAATTGCCCTGTTTGCGACCATTCGACAGATAGTGACGGCACACCGCCTCGGCCTGTCGGCCGAGACGCTGCGCCAGTTCGGAAGCGTTGAGACGCGCCATTATGCGGCCTCCCGCTCACCGATGCGCAGGGCCGGGAAGCGGTCAAGCAGTTTGCCGATGATCTCCGATCCCGTTGCATCGACGGGCACGAAGAAGCGCAGTTTCCACGAGATGATCTCGCTGAAGAGGCCATAGGCCCGCAGCCGTTCGCGCATCGCGTCAGTAAAGCCGGTCAGTTCGATCCGGTTGGCGCCCATGACGCGGACGCGGCGCAATTGCAGTCCCTCGGCGAGATCAAGGATCGTGCGACCTTCGATCAGCGCGGTATAGGCGGCATCCGGTGTCAGGCTGTTGGTGACGCCACTGGTCGAAGCTTTGGCGGCCCAGGCCGGCGATACCCGGCGACCGATGATGCGTTCGCCCTCGTCGGTCTGGAGCCGATAGACGCGGGCGGAGTCCTGCGGCAGGCGTTTCCAGATCGGCAGAAGCAGCCCTGTCACCATATGCAGGATGCTGTCGGTGAACTCCGGCACCTGGGCCAGTTCCGCCTTCCAGGCTTTGGTGAAGGCGGCACGGTCAGCCTCGATCCAATGGGTCTCGCCCGTCGCCCGCACCGGAATGTTCATCGCCTCCATGGGACGGATCAGCCGCACGCGCCGTTCGATCTCGCCATCATCCAGCATGACGCTGGTGGTCGGGATCTGCACGGCGGCGCGACCGGATCGCTCGTTGATGAGCAATCTTGCGCGGGGATCATCCAGTTCCGCGAGGGCCGCATCGAGCGTGACCGGCTGATTGCGTTTGCGCTCGGTGAGCGTCAGGAGCCGGGTTTCCGCGCCGGTGCCCGGATGGGTGTGGATCACTTGCCGGTCGGTGACGATGAAACTTTCGGCCTTCAGCGTTTCCAGCCCCATATCATAGGTGCCGGATGCAATCGCCCCGTCGATACGCGCCTGCAGAAGCTGCTCGAAGGCGGCGAACAGGATACCCTGCAATTCGATGGTCAATGCTAGCAGGCGGTTGAGGAAGGTGGTGATCGGCGGCAGGTCGTCCTTCACACCATTGCCGTCCATCAGCTTCAGGCCGGTTGCGGATTCAAACCGTTCGAGCGAGCATCCCTCGACCTTGCCGCGCACAATCAGAAGATAGAGCTGGCGCAACGCATCGCGAGCATAGGCGGATTCCAGATTATCCTCGGGACGGAATAGCCCCTGACCGCCGGTCTGGCGCTGGCCGCGTGTGATCGCGCCCAGCGTGTCGAGGCGGCGGGCGATGGTCGAGAGAAAGCGCTTCTCGGCTTTGACATCCGTAGCGATGGGCCGGAAGAGCGGCGGCTGCGCCTGATTGGTACGGTTGGTGCGACCCAGCCCCTGAATGGCGGCATCGGCCTTCCAGCCAGGTTCCAGCAGGTAATGCACGCGCAGCCGCTGGTTTTTCGCCGAGAGTTCGGCGTGATAGCTGCGCCCCGTGCCACCGGCATCAGAGAAGACCAGAACGCGCTTCTGGTCATCCATGAAGGCCGAGGTCTCGGCAAGGTTGGCAGAAGGCGCACGGTTCTCGACCGCAAGACGTGCCGATACCCCGTCACCCTTGCGCACGATCCGGCGTGAGCGGCCTGTGACCTCGGCCACCATATCCGTGCCGAAGCGCTGCACGATCTGGTCGAGCGCTCCGGGGACAGGCGGAAGCGAACCCAGCTGCTCCAGCATCTCGTCGCGCCGCGCCACGGCTTCGCGGCATTCCACCGGCTGACCATCGCGGAAGACGGGGCGTGACGACAGGTTGCCCTCGCCATCGGTGAAGGGTTCATAGAGCTGCACCGGGAAGGAATGCTGCAAATACGAGCCGACATACTCCCTCGGCGTGACATCGACGGAAATATCGTTCCATTCCTCGGTCGGGATCTCGGACAGCCGCCGATCCATCAGGGCTTCGCCAGTCGAGACGATCTGGATGACGGCGGCATGGCCCGCTTCCAGATCGGCCTCGATGGACCGGATCAGGGTCGGGGTTTTCATGGAGGTCAGCAGATGGCCAAAGAAGCGCTGCTTGGTGCTTTCAAAGGCCGAACGGGCGGCGGATTTGGCCTGCCGGTTCAGCGTCCCATCGCTGCCGGTGATGTTGGCGGCTTCCATCGCCGCGTCCAGGTTTCCATGAATGACAGCGAAGGCGGCAGCATATGAGTCGTAAATGTGCCGCTGTTCGTCCGTGAGCTGATGCTCGATCAGTTCATATTCGACGCCATCATAGGAGAGTGAGCGGGCGGTATAGAGGCCGAGAGATCGCAGGTCGCGGGCCAGGACCTCCATGGCCGCAACGCCACCGGATTCGATCGCCTCGACGAACTCGGCGCGGGTCTGGAACGGAAAGTCCTCACCGCCCCAGAGGCCGAGGCGCTGAGCATAGGCGAGATTATGGACGGTGGTGGCGCCAGTCGCCGAGACATAGACGACGCGGGCGTCGGGCAGCGCGTGCTGAAGCCGCAGGCCCGCACGTCCCTGCTGCGAGGCGGCGACATCACCGCGTTCACCTTTTCCGCCACCGGCATTCTGCATGGAATGGCTCTCGTCGAAGATAATGGCTCCATCGAAATCGGACCCCAACCATTCGACGATCTGCTTGACGCGGGAAACCTTCTCGCCCCGGTCGTCGGAGCGTAGCGTGGCATAGGTGGTAAAAAGGATGCCTTCCGACAGCGTGATCGGCTTGCCCTGCGGGAAGCGTGACAGAGGCGTGACCAGCAGCCGTTCCATGCCGAGCGCCGACCAGTCGCGTTGCGCGTCCTCGATCAGCTTGTCGGATTTGGAGATCCAGATCGCCTTGCGCCGACCGCGAAGCCAGTTGTCGAGAATGATGGCGGCGGACTGGCGACCCTTGCCAGCGCCGGTTCCATCCCCGAGCATGAAGCCCCGGCGAAAGCGGATCGATCCGGCAGCATCCTCGGGCGCGGCACTCACATTGTCGAAATGCTCGTCCACGGTCCAGGCGCCGGCGAGATGATCGGCGTGGGCTTCACCTGCATAGATCACCGTTTCAAGCTGGGCGTCCGACAGACGCGCGCAGATGTCGGGCGGCAGCATGGGCCGGTAGGACGGCTTGGGCGGTGCGACCGAGGCCATGGCGGCGGATTGCACCAGCTTGGTCGGATGCGGCTGTGCACCAGCGATACGCAGCGATTGCAGCGCATATTCCTCATAGATCGCGTCGGACAGGCGAGCGCCTTCCGGTGGCGTCCAGTCCACGGTCTCATAGGCGAGTTCGACGCCATCAGGATCATTGGCCGAAGCAGCGACAGATCGCGTAACCGCCGAGCGTGCGAGATAGCCCCGCACGGTCTTCGGCGCGGTGGCCGAAGCGGAAACCACGATCTTCGGCAATGACACTGGCAGGCGCGGCGGAACCTGTTCCTCGATCCATCTGATCAGCGTGGCAACATCAGGCGCGATCCCCGGCGAAGCCGGCAAACTGGCGGGATCGTCGGCGGGCAGTTTGTCGATCACGGTCAGCCGCGTGTCGATCGTGGTGCCGTGCTTTGCATAGACCGCGCCATCGACGGCAGCGCTGAACACCACGCGGCCACGGGCCTGCAAGCGGATGAAGGCGTCCCGCCATGCCGGAGCTTCGGGGCCAAAGCCAGCGCCGGTGATCGTCACCAACCGCCCGCCGGGAGCAAGACGGGCCAGTGCCGCGGCAACATGGCGATAGGCCGCATCCGCGACACGCCCGCTGACATTGGCCATGACCGAGAATGGCGGGTTCATCAGCACCACGGACGGGACAGCATCCGGAGCCAGATGATCATCGATCTGGGCGGCGTCGAAGCGGGTGACGGCAAAAGCCGGAAAGATCTGGGCAAGCAGATCGGCGCGGGTCTCGGCCAGTTCGTTGAGGATCAGCGAGCCACCGATGGTCTGCGCCAGGATCGCCAGAAGGCCGGTGCCCGCCGATGGTTCCAGCACCCTGTCATCGGGCGTAATCGCGGCAGCCGTCAGAGCGGTAAGGCCGAGCGGGATCGGCGTCGAAAATTGCTGGAGGTTTTGGCTTTCCTCGGAACGCCGGGTCTGCGTGGGCAACAGCGCCGCGATCTTTGCCAGCACGGAAATGCGTGTAGCCGGAGACGCGGCTTTACGGAAAAGCGCCTTTCCGTATTTGCGTAAGAAAAGGACGGTAGCGACTTCGCACGCCTCATAGGCCAGCTTCCAGTCCCAGACGCCAGTAGCGTCGGACGCGCCGAAGGCCGTTTCCATAGCACGGCGCAAGGTGGCGGCATCGATGCGTTCACCGCGTTCGAGAGACGGAAGCAAAAGATTAGCCGCAGCCAGAATCGCGGGCGCAGCCGCCAGTGGCGTGACCGGATCGGCCACGGGAAACACCATGTTCATGTCGGAAACCTCAGGAGAGCAGAAATGGAAGAGTCCGAACAGCGCTCTCTCTCGACCGCCCGGACTTAACCCCTTCCGGCCCGCCTCTGACTCTCAAAGCGCAGCATAAAAAAAGCGCCCCGACCGGACGGTGGGGCGCTTGTCAGTGTCTTCTCGGGATCATCCGAAGCGGTGACCAGCTGCGGTGAAGGTGTATTCATTGGCGGCAATGGTTTCATCGACAGCCTCGTCCGAGGACAGATAATCATACTCGCGCTCAAGCTGGCGGTAGAGCCAGCGGGCCAGATCGCGCAGCGCCTCGATGACCGCCTCCTCGGCATCAGCGGTCATGTCCTGCCAGGTCGGGCTGTCGCGCTCGACCGTGATCGACATGCAGTATTCGTGATAATAATGGCCGCGATGGCTGGCATCGGCGCGAAGCTGATAGAAGTTGCGGCGCTGGACCGCCTGAAGGGCATCGGCGATACGATGCAATTCGGTGTCCTGCGGTGCGTGCTCCCGGATAAGGCGCGGAGCATGTTTGCGGTAGGAATAGAGAGATTCGAAGCAGGCACCGTCCCCTTGTGACCAGAAGCCCCGGAACCAGATGCACGGTTCCTGCCGTGTGCCGCCGTCCATCAACCGGACGGTGCGGGTCTTGAGGTTGAGCCCGAGGATTTCGGCGATGCGCTGGAAATCCTCATAGACGGCATCGTACCAGTCATAGTCGAAGCCGCCCTCACGATACCAGGCACGGGCCTTGTCCTTTGCCACATCAGACAATTCGTTGAGGCGATAGACGGTGGTTTCGATGACCTCAGGCATAGGGGTCTCTCCCTTCCAGAACCGAGGAAAGCCAGCCATCGGTATAGATCCAGTCCACTGTCTCGCCGGTGGCGAGATCAAGGACATGCGCCCCACCACCAAATCCGTCGATGCGCGGTTTCGAGCAGCTGTTTGCGTACTGGAAACCCCATAATCCGCTGAGGCCAAATTCGGCAGCGCAGCGTTTGACAAACTGAACGACATGCTCGGGATCGCCGGTGACATCATCGCGCATCCAGAGTTGCGTGCTGCCATGTTCTGGCTGGATGGAGAGCAGGAAGCCATCTGAAGGCGGATCCTCAACGGCATTGTCATCCGCCAGAGCGTTGTAGAGATCAAGCGCGCGGGCGGCGTTTTCGGGGGTGCCCACGTCAAGCAGGCAGGAAAAGTGCGTGTAATAATCGGCCATGACGGTCTCCGGACATGACATGGCCCGGCGTATGGCCGAGCCGAATGGGATGGAATGGGTGAAGCTCAGGCGGCCTGCGGCAGGCGGAGCAGATCGGCCGAGGTTTCGCGCCAGAAGGGATCGACCAATCGGGCCTCCAGCGCAGCGGCGCGGTAACGCAGCCGTCTCGCATCGCCGGGGTCCGAAGCCCGGAACGCCATACCGCGCAGGCGGCTGGCCTCGGTCACGATCCTGCGTGCCTCGGCATCGGACGCGACTGGCTGTTGCCAGAGGATAATGCCGGCGCGGATTTCGCCGGCGAGGACCAGGCGCTGATCTCGGTCCTGAATGAGCATGATGCGCGGTTGAAAATACGGGAAGCTGTCCGGCCCCGTGCAAATATTACCGCGCGCCACGCGCAAGGCTGCGGTCTGTATGGCCTCTTCCAGTGATGGGCATTCCCCAAGCGGGATCACGCGGTCAAAGCTGTTCGCCGCGTCACTGGCGTCATAGCTGGCCGCGCCGAGGCATGAGATGCGCAACGGCAGCTTTTGCGACCGATAAAGCGCGGGCAGAACATCGGCAGCCAAAATCTGACCGATGGAACGGAAGGTTACGGAACGGACAAAGGTCATCGGGATCACTCCATGACGGGCGCCGGTGAGCCTCTCTCTCCGACCCTCAACCCGTCACGGCCGAACGGCCCGCACTCTTCCTCTCTGACCGGGGCAGCCCGGTTCCGCCGTCGGCGATGGGCAACCATCGCGACGCGCTGAAGGCCCGGTCGCGGGCTTGTCGCGGCCAGGCCGTCGGGGATGAGGCGCGGTCGCGCCTTACCCCCAAGGATCCAGCTCCAGCTTCACCATGTCGTCGTCGCCGTCGAACTCGGCGGCGGGACAAGCGGCGTGGGTGCCGTCCCCGGCCTGGAACACGACGATCTCGACCATCAGCGTGGCGGCGAGGCTGGCGGCGAAGGCGGTGGCATCTGCATAGGACATGGGTTCCGGCTCCTGTCTTTGGAGGCGGGGGACCATCCCCCGCGCGACAGGCGCCCGAAGTGTCTGACCGGATCTGCAATCACCCTCGGGCGTTCGGACTTTTTCCGAATCCCCGAGGGCGGCACGCTCGCGTAAGCCGACCCTTTACGGGTTGATTGTCAAAGAGACGGATCGGACCAAGGTTTGCGAATGGAAGCGGGGGTGGTGCTTTGCATCTGACAGGATGCCGGATACCCGCCCGCAGATGCTCTGCCGCGCCAGCCTTGCCGCCATGCGGGCATCAGGATCGTGTTCCCATCAGGCTGGAAATGGCCGTCGCTTGCCCATGTGCAGGGATGGCCGGGTTTTGTGGTGAAGCTGGAGGTGGACCTGTGGGGTGAACAGCTATCATCCTCACGGCCCGACACCCCGCGATCGAGTCTTCAGGTCCAAAGCCCATCGGCGATCTCACGCGCGATCATAACGCGGGCCTTCATCATCAGATCGTCGCCTGATGTGTCGACATGACCGAAGAAACGGGCACGAGCGCCATGAGCCGTCCAGTCGGCGTAGCGGCAATATTCACGGGAATCGAGCCGGAAGACGCGCATGTCTTCGGCCCAATGGGGCTTTGGCTCCACAACAACGGTCATGCCGTCGCGGCTTTCCTCCCAGGGCAGGGTGCGCTCCGATGGGGAATGTTCGCGATCCTCAAGAAAGATTTGATCGACGTCGATGATGGCGGGCATGGAAGCGCTCCAATGAAAAAGCCCGATCACAAGGACCGGGCGCGTTGCGGAAACGGAGGGTGCAAACGGGGCAGCCGAAGCCACCCCGCCTGAGAACTATTCAGCAGCGACCATGTGCTGTTCTTCCTCGTCGTCAGCCGGGTCGTCCTCGCTATCGCCGGAGAGGAAATCGGGCAGATCGTCGGCTTCTACGTCAGTGCCCGCTGCCGGATCGGTCCCGATTCCGTCATCCACCATGCGCAGCGGCTCGGGCAGCCAGCCGGATTCCGCCAGGAGGCGTTCGGCTTCCTTGGCCATGTCTCCCTTCTTCAGGTGCCCGATCAGATCGGCGGCCCGATCACCGGCCCCTTCGCGCACGGCTTCAAGGATACGGGGCTTGGTCACGCGACCGAGATAATTGCCAACCGTCGGCCGCCAGCCCACGGCTACCATGTCAAGGTCGGTCGAACGGGCGAGCCGGTCAGCCTGCGACAGGCGGATGTCCAGCCCGTGCTGACTAACGCCCGCGCCGCTGTAAGGGTTGGGCTTTTCATAGAGCGCGTTGACACCGAAGCTGACGCAATGGGCGAGCAGATCCATGCGCGAACCGTCGTCCAGATCGGTCAGCCAATCCCAGAGGGCGGCATCGTCTGCCGGGACATGATCGCCCCAGCGTTCGTGGCGGTCAGCGATGGCCTTGGCCGAAGCGCTATCGCGCAGATCCTCGGCCTGAGCGGGCAGATGAACCTCCCGGACCTGGGCTTCGAGGCATCCCTTGCTGGAATGCGGCATGAAGCAATCCATGACCAGCCTGTGCAGCAGTGCCGTCATAGCGACATGCGGGTTTACTGCCACCGCATCCCGCAGCGCCAGCGTCCGATGCGCGGTCAGCTCGCTGACCAGGCGATCGGGCAGCGGCTTGATGGTGTCGGCCTCGTCTTCCTCCTCAGTTTCGACCGTCTGGCCGCCCAGCGTGATAACTGCACCCATGCGGCTTACCTCCGGTTCTGCCCGCTGGATCACCTCGCCGGTTTCCGGGTCAACGATTTCAGCTTCCGGTTCCGCAGGCGTTTCATCTTCGGCGCGAACATAGCCGCGCTCGATCAGCAATGCGCCATCGGCGTCGATGCTGATGAAGACACCCGCCATGCTGATCTGGTCCGGCTCGAAGGTCATCGGACGGCGCTCGAAGGTTTCCAGCGCCTGTTCGATCTCACCGAGGCGGGCGTCGATCTCGTCCGGCAGTTCGTCGGCCTCGCCATATTCCGCTTCAAGCCGCTCATATTCGTCGCGCAATGCCTCGCGGGTGGCGCGTTCATCTTCGGTCAGATCGACCGTCGTGCCGACAATCTGGCGAAGGCCATGGTCGTGACCATAGGGAAAGGTGATGGCGACTTCGATCCATTTCCAGCCCTCGGCGGCGATGGCCTCGGCCTCGGCCCTCAGCTTTTCGCCCACCAGCCGGTCGAGCAGCACCGGATCTTGCAGCCAGCCGCCATCGTCCTGCTGGAAGAGATCGCGCAGCACGCAACCGCCAGCCTCCTCATAGGCGGCAATACCGACAAAAACCGCCCGCTTGTCGGCGGCGCGGACCGTGGTTTCTGTCAGCAGGCGGCGGATGTGGTAGGGTTCTTTCTGCCAGCCATCCTTGATCGCTTCCCAGACCTGCTCCTGCCGGGCATGGTCAGAACTGACGCTGAAGGCCATGAGCTGTTCCAGCGTCATGCCATCCTCGGCATAGACGTCGAGCAAGGCCGGTGAGACGGAAACCAGACGCAGGCGCTGTTTCACCACCTTGGCATCGACGAAGAAGGCGGCGGCGATGGCTTCCTCGGTCATGCCCTTTTCGCGCATGGCCCGGAAGGCGCGGAACTGGTCGAGCGGATGCAGCGGTGCGCGCTCGATGTTCTCGGCGAGCGATACCTCGTCGATCAGCACATCGGCGCTGGCTTCCGACACGACGCAGGGGATCGGCGCGGTTTTGGCGAGGCGCTTTTGCTTGACCAGCAGTTCCAGCGCCCGGAAACGGCGACCGCCGGCGGGCACCTCGAACATGCCGGTTTCCTTGCCCTCGGCATCCACGACCGGGCGGACATGCAGGGACTGGATCAGGCCGCGACGGGCGATTGACTCGGCCAGTTCCTCGACCGAGATGCCAGCCTTGACGCGCCGGACGTTGAACTGGCTGAGGACCAGCTTGTTGAAAGGAATGTCGCGCGAGGACGACAGGGTGATCTTCTGAACGGCAGTGGCCATGTCAGTTACTCCATGACGGACGCCGGTGAGCCTCTCTCTCCGGCTATCAGCCCGTCACGAAGCGAAGCGCCGCCCTCTTCCTCTGAAGAGAGCGACGCCAGCCGCAGAACCTGAAACCCGGAAATCAGGCACTCCGGTTTTCTGTATCGGCGGATGTACAGGAAAAGCTCGCGCCGACGCGGTAGAGCAGACGCTCGGCGGCGCGGATGCTGCCGGTCTCACGGGCGGCCTCGGCCCAGACCGAGATCGGGAAATCGCCGGTGAACAGCAGATCGCGCTCGATGACCATGCCGAAGGGCAGCCGGACTGACTGCATCTCGCCAAGGCTCCACGAACCCAGTTCGGGATGGCCGAGATCCGCCAGGCCGAACATGATGTCGCCATCCTCATCCAGCTCGGTAGCGAGCCAGACGCCTTCACCGAGGGGATTGAAGAACTTCACGACCGGGATGTGATCTTGATCGCGCTGGTGACCATTGGCCAGCAGGCGGTCGTGCTGTGCGCCTGTCAGGAGGATCATGCCGCCGCCCTCCGGTCGGTTTCGCTCGCATCCGACTCCCCGGTGTCTTCGGCAAGCTGATGCGACAGCAGCCAGTCCGCCGCCTTGCTGGCCTGCGAGGCCGCGCGGACAATCGCGCGGGAATCCTCGCGCATGACCTCCAGCCACGACCCGATGTAATCGGCATGGCGGACGGTCGGCATGATCCCGAGCGCGGCGCAACTGAAGGCCGCGGTCTGTTCGGCAATCATTTCCTCGAAGGCGTATTTTTTCGAGCCAAACGAGCCGGTCAGATCGCGGTTGAGGCGGCTGTGATGGCCGCTGGCGTGCCCCAGCTCATGCAGGGCCGTCCTGTGCCAGTTGATCGGCTCGAAATAGGCTTGCGGAGGCGGCACCTGCACATAGTCGAGCGACGGCATATAGAAGGCGCGATTGCCGCCAATACGGAAGTCAATGCCGGTGGCCCGGATCAGCGCCTCGACCTGAGGTTCGATAAGGCCCGGCGGCGGTGGCGGCGCGACTGCCGTGATCTCATCGGGTAGGCCATCGCATTGCGCGGCGTTAAAGACCGTGAACCGCTTCAGGAACGGAATGGCATGCGCATCCTCACCCGTTTCGCGGGCACGGCGCTTCTCGTCCTCGGGGGTGAAACGGTCGGCATAAACGACAGTCGTGCCACGCTCGCCCTTCCTGACATTGCCGCCAAGCGAAAGCGCCTGGCGGAACGTCAGCCACGCCTGAGCGGGGAAACCATGCTGGATGACAGCCCCCCAGAGGATGAGAATATTGATGCCGGAATAGGACCGGCCGGTTGAAGCATTTCTCGGCAGGCCCAGCGGGGCGGTATCAGGCGACGCACCCCAAGGCTGGACCCATGGCAACCGCCCTTGCTCCAGCTCGGCGATGATCTTGTTGGTGATGTCGTCGTAAAGGTTGCTGCGCGCGCCACCTTCCGCGAAGTTACGACCCTGTCTGGCCATCGGGATGATCTCCGCGACGGGTGCCGGAAGCCTCTCCTCCAGCCCTCAACCCGTCACGGAAAATCCGTCCGCACTCTCACTCTGAAGGGGGCGTTGCGGGGTTTCCCCGCAGAAGGGGTAGGCCGAGACCAAGGCTCGGCCTCAGGGGAAGGCTTTCCCAGTGATGTCCTCTCGTATTCTATGCCTTCAAGCGGCGAGTTGATGGCCTTCAGGCTTCAGCGCATCGTCTCCCGCGGCATTGCGGAGGAAGAGTGCGAGAGCAGTTTTTCTGGAATCCCGATCAAGCGCATAGGCGGTTTGCTTGAATTCAATCCCATCAAGTAGTCCCTGAATGTAGCCAGAAATTGTGTCGGCAGCCATGATCAGGGCTGTATCGAGAGTATGGATATATTTGCTCGTAACGGTTCCTTTGGAGTGGCCAACCAATGCGGCAATTGTGACCTCGGTAAACCCAAGGTCATTGGCGATACTCGCGAAGCTGTGACGGAGGACGTGCGGGGTTACATCGGCGAGCTGAGAGGTTCTGAAAATCTGTTTCCAATGGTTGGGGAAGCTGCCAAATGCATTGTCCTCGTCCTGGCCGGGAAAGACGTACGATCCCGTCGCCGTCTTTCGACGCTCCTCCAGATATTCGACGACGGCAAGCCCGACCGGGCGAACGGACGCACCTTCCTTGCTGTCTGTCAGGCGCAGGCAGCTCGCGTCGGTGTCGGCCTCGCGCCACATGAGCCCGATAATTTCACTTCGCCGACATCCGGTAAGCGCAATCTGACGAATTACATCGACCGTCATTGTGAATTTTGGGTTCTCGGCTGCTGCGCGAAGTATCTCCCCCAGAATCCTGTACTCGGCTTCCGTCAACCGTCGGTCACGAACATTGTCCTTTGGCTTGCGGATGCCATGTGCCGGATTGGTCGTTATGATCCCGGCTTCCATTGCATAGGTGAAGATTCCGCCCAAAAGCCCGATCGTTCGTGTGGCGGTGCCGGCGCCGCCCGTGACGACGGCCTTGCCACGCAGTTTTTTGGTTTTGACAGACACAGCGGTCTTGCCCGCCATAATGTCCTTCATGACCTTGGTGATGTCGGTTTTCGTGAGATCTTTGACGCGCCTGTTGCCGATGAGGGGCGTGATGTGTCGGTGAATTCGACCAGTGTCGGTGATGATGGTGGTCGTCTTTTTCGGCCGACCGCCTTTCCCAAGGATAAGACCAGCGTCGAGATCCTTCAGATACATGGCGCACAGCTCCTTCACGGTGAGCGCCTGATGGTCGAGCAGGCGTTCTTCTGAAGGGTTGTCACCCTGTGCTACGCGACCGAGTTGCACCTTGGCTTCTTGGCGCGCGGTTTCTGCGGTCCAGATTCCGTGAAGCCCGATGGTGTAGCGACGGGTTCGACCCGCAGCCCGATACTGGATCAGGTAGCTGCGCTTGCCGGATGCGAACACGCGTAGGCCGAAACCTGGCAGTTCGTCGTCCCAGATGAAATAGTCCTTCTCACGGACTGCTGCCGCGTCCACGACGCGCTTCGTCAGCTTGGCCATTATGCGATGCCTCCTTCGTGAACCTGCTGTTTCCGCGGAAGCACCACGGAAGCAGCAGGAGGAAAGTCAGAGCGAAGCTTCGGATATGAATTTCGGCGTGAGAAACTGAATTGTCTATTAGTTTCAGTGGTGTATCGTGCCATGGCGTGTCCTAGCGTGCAATTCGGATAGTCAGCCCAAATTGCTCCGAAGGCAAAGGCCACTGGTTCGAATCCAGTTGGGTGCACCACTACCGCCGACAGCGGCTGGCTTATTGCTTCACCACATCATGATGCATCGGCGCGAGTTTCGACAGGAAGCGGTTTTGCGCCTGGAAATCGATCTTTTCCGCGCGCATCGCTTCCTGAAGCAATTCGACCAGGCGATTCATGTCCTTGCGCTGCACCCCTAAATCCTTATGCGCGCTTGCCATGTCGCGACCGCTGTAGGAACAGCCAGCGTTCAGCAGGTAGCAAAATTGCTCGAACAGTGTCCGGCTCAGACGCACCTTGTCATGTCCCACGAAAATCTCGCCAATGACGGGATCGGCATAGGCGCGGACAACCATGCCATCAACCACGCGCCTGATGCCGTCCTGGCCGTAAAACGCCCGTGCCATGGCATCCCCGGTGAAGGGTTCGCCGCCGGCATGGGCCGCATTGGGCACATAGGGATCGACCGCGTCTTCGCCGGGCATGGCATGGGGTGCGGCTTGCAGCAGGAGCAGCGAGAGAAGCAGAGACATGATGACGTCCTTAGAAAGCGGCCTGGAGTGACAGGAGCAGGCCGCGCTGGCCCTTGACGGTGGCGATGGAACCAAGGTCGGCATAGGCGACCGTGGCAGTCAGGTTGCGATGCACCGCGACCGCCGCGAACAGGTCAAACCAGTCATCCTCTCGCGCGATCCCCAGATTGTCGGGCTTGCTGCGAAATTCGCCGCCGATCGCGACCCTGCGCGACAATTGCCAGGCGGCCGACCCTTCGAACTGCAGGCCATAGCTATCCTGCTTGTCGCCGCCGAAACCGAGCAGGCCCATCTGATTCGCCTTGGTCAGCCGGGCGGTTCCGGACAGCAGGATCGAGCGCGACAGGAATAATTTGCTGACCGAAGCGTAATAGTCCACGCCCTCGTCATCCTGCGCGCCGATCGCGCGGACGACAGCGCCCTGCCCGTTCTTCTTATATTGCGCGCCGATCGCGATGGCAGGCAGCCGGTCATAGACGAGATCGCCCGCGACCCGCAGCTTCGCCCCTATGATGTCCTGCGAAAAAGCATAGTCCTTGCCCAGGCCCAGCACGGTGCCGATGTCGTTGGTGTTGAAATTCTGATGGGCGTAGCTGAGTTCGAGGCGATCGCGAAAGCCGACGGCTACGCCCGCGCTCCAATAATCATAATCCTTCACCTCGACCATCGTGCCATGGCCGGACAGGCCGATACCTTCGTCCGTTTCGTTGCCCGCAATCACCGCCCAGGGCGTAAGGCCGCCGCCACTCGCGCCCTCAAGCGAAGCAATGCCATTAGTAAGCAGGAGCTTGCCACCATGGCGAAGCGGTCGGGCGCTCGCCGTGGGAGACAGGGATAGGGTAGCGAAGAGCGCCATAATGGCGGCGAGGAGAAGTCGAGTCATGTTCAGCGACATAGACGGACCTAGTTAAAAAAATATTCAGCGTGATGCCGGGGAAGAGAGCGGGTTCTGGCGATCCACGCGGATCATAAGCAATTGTTCAATATTTACCGCTAAACACAGCGGCATGCCTAACTTACGCCTTGCGCTCATTCTGTTGTCCTGCACGGCCAGCCCAGTCGTGGCCGGGGATCTCAATCTCAAACTGGTCGATGCGGCGGGGCGCCCGGTGAGCGATGCCGTCGTTTCCGTCCGGCCCGCTGGCGGCATCCCCGAAGGCCCCATCCGCTTTCCCTGGCCCACCACCATGATCCAGCAGAATGTCGCCTTCGTGCCGCATGTCCTGATCGTGCCGGTAGGGGCTACAGTGCGCTTTCCCAACAAGGATAAGGTGCGCCACCACGTCTATTCCTTTTCGCGTCCGGCCAAGTTCGAGATCAAGTTATTCGGCCAGGATGAAACCCGCAGCTATACTTTCAAGACGCCGGGTGCCGTCGCGGTGGGATGCAATATCCACGATCAGATGACGGGCTTCATCAAAGTCGTCGAGACGCCCTTTGCCGCCAAGAGCGACGCGGCAGGCACGGCGCGGATCACCGGCATGGCGACCGGCACGGCACAGGTGACGATCTGGCATCCGCTGCTGCGCGCCAAGGATAACGAACTGGTGATGAACATCCCCATTCCCGGTAGCGGTGCCGCCAGCAAGACGGTGCCGCTGACGCTGCGCGCCGCGCGGTGAAGGGCGCAACTGCCTTGACGGGGCTATGGCAGCGGTGGGTCTGGCGGCTGCAATCGACGCTGACTCTGCGGATGACCCTCTTCTACGGGACGCTGTTCGTGGGTGTGTCAATGCTGGCGCTCTATGGCACACGCATGGCGATCGAAACCTATGCCGAAAAGTCGATCCGGCGCGAAATGGCCGTCGGCAGCGCGCTGTTCGATCGCATTGCCGCAATGCAGGTCAGCCAGATGGCGCAGGCCGGCAATGTGCTGGCAAGCGACTTCGGGTTCCGCGAGGCCGTCGGCACGAGCGATGCGCCGACCATCATATCTGCGCTCGAAAGTCTCCAAGGTCGCTTCGACCTGCAGCACGCCTTGTTCGTGGGCGTCGATGGCACTGTCGTCGGCCATGTGCCGGGCATGTCGGTCGGTGAGAAGAATCAGTTGTTCGACGCACTGGACATGGGCCGGGAGCGCGGCGTCGCCCATTGGGGCGGGGAAAATTACATGGTCGCCGCCTCTCCGGTGCGTGCCCCGATCCTCACGGGATGGGTGATCTTTGCGCGGACGATGGGTCCGGCCGACCTCAGGCAGATTGCGCGCCTGTCCTCCATCGACCTGCATCCCCGCATCCTGCCGCAGACCGGATCGGACATCGGCGCAGGCACCGTCAAGGAAGTCGCACGCAATGGCGAACGCATCCTGATGCAAGCCCGCAGCGTGCCGACCCTGGTCGAATCGGCGCCGCAGATACTCGTCCTGGAATATAGCCTCACGCGCGCGTTGCGGGACTATGCGCCGATCCTGTGGGCGCTGCTCGGATTTGGCGCGTTGGGCGCGGTGTTGGCGATCGCCGGTACCTTCGTCGCATCGCGCCGATTGGCCCGCCCGATCGTGGCGCTGGAGGCCGCCGCGCGCAAGGTCAGTGCAGGCCAGCATGCCGAGGTGGCGGTGGAAACACGCGACGAAATCGGCCAACTGGCACGTAGCTTCAATCGCATGGTCAATGCTGTCGAGGAACGCGAGCGGCAGATCGCCCATATGGCCTTTCACGATTCGCTGACGGGCTTGCCCAACCGTACCCTGTTGCGCGAACAAATTGCGCTCGCGCTCAGCCGTCATGGCGGTGCCAACTTCGCGCTGTTCTGCCTCGACCTCGACAATTTCAAGTCTGTGAACGATACGCTGGGCCACCCGACCGGCGACGCCCTGCTATGCGAAGTGGCAACGCGGCTGGGCGAAACCTGTCCGCAGGGCTTTGTGGCGCGGCTGGGCGGCGACGAGTTTGCGGTGATCCTGCCCGATGGCAGCGGCAGCGCCGACCAGACTGGTCGCGCGCTCGTCAAGGCGCTGGCGCAACCGTTCGACGTCAATGGCCATCGGATTGTGACCGGTACCAGCATCGGTATCGTCTTCGCGCCACAGGATGGCCGGGACGCGACGGAACTGCTCAAAAATGCCGACCTCGCGCTGCACCGCGCCAAGGATGACGGCAAGGGCAGCCATCGCTTTTTCGAAAGCGCGATGGATGCTGAAGCACAGGCCCGGCGCGCGATGGAGATCGATCTGCATGATGCGCTGCGCAAAGGCGAGTTGGAACTCTATTTCCAACCCCTGTTTGGCCTGTCGCAGAACCGTGTGACCGCGTTCGAGGCGCTGCTGCGCTGGAACCACCCGGAACATGGCATGGTGTCGCCCGTGCAGTTCATCCCGCTGGCGGAGGAAACTGGCCTGATCGTCCCGATCGGCGAATGGGCGCTGCACGAAGCCTGCCGCATTGCCGCGACATGGACCGACGACATCCGCATCGCGGTCAATATCTCGCCCGTGCAGTTCCGCAGTGCGACGCTCAACAGCATCGTGTTGCAGGCGTTGGCGCGGTCGGGCCTGGCACCGAACCGGCTGGAACTGGAGATCACCGAAAGCCTGTTCATCGACAATGTCGAAGCGACGCTCGGCTCGCTCCATTCGCTGCGCGCCTTGGGCGTGCGGATCGCGCTTGATGATTTCGGCACGGGCTATTCGTCGCTCAGCTATTTGCGCAGTTTCCCCTTCGACAAGTTGAAGATCGATCGCAGTTTCATCATCGATCTGCTGGAACATGATGGCGCGACGGCCATCATCCGCGCGATCACCACGCTGGCCGACGCGCTCGGCATCGAAACCACCGCCGAAGGGGTGGAAAGCAGCGAGCAACTGGAAATATTGCGCGCCGAAGGATGCAACCAGATCCAGGGCTATTTCTTCAGTCGTCCGATTCCGGCGGGTCAGGTGGCCGCGTTGCTGGAGAAGCTGTCGGGCGACCGTCTGGCCGCCTGACGTCAGTCTGCCAATTGCATCGGCGGGTGGCACGACCTACGACCGCTTTCCATGACCACCACCCCAGACCTTGCCATCCGCATGCGCCGCGCCAGCTTCAACCGCGCGCTGGCGCAAGCCGACCTGCGCATGATCGAAACGCTGCTGGCGCGGGACGCCATTCTCGTTGCGGGGACGGACAGTGCGGTGCTGGCCGGGCGCAAGGCGCAGATGTTGGCGTGGCGGCGCGAGTTCGCCGCGGCGGAGCGGCTGATCTACACCCGAACGCCGGACACGATTATCGCGTCGGCCGTCGAACCGATCGCGATGGAGCATGGCCAATGGCAAGGGATCCTTGCCTCGACGGGCAAACCGCAAGCGTCTGGCATCTATACCGCCAAATGGCGGCAAAGCGGCGAAGACTGGCTGATCGAGGCCGAGATCTACCTCACCCTCGCATGAAGGGGCCGCTCAGTAAGAGCGGCCGACCAGCACCCGTTCTACCGCCGTGTCGCCTGTGAAGATGCACGCGCCATCAGCCGCCACCGCATCGCTCGGTACATTGCGCAGCGTCAGCTTTTCGCCCTTGAGCCACTGCACCACCTTGTCGAGCGCATCGCCGGTTGGCTTGCTCCACTGCACCAGCGCCCAGCCCGGCTTGGCGCTGGCGTCGAAATAGGCCTTGAGCGCGTCCAGCGAGCTAATCGAGCTATCGATATTGCCGTCGAGCCGTCCCTTGGCATCGGCGAACAGCGCCTGCTGAATATCGGTCAGGATCGACGTGGCCCCCGCAACGAAGTCCCCCTTCGCCACGATCTGGCTGTCGAGCTTCCCGTCTTCGCGATAGAGCCGGTCGCGGCGGATGACCGAGACATTGCCGCCCGCAACATCGCGGCCGCCGACCTCGATCACGATCGGCGCGCCCTTCTTGACCCAGCCCCAGCGCTTGGTCGCGGCCTTGGCCGGACGCTTGTCGAGCAACGCGCGAACTGGCTCGCGGAACAGGTCGAGCGCATTCAACTGGCTGACCAGATCGGTGCAATAATCGACGATCGCGGCATCTTCGTCATTGTCGCGCAACATGGGCACGACCACGATCTGATAGGGCGCGACACGCGGCGGCACGCGCAGGCCGTCATCGTCGCCATGCACCATGATTAGGCCGCCGATCATCCGCGTCGACATGCCCCAGCTGGTGGTCTGGGCCAGTTCCTGCTGCCCTTCGGCATTTTGGAACTTGATATTTTGCGCAGCGGAAAAGGTCGTGCCCAGGAAATGGGATGTACCCGCCTGCAGCGCCTTGCCATCCTGCATCATCGCTTCGATCGAATAGGTGGCAACCGCACCAGGGAAACGCTCATTTTCGGGCTTTTCGCCAGCAACCACCGGCATCGCGACGCAATCCTCCGCGAAGCTGCGATAGACTTCGAGCATCTTCATCGTCTCTTCCAGCGCTTCGTCAACGCTGGCATGGGCGGTGTGCCCTTCCTGCCAGAGAAATTCGGTGGTGCGCAGGAACATGCGGGTGCGCATTTCCCAGCGCACGACATTGGCCCACTGGTTGATAAGGACAGGCAGGTCGCGCCACGACTGGACCCAACGGCTGAACGCCGCGCCGATCACCGTTTCCGATGTGGGACGCACGACCAGCGGCTCTTCCAGCTTCGCATCGGGATCGGGCACCAGCTTGCCGTCCTTCTGGATCAGCCGATGATGGGTGACGACCGCCATTTCCTTGGCGAAACCGTCGACATGCTCGGCTTCCTTCTCGAAATAGGAAAGCGGGATGAACAGCGGGAAATAGCAATTTTCGTGGCCGGTCGCCTTGATCCGTTCGTCCAGCAGTTTCTGGATACGTTCCCAAATGCCATAACCCCATGGCCGGATGACCATGCAGCCGCGCACGCCGCTTTCCTCGGCCAGGTCGGCCTCGGTAATGACGGCCTGATACCAGGCGGAAAAATCCTGTTCGCGGGTGACGGAAAGGGCGTGCTTCACGGGGTCGGGCCTTAGGCTAGAAACGGAAAGGAATGGCGCGCCATAGGGCAAGCGCGCTACGCCTGTCGACCCCTGAGCATGGCAATGAAGTCAGGCCGGGACGCCCAGTCGATCGAGCCAGGCGCGCGCCTGTTTGGGTTCGCCGACGGCGTCAGACGATACCGGCCCGCGCGCGGCCATGAAATCCTGATGCATGGCGAACGGCTCCAGGCCCAACGTGGCGCGCAGATCGTCAATCTCTTCGGCGGTGTCGCACAGGTCGGCGACGATCGGTGCCGTCTTGGCCCGTGCCGCCTTGTCCTTCTGATGATCGAACAAACCCCATTTGCCGCTGGCGGTCGTCTGCAACGCCGCGATCAGCGCCTCGCGATAGGCGAGTTCCAGTTCCTCGCGGCGAACGTCGAGCCGCTCCAACCGATCCGCCTTCGCCATGGTCCGTCCGATCCTCTTATTCAGCTCAGCTTGTCGATCTTCGCGTTCAACGCCGCCAGTTGCGCCTTGAGCGCGGCGATCTCGTCATCCTTGCTGCCGTCCGTTGCAGCGGGCGCAGGGGTCGCACCCGGAACGCCGGGCATCCCCGGCACGCCATTGCCAAAGGCGCTGGCGGCGGCTTCGAACATCTGCAGGTTGCGCTTGGCGATCTCGGCCAATGGGCCGCCGCCAAAAGCGCCCTTCATGGCTTCCTGAAATTGCTGCTGGTTCTTGCGAAACGCATCCATCGACGATTCCAGATATTGCGGCACCATCGACTGCATCGAATCGCCATACATGGAAATCAGCTGGCGCAGGAAGTTGACCGGCAGCATGTTAGTGCCGCGCTGTTCTTCCTCCATGATGATCTGGGTCAGGACGTTGTGCGTGATGTCCTCGCCGGACTTGGCATCGACCACGGTGAACTCGCGCCCTTCGCGAGTCATCTGCGACAGCAGGTCGAGCGTGATGTAGCTGGAAGTTTCGGTATTATAGAGACGCCGGTTGGCGTACTTCTTGATAACGACCGGATCGGATTCGTTGACCACTTTAGATTTGGACATGAAAGCCTCTCCCTCAAAACCTCATTCTGCACTAGCACAAGGCCATGTCGCACCGCAACATGGACCGCGCCCATTACCCCTTTTTCTCAATATTTTATGGCGCGAGACGCAGGGTGATCCTGAACTGCGCCGCCGCGCGTTCACAGGCCTGCGCCGCTATCAGGAGGCGCAGCGCCCGCCTGCTCCCCCCGCCCCCGATTGCGTGGCCGTGGCGGGCAGCGCTCGACTGCTGCGCTATGGCGTTGAAAATGGGCGGGCGCCCGTGGTGTTCATCCCCTCGTTGATCAATCCGCCGCAAGTGCTGGACCTGTCGGAAAGCCGATCGATGCTGCGCCACATGTGCGCAGCGGGGCATGACGCTTATCTGGTCGATTGGGGCGCGCCGACGCACCGCGATGCAGCGATGGGCCTGGATGCGCATATAACGGAGCGTTTGCTGCCCTTGCTCGCGAGCCTGCCGCGCCCGCCCATACTGGCGGGCTATTGCCTGGGTGGCACGTTGGCGATTGCTGCGGCCATGCTGCGCGAGGTAACGGCCGTCGTCGCGATCGCGTCGCCCTGGACGTTCGACGGTTTCGCCGATGCCGACCGACAAGAAATCAGCGTGCTGTGGCGCGACGCCAAGGCGATCTGCGAACGGCTGGGTTATGTGCCGATGGAAGTGCTGCAATCGGGCTTCTGGGCGATGGACCCCAAGCGCACGATCCAGAAATATGCCGCCTTTGCCGATATGGAGAAAGGGTCGGACGCAGCACGCGCTTTCCTGGCGGTCGAGGATTGGGCGAATGAAGGCGCGCCACTCACCTACGCTGCTGCCCGCGACTTGTTCGATGATCTCTATGCGGGCAATGCGACCGGCGAAGGGCGGTGGTCGGTAGGCGGCCAACTGATCGATCCCAAAGCCCTGCCCTGCCCCAGCCTCTCGATCCGATCGACAACCGACCGCATCGTGCCCGCCGCTGCCGCCCCGGATCTCGCCGAACAACGCAGCCTGGCATTGGGACATGTCGGCATGGTCGTGGGCGGCCGGGCACGCACACTACTATGGGATCCGCTGTCCGATTGGGTTTCCAGCCATGGCGGATGATGCTATGGGCGCGGGCGAAAACAACCCCTGTCATTAGAGGATCAGACCTTTGTCAGACATCGTGATTACCGCCGCCAAGCGCACCGCAGTCGGCAGCTTCATGGGCGCTTTCGGATCGACCCCGGCGCATGAACTGGGTCGCCAGGCGATCCTCGCTGCATTGGCGCAGGCCGGTGTCGCGCCCGACGAGGTGGACGAAGTGATCCTGGGCCAAGTGCTGAGCGCAGGCCAGGGCCAGAACCCCGCGCGGCAGGCCGCCGTCAATGCGGGCATCCCGGTCGAGCGGACCGCCATCGGCATCAACCAGCTGTGCGGCTCCGGCCTGCGCGCGGTGGCGCTGGCGGCTCAGGCGATCCGTGCGGGCGATGCGAGCATCATGGTGGCAGGCGGGCAAGAAAGCATGTCGCTCGCCCCCCATGCGCAATATCTGCGCGCTGGCACTAAGATGGGCAATGTCAGCCTGATCGACACGATGATCCATGACGGCCTGACCGACGCCTTCAACAATTATCATATGGGCATCACCGCCGAAAATCTGGCGGAGAAATATCAGATCAGCCGGGAAGCGCAGGACGCTTTCGCCGTCGCCAGCCAGAACAAGGCGGAAGCAGCGCGCGCTTCGGGTCGCTTTGCCGACGAAATCGTACCGATCACGATCAAGGGTCGCAAGGGCGACACCATCGTCGATGCCGACGAATATATCCGCGCTGGAGCCACGATCGAAGGCATGCAGGCGCTGCGACCGGCGTTCAAGAAGGACGGCAGCGTGACCGCCGGCAATGCGAGCGGTCTGAACGATGGTGCCGCCGCGCTCGTCCTGATGACCGCCGATGCCGCCGCCAAGCGCGGTGCGACGATCCTGGGCCGTATCGCCGGTTTCGCGACCTGCGGCGTCGATCCCTCGATCATGGGCATCGGCCCGGCCCCGGCAAGCCGCAAGGCGCTGGAAAAGGCAGGCTGGTCCGTCGCCGACCTCGACCTGATCGAAGCCAATGAGGCGTTCGCGGCGCAGGCGCTGTCGGTCGGCCAGGAACTGGGCTGGGATGCGGAGAAGGTCAACGTCAATGGCGGCGCGATCGCCATCGGCCATCCGATCGGTGCTTCGGGCGCGCGCGTGCTGACGACGTTGCTCTACGAAATGGCCAAGCGCGATGCGAAAAAGGGTCTGGCGACGCTGTGCATCGGCGGCGGCATGGGCGTGGCGATGTGCATCGAGCGCTGATGTCTGCGTAAGTGTGAAAAAGGGCCGCCGCTCCAATCGGAGCGGCGGCCTTTTTTATTATGGTTCAGGTCAGCCGGATCAGCGACTGCGCTATCAGGCGCGTCACTCCATCTCCAATATGACCGCGTCGACGGCCAGGCTGTCACCCTGGGCGGCCGACACGCTCTTCACCACACCAGCCTTTTGCGCGCGCAGGATATTTTCCATCTTCATCGCCTCGATCACGGCGAGCGGCTGACCGGCCTCGACCTTGTCGCCCGCCCCCACATGCAGCGCGACCAGCAAGCCGGGCATCGGGCAGATCAGGTAGCGCGACAGGTCTGGCGGGATCTTCTCGATCATGTGCGCGGCATAGGGCGCGGCATGGGCAGGCAGGATACGCAACTTATGGCTGGCACCGTGCGCCGTTAAGACGAAGCCGGTGCGGGTCGGGGCGATCTTCACCGCCAATTCCTCCTCGCCGAACTCGGCTTCGATCAGGCGATCGCCGGGCGTATATTCGAGCGCCATGTCTATGCTCACGCCATCGACGGTGACATCGTCGCCGTCGATTTCCACATCATGGACGCTGTCGCCAATCTTGACCTGCCAGCCGGTGGGTGGCGGCAAGCGTTTGCCCAACTGGCCGTCGATGCGGCGGGCGCGGTCGGCCTGGGCCATGGCGGCAAAGGCACCGATCGCGGCGAGCCGCTGGAGCAATTCGGGCGACGCGGGCGCGCCATGGAAACCGTCGGGATATTCCTCCGCGATGAAGCCGGTAGTGATGTTGCCGGAGCGGAACCGCTCATGCTGCATCAGCGCAGACACGAAATCGATATTGTGACCCGGTCCCTCGATCTCGAACTTGTCGAGTGCTTCGATCTGCTTGTCGATCGCTCCCAGCCGTGTGGGTGCCCAGGTGATCAGCTTCGCGATCATCGGGTCGTAGAACATGGAGACTTCGCCGCCTTCGACCACGCCGTCATCGACACGGATCAGCGCGCCGGTTTCGTCGGTGCCGGTTTCGGGCGGATTGTAGCGGACGAGGCGGCCGGTGGACGGCAGGAAGCCGCGATAAGGGTCTTCGGCATAGACGCGGTTCTCGATCGCCCAGCCGTTGATCTGGACGTCATCCTGGGTGAAGGTCAGCGCCTCGCCATTGGCGACGCGGATCATCTGTTCGACCAGATCGACGCCGGTGATTTCTTCGGTGACGGGATGTTCGACCTGGAGCCGGGTGTTCATTTCGAGGAAGTAGAAGCCCTCCCCCGTCGTGTCCGCACCGCTGACGATCAGTTCGACGGTCCCGGCGCTGAAATAGCCGACCGCGCGGGCGAGCGCGACACATTGCTCGCCCATCGCCTTGCGCATCTTGGGCGTGACGAAGGGCGACGGCGCTTCCTCGACCACCTTCTGGTGCCGGCGCTGGATCGAACATTCGCGCTCGTTCAAATAGACGATATTGCCATGCTGATCGCCCAATATCTGGATTTCGATATGGCGCGGGCTTTCGATGAACTTCTCGATGAAGACGCGATCGTCGCCGAAGCTAGCCAGGCCTTCGCGCTTGGTCGCTTCAAAGCCTTCGCGGACATCCTGCTCATTATAAGCGAGGCGCATCCCCTTGCCACCGCCACCGGCAGATGCCTTCATCATGACCGGATAGCCGATCTCGTTGGAGATTTTTACGGCATGTTCGGTGTCGTCAATGACGCCGACGAAGCCCGGTACGACATTGACGCCCGCTTCCAGCGCGAGCTTCTTGGACTCGATCTTGTCACCCATCGCCGCGATGGCATTGGCGGGCGGGCCGACGAAGATGATGCCTTCCGCGTCCAGCGCCGTACGGAAGCTCTCGCGTTCGGAGAGGAAGCCGTAGCCGGGGTGGACGGCGTCGGCACCGGTCTGTTTGCACGCTTCGATGATCTTGTCGGCAATCAGATAGGATTGGGCGGCGGGCGACGGGCCGATGTGCACGGCTTCATCCGCCATGAGGACATGCGGCGCGCGCGCATCGGCATCGGAATAGACCGCGACGGTCTTGATGCCCATCTTCTTGGCCGTGCGCATGACACGACACGCAATTTCGCCACGGTTCGCGATCAGGATCTTGGTGATTGCCATATTATTCCCTGTCCCAGTCCTATCCTATCAGCCGTTCGGGCTGAGCCTGTCGAAGCCCCGTTCTTCCTCTCAAGGAGAAAAGCAGCCCTTCGACAAGCTCAGGGCGAACGGAAGTAGTGGTGTTAAGTTGCTGTGAGTGCTCTCGAAACTTCAGCACAGACGGCATCAAAGCGATTAAAATACGAACTTTCCAATTCTGCCGTTTCCATCTGAAAAATCTCAGATGTCATCTGCAGGTGAAGATTTCTGGCAAGGTTGGCAGCCTCAACCTGAAACGCTGGATAAAGGTCAGATGCCGTTTGCAGATCACCAGCATTTCTCATGCTGTAATCCGTTACCCAGAGGCAGTATGTGAGCCGCTCAGCAGGCGACAACGAATCCAAACCAACAGACGCCTTCTTCTCGATGATCGAATGACCGGCATCCTCGACCAGCCAAGTTTCCCAATCTTGGATCAACCCATTGCCTCCACGCAATAATCCGTCATGCCGGACTTGATCCGGCATCCCGCTTTCTTCACGCGTATCGCCGGAGAAAAAGCGAGACCCCGGATCAAGTCCGGGGTGACGGAGGTGAGTGCGAAACTCACTCCGCCGCCTCCATCGCAACCTTCACCTCGGCCTGCATCGGCACCACGCCCAGCTTGGCGAACAGCGCTGCATCGGCATTGTCGCCCGCATTGGCCGTGGTCAGCAACTTGTCGCCGGTGAAGATGCTGTTCGCGCCCGCCATGAAACACAAAGCCTGGCACGCATCCGACATGCTTTCGCGCCCCGCACTCAGCCGCACCATGCTCTCCGGCATCACGATCCGCGCCACCGCCACCGTCCGCACAAACTCGATCTCGTCGATCTTAGCGAGCGGGGTGTCGGCCAGCATATTGCCCAGCACGGTGCCCTTGACCGGCACCAGCGCGTTGATCGGCACGCTTTGCGGATGGGTCGGCAGCACCGCCAGCGCGTGCAGAAAGCCGACGCGGTCCTCGCGCGTCTCGCCCATGCCGACGATCCCGCCGGAACACACATTGATCCCCGAATTGCGGACATTCTCCAGCGTTTCGAGCCGGTCATCAAAGGTCCGGGTGGTGATCACCTTCTCATAATGTTCGGGCGAGGTGTCGATATTATGGTTGTAATAATCGAGGCCCGCGTCAGCCAGAACCTTGGCCTGGCTTTCGTTGAGCATCCCCAGCGTCATGCAGGTTTCCATGCCCATCTGGCGCACGCCCTGCACCATCTGGACGATAGCGGGCATGTCGCGCTCCTTGGGGTTGCGCCAGGCCGCACCCATGCAAAAGCGCGAGCTGCCCGCATCCTTCGCCTGCGCCGCCGCCTGCATCACGGCCTGCACGCTCATCAGCTTTTCGGCCTTGAGGCCGCTTTCCGCCGAAGCCGACTGGTTGCAATAGCCGCAATCCTCCGGACAACCGCCGGTCTTGATCGACAGCAGGGTTGAGAGTTGCACTTCGTTGCGCGGAAAATTGGCGCGGTGGATGGTCTGCGCCTCGAACATCAGGTCGGCGAACGGCAGGTCGAACAGCGCGGCGATTTCGGCACGGGTCCAGTCGGTGCGGGCGGTTGTCACGGCGTTCATTGCCCAACTCCGTTCAGGCTGAGCGAAGTCGAAGCCGTCCGCTGAGCGGAGCGAAGCATGTAGCCTTCGACAAGCTCAGGCTGGTCCTTCGACAGGCTCAGGACGAACGGATTTAAAGTCATCATTATACGGCATCCTCCACCGGGGGCATGTTGTGGCCGAGGAGGCGCAGCACGTCGGCGGCGCATTCCACGACATTGGAACCCGGTCCATAAATGCCCTGAACGCCCGCGTCACGGAGGAAGTCATAATCCTGTGGCGGGATGACGCCGCCCGCAATCACCTTGATGTCGTTGCGACCTGCTTCACGCAGCTTGGCGATGAGGTCGGGGATCAGCGTCTTGTGGCCCGCCGCCAGCGACGACGCGCCCACGACATCAACGTCGCTTTCCAGCGCCAACACCACGGTTTCTTCGGGCGTCTGGAACAGCGGTCCCGACACCACGTCGAAGCCCATGTCGCCGAATGCCGACGCGATCACGTTGGCGCCCCGGTCGTGCCCATCCTGCCCCATCTTGGCGACGAGGAGTTTGGGTTTGCGACCGAGGCGCCGCTCGACGGCCTGCACGCCGTCAAGAACCTGTTGCCAGCGGCTGTCACCCGCATAAGGCGCGCTGTAGACGCCCTTTACCGGTGTCGGCTGCGTGCCGTAGCGATCGAAACTTTCCTCCATGGCGGAGGAGATTTCGCCCAGCGTCGCGCGGGCGCGGGCCGCTTCGACGGCAAGGGCAAGGAGGTTGTTGTCGAGGCTGGAGGACTTCGCCGCGCCGTCGCGCAGCGCCTGCAACGCCGCTTCGCATTTCGCGCTGTCACGCTCCGCTTTCACCCGGTTGATGCGGGCAATCTGCCCTTCGCGCACCTTGGCATTGTCGATGTCGAGCGTTTCGAGGAAGTCCTCGGTCGCCAGCCGATATTTGTTGACGCCGACAATGACGTCATCACCCCGATCGACCCGCGCCTGCCGTGCAGCGGCGGCGGTTTCGATCATCGCCTTGGGCCAGCCTGCCGCCACGGCCTTGGCCATGCCGCCATCGGCCTGCACCTTTTCGATGATCGCCCAGGCTTCATCGACCAGTTGCTGCGTCAGCGCCTCGACATAATAAGAGCCGCCCAACGGATCGACCACCTTGGTCATCCCCGTCTCTTCCTGGATTACGATCTGCGTGTTGCGCGCAATCCGGGCGGAAAAGTCGGTGGGGAGCGCGATGGCTTCATCGAGCGCATTGGTATGCAGCGATTGCGTGCCGCCCAGCATCGCGGCCATCGCCTCGATCGTGGTACGCATGACGTTGTTGTAGGGGTCTTGCTCGGTCAGCGACACGCCGCTGGTCTGACAGTGGGTCCGCAGCATCTTGGAGCGCTCATCCTTCGCGCCCAGTTCCGTCATCGCCCGATGCCACAGCACTCGCGCCGCGCGTAGCTTGGCGATTTCCATGAAAAAGTTCATGCCGATCGCGAAGAAGAAGCTCAGGCGGCCCGCAAACTTGTCGATGTCGAGGCCCGATGCGACGCCATATTTCACATATTCCATGCCGTCGGCGATGGTGAAGGCCAGTTCCTGCACCTGCGTCGCGCCGGCTTCCTGCATATGATAGCCGGAAATGGAGATGCTGTTGAACTTGGGCATTTCGCGCGACGTGTAGCCGAAAATGTCGCTGATGATCCGCATCGATGGTTCGGGCGGGTAGATATAGGTATTGCGGACCATGAACTCCTTGAGGATGTCGTTCTGGATGGTCCCGTCGAGCAATTTGCGGTCGACGCCCTGCTCCTCGCCCGCGACGATGAAGAAGGCCAAGATCGGGATCACCGCGCCGTTCATCGTCATGCTGACCGACATCTGGTCGAGGGGAATGCCATCGAACAGGATTTTCATATCCTCGATCGTGTCGATCGCCACGCCCGCCTTGCCAACGTCGCCGGTGACGCGCGGATGGTCGCTGTCATAACCGCGATGGGTGGCGAGATCGAAGGCGACCGACAATCCTTTCTGCCCAGCGGCGAGGTTGCGGCGGTAGAAGGCGTTGGATTCCTCGGCGGTGGAGAAGCCCGCATATTGGCGGATGGTCCAGGGTCGCCCGGCATACATGGACGCGCGTACCCCCCGCGTGAACGGCGCAAAGCCCGGCAGGCCCGGATCGACGGTCACGTCCTCAGCCGTGTAGAGCGGCTTGACCGCGATCCCTTCCGGGGTCGCCCAGGTCAAATCCTTGCCCTTCACTTCCTTGGCGGCCGCGGCGGCCCATTGATCCAGTGTCGGTTTGTCGGTCATCTTCTACCCTATCTCTAACCCCTCTCCCGCAAGCGGGAGAGGCAACGAGACTTAGGTCCGCGCAGCGGGCCTTAGTCGCAGTGGTGAGGGTCTTGCGCGTCGCATGCCCTCACCAACTTCGCCTAGGCTGGCAAGCCGCCAAGGCTCCGTATCCTCTCCCGCTTGCGGGAGAGGACTTAATATCAATGCGCCTCCTTTGGCGTCTCCATAATTTCGGTCAGCACCCCGTTCATATCCTTGGGATGCACGAAGAAGATCGGCGTCCCATGCGCCCCGATGCGCGGCTCACCCAGCACCCGCGCGCCCTTCGCCTCGAACCACGCCTTGGCTTCGAGAATGTCGGGCACTTCATAGCATATATGATGCTGACCCCCGGCCGGGTTCTTGACGATGAAGGCGGTGATCGGCGATGTCGCATCGAACGGCTCGATCAACTCGATCTGCGTCCCCGCCGTGCCATTCTCCCCCGGCGTATCGACAAAGCACACCTTCACCCCCTGCGCGGGCAGATCGAACGGTTCGTGAATTGTCGTCGCGCCCATTACGTCGCGATAATAGGCAATGCTCTGTTCGAGCGAGGGCGTGGCGACGCCGATATGGTTGAGACGGCCGAGTTTCATATTTTCACCTTATCGCGCACGGAATTCGGTAGCATGGTTACCTAAAGAACAACTGCCGGGAGAAAGGATTGCAGATAAGATCCCAATGCCGATCGAAGCAATCCAAATCATCCCGAATGCCGTACCAATGATGTTGCCGATGCCATGAAGAAAACGAGAAATGATATTCGGTTTTACAGGCTTCACTTGATTTACGGGTTGCGCTTTTCGATATTCCTCTCTGCGCTTGTCAGCCCAAGCTTCAAATTTTTCATCACGACTTTCCAACGTCCCGCTCACAACGGAATATTGTCATGCTTCTTCCACGGATTCTCCAGCGCCTTGTTGCGCAGTTTCCGCAGACCCAGTGCAATCCGCTTGCGCGTCGAATGCGGCTGGATCACCTCGTCGATGAAGCCCTTTGATGCCGCTACGAACGGGTTGGCGAAGCGCGCTTCATATTCCGCGGTGCGCTCGGCAATCTCGTCCGCCGTTTTGCCGCGAAAGATGATCTCCACCGCGCCATTCGCGCCCATCACCGCGATTTCGGCGGTCGGCCAGGCATAGTTCAAATCGCCGCGCAGATGCTTGGACGCCATCACGTCATATGCCCCGCCATAGGCTTTGCGGGTGATGATCGTGATTTTCGGCACGGTCGCTTCGGCATAGGCGAACAGCAATTTCGCGCCATGCTTGATGATGCCATTATGTTCCTGCGCCGTCCCCGGCAGGAAGCCCGGCACGTCCACCAGAGTCACGATCGGTATCTCGAACGCATCGCAGAAGCGCACGAAGCGCCCCGCCTTCTTGGACGAGTTGATGTCCAGCACGCCCGCCAGCACGAAGGGCTGATTGGCGACGATGCCCACCGTCCGCCCCTCGACCCGGCCAAAGCCGCAGATGATGTTGCCTGCGTGCGCGGGCTGCACCTCGAAGAAATCGCCCTCGTCCACGATCTTCTTGATCAGTTCGTGCATGTCATAGGGCTGGTTCGCGTTGGCGGGGATCAGCGTGTCGAGGCTCGGCTCGATCCGGTCCCACGGGTCCGCGCTAGGCCGCTCCGGCACCGGCTCCTTGTTCGACGCGGGCAGGAAGTCGACGAAATCGCGCACTGCCAGCAGCGCTTCGATATCATTCTCGAACGCCACGTCCGCCACGCCCGACTTGGTCGTATGCGTCACCGCGCCGCCCAGTTCTTCCTGGGTGACGACTTCGTTCGTCACCGTCTTCACCACGTCCGGGCCGGTCACGAACATGAAACTGCTATCCTTCACCATGAAGATGAAGTCGGTCATGGCCGGCGAATAAACCGCGCCGCCGGCACACGGCCCCATGATCACGCTGATCTGCGGCACCACGCCGCTGGCCAGCACGTTGCGCTGAAAAATCTCGGCATAACCGGCGAGCGAAGCCACGCCCTCCTGAATCCGTGCGCCGCCGCTGTCGTTGAGGCCGATGACAGGAGCGCCGACCTTCAGCGCCATGTCCATGATCTTGCAGATTTTCATCGCGTGCCGTTCGGACACCGCGCCGCCATAGACGGTGAAATCCTGACTGAACAGGAACACCAGCCGCCCGTTGATCGTGCCCGATCCGGTGACCACGCCGTCGCCGGGGATATGCGCTTCGTCCATGCCGAAATCGACGCAATTATGCTCGACATACATGTCCAGCTCTTCGAAGCTATCCTCGTCCAACAGCACTTCGATCCGCTCGCGCGCGGTCAGCTTGCCCTTACCATGCTGGGCATCGATGCGGCGTTGGCCGCCGCCCATGCGCGCACCTTCGCGCTTGGCTTCAAGCTGTTCGATAATGGCGAGCTTCGACATAGGCATATCTCTCCGGTCATTGCGCGGACGGCTTATAGCGGCTCTGTCCCAAGCTTTGCGATTTTTCGCAAATGTAAATTTGCTAATTTGCAAATCACGACTTCGCAAATTAGGAACTGGGAGCAGGCCTGTTCCGTGCCCCGGCGAAGGCCGGGGTCCAGTTCGGACCATGGGACTGGACCCCGGCCTTCGCCGGGGAACATGAAGCGGGGAACCCCAATATGGCACGCGGCAATCGTATCTTTGCAGGACCAAGGCTGCGCCAGTTGCGCCTCGATCATCGCATGGATCAGGCGACGATGGCGCAGGCGTTGGGCATTTCCGTGTCCTACCTCTCCCAGATGGAGAATGACGACCGTCCCCTCACCGCCAAGGTCAAGGCCGCACTCGCCAATGCCTTTCCGACCGATTGGGCGAGCTTCGATGCGCGGGAGGATGAGCAGATGCTGGGCGCCTTCACCTTCGCGCTCAGCCATCCCGAATTGCCAGGAGTAGCGCTGGAGCCAGAGCGGATTGAGAAATTGCATCTGCAATTTCCGGAATTCGCAGCGCGCTATCTCGACCTTTATAATGCGCATCTGCGGGCGAACGAACGCATCAACATGATCGAAGAAGCGATCGCCAATGACAGCACGGTGCAGGCGCGGCTGCCATGGGAGGCAGCGCGCGACTGGTTTCATGAAGCAGGCAATTATGTTCACAGTATCGATTGCCTGGCCGAGGATATGGCTGCCAGCTTTACCGCAGGGCAGATGCTGGACGAAGGCATGCTGGTCGAAGCGCTGGCGCGGCGGCATGGCATCGAAACGCTGATCGCCGATACGCCCGACAGCGCGTTGCGATCCTATACCAGCAGTACCAAGCGGCTATTCGTCAACGCGGCGCTGCCGACCGAGAGCCGCAAATTCATGCTGGCGCACCAGCTCATGATGCTGGAAGGCCAAGCGGTCATCGCCGATGTGGTGAGCAAGGCGGGATTGCCGGTGACCGGGGCAGACCGGCTTTTGGCAATCGGCCTTGGCAATTACGCCGCAGGCGCGCTGTTGATGCCCTATGCCGCCTTCCGCGAAGCCGCCCGCACGATGCGCCACGACATCGACAGGCTCGCCCGCACCTTCGGCGTCAGTTTTGAGCAGGCCTGCCATCGCCTCTCCACGCTCCAGCGACCGGGGCTGCGCGGCATCCCCTTCTTCTTCTGCCGGGTCGACATGGCGGGCAATATCACCAAGCGGCACAGCGCCACCCGGTTGCAGTTCGCGCGGTTCGGCGGCGCCTGCCCCTTGTGGAACGTGCATGAGGCAGTCGCGATCCCCGACCGGATCAACGTGCAACTGGGCGAAACGCCCGACGGCGTGCGCTATGTCTCCATGGCCAAGGGGCTGGTCAAGCCATCAGGCAGCTATAGCCGGACGCCGCGCCGCTTTGCCGTGGTGTTGGGGTGCGAGACGGCGCATGCGGCGAACTTCGTCTATGCCGATGGGCTGCAACTCGACGTCGAGGGCGCAGCAACGCCGATCGGCATCACCTGTCGCCTCTGCTCGCGCCAAAGCTGCGACCAGCGCGCTTTTCCGCCCGCCGATCGGCCGATCCATGTCGACCCAGATAATCGGCAGATCGTGCCTTACTGGATTGGGTAAGCGATAGGGTTAGGGCTTGGTCCCTTGGCCGTCATGCAATTTGGCCCACAAGCCCGCCGTGCCCGCTTCCTGCGCCTTCATCGTGAACTGGGCAGCGACCAGCCACCCCTTGATCGGGCGCATGGGCAATATGGTGGTCAAGATCAGCACCGGGACGCCAACGGCCAGATGCACCCACACGCCCGGCCGCGCCATAATTTCGAGCATGATGATGAAGACCACGCCGGGCACGCAGGCGAATAATTGCACGAACACGGCGGGGCCATCCGCAGGGTCGGCAAAGCTGTAATTAAGGCCACAGACTTCGCAATGATCCCGCATGGTCAGGAAGCCGTTGAAGATATGCCCTTCGCCACAGCGGGGACAACGACCGAGTACACCCGTCTCATGCGCCGGGCGCTTGGGCCACTGGCGGCCGGTCTCGTCAACCCAATGGGCCTGGCTTTGCATGTCTGTCATGACGCTCCATGTGGCGCGTGCGACGCGCATTGCAATTGGCCCTTTTGTCCTACCCCTTTGCGCGCCACTGGCCAAGGGGCGCACAAGGCGCTATCGCGCGCGCCAATCCTTCCGATCTTCAAAGGCAGTCAAATGGGTTTTCGTTGCGGTATCGTCGGTCTTCCCAATGTGGGCAAGTCCACCCTGTTCAACGCGTTGACCGAGACGCAGGCGGCGCAGGCGGCGAACTATCCCTTCTGCACGATCGAACCGAACGAGGGGCGCGTGGCCGTGCCCGATCCTCGACTGGAAACGATCGCGAAGATCGGCGGATCGGCCAAGATCATCGAGACGCAACTGGCGTTCGTGGACATTGCAGGGTTGGTGCGCGGCGCGTCCAAGGGCGAAGGATTGGGCAACCAGTTCCTAGCGAATATCCGCGAGACCGACGCGATCGTGCATGTGCTGCGCTGTTTCGAAGATGACGACATCACCCATGTCGAAAATAAGGTCGATCCGATCGCCGATGCGGAGACGGTCGAGACGGAATTGATGCTGGCCGACCTCGAAAGCCTGGAAAAGCGCGTTCCCAACCTGTTGAAAAAAGGGGCACAGGGCGACAAGGAAGCCAAGGCGGCCGCCGCCGTTCTGGGCCAGGCGCTCGACCTGCTGCGCGACGGCAAGCCTGCGCGATTGACGGTGCCGCGCGACGAGGAAGAAGCGCGGCTGTTCGCGCAGGCGCAGCTGCTGACCGCCAAGCCCGTCCTCTATGTCTGCAATGTCGAAGAGGACAGCGCGTCGAGCGGCAACGCCCATTCGGCGCGTGTGTTCGAGAAGGCGGCGGCGGAAAATGCCAAGGCCGTCATCGTCTCGGCCGCCATCGAAGCCGAACTCGTCACCATGCCGGTCGAGGAACGGGCGGAATATCTCGAAGCGCTAGGCCTTGCCGAAGCGGGTCTCGCGCGGATCATCCGGGCAGGCTATGAACTGCTCGGCCTCATCACCTTCTTCACCGTGGGTCCAAAGGAAGCACGCGCCTGGACCGTAGCGCGCGGGTCGAAGGCTCCGCAGGCGGCGGGCGCGATCCATACCGATTTCGAAAAAGGCTTCATCCGCGCCGAAACCATGGCCTTTGACGATTATGTCCAGTTCAACGGCGAAGCCGGGGCCAAGGAAGCGGGCAAGTGGCGGTCGGAAGGCAAGGAATATGTGACGCAGGACGGCGACATCATGCTGTTCCGCTTCAACGTCTGACCCCATGGCGCTGCGCCCCGGCCAGTCGCCTGCGCAGCGCAAGGCCGCCTTCCCGCCTAGCGTCGATGCGGACACGAGGCTGCTGATCCTCGGCAGCCTGCCCGGCGATGCCTCGATCCGGCAGGGGGAATATTATGCCCATCGTGGCAACGCCTTCTGGATGCTGATGGGCGATGTGCTGGGCGAGGATTTGCGCGGCCAACCCTATGCCATGCGGCTCAAGCGGTTGCGGGCACGGGGCGTCGGCCTATGGGATGTGATCGAAAGCGCGCAGCGGGAGGGGAGCCTCGACGGGGCCATTCGGGGGGCGGAAGTCCGCGATCTGGGGGCGTTCGTCGCGCGGCTGCCGATGCTCGAAGCGATCGGCCTCAATGGCAAAACCGCCGCTATGCAGGGGCGGCGGCAGTTGGGCGACCGGCCGGGCCTGACGCTGATCGACCTTCCCTCCTCCAGCGGTGCCTATGCCAGCCTGTCGCGCGCGCAAAAGGCGGAGCGTTGGGCCGCCCTGCGGGCGTGGATCGTCTGACCAGATTGCATCTATGTGTCATATTGCGCGGCTAGGGCGAAGCGCTAAGAGACAGCCATAAAATCATCGCATCCTTGAAGGTCGCCGCCATGTTCACCCGCCGTCAATTGCTCACCGTTGCCACCGCCGCGCCCTTGATCGGCGCGCCTGCTATCGTGAGGGCGCAAAGCTGGTATGCGGGCTATCCCTTTTCGCTGGGGGTGACGTCGGGCGATCCGGCGGCGGACGGCTTTGTCATCTGGACCAAGCTGGCACCCAAGCCGTTCGAGCCGCATGGCGGGATGCCGACGGTGCCGCTGCCGGTAAAATGGGAAGTGGCCAGCGACGATCGTTTCAAGACGATCGTGGCGTCGGGGGAAGCGACCGCACGGCCTGAACTTGGCCATAGCGTCCATGTCGAAGTCGCGGGATTGCAGCCCGACCGGCCTTATTGGTATCGTTTCGCGCTGGCAGGCGACCAGTCGCCGCGCGGGCGGGCACGGACGTTGCCGCTGGCGTCGGCCAGCCCCAAGGCGCTGAAATTCGGTGTCGCGGGGTGCCAGAATTACGAGGATGGGTATTTTACCGCTTTCCGCCATCTTGGACGCGAAGACGACCTCGCATTCGTCTATCATTATGGCGACTTCATCTATGAATATAAGCAGCGCGGGCCGGACTATGACAAGGATGGGCTGCCCGTGCCACATGTGCGCAACCATATCGGCCAGGATTGTCTCGACGTAGCGGATTATCGGCTGCGCTACGCCCAATATCTGAGCGATTACGACCTGCAGGCCGCGCGCGCCAAACATACATGGTTCCCCACCTTGGACGATCATGAGGTGGAGAATAATTGGGTGCAGGATCAAAACTGGAAAGCGGTGCCGCCGGAGATTTTCCGCCTGCGCCGTCAGGCGGGATTGCAGGCTTGGTACGAATATATGCCGGTGCGCGCGGCGATGCTGCCGCGCAACGGGATCATCACCAACATGTATCGCGAGGCACGCTATGGCGATCTGCTCTCGATCGATTTTCTCGACACCCGCTCTTTCCGGTCGAAACAGCCCTGCGACGACGGGTTCAAACCCTATTGTCCCGGCATCGACGACAGCAAGGCTCAGGTCATTTCCCCGGAAGAGGAAAGCTGGCTGGTCCAGAATTTGAAGCGCGGCCAGGCTCAATGGAACTGCGTGGCGCAGCAGGTGATGATGATGTCGCTCGACCGCCGCCGCTATGCGGACGAAACCCAGAAAATCTATAATATCGACACCTGGGCCGCCTATACGGCGCAGCGCAACCGGTTGCTCGCCAAGATGCGAGGGCTCGACAATGTCGTGGTGCTGACCGGCGACGAGCATCAGAATTTCGCGGGGCTGCTCGACAATGGCGATAAGACCGTGGCGGTCGAATTCGTCTCCACGTCTATCTCCTCAGGCGGCGACGGGTCGAACCTGCGTACCGGCAGCGACATCATGTTGAAGAATAATGCGGAGCTGAAATTCATCAATGACCAGCGCGGCTATCTGGTCTGCGAAGTCACGCCTGACGCCTGGACGACGCAGGCGCGCGTGATGGACCAGGTATCGACGCCGGGCGGCGCGATTAGCACGCGCGCGACCATGACCGTCCCGCGCGGCCAGCCTTCGCTGCAAATCAGCTGACATTGACGTAAACGTAAGGCGTGATAGAACGACATCCATTGCAAAAGGATAGGCACGGCGATGGATGACATTCTCTATTTCGAAGACATAGAGGTCGGCGACAGCTTCGCCTTCGGACCGCTGACGGTCACGCGCGAGGAAACGATCGCATTCGCCGCCGAGTTCGACGCCCAGCCCTTCCACCTGTCCGACGAGGCGGCGGCGACCACCCATTTCGGCACCTTGTCGGCCAGCGGGTGGCACACCACCGCGCTGTTCATGAAGATGTTCGTGACCGAAATGCAGAGGTATCCGGGGCGACAGGCGGCGAGCCTGGGCGCGATCGGCGTCGATGAGCTACGCTGGCTCCGCCCGCTACGTCCCGGCGACACCGTGCGCGGGACAAGCGAAGTGATCGACAAAAAGGCATCGAAAAGTCGCCCGGAAATGGGGATCGTGCGCAATAAGGTGACGATCCTCAACCAGGATGATCAACCCGTGCTCATAATGATCCCGATTGCGATGTGGAGGACAAGGCCGGCGTGATTAAGGCTCGATAAGGGACAGGCGGGTCCAGATCATTTCCGCCCAAAAAGCTTCTCAATATCCCCATGGCCCAGCTTTACCCATGTCGGTCTTCCATGGTTGCACTGGCCAGATCGCGGAGTCACTTCCATTTCTCTGAGCAGCGCGTTCATTTCCGCGACGCTCAGCACACGGCCTGCGCGGACTGATCCGTGGCAGGCCATGCTCGCGGCGACGAGGTCGAGCCGTTCCTTCAGCGACAAGGCTCTGTCATAGGCGGCAAGGTCGTCGGCGAGGTCCGTCACCAGCCCCTGCACGTCTGACTGGCCGAGCATCGCAGGAACCGCACGGACCAGCATGGCCGATGGCCCAAAGCGTTCCAATTCCAGCCCGAAATCGCGCAGTTCCGGCGCGCGGGCTTCCAGACGGTCGCAGGCGGGCTCTTCCAGTTCGACCACTTCGGGCAGCAACAGCGCTTGGCTGGCAACCCCCTGCCCCTCCATCGCCCGGCGCATCCGTTCCAGCGTCAGCCGTTCATGCGCGGCATGCTGATCGACGATGACGAGGCCATCCTCCGCCTCCGCTACGATATAGGTGCGCGCCACCTGCCCGCGCGCGACGCCCAGCGGGAAGCTCTGCCCTTCCGGTGCCGGAGCAGCGGCGGGTTCAGCGCGGGCCTGGGGCGGCGGCGTCAGGAAATTCGACCGGCGGTCGCCGAAAGACGACGAGGCCAAAGGATTATAGCTGACCGATACGGCGTCGAAAATCGGCATCGCGCCGATCGGCGTTGGCGAGACCGGCTCGGCGCGCCAGGCGGACAACGCGGCCGGATCGGCATTCTGGACGGCGCGAAAACCCTCCGCATCGAGCGCGCGGCGCAGGCCGGACACGATCATGCCCCGGATCATCGTAGGATCGCGGAAGCGCACCTCGGTTTTGGCGGGATGAACATTGACGTCCACGTCGAGCGGCGGCACGTCGAGGAATAGCGCGACCACGGGATGCCGGTCCCGCGCCAGCATGTCGGCATAGGCCCCGCGCAGCGCGCCGATCAGCAGCCGGTCTTTCACGGGTCGGCCATTGACGAACAGATATTGATGATCCCCCACACCCCGATTGTAGGTGGGGATGGAGGCGACGCCGGACAGGCGCACGCCTTCGCGCTCCAGGCTGACGATCACATGATTGTCGGCCAGCGCCCGATCGGTGAGCGCAGCGACCCGTTCCTCCCGCGCGTCGCCCGCCTGGACGCCTAGCGTGCGGCGACCGTCATGTTCCATTGCGAACGCAACGGCGGGATGTGCCATTGCGAGACGGCGAACGATGTCGAGACAGGCGGCATATTCCGCCTTGGCCGAGCGTAGAAACTTACGCCGGGCGGGCACTTTGGCGAAAAGCTGCTCGACGGTAACGCGTGTGCCGGGGGGCAGTGCCGCCGGACCTTCGGCGACTAGCTGGCCATTGTCCACGGTGCGGCTCCATCCGTCCGCACCCGCCACACGGCTGTCGATGGTCAGCCGCGCAACGCTGGCGATCGACGGCAGCGCCTCTCCCCGGAAACCGAGAGTCGCCACATTTTCAATGGCATCGTCGTCGGGCATCTTCGACGTGGCATGGCGTTCGAGCGCCAGCGCCATGTCCGCCGAATCCATGCCGCAGCCATCGTCGCTCACCTCGATCCGGTCCAGCCCCCCGCCCGACAGGCGGATGGAGAGCCGATTCGCGCCCGCGTCCAAAGCGTTTTCGACGATTTCCTTGAGCGCGCTGGCGGGTCTTTCGACCACTTCACCGGCAGCGATACGATTGACCAGATGTTCGGGCAGGCGGCGTATTGACATTGATTAGGGACTAGCCCAATCGGTCGCTTTCCGCGAGCCGCGACGCCAAATATTTTGCACTGAACAGGATGACTGAACAGGGCAAAAGCCATGCGGCGCAGCGGACGAGCGGAACAGCTTTCCGACCGGTCCCCTGTCGCGTCGCGGGGACGGCGGGCGATACAGGATAAGGCATGTCGATCTTCTCGCGTCTCTTCAAATTCACCTCGCAGGATATGGCCATCGACCTCGGCACCGCCAATACGGTGGTCTATGTTCGCGGTCGCGGCATCGTGCTGAACGAACCGTCGGTGGTGGCGGTCGAGACGCTGAACGGCGTCAAGCGGGTGAAAGCCGTGGGCGTAGACGCCAAGCTGATGATGGGCAAGACCCCGGATTCGATCGAGGCCATCCGCCCCTTACGCGATGGCGTGATCGCCGACATCGACGTCGCCGAACAGATGATCAAGCATTTCATCACCAAGGTCCATGGCGGCAAGCATAGCCCTTGGCGCGCGCCGGAGATCGTGATCTGCGTGCCTTCGGGTTCGACCAGCGTCGAGCGCCGCGCCATCCGTGACGCGGCCAGCAATGCCGGCGCGCGCCAGGTGTTCCTGATCGAGGAGCCGATGGCCGCCGCAATCGGCGCCGACATGCCGGTGACCGAGCCGATCGGTTCGATGGTCGTCGATATTGGTGGTGGTACGACCGAAGTCGCGGTGCTATCTCTGCGTGGCCTCGCTTACACCACCAGCGTCCGCGTGGGTGGTGACAAGATGGACGAAGCGATCGTCTCCTTCGTGCGTCGTCATCATAATTTGCTGATCGGCGAAGCCACCGCCGAGCGCATCAAGAAGCAATATGGCATCGCCCAGTCGCCCGCCGATGGCGTTGGTGAGACGATCCATATCAAGGGTCGCGACCTGGTGAATGGCGTGCCCAAGGAAATCTCGATCAACCAGGGTCAGATCGCCGACGCGCTGGCCGAGCCGATCAGCACGATCGTTGAAGGCGTGCGGATCGCGCTGGAAAACACCGCGCCCGAACTGGCGGCTGATATTGTCGATCAGGGTATCGTCCTGACTGGCGGCGGCGCGCTGCTCAAGGGGCTGGACGATGAATTGCGCGACGAAACCGGCCTGCCGGTGACGATTGCCGAAGATCCGCTGACCTGCGTCGCGATCGGCACTGGCCGCGCTATGGAAGATCCGATGTTCCGAGGCGTCTTGCAAACCGCCTGATCCGACGGGCTTTTTCGAAAGGGACGCGTAGATGGCGCGGCCACCCAGCCTACGCCCCGGCATCAACCGAAGGGCGCAATATAGCCTGTTCTTCGGCTATGTCGTGGCGGTCGGCGGCGCTGCGGCCGCCCTGCTGCTGGTCGTGGTCGCCATATTCGATCCCACCGGCTTTGCTGGCCTGCGCACCGCGACGGCGGAACTGACCCGACCGCTCTCATCGGGCCTGCGCAATATGGTCAGCGGCGTCAGCTCGGTGGACGAGGTGCTGGCCTCCTATTGGCGGGCGGGATCGCAGAATGTCGCGCTGCGGCGGCAGGTGGAAGCCGATCGCAATCGCATCATCGAAGCAAAGGCGATCGCCCAGGAAAATGCCCGGCTCAAGAAGTTGCTGCGTCTGGTCGATGCCGACCAGAGCAGCCTATTGACCGCACGGCTCATCAGTTCCTCGTCCAGCAGCGCGCGTCGTTTCGCGCGGCTCAACGCCGGGCGTTGGCAAAGCGTGCGGCCTGGCATGCCGGTGCGCGCCGCCGAAGGGTTGATCGGCCGTGTCCACAGCACCACGCCCAACACCGCCGAAGTCTTGTTGCTGACCGACACCGGCAATATCGTACCAGTCCGCCGCGCAAATGACAGCGTGCCCGCCATTTCCACTGGTGCGGGTGACGGATCGGTGGAAATCCGCGCACTGTCCGCGGGACGCAATCCGTTCAAGCCGGGCGACCTGCTGGTCACATCCGGCATCGGTGGCATCTATCAGCCCAATATCCCGGTCGCCGTGGTCGTGCGGGTCCAGGGTGAGATCGCTTGGGGCTTCCCGCTCGCCAACCCCTCGCGCGTCGATGCGGTGGTGGTCGAACGCCCGTTCGAGGATGTTGTGACCCGGCCCGATCCTGCCGCCGAAGCATTGCCGCCGGAGGACGCCGCACCCAGCAGCACGGCCGCGCCATGATCGACCGCCATCTTCGCCATGTGTCGCGCCTGGGCAAACATCCCTCGCGTTTCCGCTTGGCCGGGACGCCGGTGATAACGGTGATGATCGGGTCGCTGGCGGCCGCGCTGCCGCTGATCGCGCAGTCGCCGGTCATGCCGCCCTTTGGCCTGTTGCTGCTCCTGTCCTGGCGCTTGCTGCGCCCTGAACTGTGGCGCGCCTGGATCGGCCTGCCGCTTGGCTTGTTCGACGACATGGTCAGCGGCCAGCCGATCGGGTCGGCTATGTTCCTGTGGACGGTGACGCTGCTGATGATCGATGCGGTCGAACATCGCATGGTGTGGCGCAGTTATCGGCAGGACTGGTTAATTGCGGCCATCGCCATTATCTTCTGCATCGCCACCGGTCTGTTTTTCGCGCGGATTACAGGTGGCGGCGAAGTGAGGTTGCTGTTGGTCGCGCCGCAGATGCTCTGGACGATATTGTTATTTCCCTTCGTCGTCCGGCAATGCGCCCGGATCGACCGCTGGCGCGTGATGGCATGAAATTTCCCCTGCTCAAGCCCAAGAGCGTCACCGAAGCCAGCCAGACCTTCACCTTTTCGCGACGGACGATGGTGCTGGGGGCGATCCAGGGTGGCATCGGCGCGATGCTGGCGGCGCGCATGGCCTGGATCAGCGTCGCGGAAAATGAAAAATATGCGATGCTGTCGGAAAGCAATCGCGTCAATCTGACGCTCATTCCGCCGCGTCGGGGCTGGATCATAGACCGCAACGGTCGCCCGCTTGCCAACAACCGCACCGATTTTCGTGTCGATCTCATCCCGCAACGGGTGGTCGATGCCGAAGGCACGATCCGCCACCTGGCCCAATTGCTCAGCCTGGAATCGGACGAGGTCGAGCGTATTCGCGAGGAACTGGACAAGTCGGCGCGTTTCCGCCCCGTCCAGGTATCCGACAAGTTGACCTACGAGCAATATGCCGCGGTCAGCGTCCGCCTGCCCGACTTGCCCGGCGTCGCGCCCAGCCAGGGTTTTTCGCGCTATTATCCGGCCGGCTCCACTGTCGGTCATCTGCTGGGCTATGTCGGTCCCGCGACGGCGGAGGATTATAAGGAACGGCGCGATCCGCTGCTGATCACACCGGGATTCAAGGTCGGCAAAGACGGGCTGGAAAAGGCGTTCGACCAGCATCTGACCGGTAAGCCCGGTGCCAAGCGGGTGGAAGTGACCGCGCGTGGCAAGATCGTGCGAGAACTGACCACCCGCCCCGACATGCCGGGCAATCCGATCAAACTGACGATCGATGCAGGCTTGCAGGAATATGCGGGCCGTCGTCTCGCGACCCAAAGCGGGTCGGTGGTCGTGATCGACTGCGCCAATGGCGACGTGCTGGCGATGGCATCGATGCCCAGTTTCGATCCCAACAGCTTTTCCGACGGCATCAGCCAGTTGGAATGGGCGATGCTGTCGCAGGACGACCATGTGCCGCTGCGCAACAAGACGTTGCAGGGTCTCTATCCCCCAGGATCGACCGTCAAGCCTATGGTGGCGCTGGCGCTGCTGGAGGCCGGCGTGGGCCCGCAGGAGACTGTGGGCTGTTCCGGTGCCATCCGGGTCGGCAACACGCTGTTCCACTGCCACAAGCGGCGCGGTCATGGCGCCGTCAACATGCGCACGGCGATCGCCCAAAGCTGCGACATCTATTTTTACCAGATGGCCCAGCGTATCGGCATGAACCGCATTGCCGAAATGGCGCGGCGGTGCGGCATGGGCCAGCGCTTCGACCTGCCCTTCCCCAGCCAGAGCTATGGCACCGTGCCGGACCCGGCGTGGAAGGAAAAGAAATATGACCAGAAATGGCAGGTCTATGACACGGTAAATGCCACCATCGGCCAGGGTTATATGCTTATCAACCCGCTCCAGATGGCGGTGATGGCAGCACGACTGGCGACGGGCAAGCAGTTGATGCCCAACTTCCTGCATGGCGCGAAGCGCCCCGCGCCCGCCTCCGTGGGCGCATCCGAAGAGCATCTGGCCGTGATCCGCGACGCGATGAGCGCGGTGGTCAATGGCGGCGGTACAGGCGGCGCGGCGCGGATGGCGATTCCCGACGTACTGATCGCGGGCAAGACCGGCACCGCGCAGGTCCGCCGCATCACCATGGCCGAGCGCGCGGGCGGTGTGCGGCGCGACGCGTCGCTCGCCTTCAAACTGCGCGACCATGCCCTGTTCCAGGGCTTCGCGCCGTTCGATAATCCGCGCTATGCCGTGGCCTGCATCATCGAACATGGCGGCCATATGATCCGCAACGAGGATGCGCCGATGATCGCCAGCGACACCCTCTCTTATTTGTTCGACCCCAAGAAGGCGACGGAGAAGCTGGAAACGCTGGAAAAAGGCTGGGGCGGGACGCCGACCGAACGGCAGGCGCGGCAGATGGCGGCTTTTCGCTTGGCGCGCGCGATCGAACGCGGCGAAGTGCCCCCGCCGGTCGCCGACAATGGCAGCAATGCTGCCGATGCGGATAATGGTGCCGTCGCCGCACCCTCACCCGTCAGCAATGAGAGCGATGCACCATGAGCCTCGTGCCGCAGCCGCTGACCCAATTTCCCTGGCGCATCATGGCCTTGCTGCTCGCGATCGCGACCTTCGGTACTCTGGTGCTCTACAGTGCGGCGGACGGCAACATCTTCCCCTGGGCCGTCAACCAGTCGGTACGCTTCTGCATCTTCTCGGCCATGGCGCTGGTCCTTAGTCGCATTCCGATCGAGCTATTCTCGCGCTTCGCTTTTCCCGCCTATGGCAGCGTGCTCATCGCCTTGATCCTGGTCGAATTGATCGGCGGGGTCAGAGGCGGGAGCCAACGCTGGATCAACCTCGGCTTCATGCTGCTCCAGCCGTCGGAGTTCATGAAGCCGATCATCGTGCTGGCCGTCGCGCAATTCTACGCCAGGCTGCCTGTAGGAGAAATTCGTCGCTGGAACGCGATCTGGCCTGCGCTGGTGCTCATCGGTCTGCCCTGGTCGCTGGTACTGATCCAGCCGGATCTCGGCACCGCTACGATGATCCTGGCGGGCGGCGTGACGGTCATGTTCCTCGCTGGACTGCCGCTGCGCCTGTTCGTCGGCTCTGGGCTGGTGCTGGCCGCCATCGTTCCGATCGCCTTCAGCTTCCTGCACGACTATCAGCAAAAGCGCGTCCTGATCTTCCTGGACCCTGAAAGCGATCCTTTGGGTGCCGGCTATCATATCAGCCAGTCGAAGATCGCGATCGGTTCCGGCGGCATTTGGGGCAAGGGCTTTCTCCAGGGCTCACAAAGCCATCTCGACTATCTGCCCGAAGGCCATACCGATTTCGTCTTCGCCACCATGGCGGAAGAATGGGGGCTGGTTGGCGGTATCGTCATGATCGGTGCCTTCATGCTGCTGTTCCGCTGGGGCCTGCGCGTCGCGATGCGGACCCCCGACAAATTCGCACGCCTGGTCGCGGCGGGACTGACCACCACCATTTTCTTCTATGTCGCGATCAACCTGATGATGGTGATGGGCCTGGCACCGGTCGTCGGCATCCCCTTGCCCTTCATGTCCTATGGCGGGTCGTCGATGCTGACGGTCATGCTGTGCGTGGGGATCATCATGGCCATCGACCGCAGCAACCGCCGCAGCAGCGGGCATAGAAACTGGGCGTGAGGCCGGTGCGATGTCACGACGCTGAAACTTTTTGCGCCGCAACGCAATTTAGGGTTTGCGAATCCGGCCGACGCTGCTAATTGCCCGCCCACGCCAACGGACACTGGCTCTTCCAGACAGTCCGATGCCGGTGTGGACGCATAGCTCAGTTGGTAGAGCAGCTGACTCTTAATCAGCGGGTCCTAGGTTCGAGCCCTAGTGCGTCCACCAAATTCTCCATATATTTCAACGTATTAAATGGCCCTTGGGCCAACCGGATTTCCGCTCGCAGATCGCTAGGTAGCTCTCTAGGTAGCAGCGGATCCGGCGACGGTTGATCAAGGTATTGCGACGAAAAGCTGGCTCCAGCGTGTGCTCGAGCCTGTCTTGCTCTATCAACACCTGGGGTTCAGTGACCCGGATTGAGAATCGCGGCGTTTTTCCGCAGTGCTTCGACAACTGTATCGGTTACTGCCCGCACTCTCGGCATGTGGCGCATGTCCACATGCACACCTATCCAGATGTCTGGAACAAGGTCAGGTCTATCGGGGTACAGGCGAATTAGCCCGGGCTCCCCATCGGCACGATAGCGGGCGAGCGCGGCAACCCCGGCCCCTGCAAGAGTCGCGTGAACCTGCACTTCGCGGCTGTTGGAGCGAAAACCGATAAGCGCATCGGGAAAGGCATCCCGCAGCCATTTGGCCTCCGGCAAATGCGCCTGATCGTCGAGCACCGTTACGAGGCGGGCTTGCCCCTCCTCGATGGGCCGGGCCATATCCGGGGCTGAGTACAGTCCCATGGCGAGCGCGCCGACGCGTCGGGCTGCCACCTCGTTCCCCTCAAAGCGTGACATGCGCAGCGCGATATCGGCCTCCCGCTTGGACAGGCTGAGCGAACGCGTGTCGGGAACCAGTTCGACAACGATGCCCGGATGCTTGGCTTGCAGGGTGACGAGCGCCGGGGTGACGATCCGCGCTGCAAGCGTGTCGACCGTGGTCAGCCTGACTAGACCTTCGAGCGCCACGTCCTTGCCGGTGATGGTGCGTTCGGCGGCCAGTACCTCCGCTTCCACGCGTTCGGCATTGCCCAGCACAGTCTCCCCAAGGGGAGTCAACGCATAGCCACCGGGCAGGCGCTGCAGCAACCGCGCACCCGTCCGTGACTCCATCGCAGTGAGCCGGCGCCCCATCGTCGGCTGCGTCACTCCGAGCGCACGTGCCGCAGCAGACAGTGTCCCGTGCCGGGCAATGGCGAGGAATGTGCGAAGATCGTCCCAGTCCATGCAACTTCATACGAAAACGCATGGCCACTAGTCAAACTTCACGAATGGCATGCAGTCATAAAACTACGTACCTGAGGGTCAACGAGACAAAGGACGATTGACCATGACCCAGACAGCTTCGACTTCGCAGGCGATTGCCTTGCTCCGCGTGACCAGCGGCGCCCTCCTCCTCACGCATGGACTGATCAAGCTCCTGGTGTTCACGCCCGCCGGAACGGCCGGTTTCTTCGAAAGCATCAGCTTTCCCGGTATTCTGGCCTATCCGGTCATGGCCGGCGAGATCGGGCTTGGCCTTGCCCTGATTCTCGGCTTCATGACGCGTTGGGCAGCACTGGCGGCGCTGCCGATCATGATCGGGGCAATCGTGCCGCACGCCGCCAATGGCTTCACCTTTTCCAATACCGGTGGTGGTTGGGAATATCCGGTGTTCTGGGCCATCGCCCTGGCCGTTCAGGCGATGCTCGGCGACGGTGCCTATGCCATCGGCAACCCGCTGAAGCAGAAGGTGTGAGCGAAATGCTCCGCCCACTGTTCCTCTCGCATGGCGCGCCGACGCTGCCCTTCGAGGATGTCGCCGCCCGCGACTTCCTCAAGCACCTCCCGGCCGCCCTGCCGCGACCCCGCGCGATCCTGGTGGTTTCCGCACACTGGGAAACGCGCGTCCCCACCGTCAATGCCGTCGAAAGCAATCGGACGATCCACGACTTCGCGGGCTTTCCGGAGGCGCTCTATCAGCTGACCTATCCCGCGCCGGGTGACCCGCAGCTTGCCGACCGGATCGTCGATCTCCTCGCCGAGGCGGGACTTCCATCGGCCACGGATACCGCAAGGGGTCTCGATCACGGAGCCTGGGTGCCATTGATGCTCGCCTGGCCGGACGCCGACATCCCGGTGGTGCAACTGTCCGTGCAAAGCCAGCTCGGTCCCGGCCACCACCTGGAAGTCGGCCGAGCAATCACGCCGCTCGCTGAGGAAGGCGTGCTGATCGTCGCCAGCGGCAGCTTCACGCACGACCTGTCGAGCTGGCGCGGCCAGGCAGGCATGGCAGAGCCCGAATGGGTTACGGAGTTTGCAGACTGGTTCGACGCGGCGCTCAAAGAGGGTCGCACCTGCGATCTGCTGGCCTATCGCCGCCTCGCCCCGCACGCGCAGCGTAACCATCCAACCGAGGAGCATCTCCTGCCCCTGTTCGTTGCACTAGGAGCGGCGGGATCCGGCGCCCCCGTGCAACGGCTCCATGCCAGCAATACCTACGGCGTCCTTCGCATGGATGCCTACGCCTTCGGCGCCTCAACTATTCCGACCAATCAAAAAGGAAAGCAGTCATGACCAAGGTTCTCGTCCTCTATTATTCGACCTATGGCCATATCGAGACGATGGCGCAGGCCATCGCGGAAGGTGCGCGCGAAGCGGGCGCCACGGTCGATATCAGGCGCGTGCCCGAAACCGTGCCCGAGGAGGTGGCAAAGGCGAGCCACTTCAAGCTCGATCAGGCCGCCCCCGTCGCGACTGTCGCTGAACTCGAGAACTACGATGCCATCGTCATCGGCACGGGCACGCGGTTTGGCCGGATTTCTTCGCAGATGGCGGCGTTTCTCGACCAGGCCGGTGGCCTGTGGGCGCGCGGCGCGCTCAACGGCAAGGTCGGCGCGGCCTTCACGTCGACGGCCACCCAGCATGGCGGGCAGGAAACGACACTGTTTTCGCTCATCACCAACATGCTCCATTTTGGCATGGCCATCGTCGGGCTCGATTACGGCTTCGCCGGACAGTCAGGCCATGACAAGGTCCGTGGCGGCGCGCCGTATGGCGCCACGACCATTGCCGGCGGCGATGGCAGCCGCCAGCCCGATGAGGATGAACTCGCCGGGGCCCGCTATCTCGGTGCGCGCGTCGCAAGAACTGCTGCCAAGCTGTTCGGCTGATCTCGAGCGGCAGGGCGCCGTCACACGATGGCGCCCTGCCCTTCAACGCACATCAAAACCGACTGCACGGTCAGGCCAGTGGCACAGAGAGACGAGGGGATAGCATGTTCGAGAGCACCGTGACTTTCCTCGACTGGGTCGGGATTGTGGTTTTCTCGCTCACTGGCGCGCTGGTCGCATCACGAAAGCAGATGGATGTCGTCGGATTCGTCCTGCTGGGCACCGTGACCGGGATTGGCGGCGGAACGCTCCGCGACCTTCTGCTCGACCTCCATCCGGTCCTGTGGATCGAACAGCCCCTCTATGTGGTCGTCTGCGCGCTCGTCTCGACAATCGCGTTCTTCACGGCCCACCTCGTGCACTCGCGCTACCAGCTCATCCTCTGGCTCGATGCAGCCGGGTTAGCCGTGTTCGCCGCGACCGGCGCCGAACGGGCGATCGGTGCCGGCGCAGGCCCGATCGTCGCCGTCATCATGGGCATGATCACGGCATGCTTCGGCGGCATCATTCGTGACACGCTAAGCCAGGAGCGGTCGATCATCTTTTCCTACGAGATCTATGTGACCGCAGCGTTGGCCGCTGCAATCACCCTCGTTGGCGCCAACGCGCTGGGCATTGACCGGCAAGTCGGTGTGTCCGCAGCATTCGGGGTAGGCTTCGCGCTGCGCGGAGGCGCGATCATGTTTGGCTGGTCTCTGCCGCGCTATCGGCAACGCCAGGGCCGAACACATGATAATGCAGTTTGCTGAAGGGCATTCGCCGGACAGGTTGCGAAGCCAAACGATCGACATCGGTCAGAGGAGATCCACATGAGCTAGAGCGACGATTTCAGCAACAGGGTCAGCTCGAGGGTGCAAATCGAATATCCTGATTTCGCAACGCTACCTGCACACGTGAAAGAGAAGTTCGAGAACTTGCCCACCAAGGTCAATTTCTTCGGGATGATGGGCTACAGCCCGGACACTTTCGTTGAGATCGTCGATCTGACGAACGCGATCTTCAAGAACCTGACACTGAACGATTACCACAAGGAACTGGTGGTGCTGAGTGTCGCTTCCTATGCCGATGCGACCTACGAATGGGAGCAGCATGTCTCTGCCAGCAGGTGGACGACGGGCTCGAGATCGCCTTCCGTACGCACCCTACCGCATCGGCATCTTTGTCATCGGGGGCGCCCTGTAATTTCCTCCCACGCACCGGAACCCGCGAGTCAGCACCTATCTCGATCTGTAATTCATGGGTAGAGCCGGAGCTGATGAAGATAAACACACGGCAATCTATTCTCGCAGGGCTGGCCTTAATTCTTCTGGCGCTGGCGGGATACTGGCTGCTCGTGCCCCGCACAAAGGAAGTGGTCACATTCGTCTCCCAAGTGGCACCTGCGGAGCGGGTCCTCGCGGTCAATGGCAGGATCAGGCCGCGCTTGCAGGTCGATATCCGTCCTGCGCTCGGCGGTGAACTCATCGCCTTGCCCTTTGATGTCGGCGACCGGGTTGCAGCGGGACAGATTCTAGCACGGATCGATGACGCGCCTGAAACGGCAGCGATTGCTGAGGCGGAAGCATCCGTCCAGACACAGCAGGCAACGCTGGCGCAGGCGCAGCGGGACCTCGCCCGTTTCGTGGCGCTGGGCCAGTTTGCAACGAAGCGTGAAGTGGAGCAACGGCGCCTCGCGGTGCTCGAAGGCGAGCGGGAACTGAGCCGCCGCCGAGCCAGCGTGGTGCAGGTCCGCGAATTGCGCGACCGCCGGGTGCTGCGCGCGCCCTTTGCCGGTGTAATCCTGGAGCGTCCCGTCGATCCCGGGCAGACAGTCGGTCTGGAGAGCATCATCTACCGTCTGGCCGATCTTTCCAGTCCGGAAGTCACCCTCGAGGTCGATGAGATCTATGCCGCGGAGATCCGTCCGGGAATGGAGGCAATGGTCAGCTTGCCGGGGCAAACCCGCCAGCTCAGGGCGATTGTGGCGCATGTCGAGCCGCGGGTCGATCCCGCGACCGGCGCGCGCGATGTCCGACTGAGCCTGGTTGACGCTGCTATCGACGTTCCTTCAGGTCTGACTGTCACGGTGAATCTGGTCATGGAAAAGCGGGATCGCGCAATCAGTGTGCCGCGCAGCGCCGTCATCCAGTCCAGCAGCGGGACGAAGGTCAGGATCGTCGGCACGGATGATGTCGTGATCGAACGCGAGATAGGCTTTGTCGATTGGCCTGCGGAAAAGGTGATCGTCACCAGCGGCATCAGGGCGGGCGAACGCATCCTTGCCAATCCGGAATCCGCAGCGCCGGGTGAAGAAGTCCGGGTAGCGAAATAGGATGAGCCCCTATGCCGTAAAGCTCGCCATCCGGCATCTGCTGTCCCATCCGGGGCAGACGGCGCTGCTGATGGCCGGCGTGGCGCTGGGTGTCAGCGTATTCATCTTCATGAGCGCGCTCATCGGCGGATTGGCGACTCTGCTCACCTTGAGGACGGTGGGCAGCATCCCGCACATCGTGCTGGAAATGCCTGATCGCGATCCGGCGATCCTGTCCCCGGATGGGCTCGCGCAAGTGGTGCTCCAAAAGGACCTCAGCCGGCGTGATCAGATTGCGATCTGGCAGCCCGTCATCCCGATCATCGAAAAGACCCCCAATATCATTGCCGTATCGCCGCAAATCCGGGGCTCCGCCTTTGTCGAACGTGGGCAGACCGTGGCGCCTGTGGGCGTCATCGGCGTCATGCCGGGCAAGCTGTCGGAAATTGCCGATATCGACGCGGCCATGGTCGATGGCAGCAGCAACTTGCCCGCCGACGGTATCCTGATCGGCAGCAGGCTGGCGCGTGATCTGGGCCTCAGGATCGGGCAAGTGGTCCGCCTGAGTTCCGATCGCGGGCGCGCGCGCAGTTTCCGGATTGGCGGCATCTTCACGCTGGGCATTGCCAGCGCCGACCGACAGGCGGTCTACATGAACTTCACCACCGCCCGCGCCTTGTTTGATCTGCCGACCGGCATTTCCCGGATCGAAATCAAGGTGGCCCCTGCTACCGATGCAGCCGACATCGCTGAACGTCTGCGCCGATCCACCGGCCTCAAGGCCACGGCATGGACCGAAGACAACAGCCAGTTGTTCGAGGGGCTGGATGCACAGGCCCGTACTGGCATCATCATCAAGGCGTTTTCGCTGGTCACCATCATCGTTGGCATCTCCAGCGCCATGCTATTGTCCATAGTCCGGCGCCAATCGGAAATCGGCATCATGCGCGCCATGGGTGCCAGCAAAGGGCTGGTGATTTCGATCTTCGTTCTGGAAGGCACGCTGATCGGCCTTGTCGGGGCAATCGTCGGCGCGGTGATCGCATGGCTCGCGCTGTTGCCGCTGCCGCCGGTGACCGAGGTACGCAGCGGCGGGTTGCCGATTGACCGGGCGCAGGGTGATTTCCTGCTGGCGATTACGTTGACCACTTTGGCTGCGATGCTGGCGTCAATCCTGCCCGCCCGCAACGCCGCCCGGATCGACCCCGTGGAGGCGATCGGGGCATGAGCGCGGAAGCGATTTTTTCCGTGAGCGGCCTGACCAAGCGCTTCGGCGAAGGCGAGGCCGAGGTGCTCGTTCTCAAGGGTATCGACCTGTCGATGGCGGCCGGCGAAATGGCCGCGCTGCTCGGTCCGTCCGGTTCGGGCAAGAGCACATTGCTGACGATCCTGGGGACGCTGATGCGCGCTAGCGGCGGCACCCACGACATGCTGGGCGTGGACCTGATGCAAGCGAGCGAGGGTCAGCGCACCAAATTCCGCAGCAAGCACTTGGGCTTCGTGTTTCAGTTCCATCATCTGCTGCCCGATCTATCGGCACTGGAGAATGTGATGATGCCTGCGGCCTGTGCTGCCGGACGCGAAACGCGCGCGATGCGCGAACGGGCGACGGAACTGCTCGATGCCGTGGGGCTTGCCGACCGCAGGGATTACCGGCCATCGGCAATGTCGGGCGGCCAGCGCCAGCGTGTTGCGGTGGCGCGCGCGCTTATCAACAATCCGGTGCTGGTGCTGGCAGACGAGCCGACCGGCAATCTTGATCGGCAATCGGCAGACCATGTGATGGACCTGATCCGCTCGATCAACCAGACGATGGCTACCAGCTTCCTGATCTCGACCCACGACGAGCATATCGCGGGCCAGTGCCCGCGCCGGATCGAACTTCTTGATGGCCGGATTGTCCGGTCATGACCCTTCACAGGAGCCCACGCATGCAGCGCGCCCTTCCCGCCCTTCTGGTTCTTTGGGCCGCAGCAGCGGCGCCGTCCGCGCACGCCCAAGGCGGGCCGCCGCCGGGAGCTGGCCGTCCGCCACAAGGAGACACCGTAACTGTCGGCATCGGCATTGGTGTGACGACATCCTACGACGGGGCCAGCGACTACAAACTCATTCCAGGCGGCACATTGCGCGGGACGGTGAAGGGCCACGATTTCCAGCTCAACGGTCTGCAGCTTTTCGTCGATGCCGTTCCCAACGATCCGCAAAGGAAGATCGACATCGAGTTCGGTCCGGTGGCCGGGGTTCGCTTCAACCGCACAGGGGATGTCAGCGATTCCAGGATAGCCGCCCTCGGCGAACTCGATACCGCGATTGAACTGGGCGCGCGCGGATCGGTGGGCATGCGCGGTGTACTCAACCGCACGGACAAGCTCGCGCTGGCCGTTACCGGGGTGTGGGATGTTGCGGGCGCGCATCGCAGCCATATGATCAGCCCCTCAGTCGAATACAGCACGCTGGCAGGCAGGCGCACGTTCCTGCGCGTGGCGATCAACACCGAGTTCGTGGGCAAGGGCTATGCCGATTACTACTTCGGGATCACTGGCGCCGGATCGGCTGCCAGCGGCCTTTCCACTTACAATCCCGACGGGGGTTTTGCCAGCATCGGCGGCAATGTCCTTGCCACCTACTCGCTGAGCGGCAAACGGACCGGATGGTCCTTGTTCGGTATCGCCAGTTACAAACGCCTTCAGGGGGACGTTGCAGCCAGCCCCATCGTGCGTGACACGGGTTCACCCAATCAGGTCTTCGCCTCCATCGGGCTGGGATACACTTTCTAGAGCGCCCTGAGGGTTCGCCCACCATCGATGGTAGTCGTCTGCATGGGCGAGCACCCAATAGTCGCCGTAGAAGGGGCCGAAGAAGGACCCTTTCAGCTTCACCCCGGACACGTGTCCACAATCCTCACCTTGCCGGTTGCAGTCTTCACCGGGTCATCGACCGCTCCCTTTCGGCAGCTGTTCAAGACACGGATCGTCCCATCCCCGTTGCGCGAATAATCGGCTGCGACAGCCTCGCAACCTTTCTGGAATGGGGCATTATACGGGTAGAGTTCGTACGACCGGCCCAGATAGCTATCAAGATCGACAGATTTGCCGGGTTGCGGCACATTTCGGTTCCCCACCGGCATTGAGGACAGCGTCGCGCAGGCAGATACGCCAATACCGACATTTCAGGTGCGGCGCGGTTGCTCCGCCGGTATCATTTACGGATGATCGATCAGTTGCTCAAACTTTTTGAGCAGTCCGGCTACGGCGGGATTGCAGCCCTCATGTTTCTGGAGAATGTCTTTCCCCCGATCCCGTCGGAATTGATCATGTCGATGGCCGGCTATGAGGCGGCTCAGGGCAAATTGAGTCTCCCGCTTGTTATTGTTGCCGGATCCGCCGGGTCGATGTTCGGAGCGCTGTTCTGGTTCTATATTGGCAAATGTATCGGTGCAGATCGGCTGAAGGCATGGGCCGGACGCCACGGTCGCTGGCTGGCTATAAACCCTCGCGACATCGACAACGTCGATCAATGGTTCGAAAGGCACTCCGGCAAATCGGTTTTCTTCGCACGCATGGTCCCGGCGATAAGAACCCTGATCTCGGTTCCCGCAGGCATTTTTGCCATGCCCATGCATTGGTTCCTGATCTACACCAGTCTGGGCACCTTACTGTCGACCGGCTTACTCGCGACCGCTGGGTACTTGCTGGAGAGCAACTACGAGATGGTGCACAGCTACATCGACCCCGCTTCCAAGGTCATCATGGGGCTGATCATCGCCGTTTACGTCTATCGCGTCGCCACATGGAAGGGCGGCTTGAACTCGCCGGGTGCTTCGCCCGATTGAAAATCGCCATCAGGCGCCCCCGAGAGTCATATCCTGCGCGCGGATCGTTTACCACGATTGCGGAAGCCAATTGCTATGCAGCCATTGAGAAGCCCGATATGTCAACGTTAGTGAACTGAGACCGAAGCCGGAAGACCAAGGTCGGTTCAAGCAACTAAAAAGCCGAGGTTTTTCAAGCATGGCAGTCCACTCTATCCCGGTTGACCAGCGCGTCATCGACATCGATTCCCGGCGCTTTGCATCGATCGAGAAGGCCCTGGTTGAACTGATCACCAACAGCGATGAGAGCTATGCCCGTCTGGAGCGGGCTGGCAGCGATGTAACTGGCTCCCTGCGCATTGAGTACGAGCGGCACCGGGCTGGCGGATTGCTGGTCGTAACCGACCAGGCGGAAGGAATGTCGTTCGAGCGAGCCTCCTCCATCCTGACCTACGGGGCCGCCCACAGCCCGCTGGCGCGGGGTGAAGGCACTGGACGCGGCTATTTCGGCCGAGGGCTGAAGCAGGCGGTCTACGGCCTCGGATACGGCTGGCTCGAGACGATCCACAAGGGGCGGTATTCCCGGATCGAGCTCTTCCGAGGCGAGAACGGTGGCTATCTCTACGACGACGGCGGCGATGACCGGACGGCTGTGCCGCAGGATTATGAGCGCCTGGGCATCACTGGGAATGGCTGCCGGGTCTCGATCGTCATAGAAAACGCCAACACGAACATCTCCCGCTTCAGTTCGCTTGTGTCCGCCGTGCGCGACAATATCTATTTGCGCGACGTGCTCGAGCGCAGGAACGTCGAACTCTTCAGCATGCAACTGGATAAAGTGGTCGAGTGCAGCGGGCGCGTGACCTACGAGGAGCCGCCCGCTGCCGTGCTGCTCGGACCTGGCCAGCCGGGGACCTTTGTGCATGATGACGAGGAATATCCCTTCACGATCACGTTAAAGCGGGCACTGGACGCCGAACTGACCCTCAGGGGGGATGAGCGCACGAACGGCCTGGTGATCCTTTCGGGCATGGCGGTGCTCGACTGCCAGCTGTTCGATTATGAAAACCAGGTCGGCAGCGAGTACCTGTTCGGGACGGTCCGCTGCCCTGCACTGATCGAGCAACTAGGCAAGGGTGCCGCGATCATCAGCGACGAACGGGAAGGCCTGAACCAGAAGAACCCGTTGGTCTCCGCATTCTCTCGTGCCGTCAGCAAGATGCTGGCACCTCACGTGACGGCAGAGCAGGAAAAGCTCAAACACCTCGAGCGTGCCGCCACCTCCGATCGAACAAGCCACATGATCGAGCAGCTGCTTCATCACATGAGCCAGGCCGCTACGCACGACATGGGCATCGCGCTGCCAGCCCCGGAAGGCGATGAGGTCGGCCCCGACGATCAAACGGGGGATCCGGCGGCCCTGCGTTTCACCACGCCATTCTATTACCGCAAGATCGGTCACCCATTTCACGTGTCTCTGCTGATCGATCCGGAACAGCTTCCGGCTGACGGGGTCATGACGTTTGACTTCGCACACCCTGATGAAATGCGCATCGAGCCGGTGTCTGCGGATATACCGGTCAGAGAGCTTGGCGATATACGGCGGATCGAGTGGACTGTTGGCGCCGACGTACCGGCGCGCGGCCAGATAACCGTGAGGGCGGGCTCCCATTGGGCATGGTGCGAGGTGGTTGTTGCAGAGAATGCTTCGGGCCAGGTAGGTCATGCCAGCCGCGGCCCGTCGAAGCGGATTGCGAGACCCAAAGTGACCCGTGACCACGGGATCGACATGTTCCTGGGCTATGAATTCCGGAACCTGGAAAATGAGCCCGCGCGAGCGATTTACGATCCGGAAGCGCGAAAAATCGTGATCAACACAGCCGCACCGACCGTGCAATTGTACGTCGATGGTCGGGGCTATTTCCGTGATTCCGCCAGATTGCTGCTCGCCGAACTGTTCATGGATGTGATCTCGGACGAACTGGCTCGCCACGTCGTGCAGAGGTCAGGAAAGGTCGGCGCTGTCGAGGCCTTCCATGCCGCAAAGCAGGACATTGTCCGCAAGTATGGCAGCGCGATCCACCTGTCGTTTATGAGCCGGCCCTCATAGAAACCGACCGCATGCGCGGCCTTGCCACGCATGATGGAGCCATGGGCGTATCGGCATGGCGGGTTGCCGGCACGCCCACATGAACAGATGAGATTGGCTCAGAGCGCCTTCTTCAGTCGCTCATAGGAGGCACGAAGTTCCTCGCCGAGCTTTTCCAGCGCGGACTTGATGTTTTGCCCGCTGTCATGAAGGCGCGCTTCGGCAACGAACCGGTTCCATTTGGCTTCGACCTCCTGCCACTCCTGCTGGGCCTCCATGCTGCCCAGATGGGCCTGCACTTTGGCATCATCGCGCAACGCGGCGAGTTCCGTCTTCAGATTTTCCAATGCGCTCATCATCTTCCTCCTGTGCTGATTTTCGCTGGTTTAAATTTCGGATTGCCGCAGCCGATCGATCGCGCGGGTGAGCTTGTCCCGGACAACCTCCGCGGCTTTAGCCAATTCAGGATTGCTGATGGCCTGCATGGACGCCACCGGGTCAATCGCCGCGACTTCAACTTCGTCCGAGCCTGACTGCTGGACGATGACATTGCAGGGCAGCATCAGACCGACCTTGTCTTCCAGCTGCAGCGCCTCATGCGCCAAGGTCGGGTTGCAGGCACCCAGGATAGTATAGGGGCGGAAGTCGACGTCGATCTTGGATTTGAGGGTCTGCTGGATATCGATCCGGCTGATCACGCCGAACCCTTCCGTCTTCAGTGCAGCCTCTGCGCGCGCGATGGCGTCATCGAAGGGGACCTTCAACCTGGCAGAAATATAGTAGCTCATCGCCTGCATTCTCCTGTCTGGGTGCGGGTTTCGTCAGCTTGCCGCAACCGTAGTGATCACCGGCGTGCCCTCCAGCGTGCGCTGCACCGGGCAGCGTGCCGCGACCGTGATCAGCTTTTCCCGCTGCTCATCGGACAGATCCTCGCCAATGACACGGATCGTCTTGGCGAAATGATCCGTCTTTGCCGACTTTCCTTCGACCGTGCCCTTGGCATGCGTCAGGGTGACTTCCACGCGTTCGAGCGGCCAGTTCTGCTGACGGGCATACCAGCGCACCGTCATGGCCGTGCATTCGCCCAGTGCTGCCAGCAACAGGTCATAGGGCGCCGGTCCCAGGTCCCCGCCACCTTGTTCGACGGGCTCGTCGCCGATGAGGTGATGGCCGGACACGTCGATGCTCACAGCAAAAGCACTTTCACCGGTCTCGACGATGTGCGCTGTTGTCGTGCCTGTACTCAAAGAACATCTCCCCTCATGCCGTGGCCCCTGCTGGGACCATAACAGGTCATTTCTCGAACTGTCTGACAAAATGCCTCTTGCTTGGCGTGAAGGTGCAGTGGTCGAGAACAGTGCGGGCCTGCCGTCACAGGCGTTCTGGTTGAAATGCGCGCAGGTGCGGAAAATCGCCCTTTCCAAGGTACTCCTGTTCCGCAGGCATCGATTGCCTTCCAAGGATCTCATTGCGGTGCGGGTGACGGCCAAATGCTGCAACGACCTGGCGGACGTCTTCGGCCTGTTTCACCAGGGATCGATAGATCGACTGCAAGTGTTCCGGGGCGGTGGAAGCAATTTCTCCGCGCAGGCGGATGAGGAGGTCGATGCGCTCGAGGTGGTCGGGGCCTTCGCAGTGACCGAGTGGCTGGGTGAAGGCGATCTTGAACCACGGCGTATCGAGAGCTTCATAGTGGCCAGTTGCCAAGCCCGTCAGCGCCAGTTTCAGTGCGGCAGCATCCTGCGCGAATGCCCGCGTCGTGCCCCGCCAGAGTGACCGTGAAAACTGATCCAGCAGAATGATCAGTGAGAGGCGTCCCTCCGGATCGCTTGCCCAGTGATCGAGCCCGCCCTGCGCTCCACGCACCGTCAGTTCTGAAAACCGGGCGACGATCGCCTCATCTGCACCGCCCTGCATTCGCCAGAACCAATGCTTGCGATGAGTTTCTGCGTCCACATCAACGTTGCGCGCTTCCGGAAACCAGAAGTCCAGAACGTCGTGCGACGGCTGAGCAGGGCTTTCGGTCATGCGCTTTCAATCGGACGAGGTCATTGCTCGCTGCTTGCGCAGGAAATGCAGAGTGCTGCTTCCGGGCGCGCCTCAAGACGCTTGGGAGCGATGGCATCGCCGCAGCGCACGCATTCGCCGTAGGTGCTATTTTCGATGCGCAACAAGGCCCGGTTTACCGACGCGATTTCGCGGGCGACCAGCGCGGCCTGCGCTTCGAGAGAGGCGTCATCCTCCATCTCGACCGCCTGCTCGGACGAGTCCGGGTTCAAGGGCTCCGCAAGATCCTGAGCGAGGCGCTGCTGCCGGCCTTCGAGCTCGGCGAGTTGTTGCGTTAGGCGCGCCCTGGCGGCATCGGCATTCGGCATGGACAATAATCCTTTCAAGTCTTCTGCCCTTTGGTAGCAAGTGCCCCCGCTGTCTGACAACGAGAAGTCCTTCGGCACAAAGCTGGCAGGCAAGAATTCATTGTCTGTGCCAGACTTCTGGATTTGTTCCGGCCTGCAAGCGAAGTCGACAGTCGTGCTCACCATCCCTAGTGATAGGGAACGGCCAGCACCGGCGCGGCGCGAGGGACTCTTCTTGCCGCATTTGAAACCGGGCCGTGATTGCGATTGGAGAATTTGAATGTCGAATACCCCCCACACTCTGGGCGATGAATTTCCTGATCAGATGGACCAGATCCACGCTCTGAAGGTGTCGAGCACCCGGTTCGCCAAGCTCCTGGTGGACTATGACGCAGTTAACGACGAGATCCATCGCGCAGAAACCAACATCGCGCCGGTGTCGCAGGATCGCGAAACCGAACTGCGCAGGCAGCGCCTCGCGCTCAAGGACCAGATTGCCCAGGCTCTGACCGAAAACGCCTGATCCTGGTTTGAAAGTTCGCCTCCCGCACGGCCACGGGCATGATGCAGGAGGCGAACCACTCTCTTTTGCGTTAGGCATGCGTCACGGGATGCCTGAAAGTCTCGCTTCAGAAAAATCTGCGGTAATCAGCTCACGGCCATGGGCGCTTCAAGACGCCGGCCGACCAGATCCGCTTATCAGCAAGCGGCGCAGCCAGACCAGCATGAGAATCGTGCTTGCCAGCAACGCGATTGCAATGAGGCCCGCAGCCATCGGGCTGGCCAAAGTTGCGATCAAGGCGCCGCCTGTCACGACATCCTCCCCGCTCGAAACAACGATATTGCTGACCGGCTCGGGGCTCGTATTGACGAGCGCCCTGGTCCCCGCCTTGGCTCCATGCGCAAGCAGGGTGGCTCCTCCGCCAAGGATCAGGATGACGACCTGCCAGACCGGATTTCCGGCATCGACAATCGCGAGGGCAAGCAAGGCTCCGCCCACGGGACGAACAAGCGTGTGGACCATATCCCAGGCGCTATCGAGCCAGCTTATCTTGTCCGCGAAGAATTCGACGATTGCGCCGGCCCCGGCAATTCCGAGGACCCAATAGCTGGCCAGTGCATCGAGAGACTGGAGGTGCCCCGGCATGGCGATCCACCCTAGTCGCATGCCCAGTCCCACGGCGAAAATGCAGAGATAGAGCCGCCAACCGGCAAGCAGGCTGATGCTTGCGGCAATGCTGATGATTTCTACTGCACTCATCCCGGTCATCCCTGCTTTGGCTCGAAGAGAGGGATCAGCCCGCCATTGCTAGATAAGGTTCATGCCCGTTTGCAGAACGGGCTCGCAGAGAAATACCATGGCAATCGCAAGGTGATGAGGCGATTCAGCATCGTCACCGCAGGACGATTATCTCAAAGCAATCGTCCAGTCTCCGCGCTCGGGCGGCGCGGGGACTGGTATGCGGCAAGCCAGCGCGTGCAGCCCTGCATCACATTGCTGATGCGAGAGGCCCTTTGCCTTCTTCGGTATAAATCCGGTACGTTTCACCTCCGGTGCAGTTCGCGACGATTGTGCCATCGCTGGCCTGACGTTCCGCCTTCGCTATGCCGTCGCACTTCTGGCCGCTAGCCGTGATGACCTCACGCGCGATGCGCGAGGGCAATCCTTCAGGAGCCGGCTTCATCGCCGCAGCGGGCGCGGCAGGTGCGGTCATGTTGGCTGTCGTTTGTGCCGTCTCTGTAACAGCATCTGCAGGCTCTTCCGGTTTGGAGTTGCAGGCAGCCAAGATCAAGCTGAGGGCAAGCACAGTTGTGGCTGGTGCTTTCATGACGTTCTCCTGTTCTTTTGTCTTATGGGACCTCCAGCGTAGATCGTCGGGGATGCAGGTCAACTGTCGATGAACCGTCGAGCCACTCCGCCAGGGTTCGTGGTGCGACGACGGCCATCAAGAGCCTGCACCATGGAATGGCGGCACCGTTGTTGACCTTGGTTATGCCGCTCTTGTTCGCCCAGCTGAGGATCACTGGATTGTCAGCAGGCCCCGTTCACCTCGCGCCATCCCAACAGCCCACGGGCTTCCAGCATCCGGGACAGCGGGCGCATGATGTTCCCAAAGCCCCGTTCTCTCACGCAATGTTAACCTCCTCCCAGCCATGATTGCCACCACACATCGCTGACAAAGGAGACGGCGCCAGCACTTGCGGCCAGGCGATCGGTATTCATTATGATTGAGAACCAGAAATTCCGTCCCGACACGGTCATCGGACCACTCGGTGAACCGCTCACCCTAGATTCGCTGCCGCCAAGAGACACCCGACGCTGGGTCGTGAGGCGTAAGGCCGAAGTCGTTGCTGCCGTCAACGGTGGGCTGCTCACCGTCGACGAAGCCTGTGAGCGCTATGACCTGACCATCGAGGAGTTTGCCGCCTGGCAGCGCGCCGTCGACCGGTCTGGTATGCAGGGGCTGCGGGTCACGAGGCTGCAACACTACCGTGACCTCTATGAGCGCCAGCAGAAATATTGACCGGCGTTTGCATGGCCTGATCTGTCCGGTTAGGCTGTCAGTCGCAGAATAGACAAGGCGTCAAGCAAGGAGTGGATGATGGCGTACAAGATCGATGAAATCGAAGGCATTGGAGCGAATTACGCCGAACGCCTGCAGGCAGCGGGCATCAAGACCACGGACGATTTGCTCAGCGCCTGCGGCAGCCGCAAAGGCCGCGACGACGTTGCCACGCAAACCGGATTTTCTGCCAGCCAGCTGCTCAAGTGGGCCAACATGGCCGACCTGATGCGGATTTCAGGCGTGGGCGAGGAATATTCCGAACTGCTCGAGGTCGCCGGCGTCGACACGGTCAAGGAACTGGCTACCCGTAATGCCGAGAACCTGGCGGCGAAAATGAAAGAGGTGAACGAGGCGAAGAAGCTCACCCGAGCAGTGCCCGCTGCCTCGCAGGTCCAGAAATGGGTCGATCAGGCCAAGACCATGGATCCCGCGATCAGCCATTGATCGAGGGGCATCGCGTCCGGACACCAGGAAATCGGGAGAGGCCATGAGCGAGAATCCGGCTCAAAAGCAAAGTGTCGAACGCCTGCCTGACCAGCGGTCCTCGATGATCACTGACGAACTGAATAAGGTCCTGACCATGCTGCAGGGCGCATGCCCCAAAGACGCGATCATCAGCTTCGATTTCGATGGCAGGCTACATGTTCATGTCGACGTGCACAGCTTCGAAGACCTGCTCAAAGTCGAGGGGATCCTGCCGATCCTGGGCGGCGGCACCTTTCACGACCTGACGCGCGGGGAAACCCCGCACCGCCCCTTCCACCATCGGCTGAGCGCGATCGTCGATCGTTGAAGGCGAACCCCGGCTCGCCCCTACGCAGACAAGCCCGCAAGATATGAACAAAGCCGAGGGCCTGCAGGGCAGATCCTCGGCTTTATCGTGCATCATCGGCAACCGTCGTCAGCGGCGACAGTATCCAAGGTGCGTCATTTGACGATGAAGGTGATCGACAGGATCACCCGCCATTCGCTGACTTTGCCATCGTTGACGGTAACCTTGGTGTCCTTGACCCAGGCGCCTTCGATGTTGTCGATGGTCTCTGCCGCCTTGGCGATGCCGCTGGAAACCGCATCCTCAAACCCTGTCGTCGAACTCGAAATCACTTCGATTACTTTGGCGATAGCCATGGTGTTTCTCCTGAAAATCCCCCGTATGGGTCGCCCCCAGCCTGACGATCAATCCAGAAGTTCGGCCGGAACCTTGCCGCCATTGGCCGCCAGTTCCCGCATGACCTGCTTGTGCAGCCAGATGTTCATTTCAGCGCTACCGTCGAGGGCGCCGGTGTAACCGAGTTCCTGGGCGAGGCCCTTGCGCTCGGTGAGGCTGGAATCGATGCCGAGCAGCTTCATCAGGTCGACAATCGAGGTTCGCCAGTTGAGTTTCTGGTCGGACTTTGCCGCAAGGCCACTGAGGATGGCTTCCACGTCGACTTCGGAAACCGGCTGCGGTGCGACTGGTGTCGGTGCCGCGGGAGCCGCCGCCGTGGTCTGTGCGGGTGCGGGTGCAGCCGGAGCCGCCTCCGCCTTCTTGCCGAAAATGGCGTCCTTGATCTTACCGAAAAAACTCATCGCGCTTCTCCTTACTCTCTGACATCATCCCGAAACGAGTGTGTGGGAGCCATGTTGCTTTGGCAAGTCATGGGCGATGATCATGACGTCTGTCGGACACGTCTGGCGTCGTTTAAGAACAGGAGGCCGCTGTGAATATTGCAGACATCATGAAACAGACTGGGGCGCTTGATTCCATATCACGTGAACTGGGTGTCGACCCCGCAACAGCTCGTACCGGAGCAGAGGCGCTGCTTCCCGCCATCCTCGGCGGCTTCAAGAAGCAGGCGCAGCCCGCGCCGGGCGGTCTTGGCGGACTGATCGACATGCTGGGCGGTGCCGGCGGCGGCGGCCTGCTGGAGGCAGTGACCGGCAGTGCTCCGACCCCCGCAGCACCTGGCAATGAAATCCTGGGCCAGATCTTTGGCTCGAAGGAGGTCAGCCGGACTGTTGCTGGCCAGGCCTCGCAATCGACCGGCATCGATCCTGCGCTGCTCAAGAAGATGCTGCCGCTGCTGGCCATGGCCGTCACCGGGTATCTGGCCAGCCAGAAAGCGGGCGGCGGGGCCAGTGACACCGGACAGGGCGGCGGCCTTGGGGGCATGCTGGGCCAGGTACTCGGCGGCGTGATGGGCGGCGGTCAAGGCGGAGCGGCGCAAAGCGGCGGTCTTGGTGGTCTTGCGTCGCTGATCGACCTCGACGGCGATGGCAATCCACTCGACGACATTCTGGGCATGGCAGGACGGCTCGGCCGCTGACACGGGCGGCGCAGCCTACTGGTCTCATGGCGCCACACAAGCGAAAGGGGGAGAGCCAATGATACGCAAATTCGCAGCCGAATTCGTCGGCACATTCTGGCTGGTATTCGGAGGCTGCGGTTCTGCCGTTCTGGCTGCCGGATTTCCGGAGTTCGGCATCGGATTTACCGGTGTGTCGCTGGCCTTCGGCCTGACGGTCCTGACGATGGCCTATGCAGTCGGCGGGATTTCCGGCGGCCATTTCAATCCCGCGGTTTCGCTCGGGCTGGCGCTGGCCAATCGGTTCTCGTGGAAGGAACTGATCCCGTACTGGATCGCTCAGGTGGTAGGCGCGGTTGCCGCCGCAGTCGTGCTCTACGCCATCGCCTCGGGCAAGACCGGGTGGAGCGCCGGCGGTTTTGCATCGAACGGCTTTGGCGACCTGTCCCCCGGCGGCTACTCGATGCAGGCAGCCCTGCTGATCGAGATCGTGCTGACGGCAGGGTTCCTGATCGTCATCCTGGGGGCGACATCAAAGGCAGCGCCTTCAGGCTTTGCGCCGATCGCCATCGGCCTGGCGCTGACCCTGATCCACCTGATCTCGATCCCCGTCACCAACACCTCGGTCAATCCGGCCCGGTCCACAGGCGTGGCCCTCTTCGCCGACACCGCGGCTCTGGGCCAATTGTGGCTGTTCTGGGTCGCCCCTCTTGTGGGTGCGGCGATCGGCGCCTTGATCTGGCGGGTCATGCTGTCACCTGGCGAAGCGCCGGAAAACATCGGCAACGATCAATTCGTGGACGTCAGCGTGACGCACCTGGAAATCCGCAACTGAGGAGGAAGAGACTATGGGTTGGATCATTGCACTGATCGTGGGCGGCATCGCCGGCTGGCTCGCCAGCAAGGTGATGAACCGTGATGCCTCGATGGGCATTTTCTGGAATATCGTTGTCGGCTGCATCGGCTCGCTGATCGGCAATGCGGTTGCCGGGCCACTGCTCGGCATCAGCGGCAGTGTGCAGGAATTTTCGCTCACCGGACTGATCATTGCCTTCATCGGCGCCGTGATCCTGCTCGGGATCGTCAACATGGTGCAGCGCAGGAATATCCGCTGAACCAGGCGGACTTTCAGGTGGGGTGCGCCTCACCCGAACATCCGTCACGTTTTCCGGCTGAGCCCGAATGCCTGCGATTGTGCGGGTGGGCGATGTGCCGCCCTTACCTTATTCCTGATTTACTTCCATGATCCGCAAGGCCCGCTGCTTTCCGGCACGATCGGGCCATGAAATTGACTGCCCCGGTCTCAGGCCGAGCAAGCCAGCCCCAACCAGCGACAGGATCGAAATGCGTCCCGCTTCGATGTCGGCAGCTTGAGGGTAGACAAGTTGCAGCGTACGCTCGACACCGCTGGCATCATCAGCAAACTTCACGATCGATTGCATGGCGACGACATCCCCCGGTATGCGGGAATCCTGCACAACCTTGGCGCGGTTGATCTCGGCGAGGAGCAGTTCGGCCACCTGCGGCAGCCGCTCTTCCGCCTCGATGGCAAGATTACCGATCCGCTCGGCATCGGTTTCCCGAATCTGGATCGGTGGCCGGGCCCGGGCCTTGCGATGGGTTGTCATGGTGTTCTCCGTCAGCGCCGGTCATGCAGGCGCGGTGCGCTGGAAAAGCGCGATGTAAAGGCTGATGGTCGGTTTTGCCCCGGACTGCGCCGGACGTGGCTCTCGCTGTCCGGGGCTATTGGCCCACGAGAAGCGAACTCGCATGGCAGCGCTGACGCTGACGTGTTGCAAACCGGAACATGGCACTATGATGGCCGCAAGCGATCCTCAAGTCAAACCAGGTGTCACGCCCCGATCAGTGCAGGAGCGCCTTTTGCAGGCCATTTGCCACGCAATAAGCGTTGTTCGGAGCAAGGGCGACATGCAGCCTGGTGGCCTGAGCCAATGCCGGCCGGACAAGATTGATGACTGCACTGCCGCCGGTCAGGACAATGCCGTCATCGTGGATATCACGGCTCAGTTCGGGCGATATCTGGCCCAGCAGGTTCACCACCATCCTGGTGATGCCGGCAACATGCTTTTCCACCACGGGAAGCAGATCACCTATCGGCAGTTCCAGGGCTGCGGGTAATCCGTTCACGAGGTCGCGTCCCTTGAACCGGATCGTGGCGGCAGGGGCTGCCTGATCCTGGAGCATCCTGACGATGTCGCGTTTCGCGTGTTCAGCAGTGTTCATGCCGATGAGAAACTTGTGCTGAAAATGGAGATGATCGGCAATCGCGCGATCAAGCGCATCGCCTCCGCCGCGTAGGGATGCAGTCGCGCAGATTCCGCCCAGTGACAGGACGGCTGCCTCCGTCGTACCGGCACCGCATTCCACGATCATGGAGCCGCGGGGATGATCGACCTGAAGGCCTGCTCCCCACGCGGCAGCCAAGGGTTCCGTCAACAGTGCGACAGCCCCCAGACCAGCATCGTTTGCCGCGGTGAGCAGCGCGCCACGCTCTGCGTTGGTTGCATCGGCTGGCACTCCGATGATTGCGCGAAAGGAGCGGAGCCTGCGCTGGCCGACACTCGATCGCACGGCATAGGCCAGATAGTCGCGGGCCGCCGCGATATCGCAAAGCACCCCGCGATGCAGAGGGCGCACGATGCGCAGGTCTCCGGATGCACGCTCCTGCATGGGGCCGACGGCAGCTCCGGCAGTGACCAGTTCACCGGCATCGACGCGCCCCGCGAAGCAGCAGAGCGACGGCTCATCGAACAGGACACCGCCATCAGCCGACACCACCCGCGTATTGGCCGTGCCAAAATCAATCGCGAAATCGGCCTTGCCAGCGCCGGGAAACAGTCTTCTCATCTCGGCCCGATAGCAGTTGCTCCAGGGGAAGTCTCCCGAGAGCTTCCAACCTCCTGTTGCGGGCTCACAGATCCAATCCTACCCCTGCCTTCAGCCTCCTTCAGGCCACTGCAAAGCCGTTCGGCCAGCTTGATTTGACATACGTGAACCCAGTGGCCGGACTATCAATTATCCAGGCTTCACGCCGCGCCGGAAAAGATGTCACAACAACTCGAAGCTGTCGGCACGAGCTATGTCCCACACGTTCTTGTAGAAACTGGAGTGACAGCTTCCGCTTAGCAATTCTCCTTCGGCCAGGAAGGTATGAAGTTGCGAAAACAGGCGGACCTCGGTCTGACTGACCCGACGCACCAAGTGATGCGGACCGATCTGGCTGGGATGATCGAGGCCTGCGGCGGCCAGCATTTCCGCCAGCGCATGAAGCGTATTCCTGTGAAAATTAAACACGCGTTCGGCCTTTTCGGGCACCACCAGGGCGCGCTGGAGCAGCGGATCCTGCGTCGCGACGCCGACGGGACAACGGTTGGTATTGCAGGACAGCGATTGAATGCACCCCAGAGCGAACATGAACCCTCGCGCGGCATTCACCCAGTCGGCTCCCAGGGCTCGCGTCGCAGCGATGTCGAAGGCGCTGACTATCTTTCCCGCAGCGCCGATCCTGATCCTGTCGCGCAGGCCCGTGCCGACCAAGGTGTTGTGCACAAAGAGCAGGCCTTCCCGCATGGGCATGCCGAGATGATCTGAAAACTCGAGAGGCGACGCGCCTGTCCCGCCCTCTGCACCATCGACCACGACGAAATCAGGCAGGATGCCTGTGTCCATCATGGCCTTGACCATACCCATGAATTCCCACGGCTGGCCAATGCACAGCTTGAACCCGACAGGCTTGCCGCCGGAAAGCTGCCTGAGCTCCGCGATGAAGGCCATCAACTCGTTCGGCGTGGAAAAGGCACTGTGCCGGGCAGGAGAAACGCAGTCCTGGCCCATTGGCACACCGCGGGTCTGGGCGATTTCTTCGGTGATCTTGCTGGCCGGCAGAATTCCGCCGTGGCCAGGTTTGGCGCCCTGGCTGAGCTTGATCTCGATCATCCTGACCTGTGGATCCGTGGCTTTCTCCTCAAAGGCTCGTGGGTCAAAACCACCATCGGCGCTCCTGCATCCGAAATACCCGCTGCCGATTTCCCAGATCAGATCGCCGCCATGGTGCCTGTGGTGCGGACTGATACTCCCCTCGCCGGTGTCATGGGCAAAGCCCCCCAGCTTTGCGCCTTGGTTCAAGGCCAGGATGGCGTTGGCACTCAGCGCCCCGAAGCTCATCGCCGAGATGTTCAGGATTGATGCTCGGTAGGGTTGCCTGCAATCGCCGCCACCAATGTCGACCCGGAACGTAGCGGGATCACCGGGGGGCACCGGGCGGTTCGAATGCCCGATAAATTCATAGCCGCTTTCATAAACATCGAGTTGGGTGCCAAACGCGCGCTCGCTGCTTTCGTTCTTTGACCGCGCGTAGACCAATGACCGCTGGCTCCGGGAAAACGGCAGCTGCTCATAGTCATCCTCGATCAGATACTGGCGTATCTCCGGACGAATATCCTCGAAAAACCAGCGCATACGACCAATGATCGGGTAATTGCGCCGGATCGAATGGATCGGCTGCGCGAGGTCAAACAGGCCGATCAGCGCCAAGACCCCCGAAATTGCGAAAACGGAGACGGCCCAAGCCGCAGGGAGAAAAGCACCAGAGACAACAGCCGCAAGAAGGGCGCAGCCAAAGACCGAGAAACGTTTCAAGAACAATGCAAAGCTCCGTCAGCACGACCACAATTGCCAGCACGGTAGCACGTCTATCGAAAAGTCGGTCACTCTCGCTTATGCACGCAAGCAGTAACCCACCCCAGCGTCGGACCCAGGAAATTTCAATGACCAAGATTGATGAAAAGCTTGAACCCATCCTCGCCGAGGTGCTGCGCCGCAATGCCGGCGAAACCGAGTTTCACCAAGCCGTCATCGAGGTGCTGGAAAGTCTCGGGCGCGTGATCGCCAAGAAGCCCTATTATGCCGATCATGCCCTGATAGAGCGTCTGTGCGAGCCTGAACGTCAGATCATTTTCCGCGTGCCATGGGTTGACGATCAGGGCCAGGTGCAGATCAATCGTGGCTTTCGCGTCCAATTCAACTCCGCGCTCGGCCCCTACAAGGGTGGCCTGCGGTTCCACTCTTCGGTCAACCTCGGGATCATCAAGTTCCTTGGGTTCGAGCAGATCTTCAAGAATGCGCTTACAGGACTGCCGATTGGTGGTGGCAAGGGCGGCTCGGATTTTAATCCGCGTGGACGCTCCGATGGCGAGGTCATGCGTTTTTGCCAGTCATTCATGACTGAATTGCAACGCCATCTGGGCGAATACACCGATGTGCCTGCTGGCGACATAGGCGTTGGCGGGCGCGAGATCGGTTACCTCTTTGGCCAGTTCAAGCGCTTGACCAATCGGTACGAAGCCGGGGTGCTGACCGGCAAGGGGCTGGTCTACGGCGGCTCACGGGCGCGGACCGAAGCCACCGGGTTCGGGGCAACCTATTTCGTCTCGAGCATGCTCGCTACCAAGGGCATGGATTTCGAAGGCCGCAAATGCGTGGTGTCGGGTTCCGGCAACGTGGCAATCTACACGATTGAAAAGATCCGGCAGTTCGGCGGCATCGTCATCGCCTGCTCGGACTCGAATGGCTACATTGTCGATGAAAATGGCATCGATCTCGATCTGGTCAAAGAGATCAAGGAGATTCGCCGGGAACGGATCTCGCAGTACGCGCGCAGGAAAGGCAACGGCACCCATTACATTGAGGGCGGTTCGATCTGGGAAGTTCCGTGTGATGTTGCCATGCCATCGGCTACGCAGAACGAGTTGACCGGCAAGGATGCACGCACACTGGTCAAGAACGGGGTGGTGGCTGTGGGCGAAGGGGCGAACATGCCCTGTACGCCCGATGCCGTCCGCGTCTTCCAGGGCGCGGGAGTGCTGTTTGGGCCGGGCAAAGCGGCCAATGCCGGCGGAGTTGCGACTTCAGCCCTGGAAATGCAGCAGAATGCCTCGCGCGATAGCTGGAGCTTCGAGAAAACCGAGGAACGCCTCGCCGCCATCATGCGCAACATTCATGATACCTGTGCCGAGACCGCCGAGGAATACGGCGCCCCTGGCGACTATGTTCTGGGTGCAAATATCGCAGGGTTTGAGCGTGTAGCAGCTGCCATGACAGCCTTTGGCGTCATCTAGGCTCAGGATGACTCATTGATGATGGGGTTGCAGCTGAGCTCGCCGGTGTTGCAGCATTCAGGGGGCGATGGTCGCTAGCAAGATGTGTTAGCAACCTACTGGAGAAATCCCCGCTCTGCCACGAATTGAGAGGAAGGGGTTGCAGGGTCTTTTTGCGTGAATGAGAGCGACTATCTTGGGTCGGACGCGCGCGTCCGCTCGATATTCTCCGCAATCGACTCTGCGGTGAGAGCAGTTGGCGAAGCGGAACGGCGCGTATCCAAAAGTCAGATCGGGTTCTATCGGAAGTACCCATTTGCCGCTGTTTGGCGGCCGAACCAATATCTCAGCGGAAGCCATCCACCGCTGGTTTTGAGCATTTTCCTACAGCGAAGAGACCGATCTCTGCGCTGGAAGGAAATAGTCGAGCCCAAGCCAGGTCGCTTCACTCATCACCTGGAGATCAATGGCGCAACAGAAGTCGACCACCAGGTTCGGGAGTGGCTACGGGAGGCATGGACATCTGCTACGTGACTGATCAGAGCCAGAAGATGACAGTTGCGGCGATGCATATGGCGGAAACGAAGGTGTGGGCGCATCGGTCATAGTGGGTGTGGATGCGACGACAGTCCTTGACCAGCGACATACCGGTCCAGACGGAGCGCTTCATTGCCATCTCCAGGACAGGAAAGTGGAGAGGATGTGGACGGAGGCAAGCACGGCGAAGGCGAGCGCGATCGGCAGGCGAATTGTCCGCCATTTGCGCACCAGTCTGGCGGCAAGGCTGTCCCAGAATAGCCGCTGTTCGATGTCCTTGTCGGTCAGCCCTGCATCGTGACGATCAGCTTTCGTCTGCTTCATCCAGCGCTGCGAACGCTGCACGAGGTTTCGAAGGTGAGCAGGCTGATCCCCATCCTACTGGATCCTGAGCCGAAGCGGGGTCGGATCTGATCGTAACATCTTTCTATTATGACCTTCCAGGTCCGGTTTTGCCATGACCGGGGTCAAAGCCCACCTATTCGAGCAATCGGCTACCCCACAGCGGCTTCAGCCGTTCGAGGAGGAGCAGCATGGCAATGCTGGCGAGCGCGATGATTCCTATTTCCCCGGCCTCAACGCGCGCAAAATCGAACAGGTCGGCAATCGGGGAAATAATCTGCGTTGCCAGCAGGATGATGCTCACCAGCCCAAGGACTGTGGCGAGCGCCGGATTTACCCTGAGGACGGCCGCAGTGATTGACGCGCTGAAGCGGCGATTGATCAGGATCAGGCTCGTGATTCCGAGGACGAGCGCAAGAAAGGCAGTGGAACGGAGCTGTTCCTCGCCCATGCCGGACTCCCAGAAATACAGTGTCAGCCCCCCGGTCGCGCCAAATGCAACGCTGCCCTGAAGAACCGACCAGCCGACCAGCCAGCGCGAAAACAATGGTGTATCCGGTCCGCGCGGCGGTCTGGCCATGACATTGCGCTCGTCCTCCTCGGCCTCGAACGCGAGCGAACAGACCGGATCTATGATCATCTCCAGGAAAGCGATATGGATGGGCCCCAGCAACAAGGGCATGCCGGTCAGCAGCGGAAGCAGCGCCAGGCCAGCGATCGGAAGATGCACGGCCACGATGAAGCCCATTGCCTTTCGCAGGTTGTCATAGATCCGCCGTCCCATGCGGATCGCCTTGACGATCGAGCCGAAGTCATCATCGAGCAGCACGATTGCCGACGCCTCGCGGGCAACATCGGTGCCGCGACCGCCCATGGCGATGCCGATATGCGCTGCCTTGAGCGAAGGCGCATCGTTCACGCCGTCGCCGGTCATGGCAACGATTTCTCCGGATTCTTTCAGCGCTTCGACCAGCCGCAGCTTCTGTTCCGGCATGATGCGCGCGCAGACGCTGACGGAGCCGATCCGCTGTCTGAGTTCGTCATCGGACATTGCCGCAAGTTCTTCGCCGGTCAGCACCTCGTCTGAATCAATCCCTGCCTGCTGCGCGATGGCGCGGGCAGTCTGCGGGTAATCACCGGTGATCATGATGATGCGGATGCCGGCTTCGCGGCATTGGCGCACGGCATCGGGGACCGAAGCGCGCAGGGGATCGGCAAGGCCGACCAACCCGCGGAAGTTGAAACTGAATTCTCGCTGGGATTTCGGCAGTTCAGCGCCGGACCAGCGCGCATCGGCAACGCCCAGCACCCGCAATCCCTTGCTGGCCATGGCATCGATGGTGTCCTTCAGCCTCGCCTTCTCGTTTCCCGTCATACCGCAAAGTTCAGCGACAGCTTCAGGCGCGCCTTTCGTGGCGATGATCCGTTCCTCGCCCGTATCCGAGTTGCCCCAGACATGGGACATGGCCAGCAGAGCGGGGTCGAGCGGATAATGATGGTCAATCGTCCAGCCTGCGCCCTGACGCACCCTGACCGTTTCGGGCGCGTGTTCGTCACCAAGCTCATGAAACGCCACTTCCATGGGGTCCATCGGCTCCTGGGCGCTGGCAAGTATGCCGAACTCGGCCAGAAGGTGGAAGTCGTCCTCCAGCAGGAGTTTCTGCCGATCGTCATGCACGAGGATCCGCCCATCAGGGAGACGCAATTCGGCTATCCGCATCCGGTTCTGGGTCAGCGTGCCGGTCTTGTCGGTGCACAGGGTGGTGGCTGCGCCCAGCGTCTCGATTGCCGCCGCCCGGCGGGTCAGCACCCGATTGCGCGACATGCGCATGGCGCCCATCGCCATGAAGATGGTGAGCACCACCGGGAATTCCTCGGGCAGCATCGACATGCCGAGCGCTATCCCGGCCAGTGCGGCCTCCAGCCAGCTCCCGCGAAACAGTCCGTAAAGAAGGACAACGAGCACGCTGGCCGCAGCGCCCGTCGCCGCAAACCACAACACCAACCGGCGTGTCTGCTGCCTGAGGCGGGGCGCTTCGGTTTCAAGCGTGGAGAGAACACGGCCGATGCGACCGATCTCGCTGGCAAGACCTGTTGCGGTGACGACGCAAAGCCCCGTCCCGCGCACGACCAGCGATCCCGAATAGACGAACGGCAGGTCGTCTCCACCCGGACGAGCCATGGCCGTTGGCGCATCAGCCCCGCAGGCGGTCTTGCGTACGGCAACGGATTCCCCGGTCAGCAGCGATTCGTCGAGATGAAGCCCGTCATTTTGCGTGATCCATCCGTCGGCGGGCACCCGATCGCCTTCGGCCAGCACCACGAGATCGCCACGCGCCACCTCCCGCCCGGCGATGCGCTTCCTTGCCCCATCGCGGATGACGAGAGCCCGCGGACTGGTCAGATCGCGCAGAGCTTCGAGCGCCCGTTCGGTGCGGGTTTCCTGGACGACAGTGATGAGGATCGAAAGCCCGGCGAACGCAACCAGGATCAGGGCTTCCTGAAGGTCGCCCAGGGCCATGTATATGAGGCCCGCCCCGATCAGCATCGCCAGCATGGGTTCGCGCAGGACATCAAGGATAATGCGCGCAAATGTGCGCTGCCCGGAACGCGGCAGTTCATTGTAACCTTCCGTCCTCAGGCGCTCGGCAGCCTCGGCGTCGCTCAATCCGGAGAGCGAAGCCTGGCTTGGCTGTTGCCCCGAGATTTCAGGATTCGTCATAACTCTCGGGCCTTGCTTGCAACCGGAATTGCCGGACTTGATCTGGGTTGCGATTCCTCAAGACGATCAGACCACCGTCCCGAAGATCGTTCCGATGCCTGCCGTCAATGCCATGGCTAGAGCGCCCCAGAAGGTTACGCGCAGGGTGGCCCTCACGACCTTAGCTCCGCCAGCGCGCGCGCCGATGCCCCCGAGAAGAGCCAGAAAAATCAGCGAGGCAATCGAGACGCCCGCCACCAGCAGGGAGCGCGGCATCAGCAAGACCATGGCGAGCGGCATGGCAGCGCCAGCGGCGAATGTCGCTGCAGAGGTTAGCGCCGCCTGGATCGGGCGAGCTGCGGTCATCTCCGAAATGCCAAGTTCGTCGCGCGCATGGGCACCGAGCGAGTCCTTTGCCATCAGCTGGATAGCCACCTGTCGGGCGAGGTCTGCATCGACACCACGGTCCATGTAGATGCGTGTCAGTTCCTCGCATTCGTAATCCGGCTGGCCGGCTAGCTCTGCCTGCTCGCGGGCGAGATCGGCTTGTTCGGTGTCCGATTGGGAACTGACGGAAACATATTCGCCCGCAGCCATGGACATGGCCCCGGCGACGAGGCCGGCGACGCCTGCGATCAGAACCTCGGAGGTGGCGGTGGATGCCGCTGCCACGCCGACGATTAGACTGGCCGTCGAAACGATCCCGTCATTGGCCCCGAGAACAGCCGCCCGCAACCAGCCGATGCGCGAGACGAGATGGCTTTCCGGGTGTAGGTGAAGTCGGGACACCGGGGTTTCTCCTGACATTGACGTTAAACTTAATTGCAAAATATTGATCGGTATCCGGTAGATTGAATCGTGTCCGCCCTGAACAATCCGAATAGAAAGGCAGAGGCGGCACGAGACATCACGGCCCGACGTCGTCTACATCGCTCCTGAACTGCTTGCCGGCATCTTTGCCAAAGCCAAGCGCCTCTGCAACGGCAACATTCCAGCCGTAGGGATCTGTCCGGTACGTCACCTGGTTGGCCTGGCTCACATAGACGGTGCGATAGAGCAGCCTGACGGGTATCGCTTCGGGGAACCTGACGTAAGCGATCTTGCCGCTCGCACGCGCCCTGGACCATTGGTCGGCGATACCCTGCTGTTCAGCGAGCATTTGGGCAAAACCCAGCGCGTCACTGACGCGGACGCAACCATGGCTCAATTGACGCTGGTGCTTGTCGAACAGCGTTTTTGCGGGCGTGTCGTGCAGGTAGATCGACAGATTATTCTGCAGGTCGAACTTGACGAGGCCAAGCGAGTTGCGGGGCCCGGACCCTTGAACGATCCAGCCGTTGCGCCAGCTCATGTTGTTGCGCCGCAAATAGGCTGCACTTTTTCCGGCCAACTCCCCTCTCTGGATCGATTTCGGCACGGTCCATGTGGGATTTGCAACCAGTCGGAACATGGAAGTGGATATTTGCGGCGTTTCCTTGCCCGGCTTGCCGACGACGACGTTGCGCTGATCGACCAGTTCGCCATCGCGGAAATAGCTCAGTTCAGCCGCCGCAGTATTCACGTCGATGCGTGTCGCCGGTGGCTCGCGTGTGAGCCAGCGCAATCGTTCCATCGACACCGCAATCGACCGCGCACGGTCGCCAGGCCGCACATTGAGAATGGATAACGTATCGACGCCGATGACGCCGTCATCACTGATGTCGTAGTCGTGCTGGAAGGCCTTCACGGCCGTTACGATATCTACGGTGTAAAGGGTGCCATCTACGGCCTGCGATTGCGAGGCCTCGGTCGACACCGGCATAGCAAGGTAGCGATGTTCCACGAGCGCCGTCACGATCTTGGGGATGCGCGGATCCCGGTCGCCTGGATGGATCAGGTCTCCGCTGGCGATCTGCGCGACGTTCTCCTGGGACGCTGCCTTTTGCTGCTGCAGGTAGGTGTCCGCCAAAGCGCGATACTCAGGGGTATCCGGCGCGAGGCTATCCAGCCACGCATCCACCCGGCCAGCCCGAACCACTGTGACCATTCCTGATGCGAGATCTACCTCAGGGCGAGGATGGGTATATATGGTGTGGAGCTTCGCTGGATCAGCGACACCGCGAGCCAGCGCGCCTGCGAACATCAGGGCAGCACTGGTCAGGGCAATCTCGCGCGCTGGGGCGGATAGCTTCGATAATTCCGGGTGAAATTGCACGCGGTCCAGGCCGTGGTCCGCCCGCTTTCCAAGCGCGGCCGTCAATGCCTGCTCTGCACGCGGCGACCAAATGGCCGCCCAGCCGGCCTTTTCGTAGAACTCGCGGACTTGTGTGTCCTGGGCCTCTGCCTGCAATTCCGCAGCTGCCATGCTCGGGGGGACGTCAGAAAGTTCTGATTGAGCCTCAGGTTCCCTTGTTTGCTTACCCTCTGGACCGCTGCAACCGGCAGTCAGCACAAGGATCAACGGCAAAATCTGGTTTAGTTTCAAATGCACGGTCGGTCATCTTCCAAGCTTGATGGCGTAAGCGCCGATACGTCCGTGCTCTACCTCGCCAGTTCAATTGATGCGCTTCTTGGAACCTCACTGTCCCGAAAAGAATTGCATGGAGCCAGTCGCGATGAAGCGTTGGTGCCAGGATAGGGCTTCGCCCAGCAAGGCGGGCGAGTGCTTACCATAGGAATCGCGCAGTGCCCGCTCGTAATAATCGGCGAGCATTGCCCTATAGTCAGGGTGAACGCATTTCTCGATAACGAGCCGGGCACGCTGCTTTGGCGCAAGCCCGCGCAAATCGGCCAGGCCACGTTCGGTCACGATCACCTGCACATCCTGATTGATGTGATCGACATGGCTGACTTGCGGCACAATCGTCGAGATCGCCCCACCCTTGGCGGTCGAAGGCGCCATGAAGATCGAGATATAGGCATTGCGGGCAAAATCGCCCGAACCGCCGATACCGTTCTGGATCGCCGATCCCATGACATGGGTGGAATTGACGTTGCCGTAGATATCCGCCTCGATCATGCCGTTCATCGCGATGCAGCCCAGACGCCGGATCAGTTCTGGATGATTGCTCATTTCCTGCGGGCGCAGGATGATCCGTTCACGGTAGCGGTCCATATCGGCATTCAGTGCGTGTGCGGCCTCCGGGCTGAGCGAAAACGCGGTCGACGATGCCATCCGCAGCTTGCCCGCAGTGAGCAGGTCGAGCATTCCGTCCTGCAAGACCTCGGTATAGGCAGTCATGTTCTCGAACGGACTGTCGATCAGGCCGGTCAGCACGGCGTTAGCGATGTTGCCGACGCCCGATTGCAGCGGCAGCAGGTCGGCCGGAAGCCGCCCCTTCGCCACTTCATGCGCGAAGAATTCCAACAGGTGCCCGGCGATCAGCAACGCGCTCTGGTCGGGCGCCTTGAACGCCTGATTGCGATCAGGCGTGTCGGTTTCGACAATGGCGACGATCTTGGCAGGATCGCAGCGAAAGGTGGGCTGGCCGATCCGGTCATCTGGCCTGATCAGCGGGATCGGCACGCGGTGCGGCGGCAGGGCCGTTCCATAATAGATGTCGTGCATTCCCTCGAGCGCCGGGTTCTGCCAGCGATTGACCTCAAGGATGATCTGGTCTGCGCGGTCCAGCCAGGTCTTGTTGTTGCCCACTGACGAGGCGGGGACAAGCGAACCGTCTGGCAGGATCGCGGTTACTTCGACCAGCGCGGTATCCAGCGGGCCGAGGAAGCCCTGCCACGCCATCGGCGCGACCTGGCTAAGGTGCATGTCGAAATAGTTCATTTCGCCGCGGTTGATCTGTCCGCGGGCAATCGGATCGGAATTGTAGGGCAGGCGAAAGTCGATGCCCTTGGCCTTGGCCAGAGCGCCGTCCAGCTCGGGACCGGTGGAAGCGCCGGTCCACACGCTGATCGAGAAGGGATCGCCGGCATCGTGCGCCGCCTCGATCCGCCGCGCCAGCGCCAGCGGAACTGCCTTGGGATAGCCGGAGCCGGTAAAACCGCTCATGCCCACCGTGGTGCCCGGCGCGATCAGCAGGGCGGCGGCATCGGCACCCATCACTCGCGATTGGAGCGCGACATTCGCAATGCGTGAACTGGTCAATTCGCAATCTCCGTTGTTGTTGGTCAGGCGCAGCTGCGTAGGTGGCAGTTCATGGTCGATCAACGCCGTTTTCAGATGACGCAGGCCAAGCCAGCAAAGTTGGGAAAGTCCGCGTTAGAGCCCGTCGCTAAATAGATCGATTGGGGATTTGCGATCAGCTCTTTTGAATATGATTCAACGATATGGACCTCTGAGGGAATGATAAAGCGTGATGGGCGTTGAACGATGAGCGCGAAAATCCGGCGCCTGCATCGTTGTGGCGCCGGGCCAGTGCGCGGGCAATTCGCCGACTATGCTGGATATATTAAATGGCAGCCTGCAACCGCACAGCAACGGCACAATGCCCGTCATGCGATTTGCCCCTGGGAGCCCAAAGAAGTAATGCTTTGGCAATGACATGCCTTGCAGACTCGGCGTCCGTCGGGATGCAACGCGCCTTACAGGTTTGCCGAAACCTCACATGCATGGATACGCGGGTGCGCAACCTACTTCCGATCATCATTCCCGCAATGCTTCTAGGCGCTTGTGATCGTCAGGAAGATACCCGGAACGGCAGCAGCGCATCGGCAGTGGATGACCGGCCTGCGGACTCACCGACGGCTCAAACCGCGAAGCGCCCGGATGCGCTTTGGGTCTTGCAGCCAAACGCTGAGGCCTCTGTGCTGGTCCTGCAGACGCAAGGCGGCCGCCCGATCCTGTCGCTTACCTGCCTCTCGGAGGAAAACCGGCTGCAGGTCAATGTACCCGGATTCACGCCGATCGGCAGCGAGGACCGGCTGTCGTTTGGCAGTGGCGGCGAAGTGGAAGCGCTTGTTGCCGATTTCCGTGGCGATCGCCAGCTTGGCGGCGTCACTGCGACGGGAGCAGTACCGACCAACCTCGCGGCGCTCGTGGGCGGCCCGGTCTCGGCAAGCTATGGCTCCCAGACCAGTGGTCCCCATCCTGCTGTGCCCGAGGACGTTGTCGGGTCGTTCGTCGCCGGCTGCCGCAACCGGGCAGCAGCGGGGACACCGCGCGCGGGAATGCCAGGCCGAACGGTCAGCCCCTGCCTCGTTCAGGACGGCCGGGAACTTTCGGCACAGCCCATGCGCGCAATCGGCACCGAACCATTCTGGGCCGCGCGAATCGAAGGTCGCTGCGTCACTTATTCCCACCCGGAGGATCAGCCCGGCACCCGGCTCTGGACCCGGTACACGGCAACGCAGCTTGGTGGCATGTGGACGGGCGCGCTTGACGGTCGACCGTTCGTATTGCGGACCCGTAAGACACCCAGCTGTTCGGACGGCATGTCGGACAAGAGCTACCCTGTGGCCGTTGAGCTTCTGGTCCATGACGAGCTGCGGAAGGGCTGCGCCGAACCGATGTGAGGTGGGATTGCTGTTTCTGAACTATGCAATCGGCAAAAAAAAGCGGTTCGCCAGACCAAGTCCAGGAACCGCTTTGAAAGTCAGGAACACGCAGCACAAAAGCCACGAGCCCTTCGGGTCGCGCTTTCCCGCTTACATCCTTTCTGGATTTGCGATTGTATGGATTCGACTGATGCAGAAAAAATCGTGACGTGATTTGCCAATCCGTCATTGTTGGCAGGGCGAGTGGATGCAACCGGCGGACACATGCCTCCGGCCAGCATTCATCCGGATGCATGGCCGCGAACAAGTCGGCAAACCCCAGCGCAGACGGCTACGTCAAGACCCGGGAACGAGGATTGCGGAATTGCTCCGCAGAGCCTCAACGACAGCATCCATGACTGCCCGCACCCGCGGCATGTGGCGCGTATCGACATGCACACCGAGCCAGATATCGGTTTGACCAAGGTCAATGGATTCATGCGGATCGGCGCATATGCGCCTTGGCATGATACCCCACTCCTCCCTCGAAGATCTCCTGGCGGCCCTGGCCGAACCGACGCGGCTCGCCGCACTTAAGGTGGTTTGGGATGGGCAGGAGCATTGTGTGTGCGAACTGATGGATCGTCTCGGCGCATCGCAATCGCGCATGTCGCGCCATATGGCGCGGCTCAAGACAGCCGGATTGCTCACGGATCGGCGAGACGCCCAGTGGGTGCGCTATCGCCGCAACCCCGATATCCCTCAGACATGGGTCGCCATCATTGATGCCGTGCTTGCGGCAAGGCCTGCGGTGATCGCCGCCCAAACGAAAGTTGCATGACATGACCACGCAGGCCGTTCCCCTCAAGCAATCGACCGGCGCGTGGATCGGCGGCATCGCCCTCGCCGTGGCAATCTGGTTCGCGCTTTACCGGCAGCTCCAGCCCTTTTCGCGCTGGGCAGTGGCGCAACTGCCGATCCCGCAAGGGAGCGCGCTCGCCTCGTCGGTGGAATTCTTCATCTACGATACGCCCAAGGTGCTGATGCTCCTGACGCTCGTCGTCTTCGCTATGGGCGTGGTCCGCAGCTTCTTTTCGCCCGAACGCACGCGTGCGATCCTGGCTGGGAAGCGCGAAGGGCTCGGCAATGTCGCTGCTGCCGGGCTTGGCATATTCACGCCCTTTTGCTCGTGCTCGGCCGTGCCGCTGTTTGTCGGCTTCGTCTCCGCAGGCGTGCCGCTTGGCGTCACCTTCTCCTTCCTGATCGCCGCGCCGATGATCAACGAGGTCGCGCTTGGTCTGCTCTTCGCGCTGCTGGGGTGGAAGGTGGCGCTGACCTATCTCGCGTTCGGCCTCACAATTGCGATTGTCTCGGGCTGGATTATCGGCCGCTTGCATCTCGAAGGCTGGCTCGAGGAATGGGTCCGCAACATTCGCGCGGGCGACGTCGATCTCCAGCCCGACGAACTGACCTGGATCGACCGGTTCGAGGCTGGTTGGGACGCGGTCAAGGAGATCGTCGGCAAAGTCTGGTACTGGATCATCGCCGGGATCGCGGTCGGCGCATTCATCCACGGCTATGTCCCTGCCGAATTGCTGTCGCGGATCATGGGCGCTGACGCCTGGTGGTCGGTGCCTGCGGCAGTGCTGCTCGGCGTGCCGATGTATTCGAATGCCGCGGGCATCATCCCCGTCGTCGAGGCCCTGCTCGGCAAGGGCGCCGCCTTGGGCACCGTGCTCGCCTTCATGATGTCGGTGATCGCCCTGTCGCTCCCGGAAATGATCATCCTGCGCAAGGTGCTGAGCGTGAAGCTGATTGCCGTCTTCGTCGCGGTGGTTGCTTCCGGCATCCTAGCTGTGGGGTTCCTGTTCAATCTCCTGTTTTCGTGAAAGGATAGTCGCGATGAAAGAAGTGAAAGTTCTGGGTCCGGGCTGCGCCCGCTGCAAGACCACCGAAGAGATGGTCAAGGTCGAGGCCGCCAAGCTCGGGATCGATGTCTCGGTCGAGAAGATCACCGACTATGAGGCTATCGCCAAATTCGGTATCGTCTCGACGCCCGGTATCGTCATCGATGGCAAGGTAGTTCATGCCGGAGGTCTGCCCAAGACCGACGATCTCCAGCGCTGGCTTCAGGCCTGAGGAGTGGAAACGCACGACATCGTCATCATCGGCGGCGGCCAGATGGGGCTCTCGCTGGGCTACTACCTGCGCCGCGCCGGGGCGGACTTCCTGATCCTCGATGCCGAGGATGGTGCCGGCGGCGCGTGGCGGCACGGCTGGGATTCGCTGCGCCTGTTCTCGCCCGCCGGCTACAGTTCGCTGCCGGGCTGGCTGATGCCGCCGCCCGCGCATGAAGGCTATCCAACCCGCGACGATGTTCTCGATTATCTTGGCCGCTATGAGGCGCGCTACGAGTTCCCGATCCGGCGCCCGGTCCGGGTGGAGACTGTCGAGCGGACCGGCGATCACCTCGAGGTGGCGACCGACAAGGGTCGGTTTGCCGCGTCGGCAGTCGTCAGCGCCACCGGCACCTGGTCGCATCCCTACATCCCCGAGATCGAGGGGCGCGACATGTTCAAGGGCGCGCAGGTCCATTCGGCCCATTATGTCCGTCCCGAGGATTATAGCGGGCAAACGGTGCTGGTGGTCGGGGGCGGCAACAGCGGCGCGCAGATTGTGGCGGAGCTGGCACCCGTCGCACGCACCCTGTGGGTCACGACCCACGATCCGCTGTTCCTGCCCGACGACGTCGACGGCCGCGTCCTGTTCGAACGCGCAGTCGCGCGAATGAAGGCTGGCCCGAGCGACACGCCGGTCGGCGGCATCGGGGATATCGTCATGGTCCCCCCGGTCAAGGAAGCGCGCGCACGCGGAGACCTCAGTTCTGTGCGCCCCTTCGAACGGATGACGGCCAATGGCGTTGTCTGGGCCGACGGTTCGGAAACGCAGGTCGACGCGATCATCTGGTGCACCGGCTTCCGCCCCGCGCTCGATCATCTGGCAGCACTCGGTGTCGTCGAGGACGATGGGCGCGTGCTGGTCGATGGCCAGCAATCGATCAACGAGCCGCGGCTCTGGCTCGCGGGCTATGGCGACTGGAGCGGCCCAGGATCGGCTACTCTGATGGGCGCTGCAAGAACCGCGCGTGATCTGGCCGCAAGGATGACGGCCGAAGTGCCAGCTGCCAGCGCCACCTGAACGAACCAGAGAGAGAATTTCGATGGATGTCCTGAAACAGATTATCGAGACATACCGCCACATGATCCCGACCGATTGTGAAACTGCGCGCGCTATCGACCGAGGAGCCTCGGTCGAAGAGATCTGCGCCAGCGCGACGAGCGATGGTCTGCATGATTTTGCGGGAGCACTGTTTTCCGCTGACATCGAAGTGGTACAGACGAACCACGGACCGATCGAAGCCGACGAAACACTCCTGGACAACATCGACCAGGTTCTGGCGGACTACGAGCACCGGCTTCCCCCGAACTGCGAAACGGTCCGCCTGATCAAGAGCGGTGCGCAACTGGAACTGATTTCTTCTGTGGTTGCCGCCCGTGGTGCAAGAAGTTTCTGATCCGATGCGCGGGTGATCGAGTGCGGTCTTCTGTAAGGCCTGTAAGATGCAGCATTCAGAAGCCGCCGGCCGGTATGGTGATCTGCGGACCAGGTCCAAAACTGATTCTCGAGCTCAAAGGCTCATAGAAATCAACTGGTTTTCCTGACCCAGATCTGTTCGATCATTTGCCCATTCGGGTCGTCGCCTTCTTTCACCCCCCATTATCCGACGTCAGGCAGATTTTGCGGCATGTCGATCATGCTGCTGGCACCTGCGCCGGAACTCGATAATCCTCATTTTTTGTCAGCATGGCCCAGATCGTCCGCGCCATCTTGTTGGCCAAAGCGATCGCCACGATCATCCTTGGCTTTCGCGCGGCTATGCGCGCCAGCCACGAACCTTCCGGGATCGATTTGCGGCCCAGCCAGTTCAGGCGTGACATCGCTCCGATAATCAGCAGCCTGCGGATGTCGGGCTGTCCTGCCTTCGAAATGCGCCCGAGCCGCTCCTTGCCGCCGGATGAGAACTGGCGGGGAACGAGACCGAGCCAGGCAGCGAAGTCGCGGCCACACCGGAAGTTGTCCATCGGCGGAGCGAAGGCTTCGACGGCCAAGGCGGTCAAAGGTCCAACACCGGGGATTGTCTGCAAGCGCCGCGCCGTGTCGGCTTCAGCCGCCAGTTCCTTGATCTTGCCAGTCCGGGCATCGATGCGGACTGTCTTTTCGGCAATCTGTTCTAGCAAATCCCGGCATTCCTCGCGCATCAAATCGGGCAAGTCGCTGTTCGGTGCGTCCAGGATCTCTGAGATCCGCCTGATCTGGTGGATCCCCTGAGGAACAACGTGGCCGTATTCATAGAGGCAAGCACGGAGGGCGTTGACCAGTTCGGTGCGCTGGTGGACGAGCCGTTCTCGAGCCCGAAACAAAATAGCCCGGCTTTGCTGCTCTGCAGACTTCGGATCGACGAAGCGCATTTCAGGCCGTTGGGCCGCGA